>JAABUI010000075.1_pt1 | contig 157014 bp, 155 predicted proteins | sample 5559111 | NCBI WGS metagenome assembly JAABUI01 (sample SAMN10711870, study PRJNA513365) | rock metagenome | isolation source: Antarctica rocks | place: Antarctica: Victoria Land, Buttleship Promontory | reverse complement strand
CTTCCTGATATCGTTGAATGGCTGTTTCCAGATCCGCCATGGCACCTATTCTTTGATATCTGTCTTCGTATCCAGCCCCAAGATCCTGAAGTCGACCTGCTCGGTCTGGATGATCTGCTGGTGTTGCATCAAGGGCTTCCTGATATCGTTGAATGGCTGTTTCCAGATCCGCCATGGCACCTATTCTTTGATATCTGTCTTCGTATCCAGCCCCAAGATCCTGAAGTCGACCTGCTCGGTCTGGATGATCTGCTGGTGTTGCGTCAAGGGCTTCTCGATATCGTTGAATGGCTGTTTCCAGATCCGCTATGGCTCCTGTTCTTTGATATCTGTCTCCGTATTCAGTTCCAAGATATCTAGACCATGCACATTGAAGATTTCAAAATTGTGAAACTGAGCGTTAAAAACTGAGGTTTATGCATGAGGTATACATAGGCTGTGAAGAAGGCTGTGAAGAAGGCTGTGAAAAAGGCTGTAAAGAAGGCACCGAAGTGACTAATTATATGCCCGGCTGTTAAACTTATGTCTGCTATGTAACGCTTCAACAACGGACTGGCACTTCTTCGCAGTGCTGGAGAGTACTTTTCTCTCTTAAGAGAAGGAAGCTAAGTTCAGTCTAGACAGTGAGTTGATCTTGTGATAGAGATTCTCTCATGACTCTTGCTTAATACCTTTTGATGAAGTACATCTCATCTTGTCTGCTTGCAGTCTTGTTCTCTGCTTGCAGAGCCTTGACAGACATGCGAAACTAGTCAAACAGTTGAATAGCACAGTTCTATGAATTCAACATCTACTGTCACACACTATCATGAGGTCTATCACTCTGAATTGTCACTTGATCACGGCAGACACTTGACAAATCGCAATAACAGTGCAAGGAGAAGGATCATGTAAATATTTTGAAGGTTTTCTTGATGTTGTAGGTAGGTAGGTAGGTAATTTATTCCGCCCGGAGGCACTACGCCTAAAGGGCTCTAGCGCTATCAACTTATCATATCTACGAGTAATCCGTCCATCAGATGCTCGAATAACCCGGAGCCAACCCTTTACAAACAGTGCCAATGGAGTACCACGTCCATGTTAGGACATCAGGAGCTACGCATCTTACAGTACAACGTCCAGAAGTCAAGAGACGTCGTCCTTGCCAGCTTATTCCAGGACCCTAGGATTTTAGAATACGACATTTTAGCAATCCAGGAACCCTGGCGAAATCCATTCATTGCCACCTCTTATCACCCTTTAAAAGCGCACTTTCAACTAATCTACCTTGACAATGCTGGAACGCGGGTGTGCTTTTACATTCACAAACGAATCGACCCTAGGACCTGGAGCGTGCAGCACATTACCAAGGACATTGCCTTCCTAGAGATTACCAACCCAAGCCTGCGCAACAAGCTCTGTATCTTCAATGTCTACAATGAGGGGGGAACTTCAACTGTCTCCGACCTGGGAGAAGCCATTGCCAAGCTAGATTCCCACGAGGAACTCCTTGTACTAGGAGATTTCAACCTACACCACCCTCTCTGGTCGACAAAACACCGCCACGCCAGCAATGAAATGCCAGCCGCCCAGCCCCTACTCACAATTATCGAAGAATTCTACCTACAACTACTTACGGTTCCTGGCACCTCAACGCATCGGTGGAAGCAAGGAGAATCAACAATCGACTTAACCTTTGGCTCAGAGGACGTAGCATCACGTACGATCCACTGCAAGATTGATACAAGCCTAGATCACGACTCTGACCACTTGCCAATTACTATCGCTATCGACTGGAGCCGGCAACCTGCCTCTCCATCGAGAAAGCGGCTATGGGCAAAGACAAACCTACCACAGCTCCGGCAAGTGGTTGAGGAACGGCTCTTCTGGGGGCCTAATGCCACGGAGCTAACAAATAAAAAGAGCATCGACGAATGCGTGAGCTCTATTATCAAGGCCCTCAATGCTGGCATCGATGTAGCAACGCCCTGGTCCAACCCATCACCGCGCTCTATCCCAGGATTTAATCAAGAGTGCAAAGACATCTGCACAGAGGTTCAACAGCTACGCCGAAGGTGGCAACGGACGAGGCAGGAAGACGACTACGAGGCATACCGAGAGGCACGCAACAAGAAGGGTCGACATATCCAAAGGAACCTCCGTAATAACCATCGTCAGAGAGTAGAGGATGCATCGGCATCATCATCAGGCCTTTGGAACCTAGTCAAATGGGCCAAGAATAGGCACGTTGTGGCATCCGCCTGCACGCCAGCATTAGCTAAACCAGGCGGAGAGCTTGCCCACCAGCCAGAGGAGAAGGCAGAGGTCCTACGACAATCTTTTTTCCACCTCCACTTAGGGCTGACCTTTCGGATATCGATGAATACGAATACCCTCCACCCATCGACTGCCCAGAGATCACTCTACCAGAGATTGAGAAAGCAGTGCGCAGGGCATCCCCCAACAAGGCTCCAGGCGCTGACGATATCACAAACGGCATTCTACACCAGACGCTAGACATCCTACTCCCAAACCTCTACAAACTCTTCAACGCGTGCCTTCAGCAGGGATACTGCTCTGCGCACTTCAAGGAGACTATTACGGTAGTCCTCCGGAAGCAAGGGAAGGATGATTATACACAGCCTAAGGCGTACAGGCCAATTGCCCTCCTGAATACACTGGGAAAGGCGCTGGAAGCCATAATTGCCAGTCGCCTTACCTACCTTGCTGACGTCCATCACCTTCTCCCAAGCCGACACACTGGAGGCCGGAAGCTTTCATCGACAGAGCATGCTATACACATGCTCCTCCAACGAATACATAAAGCATGGGCCGATGGTAAGGTAGCCTCATTACTCCTTCTTGACGTATCAGGAGCATACGACAACGTCTCGCGACAACGGCTATTACACAATCTACGGAAGCGTCGGGTGAATCAGGCACTCGTACGCTGGATAGAGTCATTTCTGAGTGACCGATCCACCACGCTCAAGCTTCAGGAATACACTGCACCTTCGGCACCCATTCAAACAGGAATACCTCAGGGATCGCCTATCTCACCAATCCTCTACTTATTCTACAATGCTGACCTGATTGAGGCATGCAAAACGCAGGACACAGAGGCTGTTGGATACATTGATGACGCCTCTATCCTAGCAGTGGGTCCAACAGCGCAACACAACTGCAAGACTCTCAAGGCCATCCATCGGAAAGCTGAGAAGTGGGCGTTACAGCATGGTTCCCAATTTGCGCCAGCGAAGTACGAGCTTGTACACTTCACTAGAGACCCCAAGGCGAACACCACGCACGCCCTCCGCCTACCACATGCCACAATTAAGGCTTCCCCGTCATGCCGGTACCTAGGCATTCAAATGGACACCAAGCTTCGATGAGACTACCACCGTGAGAAGGTGGAGGCTAAAGCTACAGAGCGACTCTCAGCTCTATCAGCTCTAGCATCCTCAACGTGGGGCACAGGACTAACCAATCTTCGGCATGTGTATAGAGCAATGATTGTACCTCAGATGCTATACGGCTGTTCTGCATGGCACATTCCAGGGAGTGGCCGCACGGGCAGAGGCGGCGCTATGGTAGCCGCTATCACACGAATACAGAGACGTGCGGCGCAAATCATCACTGGAGCCTTCCGAACAACCGCCGGAGCTGCTGTGGACGTGGAAGCACACCTACTTTCCACGCAGCAGCAACTTGAGCAGACAGCGCTTGAAACAACAATGCGCATCAGAACCACTCCCCTCTACGAAGAGATGGCTATACCCAAGGACAACAACACGGCCCCAAGGAGGACCTCCCAGGGGAGTAATGCTCAGAGCCCCCTCAGCCATTTCTCAAGCATCCTCGAGCGTAAGTATGATGTACAACTCGACCGATTAGAGAAGCGCCAGCAGCACGTTGTGCCACCATGGTGGATTCCGCCACCCACCTACATTGCCGAATCTAAGGAGACAGCAATCAAGCAACACGATGCTGCAGAACCAGGAACGCTATGTATTTATACCGACGGCAGCGGCATCGACGGTCATGTTGGTGCAGCTGCAGTAGCACCCGCGCTACAGCTTGGGAACATTCGGACAACGCGGACAGAATACATGGGCAGATCAACCACCTCTACAGTATACGCAGCAGAGCTTAGAGGATTGGCTTTGGCTTTTCAGATAGTACTCGACGTACATACGACAGTGAATACTCCTGGCAGATGCACCATCTTCACCGACAACCAGGCTGCTATTCTGGCAATACGGAACCCCAAGTGCCCATCTGGGCAGTACATCTTAGCTGAAGCCATACAATCACTAGACAAGCTCCGGGACTCTGGGTGGGAGGTTCAGATCCGATGGATTCCAGCACACGTCGGAGTGCCTGGCAACGAAGCTGCTGACCGAGCAGCGAAGGAGGCCGCTGGCCACAACCCGAATGCACGAGCAAATGCTGAACCGCCCCCAGAGCCTGACTCTCTAAGGATCCTAACGGCGACAACGAAAACCATCATCCGTCGGACGATGAGAGACGAGTGGGAGTCATCCTGGGAAGCGGCCAAGCATGGTAGAGAGCTCTTCAGACTTGGCGTACAGCCAGGAAGAGCAATACTCAACACCCATATTGGCACACACAGAGCAATAAGCTCTGTCATCACACAGATGCGCACTGGCAAGATCAGCCTGCGCGCTTACCTGCATGCAATCAACAAGGCCGACACCGACCAATGCCAGTGCAACCAAGGACGACAAACCGTACGACACATACTGCTCGAGTGCAGGAACTGGTGCGAGGAGCGGCATCGAATGTGGACAGGCAAGCAACCATGCGTGGACGTCAAGCGTGTACTCTGTAGCTCGACAATGGCAGTACAAGCAGCAAAGATGATCCTAAGGACAGGACTCCTTGAGCAATTTAGGGCAGTCCCATCCATAGTACTCAAATATACATAGCGTAGACGAGTGATTACTGGTACATAGAAGTAGAGGAGGGCCAGGAAAGGCCTGACAAGTGCAGAGATACAGAACAGTCATTAGAACTATTAGTATAGGTGCAACTACGTTGGAGCCGAAGGAAGTAGGAAGCAGTCTGGAAGGACGACTTGCTATCTGGAGGGGAGAGGTGGGAGCACCTGTATTTATAGTTGTACGCTGCATAGCTGCCGCTAGGGCGGCTGGGTCAGCCTATGAATCAATCAATCATTTAATCAAGGTAGCTCCTGTGCAAGTTCTCCTGGTAGAGGTCACCCAGGGAAGGTCGGATCTAGGGTGTCAAAACCGGAGCAGGATGTCAAAACTGGAGCAGGGCTGCCCTCCTTTTTTTGCCAGGAGGATCCGGGCTGCTCAGCTGGCAGTAGATCAAGAAGTTGGTAAGCGCTCGACTGGGACTCGTACATCTACCAATCCCAGAAGTCTTTTCCTCGTATACGAACACGTTCCCAAATCAGGAATTAAGAGAAAGAGAGAGCTGTCCAGGAACAACGATTTCAAACAGGCTTTTTGCAGTCGTCTTTAAAGTCCAACCCGAGCCACTTGTAACGCTCCTTTCCGACACATTGAGGCCAGACGGCGGAGATGGCGGTAGGCTTGGCCGGTGAGTCATCGCTATTTCTGTATGTGAGACGTGGTCCTGAAATCCTTCCTTCCTCATATCGTTTGTAGCAGCGAGCACTTCTCTGAAAAACGGCTCTCGTTCTTCCGCAAGCCTGAGAAAATTGTTGAAGTCCGTGCTCTTTATATCCCGCAGCCTGGAAAGAGATAGATCAGCTAGTGAAGAAGAGGACCGGTATTACACACGGCGGATACCGGCCTTGTGATATCACACTTCCCTGCGGTTGGTCACCTCATCCGGCACAAGCAGCAAGATCCCAGTTCCAAATCGATTAATGAGTTCGAACCAAGGTCGACCTGCCTTCTGCCAATTATTCCCACGTGTAGAGTCTTTCTTCCGATCCCGTTCCCCGGTCGACTGACTGAAGACAAGCTCGATAAAGCGTTCCTGGATTTCTCCGCGTATGCTCCGAAGTTCTACTTGGGACCGGTGAGAACTCTGGGAGGGATGCCGATATAGCTCCTGTAGAAAGACGTGTGATTTGACATGCGTAGTACGATAGGCGCAGTAAAAGTCGGCGTGGGCCATTCGATGGCAAATGCGGGACAGGTGCTCGTTGAAGATATTCCCCTCAATCTCTTGAACCAGGTTTCGAGTCACCTGAATAATCTAGGCTAGTGGGGTATCGAAAATAGATACATCCCATAACACAGAGGCTGTCTGTCCGAGTCGCCGTTATCAGCCTGGATTATCCTCAATTATCCTGCAAATGGGATGAGTGCACGATGGGTGAGGACAGAAGCGACGATAACCGCGGCTGAAGATCGTGTGATGGTACCGAAACGCGTCACATTATCTACCATTCTATAAATGTACTGTTTTAAGATCACCGGAACGCCACAAATCTTCCACGATAGACAATAGGAACACCAGGTGGCCGCAGTCGTGGGACAGCGGTTGAAGATGGCGCGTATAAATATCATAATTCAGTGAGACGACACGTGACGAATACTAGCAATTGTCAGACATGTAGATTTCGTGGACCCTCGCTGCGTGATTTTTAAAGTGCATGAGACTTTCGAGGGAAAGCTGCCCACGTTCGTCATTGGGAAATAGGCAGTTCTAGCCAGGCTGAAAGTGATGATGTCGATCGAAGTGGCGTGGCAGCGAATGCTTACTGCCGAAGATATGTTGTCGTTCGCGCAGGGGCAGCGCGGCGTCGCTGAGGCAATACAGACATGGGAAAGGCCGGCATTGGAGTGGGAATTGATATTTAAGTGGGGCGTCAGAATCTGAACATTCCAATTTAACATTAACGTCAAACTTGTCGTCATTTAACGAGTTTGTCGCAGTATTATCCTCCTACGATTGACGGAGTTTTCGAGGACGCCGTTCCTGGCGAGTGCACAGCGAGACCAAGTCGTCGACGATAGAGATCTGCCGATCAAGGTTCCCGTCACACTTGGCAGACAACGGCGGATCGAAGAAGGCCTGAGCGATACGTGCGAGTTCCTCGAAGGCATACTCGACTGGGACTGGAGGCTGAACAGGGGAGAGGACGGCATCATTGACCGTTAATTGCGCCTGTACATCTTGCATTGAAGCTGCCGCGTCGTAGTCGCCTTGTAATTGAGCCTTGAGTGCCCGCCCTTTCTCTTTGAGAATGCGATCGATGTCCCGCTTGACTTGCTGGTATTCGTCATAGATCGGCTGACCTTCTGCCTAGTAGATGTACCTAAACGTATCGCGGATCTGCTCGTAGAGGTCTTGCTGATGCTTACGCATCTTTTGAATATTCAGATCCTGCCGTAAGTGCTGCAATTGTTGAAGGAAGGGCCCGCTAGGTCGACGAGGATCGATCATACGGCTCATCCAGTGAGAAGCAACGATTAAGTCCCCTCGCGACGCGGTGCCTCGATTAGCCGCTTGCGTGTCGTAACGAATCATTCGGGAGAGATAATTCCGCTGAAAGATCATCGAACTGACGTGGTCGAGCACTAGATTGCGCACCGCCTCGTTCGAGTCAGGGTCATCTATCTCATTTAGCCAATTATTACTTGAGTCAAACTTAGTGAGGCTCACGGTTGATCGCGTTACCCGCCGCTCGACGGAGGCAATAAGTGGTCAAAACCTGCACAAAGCCGGTCTCTTCTCTCAAACGCTTCACTCATTCCTGATATCGACTATAGAGGAGCGGCTCGTGCGGCTCTGTACCCTCTCCTCAGTCCGGACAGCTGGATATGCGGAAGACGGGCTTGTCTTTAATCGTCTTGTGCCACTGAATTGGCTGGCAGTTCAATCCAGGGCGTACTCCGAGCGTGAATACCACTCGGGGGGTGGTATTGGAGAACCGGAAGGCTTCGTCATTGCAAGCAAGAGCAACTATATGAGAGATCACGCAGAACATTGGATTGTTGTCCATAAAGAAGGTATAGGTTTTCCTACGCTGGAGTCAGTATCTCCGAGTAGTAGGGAGAGGGTTCCCACTCACGGTCGCTTTCGCTTCTGTCGTGATTTGGTCTTCTTCAAGCGAAGCTGGAGGGTCAGAGAGAACTCACCCGTTTTTTTGTCGCGCAATACGAACAGATCGACATCGCCGTAAGTGATCCCCAGCAGCGCCCCGGGGCGGGAACCGGTGACCGCGGCCAGCAACTGAAGGGTGGCGACCTGCACCCGCTAGCGTTCTTGTGGGAAGAGATTGGTATCGGTCACTCGGTGACAACGGAGCACCTCCAAGAAATCTTCAACGTCCAGCAAGGGTGTGTCCGTCTCGCTGTCATTCAAGCCATGCTCTTGTGCCAAGGGCCCAACAATGAACTGGTCCATCCTCGTTAGCACTGCTCAGTACTCCTGGGTCCGCGGCAGCATACCTCATAGACTTTTTAAAACACCAGCGGACTGATCCGTCGACCTTTGTATTTGATGTACGAGGCCAATGTCAAAATTCTGCCCCTCCCCTGCGACACATCAAAATCAAGCCTATTTGCAAAATTTACAACACTCTCGCAACTTTTTCTAAAAACATAGAATCTTCACATGTAACTGAGTGAGGTATTTGCTACATCATGAATTAAGTTTCATTCGAAAAGAAAATTATTCGCGTTCGTTGCTGCGCACAAAGTGTATCGACTTTTAAGAATTTTCGTGTTCGCTTACAGAGGGGGGGGTTTGACCTTGGCCTCGTACACTTGGCTGAGCTGGTGCCAATAAGTGGTGACGGAGCTGACTTTCCGGACGGTATACTCGTTACACATCCAGTAGAAAAAGTTGTTGATCCACCCCACGGGAGACTTCTTGAGCGTGTGGTATGGGTCGATATCTACTACCTTGTAGTACCTGGAAAGGGTTGTTGATAAGTAGGAGGACCCATAGAGCATGAAGGGAGGGGCATCCGACGTACTCTTTCCATAGACCTTCCATCCTATTCATGTGTGATTCTGTGGAGTCTTCGTAAAGACCTGTAGACCGACGCTTCTTGTCCACCTCTTTATAGCGCCGGTTATAATAGTCGCGTGCAGACACAAAGTCCTTCGCAGGAGGGGAGCAGGACGTGGTGGAGACCGCCCGCTGGGCGTGGCGTGGGGCTTTGCGACGAACCATGGTCAGTCAGACGGAGACTGGGGATACTGGCAAACCAGGCCAGGAGAGGGAAAGGATGTGCAAAAGTTCCGAGCTAGACTTTAGCCCCACAATCGAGCCTGTGCCATCTGGTTCGTCAGAGAAAGTGTAATAATCTGAGATACTCATGTGACCGTCCATGCTTTCCAGAGTGAGGATGTGGCCACATGATTGTATAATGCAAGGGCTGTCGTCGAGATCAATCTCAGCATAGCTGGATCCCACGATATAATCAACCATCATCTCCTTGATCGGCGTATCTGCGCACTCCTGGCAGTGCTGAACATCTGGACAAACCTCCCCACAGACAGACGGACATCGATGGCCACAGCTCAGAATCCCCAAGCAGCGTTTCGAGCAAGGCAGAAGGTCGCAAGGCACCGCGCACGGCATCTGACATTTCCCACGATGTGGACAAGACCAAGAGCAGTCTTCAACACATGGCATACAAGGCTCTTGGCACTTTTTACTGCAGCGTGAGTGACTGCAACGGATCTCACATGGTTCATTACAAAGCGGACATGGACCGTCGCCGTGGCAGGTACCCAGATATGCATGACTACATGCCGTGTACGGTCTACTGCATTGCGCCTTACAAACACCGTGTACTCTCTCGGAGATCTGAGGATTGCAGTCTTTGCAAGCGCGCTTGCAGTCATGTCCACAGGCGAGGGCGGCTCCACACGTGGCAGGACATGGGTAATCATCCTGAAGCGGAAGGTCATAGCAACGAACCTTTACTCGGTGCTTGCAATTTGGCATGACCATTTCGACTGTGATTTGGCACGATACAGTTTCCGGAACTTGCGCTTTGTGACACTCCAACCATTTCCGTATGTGTCCACATGGCAAGACGATGTTTGGAATCTGGACTGGACATTCCGTCTCGCACCGATCTCCACACGGTCTTGGGCACGGGTGTTCACAGCCTTTCTTGATCCTCTGGCAGCGCTCAAGGCACCGGACGGCGTTGTGTAGCGAATCGGCATGACACTTGTCAATGCAAGCGTGTCCGCAACGTAGCCTCGAAGTACACTTCTTGTCGCAGCCACCCTCCGGCGAGAGGAGAGAGAAATCATCGGCTTTTGATACCTCGATTGGGGTCTCCTTGTGCCGGCGACAGCAGAGCGCAAAAGTTTGACCTATGTTTTCGTCTCTCTTTAAGATGGAGATGACGTTGGTCCACATGGGAACAGAACTCGCGGTCTGAGCATTGCCGATGATATACATGCCGTGGCGAGCGCGACTCAACAAGATGTTAACGCGATTCGAAGTTTTCAAAAATCCACATTTTCTCTCGTCATTGCTCCGTACCTGGGAGATGACAATCACTTTTGCTTCTTTCCCCTGGAAATTATCAACAGTCGCGACCCTTAATGCATTGAGTAGGGTTGTCTTCTGCACATTGACTTCGCTCTCTGTTGTAGCCTCCGGGCTGTCATCTTTCAGGCCCAAGGTCTCCAAATCCTAGACATCTCGATCGCTGACCATAATCTCGAAAGAAGACCTTAGCCGCTGCTTGATCTTCTGCAACTGTCCGAAATATGGAGTTAAAACTGCAATATCATCTTTTCTATAAGTTCCTTGGCGTATCAGGTGGGAAACCAAAGCGGCGATCATCTATACTTCAGAAGAGTTAGTCTTCGAGAATGAGATCATTTGAGCTGATGGGGATGAGTCTTCCTTCTCTTGATGGTTGAGCCAGAAGAGGCGCTTCCGCAATCCATCAACCTCGGGATAATCTGACACCGAAGCGTAATCTTGTAGCTCGGGATACAGCGTGGTTTTAAGAAGCTCTGCAATCGATGGGTGCATCCGGCGCTGCACCTTCAGTAAACTAAATAGGATCTTCGGGTAGCCGGGCTGAGATATAACAAGTCGCTCGAAAAGGGAGATGTCCAAAGAGAATTTTCCGCCCCTGGGGTGGTCATGTTGGAGGTCGTAGTTGTTGATCTGGGGTCGGAGCTGCTCGTGATCCCCAATAAGAATAGCATGTTCGACTGAAGGCAAAAGCGCGGTGAGCGTTTGTGCCTCCAAGACCTCAACTGCCTCTTCACACACCATGACTTTTGCTCGCACACGTCTAAGAACCTCCAGATTCCTTGCCAAGCCTGTGGTCGTGACGCCGATGACGTGCGCCCGTAGAAGACATCGAAGATTCAATTCCTGGTAGCACTTCTCAAGTTCATCTTTGGTATCGCGATAGGATTCAAGTGATGGAAAACAGTTTTCCGCTCCCTATTGAATAGCATGGAAGCTTGGCCGGACGAGGCTTAGTGTAGTCTTGGCACTCGCCCACATAGACTCAGCCTTCGTGTAGTTAGAAAATATAACCTTCTTCCGATCTGTCTATTGCAGCAGCGAGTAGTGATTCTATCATCAAGAACGTGAAGTAGAAGGCCGTTCAGCTGAGCTGCGCGTTGCTGGACCCAATACTTATGGATTGATTCCCGCTCAGAGGCAGATATTTCCAGAAGAGAGACGTTTGAAAGCGCCGTAACGGGACGGTTCAAGAAAAGACGCTAAGCTGCTCCTCTAAGCCAGCTTTTAACAACACTGTACTTCCTATCGCGCACTGTTCGAAATCCACCTTCGTCAAATCCCATCCCAAATAATTGTTCGAAGTGCCTGGATGAGTCTTGTCTTTTCAAATAAGCTTTGATGTTTCTCCAGGAGGAGGTTGGATCCTTTAGTCCTTGTAATATTTCGAAGGAGCTCCATCTCTTCATTAAGTCAGTCCATCTTCACCACCACCACCGCCACCGCCACCGCAGGTGGATTTATTTTATGGTGGTGATGGAGGCTAGGAGATAGAAGGAGAGGAGGGAGAGGATGGTGAAACAGAGATTCGAGCGATATGAACAGGAGGAGAAGAGGAGGAAGGAGGCAAGAAAGGGCGGGGGAAAGACATGGTCTTAGGGGATGGCATGAGGGTGGAGGCGAAGGAATGGGGGATTTCAAATAAAAGTACCGGGAAGCGCTGTTTCTGAGGCAGAGGCAGGACAGGCGCTTCGTGATGCCAATGCACCCGTGTGTGCGGCTTCCAATCGACGGATCGGCTACCTAGCTACCCACTTCTTGGCAGAGACTGCTGCCCACCACATCCACCTGTACATAATCGCCCTCTGCCCTCAATAATGAGAAAAGCAACTCTCTCTACCCTCCATTGCTCAAACCCGTGCTGTTTATCGTTGGATCGCATTCTCCATCGTTGAATGCCAACCCGCAGCATTGTCGTTGATGGCATTTTTATAGAAGCATAACCTAATAAGAGGGAAGTGAGAAACGAGAGGGGTAGAGCACCAAGCGTTTGGGGCTACGCATGGAGCTGACAATTCTTAGGAAAGCCGGAGAGCTATCCTCGTCGTGATGAAGCCCCAAGCCGAGAGAAAACTCTCGCATGTCTTTGAGCAAAGGCGACAAGTCTTTCTCGTTTTGATTCCGAGGGTTCAAGTTAGTACAGCAATCTGCGACTGCTATGAAGGGCGAAGAGGTTGGAAAGCTGAGAAGAACACGAGTCATCGGTTCTGGAACCTGGCTGAAGATCCACTGAATAAGTGTCGCTCAGGAAGGAGCATCTCGACTATGGTGAGAGGCTGAATTGAGAGACTATAAAAACACATCTCAACATGAGCGATGTCGCTACCAAATCTGAATGCCGCCAATTCGGGATTCTGAATGTTCCCGCCGTCCGTTGAGGGCTGTCAACTGCGGATGCCGTCAATTTTTGATGCCACCAGCTATGAATGCTGCCATTTCGTTTGCCTATTAAAACAATATAATTCACTAGTTACGCGAGTAGTCATCATTTCCTCCCAGGAATGCGTGGTTGGCTATATCCTATTGCATAGCTTCACCGACGAAAGCCGTTGAGCAAAAGCTGTTTTCTTCATCCATGGTTTCGCTTTGAACACTTATCCATGTCTCCTGGGTATGCGGCAGCACGCTGCCTTGTAGGTAGGAAGACGCAATTGAAGAATTGGCCGCTGACGAGAAAGGCCAGATAAAGAGATCCGAACTAGATGGAATATCTAAACTAGGGAGAACCCCGCCAACGAGCTCCTTACTCTTCAGCATTACATCGAAACCGCGCATCTCGCGGGATGCGATACACTAGATTTCCTTACGGGGGATAGTGAGGCCACAACATTGCAATGAAGCCGAGGATCTGTTGGCGGACTAAAGGTGATTATGATTGCTGAATATGCGGACATACTCGGTACGCTAGACATATCACACAATCACGGTTAACTGATTTTGTTTTGGGCGAACTTGCTTTAGCGAAAGATGGATTTTTTTTTAATAAAACTTGGTTAGTTGCATTATGATCCACTCGAGTGGAACGTTTCGTTCATGTCCTTTTAAGGCTTTCAATAAACCCACAATATTGAACCCACCATGGCTCTTTAGCAATCCCTATCTCAGCCGGTAGAATCCAAGATATGCCCTGAACGGCTTCACTGGCTTTAGAAGACGCATGGATCGATGATGGAGCGTTGGAGTTTGTTACAGTAGTATACGACGTGATGATTTACCGAGCAGACTGTTGTCAACTTCGACATTGGCGTTCAGATCAGGCCTTCGGGATATAACACCTTGTGTTGAGATAATTGGTGGCAATAGGCCCAGATACCATGTGTACTAGTACATAGTCTGACCAAATAGGCTTGGCGCCTTAGGGCTGAGCGCACCTTATATGGCCGGCCACCTAGTAGATTTTATATTAATGTTTGCACCATGCTATCGATCCACATTTGAACAGGTTATGAGCCCGGAAGGGCTGGCTGTCATGATGCTTAGTGGATCATCGAACATCTGATTAATTCAGAGCTCAAAACCTCGCTGTCACCGTCAGTTCGAGTTGGGGATTGGTAGGCAAATAGCATGCGACGTAGCAAATGATATGGACAACGACTCGGATCACCTGCCGGTGCGCACAGTGCTGAACCTGAGCGTGGCACCTAAAGAAATAAAACAGGCGAGGATATGGGACAAGATGAACGAGGAGCTGCTGTTAAGGATATTACGCTCGGAGCTACCAACACCGCACACTTCAGAGTCTAGGGACGAGATCGATCACACAGCAACCCTCGTCAGCATAGCTCTACAACAAGCCATAGAAGCCGCAGTCCCATTGTCAAGAGGATCCCCTAGATCGGTGCCTGGATGGACCGACGAGTGCAAGGAAATTCAAATGGAGTGCAGAAGGCTTAAGCGAAGACATCAAACCACAAGGGATCCAAGCGACTGGAACGAGTACAAGAGGGTCAGGAACAGAAAGAAATGGATACACAAGAAAGCACTCACGACTCAACATAGGGACAAAGTTGAAGAGGTCACAAAGGAACCTAAAGGTCTTTGGCAATTAGCAAAATGGGCAAAGAATCGCTCCTCAGCGTATCAGAGCTATACACCAAACATTCAGGGATCAAACGGCTTGATTACCTCGCCCGCGGACAAGGCAAAGGTCTTCAAGGACACCTTCTTTCCAACACCTCCGAAGGCTGATCTAACGGACCTAAAGGACTATCAATATCCTAATTCAATAGACTTTGACACAATACAGGCACATGAGATCATCAACGCAATAAAAGAATCATCCGCAAACAAAGCCCCCGGAACAGACGGCACACCGAATAGAGTACTGCAGCTGGCACTTCCAGTGCTTATGCCCCTACTGCACCCACTGTACAATACATGCTGGACAATAGGACATCATCCAAAGCTATTTCGAGAATCCATTACAGTGGTTCTTCGGAAACCAGCAAAAGGCGATTACACTCAACCAAAATCGTACAGACCAATAGCGTTGTTAAACACTCTTGGGAAGGCGCTGGAAAAGATCATGGCAACGAGGATAAGCTGGGCGGCGGAACAGTTTAACCTGCTTCCGAGAAGGCATATGGGGGGACGCAAGGCACGTGGAACGGAACACGCCCTTCAAATACTGCTGGAAACTATACACGCAGCGTGGCTAAGAGGGGAGGTAGCTACGGTGTTGTTACTGGACATAAAAGGGGCCTTTGATAACGTATCGCATACGAGGCTATTACACAACCTCAAGAAACGAAGGATAGGCGGCAACATGGCTAACTGGATACGCAGCTTTCTTTCCGATCGAAGCACCATAATATCAATTCCGGAGTTCATTTCAGAAGTCTTCAAAACAGGCACGGGTATACCTCAAGGATCGTCGATCTCACCAATACTGTACCTGTTTTATAACGCCGACTTAATGGAAGAAGACGAGGGGGCTGGCTTCAGAGTCACAGATCTGGGCTATATCGACGATGTTGCAAAGGTGGTAACTGGACCTGACGCGGAGCTCAACTGCAGAAGAATCGAAGACATTTTCGCCGCAAGGGAAAACCAATGGTCAAAGAAGCACGCAAGCAAGTTTGCTCCAGCCAAATTTCAGCTGATTCATTTCAAAAAGCCAGGCACAAGAGCGAGGCAGCTCAATCAACCAGAGGACGATACGGTGCATCTGGAGGATCACACTATTAAACCACAAGAAACTGGAATCTACCTAGGGGTACTCCTAGACAAGGAACTAAAATGGACCGCACATCTACGTCGCACGGAGGCAGGGGCCTCGCAAGCTCTCAATGTACTGGGCAGCCTAGGGGGTTCAACTTGGGGCGCAAGTTTACTGAACCTTAGAAAAATCTATTTAGCCTGCATAGTACCAAAACTCCTGCACGCTTGCTCACTATGGTATAGCCCTGAGGGGGGCTTTGGCACCATGGGGCTGGAAAGAGCAATCATCAAGTCACTAACCGCGATACAAAGACGTGCAGCTCAAACCATAGCAGGAGCATTCAGGAACACCTCAGGGCCAGCTTTGAACGTGGAACTGCATCTGCTACCTGTGAAACACACGCTGGAAAAGGCCCTCGGAGACACGTTAATTAGACTTCGAAACAGCCAAATATACGATCAAATAAAGGAAGTGAGACAATACACAATACTCACACCCAAAACTTCAGGTTTTGGAGCCCTCTGAGAAAACTCGAAAATAGGTACAATGCACAAGGCCGTGTATACTCCGAAACACTGAACTCGATGGAATGCATATACCCAATGATGGCTCCCCCCCTGGAGAATTCCATCCGAATTCAGAATAGCAGACAATAAGGACACAGCACTAAAAGAACATGATGATATCATCAAAGATCCGAGTCAGCTAGTAATATACACGGACGGAAGTGCCATTGAAGGCAAAGTGGGAGCGGCCGCCGTAGTTCCGGACCTGGGAGTGGAAAGGAACCTGCTAGTTGGAGCGGATAACGCAGCCACGGTATACGCGGCCGAATTACATGGGCTAGTTCTGGCTTTGGGCATAGCTGAGCAATACATTCGACACAGAAAATCACTGATCATCTTCACGGACAATCAAGCAGCGATCACCTCATCGGCGGAGCCGGGAACACAGTCAGGGCAATACATACTACGCCGTATAGCACAGCACGTGGATCAACTTCGATGGCGAGGCATTAGAATACGAATCCACTGGATTCCGGCTCATATAGGGGTTCCAGGGAACGAAATGGCGGACATCGCGGCCAAAAAGGCTACAGGTTGGCGCGAACATCCATGGTCTCCGTCAATTTCACCAAATATTCACCTACTGCATTTTGCAACTCTCAGATCATCAATTAAGATGGAATTGAGGAAGAGAATCAACACCGACTGGGAATTGCAATGGCAGGCGGAAGCATCAGGCTCAGTAACACGAAAGCTCACCGAGGCTCCAGCTAAAAGTATACTCAAGCTACACGTGGGACTTCACAGAGCGTTAAGCTCAGCGATTGTTCAACTCCGCACGGGAAAGATAGGGCTCAAGGACTATCTCTACCGTATCAACAAAGTCAACTCAAGGGAATGTTTATGTGGCTGGGGACGGCAAACGATCAACCACACGCTATTCGAATGTCCAACGCATCACAGCATCCGGAGTCAGACCATATGGAAGGATCATCGCGTCAGCGATTTAGGTCAAATATTGAACACGCCAAAATTGGCAAAAGCAGCGGCTCAATTCGTTACATGGACACGAATCCTTGGCCAATTTGGAAACGTGCCCATGGAACGTCTTAAAAACTGACAACGGCAGGTCAGATTCAGTTGGTAATAAAGACAAAACGCACTCGGTGAAGTGGGCCGACGTGTAAGGGCAAAGAATTTGGACTGCTGGCTAAACAGTAAAAGGGATCATCCAGAGGAGTTCGGAATCTTCGATTCAACTAATATGACGTCGTTCACCTACCAAATAATATTGGTTTGGGAAGGACTTTTTTTTGGGGGCATGATGACCTCAATGATGGGGGAAAGCTGCTGAGTAACCCTTTCAACCCTGAGGCAAGCTCGATAACTCAGTGAGCTTGATATTCACTGTATTTATGCGTTGTACTGGCACTATAGATCGGACGGAAAACAGGGAAACTGAGGGAATTTTTGGGTGGATGGTCCTTGTTTAGACTAAGCAAATAGCTAGAGCTCCCGCATAGGTTGGCTTAGCCTCCTGGAACGGTGTATGAATCAATCAATCAATCAATCAATCCTTCCTCCGATAGTAGATAGTCAATATATGCACATATTCGCTCTGACCCTCATATACCAATAGTGTAGGAAGTGGTTGAACCCAATCTTCTCTGTTGACGTCTAAAAGTAAGCAGGCGAGAGTATTTCCACGACTTTTAGCGATTTGTGCGTTTTAGCACTGCGTCTCATCTGAATGGCGACCGAGCTCTCCGCTTTCTTCAACCCCTTATGCAGCTCGAGTCTTCCTTTTAGGATTATCTCACTGCGCCGGGCTCGCGGCTCCTGCACGAAGGTTTTGCTGATAGTGCTTCCAACTGCCTTTCAGTCTGACCTTCCACCGTCCTCGAATCTTCCTCTTCAGATCTTTTGGATCCTTCCGGCTCTTCAGTCTCTTCTCGATATTCATCCTTAAGGATCGAAGCGCTCATGTCTTCTTTGGAAGAATTGATTCTTCGGCCTCTTCTTCTTTCTTTTGATTCTTCGGTTGCCTTCTTGAACGACGGGGTGAGTCCCTCTGATAGCCTTCGACCGTAGAAGAATCCTGTCCAGTTGTGCACGTATTGAGGGGATCTGCGATTCCGCCTCTAGGACCTGTATCGAAGTTGCCTTGTAGACAGACTCATCTTAGACAGCTATTATGCATCACTGTCAGCTGTTTCACGTGTGTCTTCACCGCTTCTCGACCAGATCGATGACGCGAACGTCAGCATCGGTCTAACTACCGCGCTATATATCATTCTGGCCTTCTGCAGAGTGACGCCTCATGACGAGGCTGAGAGGCATTTCAGAGCTCTCCTGACTGACCATCTTCGGTCTAAATCTCAGCTTCGTGTCGATTATGCTAGTAGATGAGCTATCTACGAAGCCTTCTGTCTGTACCGGAAGATCTGACCTTACGCATTCCTCGATTAGCGACGCGTTGAAATCGGCGAGATTGGTGATCCCTGAGGAATATCGGTCTCAGTTTCATAGCGCTCGTTCTTTCATTTAACGTGATAGATGTCGCTCTATCGGTGAGAAAGCTTGACGTTCACTGCACGATCAAGTTCGGAACACCTTTCGGAAGCAGCCGCTCGTGAGTAGACATTATCGAACGCTTCTGCCACGTCGAGTGATCTCGCCACGTTCGTCTTCCTCATACCCCATACGGTATGAATAGCGTGATTTTCTCGAGCGCTGTTTCCAATCTGTTCCTTCACGCGCCCATCTGTTACGAACGTGGCCAGAATTCAATAAGGCTAGCTCAGATCTAGCCTAGGGCCGGCTTGAATCTAGCCTAGAGCCGGCTCAAATCTGGCTCGTCACTCCCTCAAATCTCAATGGAATTCATAACACCTTGCTTGTGTCACAACACGTCCCCTTCGGGCCTAGCGCCGGCTCGGAATATTACATACCTAGGTAAATACAGCTTCAAGGCTCAGAGCTCTTTGCTTTCTTCTGTATTCTTAATGTTTTAGTTATAGCTACCTCTATAGATCAAACATTCTATCCGCTACCCTTCTGGTTAGAATCTAGGCACGGTCCCAACACCATCTGCTCTTCTGGCAGAAGTTCGCGCAGTCCCTTAGCCTTTTCGATATCACTGCCTCCAGAGCCTTTCCTACGGTATCTAGAAGTGCGATTGGTCCACAGGCTTTTGGTTCCGTATAGTCCGGTTTCTTCGGTTTCTTTAGAACGATCGTATTAGCCTCTGAATGACTTTGGATGATATCGCAGTTAAAGCACGCTTGGAACAAATATCGCTCTTAGGGGTCTATTCGGAAGCTCGTTCACCCCGGGTGCTTTATCCTGAAAATGCTTCCAGATGGCCTGACGTATCTCCTCGTTAGTGAGCCCTGCATCGATGATGAGCGGCTCTGGATATCTCGTCCTCTGATCGCTGAGGTCCGCCTGCGGTGGAGGGAGAAAGAACGTCTGCCTTAGGCACTCCACCTTCTGCTCGAACGATTCTGCTTGTGCATGATCGTTGACTTTTTGGGAAGGGGGTCTATTGTCTCTCTTTTTGCCCCATTTCGCTAAGGCCCATGAATTGGTGGAGGCCCTGTCGACAGCTTTTCGAAAGTGAAGAGTCTTTTCTCTTCTAATTACCGCGACCTTTTCTCTTTCTGCTAGACGAAGTGACTCTCTGGACTCCTCCGTGCGATTTCTGTGATGTTTTCCAACATATATTCACTATTTCCTGTAGGCCTTTCTGAACCTCTTCGAGGTAGCCTTCGACATCGTCGGTAGTATCTAGGGGGGGAGGCCTAGCCTCTACCTTCTTCTTTACTTCAGGTTCGTCGATCTTCCATGCTCTTCTCGAAGTCGTTGCCTGCTCTTTCCATTCTCATCCCAGCTCGGTGTAGAGATGGGTATATGGACGGATCCGTATTGAATATCCTCGGGACCGCATATTGTCAAGGCATTATGGGCGTTCTGAGATAGAAACACCAGATCCCTCTCGCTCTCCACGTCACCGTTTCTTCCGGTAGAGCCAGCTTCAGCTGATGACGCGTAGTTGTATCAAGGAGCGCGTCTGCCGCATTATGATAGCTGTATCTACCTCTGTTGTTTCACGCTGAGTGGTGAAGGTTGAAGTCACCTAGTAGGACGTTATCCCCTGATCTCTGAAGGATCTGCCCAATTTTTGGCAGCGTTGAAGGGCCCTCGGTTGCCCTCGGGGTCATTGGCGATGGATTATATACGTTGTGAATCCAGAGTTCCGTCCCTGGTTCTCTATCCGTCGTGGCCCCTTTCATCTTTAGCCTTATCGAGCAGCACACATACGACGGGAGTAGTTCGAAGTGGCCAATAGGCAAACAGCTGCAAAGCGACATATCCGATCTATTCCGTAGTCAACAAAAGTCGCCCACACCGGCATCTAAGGAACCAAACTACATGCCTGGCCCACCCGATGCACTATTCGCGAACTCGCTTGCATTTGCGAAAAATATCCAAAGTACGCAAAACACTCAAAATTTGCGAAATGGGGATTTAGAATTAGCGTGTGCAGAAAGGTTTTAGCGTGTGCAGAAAGCTTTCGAATCCTTGGCATCGCAATTGTCCCGCCCCCCCCCGAATTTGTATATGCCTTTCGACATTTCAACCCCTCAACATCTATTATCGCATTCAAATAGGTGAAAAAGTGAAGCTATTCAGGTACTACTAATCAAAATCTATAGTACCAGCTTCAAGATCTCTTTCCAAAGCTTTGATATCAGCTTCAAAGATATAACCTCCGGCGCTATGCTTGAAATGCTGTCTCGGAAACCTATCACACCTGCTTCTTTCGACGGCGTAATGGAGAAATTCACCAAAAGTGCCCTCAAACTGGGGCCATATCTCCTCGAAATGTCGTCTGACCCAGGCCTTCAAAACGCTAAAATTGAGCTCGATGGGATTGAAGTCCGGAGAGTATGGTGGCAGATATCGTACCTCACACCCGTGTGAGGTAATGAGTTCCTCGATACGAGCGTTACAGTGTATGCTGGCGTTATCCATGATGATTACACTCTTCGGGGCCGGAAAGGGACTGCATAGAGGTAGCAATTCATCTGCTAGCCATCGAAAGAAAGCCTCGCCGTTGAACCAGCCTTCACGAATACCTGTACAGGATAGATAGCCATTTATCGTGTAAGCCGGAAGAACACTTCAGCAATGCCCTCTCTTTCTAGAGGCTTGATAGCGAGCTGGTTCACCAACTGGTGCGTAGGCTTGATGACGTCACCCCGTAGTCTCGTTGAAGAGATTCTCGTCAACGAAGACAAGCTGCTCAGCCGTCAGTTGCAACAGGTCGGCAATTCAGTTTAATCGCAGCTCATCGTTCTATCTGATGCTCACGCGCTGTCTCTTCTCATTGCTTCAGCGCTTTCTCTTCAGAATCCTCGATATCGTGGACTGATGCACGTTTGAACCCCACTCTTTTCATAGGAACCACATCATCTCTTCCTGCATGATTCATGGCTGTTGCTTCAGCTGCTGGAAAGACCTTTCGGAGGGCGCAGATCTAAAGGAAGAGTCATACATGAAGATATTCTCTTGCATAGTATAAAAGGTGTTACGGTGACAGTGAACCTCTTCGACGATGGCGAGGGGGGTTCAATGTAAAAGCAGAAGGCGTAGTATCTTCGAGCGAAGGGCGGAGCCAGTTGACCTGTCATAGCTAAAAGGATGTCAGCACTGTGAAAGGTCTGAACAGCTTCAAATTTACCTGTTTGATTGATTTTTCTATTTTTCCAATAGAGCGTTGAAGGTCTGGATTCAATAGTAAATTCGGGGAGGGGGGCGCGACAATTGCGATGCCAAGGAATCCATCACTACTCGTACATAAGCGCATCCTTCGCTTAGAGCTTAGTGAGGGGCATGAATACTGCTACATACTCTGATTCGACATCTAAATTTCTAAGCTCTGATATTAGAGCAAAAACGCTTCAATGATCACCCGATATGAAGCCAACAGCTCTCGAGTTGTATGATGGATTTAAGCAGCCTCAGCACCTGCAAAAGCTGCCCAATCAAGTTCAGACTTTTGCTTCCTTGGACCACCTACCAGCGCCATCATGTGTTCATCAGTCTGCTGCTATGGAGGAGTACGTTGTACCGCCGCCAGTAGATCCAGATGTACCTCAAGTCACTTTCGACCATGCGAAGCCTAAGCGGCAGCGGGGATACCGAACTTCTCAGGTGCGTGCATTCCGTCCCTGTCTCACTAAAGCGTTAGGCATGCGAGGTTTTTCGGGCAAAGGAAGCAAAGTGTGATGGAAGAAGGCTCTGCCTGGCATGTTCAGAGTCTGGACTGGATTGAAGAAAGAAGCGGCGGTAAGGGGTGTTTTGAAAGTGGGCCTCGATCTAATTTTAGATTTTGCGACTTCCGCGTCGTCGCAAAAGTATGCACCGTGGAAAGCGTGCACGGCCCTGTTCATCTATCAATCCCTAGGTACCTTCTGAACCAGCTTCTATTGCCTTCTAGGCAAAACACACTCCTTTGTGTTACAGGTAGTTAACAGTCGTTCATGGCAAACACATTCCTTTGTGTCGCAAACACCTTCCGGATCAACACCTTCCTTGTGTTTCAACAAGTTCCCTTTGGGACTAGCGCCGACCTGAATAACTACTATACAGAGCGTGTTCTTCTTGCCTTTTGTACCTTCTTTCTTCTGTATTCTTAAAGTCTTAGGTCATAGCTACCTCTATAGAACATTCTATCCACTAGGCATCAACTCGTCGACTTGTATCCGCGCTGGTAGCTTTACAAACGGTACCAATGTTCCTCCTTCTATCAGCAGTAAAGGCCCTACGTTCGAAAGGCACGCACTCGAGCATATCAACATCATTTCAAGCGAATCGACATCGTTTGTCTTCGTCACTTCAAAGCTACTCTACGCTTTCGTTCGCGCCTTCCAGATGTTTTCTAATCCTTCAATCGCGATCGAAGGACACTATATCTGAGGGGAATGCTATAGGCAGAATCGATGGCGGCAAGCAATCGAGCATGAACCTGAGTAATGGGAGGGATCGACGAATGTTGGACGCAGATTGGTGATAGAAACACTACTCGCTGCTGCAATAGACAGATCGGAAGAAGGTTGTATTTTCTAAATACACGAAGGCTGAGTCTATGTAGGCGAGTGCCAAGACTACACTAAGCCTCGTTCGGGCAAGCTTCCATACTATTCAATAGGGAGCGGAAACATGTTTTCCATCAATTGGTGGGCTCAAGCATTTCAAGTACAGCTGAAGAAGGTACGTGACATATAAAGCTTCAATAAGACATGACACCTGACGAGAGCCTAAGGTTAATACCACGAAAGTAAAAAATTCGGTTCAACTATTCTCGATGAACTATGATGGTTATTGTGATGGATGAGACATGTGATCTGGTAGAATGCGCAGCACAACGAACGAATTATTTTCTCCTAGAGACTGAAGATGATAGATTGATCGTTCGATATGATGAACTTTGATACTGCGCACTGGGACTGGTCTAAGGATGAATGATGATGACACTATTCAAGGACAACTTTATTTCATTGCGTTCGATTTCAAGAACTCTTTATACTTTAGTGACACCACCTTTCAGTGCTGAGGCCTGATTACAGAATCTGGTAGTGTTGCTATAGCAATTTCCTGTCGTAAAGAAGTATATTGGGACCAAAGTTCTGAATACTCCTTCTGAAGCTTAGATTCATCAGACCTTAGATCAATCGTCAAGCTGGCTATAATACCCCGGCCTCTTTCAAGAATATCTAATGCTTGTCGTGAAGATTTCCCAGCTTTTAGAAAGACTGACGCTGTAAAAGAAGCTAGCCCAGATAAGGATTGAAGGGTATACTGAAGATCATCTCGAGAGTGAGATCGAATAGTAACCATAGGTAGTAAATTGATAGCTTCTTCTAGGTTCTTAGCGGCATCTTGCCATCTCTTAAGAGAGATAAGATGATTTGCCGCTGTTCTACCGGATCTGATCCGGAAAAGTGGTTGACCGGACTTGTGGTATAAAGTTTTCTGATGAAGGGAAATTGCCTCCTCGAGGTCTTTCATCTCTCCTTGCCTCTGAAATCGATCTCTAAGATTACTTCCAAGATTGATCAGAACTAAAGCGAGGTCTGGGTGATCTGGTGACGTTGCAGCTACAGCCTGCCGTCCAATGTCGATTGTCTCCTCGAGGTTTTACATCTCTGGACCTTTGAGATCAGTCAAGCAATGACGACATCGTTCTATGGGACTACTGAGCTCGAAGACTTGCTAGCACTCGTTAGAATTAGCTTTCGCTTTAACCGACTTCTGGGAACATTTGCCCTCACTTTGCACCAAAGGTTTCCAACTTGGACGGCGGCGGGATGTACGCTCGTACATGTTGAACATTAGCGCATATGAATTACATTGAGACATGATGACCGGCCACGCTTGGAGGTGGCGGCGTGGCATATTGGCAACTCAGGTAGAGACCGTGCCAGCATGCAGAGTAGACATCTCGAGCGGATTGAATTCTGTGGATAAGAAAAGTCCCCTGCTTTCTAGTTCTTTTTTTCGCAGCTAATATGGCTGGAATTTTACTTATTGGTGCAAATACTCAATCGCTGCAGCTTGTGCTAATGCAGATTAACAATTATGACTCTTATAGACTCTTCAAAGTATGACTATTCTACAGCTTTGACGATTTCTTATTTTACTTACTTTGCTGTCTTTACTGTCCGAATGGCCTACTCAAGGCTGGGTCCTTTTGTTCTTTATTGGAACGTGACTTCTTCAACTGTCTTGGATTCTACTATCAACAGGATCTACTGTGTGCTCACCAATTCATCGTGATCTTTGATTCCAGGTCTATTCAATGACATCGATCTCAAGTTGGATGCTGGAAGGCGGAAGTGGATACTGACTATGATTATCTATGCAGTTTGCGGAAATGATTGCCAACCTGGTACTCGGCAAGGAAGTGCATTTATAACCAATTAGAATCTCGCCTCCTTTTCCTGGACATCGTAGTCGTGGCCTTCAACCCACGAACATCTCTATCCCCCCCCTTCCCCCCGCCCCCACACCCCTTGGCAAAAAAAAATAGTTTGGTCGAGTAATGCACTCGTAAAGTTCCATGTGCTTCGACTTGAAAACATGGGCTCGATTTCTTTCCAAGACAAGCCTTTCGTCTCCTTCAAATTGATGAGCTGGGCGTCTTCCTGCGCTGTAAATCTGGAACGCTTAGGCTGAAGAGAGTTGGCTCAGGTGAACATCGGGAGGAACCGAGGCTGGCCGAATCAGTGGTCCTTGAGCCCTGAGTGGTGGCAACCGAAGAGAGAGCTGATTGTTAGGGAAGAGATTCTCCCAACTTGTGTGTCTGGGGCTGTCGGAATTTTCCGGGCGAGACCTTGATCGAGGGCATCTTCGAGTTCGCTCAGCGCGAGGTGTGGGCGCTCTTGAGGAATGTGGTTTTTTGGCGCTTCGCGGAGTTGGGTCCGATAAATCCATCAGGATCTGAGTCTTCGTCTAGCTCAGCTTGGGCTTCCCACTCTGTCTCCTCCTGCGCATCAACCATCTGCTTGTTCTTTCCGTAGTCTTCCTTCTCCTCTATGACCTTCTCCATCCCCTCTCCCACCTCTACTACGTCCTTCCCCATCTCCTCTTCCACGTCTGTCCCCGGCTCCGACTCATCCTTCGTTGTGCCAAGGTTCTCAGCTTCGCAATGCTCAAGCGGCTCTTCGGAGCCGACATGGTCGCGTTGGTTGTCCAGGCAGCGTTGGACCGCGCTGGTGCGATGTGAAATGGAAGGTCTTTTTTGGATAAGCGGTTGGCGTGATTCACCGCTGAGGCTGTCGTTCGCTGTGGAAGATATGAGCATTAGATCGCCATCGTCGCTGGAGAAAACATACGATTCGGCCCCTATCAGGAGCATCTTCTTCACGAGACTCGATGCTGTCGTACAGGTGCTCGTCTAGCACAATTGGCATATCTGCTGGGCGTAAGTACAACGTTGATATGCAATCTGCATGTATGCAACAACGTGCTCACCTTGACTTCCGCCCAACTCTGATCTGCTTAGACTGACAGGCCAGCGGCTGATGTCTGATACTGGCTGATCCAGCTCCACAGCCGTGGGCCGTGGGATGGAGTCGGCCGCAGTTGAGGGCTGGTCAACTCGAGTGGAGGAGAGCAAATCTCCGACGGACGGAAACTTCAAATCGTAGTCGACAGCACTGCCACTGCCTCGATAATCTCGGCTGCTTCGAGGCCAGTCCACCTGTTCTGATTTGGTGAGACGAACTTCTCATGAGGTACAGGATTGTCATACCGTCATCCCCAGCACAAGCACCTTGTATCTCTCCTGCTCTCATGAATTCCGCTGTGTGATTCCCAAGCGGAAATCTGGCAGGAGGCTCTGGCTACCTCTTATTCCCGACCGTCACCGGGGTCGGTGACGCTCTCAACCACCTCGGCGGCGATCGCCTTGGCACGTCGATCCGTCACCGATCCCCCCGATCAATATGCTCATGTCAGGGACTGGGCTAGGCTAGAGGTACTATCAATATAGAAGACTGATAATATGATTATTACTTGGTAGGATCTAGGTACAAGACAATACACCAGGTAATGTACAAGACGAAAGACAAAGAGCGAAAGGAAAGAACGAGGGCTCGGCTCCGTGAAGCAGCCGTATAGATAGCGAGTGGTTTTCTATCCCAGAGGGTTTTGTCCACTTGACACACATAGTATAGAGTTCCCCCATGGGTCGGCCTAACCGATGTCACAAGGGTGTATGAATTATTATTATTGCGCGACTGAGCCGTTTGCGCGACTGAGGGGTAAATACGAGTATATAAGCCAATCGCTGAGGTGACGGAAGATATCTTAGCGGTTTCTGGTGCGCCAAGCGATATTAGTACGGCTGCGGCCCGTGTAATGCTTGCATTCGACCATCATTCTCTCCGCACCAGCGTATATCATAGCTGTACAGTTATCAAGATATCGTTCTACAGAAGGCAAATTCTCTACTCTGTCCGTAACAACGGATATCTTTTCAACCACATGAATAACCAGGGTGCTAAATGGCTTGGCCTGGTTGTTCTTTATGAAGGAGAAACCCCAGATGTTGAGTGGGTCTTCTGATTCTTATGTTGTCCCCAACAGACGCCTGCTAACACAACTAAACTCTAGTGTTGTTGCCGTTCACGGTCTTGGAGCAGATCCTGCCTGGGCATGGGTACGGAAGGTTGGGGTGGAAGGGACTGATCAATACAAGAAGGTAAACTGGCTCGCAGACAAGGATCTACTGCCAGCGAAGATGCCGCATGCCCGCATTATGACCTTCAATTACGAGTCAAAATGGCATAAAGATGCGCCAAAGCAAAGACGTGTTCTTTGTGCTGATCAACTCCTCACTGCACTAGATAATAAACGGAAAGAGGTAAGATGTTAACATCTGCGGTTCTTGTCAACACTGACTTTAAAAAATGATAGGAGAAGGAGACTAAATATAGGCCTCTCATATTTATTGGACATAGCTTTGGCGGAATAGTCATTGAGCAGGTGAATTGATCTTTCCCTACTTGAGGGGTGTGTCATTGATTATCTGCGACAGGCTCTTGTGAGTGCCAATTCCGATGGGAATACCTTTCAATATCTTGCAACATCTACCGTTGGGATTGTCTTTCTTGGGACCCCTCACCGTGGTACAAAAGCTTCAAAATGGGGAGAATGGATAGCATATACTGGCAAGAAGTTTGGATTAGAGATGAGTGATGCGATTTTGAAGGATTTACGTGAAGATTCTGAGATCTTAAACGACCTACTCTATTATTTCACGCTATGGCTTTTTCGAATGTCAGTTCCAACAGTATGCTTTTTTGAAATGCATAAGACAGATTACGGGCAGAAGGTAGGTGGCAGTTGGAAAGAAATGGTATGTAATATTCAACATTGAGCTTTTAGTAAACTCTAACATCTTGAGTAACTAGATAGTAGAAGAGAAGAGTGCTTGCATAGATGGTCACCGAAAAATTGCCTTATCAACAGATCATTTCAAAATCAATAAATATGATGGGCCTACGGATAATTCATACAGAAATGTTTATCCTATCATCAAGGAGATGGCAGAACATGCTATGAAGAAGGTACAGAGGCGCCTAAAACGTAGGTGTATTCAGGCTACAGGTTCATTTTTGCGCTAATGCATTTGTAACAGCTCAAACAATCATTCATGACAGTTCAAGTAAAGAAAACCACTTAATAAACGGTTGCTCATCTTTGCTGACTTGAGATTAACAGTAATACCAAAAGAAAATCTCAGCTGCCTTCAATCCCTGTTCCTGACAAATCCTCTTAATGATCTGACAGCTATTCGAAGATCTAAAGGGAAGCGAGTTGAAGGCACTTGCGAATGGCTACTTCTTCACGAAGCATATACTGCTTGGCTAGTTGAAGACAGCCCTCGAATGCTTCAACTAGTAGGTGCTCCAGGCATCGGGAAGACAATGATATCAAGCTACTTAGTAGAGGAGCTTGACAAGAGAGCTCAATTTACTTCTGGCATGATATTTGCATACTATTTCTGTGACAACAAAAACGACAAGCGCAACACTGCCATTGCCATCATTCGAGGGCTCCTCTTGCAGCTCTTGAGGCAAAGACCGCTACTGTTCAAGCATATTCAGGAAGATTATGATCAGATGAGAGACCGAGCTTTCGATAATTTTGATGCTCTTTGGCGAATTCTGCTCAAAATATTGGCAGATCCCAATGCAGGCCAGATCTATCTCCTGATAGATGCTGTGGATGAATGTGACAAGTCACCACGTGGATTCCGGCAAGCCTTTCTTGAAAACCTGGCAGAATTATTTCCTATCGAGCAAGGAAAAGGAAGTGAGAACATTGATGTCAAATTGCTCATTACATGTCGACCAGAGTCTGATATCTCAGATGAATTAATCGAGTGGAGGAGATCGATACGTATTGATTCAAGTAAGATCAATGCTGATCTTGGGAAATACATTCAAACAAGAGTCAATGAGCTCTCCACGAAAAAGAAATATCCTTCGAAACTAAAGCAAGACATTCAGACCGCTCTGTCTGAAAAAGCCGAGGGAACATTTCTATGGGTTTCACTCGTTCTAGAAGATATTTCTAAAGTTACAGCTTTCTCCATGGTAAGAGGAAAGCTACAATCATTACCTTCAAGTCTTAGCGAAGTCTACCGCAGAATTTTGGACAACATTAAGAAGGAGGACGTGGAAAATGCTAGATTTATCCTACAATGGGTGGTTACTGCTCGACGGCCTCTAACGATTGATGAACTTGCAATGGCACGTGCTCTAGGCCCAGAGGGATGGGACAAGAACATCATCCCAACAGCAGATGCACTGAGTGAACTAAATGATGGCTTCAAATTCTGTGAGCCTCTTGTCTACTTAGATGACGCCACCCAAACAATCAATCTGGTTCATCAATCTGCGAAAGATTATCTTCTAGAGGAGAATCTCCAAGGAAATAGTCACCTATCAATGTATAGAATCATCCCAGATAAGGCAAATTCTTGTATACTTGATATATGCTGGAGATATCTGAGCATGAAATAATTCAGCCGAGATATTATAGAGCTCGCAGCAAAAGAGACCATATTGGGACTGTCACAAGAGCGCTTACGGACTCACTGCTTCCTTCAATATGCGATTGAGGAATGGCAGGAGCATGCACTAGCGGCGAGTCCAGCTGTGATAACCGACTTTTTATGGGAAAGCGATATATTCAACAGAGTTTCAACGCTGTGTGACCGGTGGCTTCAAAGGGCAGCCGGGAAAGGGGATGATGCAGTGGTAAGGAAGCTGCTGGTGGCAAACGCCGACGTCAACGCCGCCGCTGCTGCTGCTTATGGTCGGACGGCATTGCAGGCAGCCGCTGAAGGAGGGCACCTTGAGGTGGTGGAGAGGCTGCTGGCGGCAAACGCCAACGTCAACGCCGCTGCTGCTGGTTATCGTGGTCGGAGGGCATTACGGGCGGCCGCTGAACGAGGGCACCTTGAGGTGGTGAAGAGACTGCTGGCGGCAAACGCCGACGTCAACGCCGCTGCTGCTGATGATGATGGTCGGACGGCATTGCAGGCGGCCGCTGGAGAAGGGCACCTTGAGGTAGTAAAGATGCTGCTGGCGGCAAACGCCGACGTCAACGCCACTACTGCTGATGATGATGGTCGGACGGCATTGCAGGGGGCCGCTGGACGAGGGCACCTTGAGGTAGTAAAGATGCTGCTGGCGGCAAACGCCGACGTCAACGCCGCCGCTGCTGCTGGTTATCGTGGTCAGACGGCATTGCAGGCGGCCGCTGGGCATGAAGCCATCATGATGATTCTACAAGCGGCTGCAGGGCCTTAATAATGCTACCTACCATCTTACCTACCGCCATAATGTTTGATCGCTCTATTTAATGTCTTACAAAATTCTTTCAGTTTTCAGAAGATCTGTTCAAATATTGTGTGTAAGACAATGGTCGGTCTTGTGCCTTCGCAGGTAATTGAGTGATATGGAGTCGAGTGGTCATCGATAGTTAGCGTCGAATTGTACTCAGGTACAGCGGTTCCACCTGACCATGCTTCTTGAAATGAAGGTACGGCTGTAGTATTCAGTAGCGCTCACTTAGCGAGGATTCGAGGTATCTACTCATCTCTTGTTTCCCCATGACCATTGTATGAATTGAGTGTCAGTCGTTGACCATCAGGGACAATGTAAATGTACATATTTCTGTAGCGCAGGGCTTCAATGGTCTCGGCATAGTCTCTATTTATCGCATTAGGGCGAGATGCTATACCAACAATTAGGAGCATGGAAAATGCCTACTGGACATATTCTTGTTCGCTGGAGTACATACCTATGTCCAATGCCTCATGATATTGAAAGATTTGGTAAAGATCATCCACGGCGGTAATTCGTTTAGGAAGTTCAGCGAGATATAAAGCAGTATCATGCTACCAGAATACATTACATAGAATTGTAAGGTTGGCTTTAACTGCAAGGTAGCCCACAATAGCTGTGCGGTATGCTGGCGCTCTACCGGTCTTGGGAAATGTAGCAGTCAACGTCAATGACCAATTCGAAGGGTTTCAGTCATATAGTCTGAGCCCCGTTGATGATCGTGTCCAACAGAGTCAAGGAGTGCGGGCAATTCTATAGCTTGAGCGAACGGAGCCTGGTAGTATTTAGGTCATGTTACATCTCCTTGATTGCAAATTGAAAGGATACCGCCGAAAGCGACAAGCTGCCATCAACTGTTTTTTGAGGGCCTTGCTGTCGCCATCAATGTTAACTGCATGAGTTCCACACGCAGAAATCCGAACAACAACACGGGAAACAAAATCCAGCAAGTTGCCAGATTCAACTTCATAGTTGAATTGATTTAGGGTAAGGAGGCAATGAGTCAACCACATTTCATGGCTGCGTAACCTTTATTTTTGTGAAGCGCGTTGGGCTGGACTGTTATATTAGCATTTCTTGGGTGACGTCCCCTGGCGCCCCCATTTTCTGCATCGTCGGCTCCTTGCTTTAGAGTGCACACCACAATATTACAACGACGTTTTAATTAGGTGTCATCATGTCAAGATGCACTGATAAATGTATTCCTCCATATTCTAATGATCTACCGGAAGTCAGCAAAGGCACTTCATATATGGCTCTTCTTACAAGCAAACCGCTTTAGCACGAATCCACCGCATTTATGCAACGACGTCACCGTCCGAGCCCCACACAGTTCAGACAAGTTTCACTATTTAGTCTATCTTTTATAAGATACCGAGGTATTATATAAAGTCCGCGTCGATGCAGAAGTATCATGTTGTCAACTGATAATATCAAACACATTTTTTAAAGTATTGTAATAGATAACTTACTAAACGTTTCTTTATCAAGTCAATCTCTCTGATGTCTTCTTTCAAAACCATACCGAGATTGAGACGATCTACGGAACTCCAGATCCTGTATCTTGCATTGGATAACTCATTAGCTTTGTGACCTGTGAGAATGGCCACCTCCAAAACTACATGTCATCTAATGTGACATAAGCCATGGTTGGTCTAAGAACGGGTACCTGCTTAGAGGGGGAAGTAAGGGGGTTTGACGGTCTCCCACAATTCTTAATCAATAACGCTGGGAACGCCCTCCTTGCAATAGAAAATTGACGCGTCTGGATTTGGAGCGAATGTTTGCAGACAATCTATGTTAACGTACATCGTAGTTTTTTGATATGATCTCAGACATCCCTACTCTATACGCCTGCGACTATCTTTCTTGAATTGGTGAGACGCTGCGATGGCCGAACACAACCTTCAATTGCAGTTCAGGATGGATGACATAGGAGTCAACAAAACGTTTGATGGAAATTGCGAAGAAGCTGACGAGGATGTGCAAATTGAAGCGAGAAAGCAAGGAGACATTTACGCAAAGTAAGATGCTTTCACAAAACACCTGTTCCGGTTAAGTTAATTCACATAGGTACCAGAATTGTGGGAACTGCACCAAAGGTCAAGAGGAGAATGGTACAAAAGGGGCAGAGACTAGTGCCTACGATGAACTGTAAGAGGTGTGCATTGGGCACCCAGTCAGCAACTATTGACCAGCAAAAGGGCAAATCTTCCGTGCGAAGCAGTTCAAATTCCTTTTAAGATCGATCAACGTCCTGTCTCCAGCAATCGCGACCGAAGAGAAAGTCCTGTTGCCACAACCTACAGCCTATGAATGTCGGAAGCTGCGGGTGATATACCAGTCATTGTGGATGGACTAGGCAGGACTTGTCGTTATAAAACGATTTATCGAAGGTTAGATGTGACAGGACAAAAGGATCATCATTCTGGCAAGGTGTTTATGAAAGATGCATCATTACAGCACCCTAGAGACATGGCTGTATGTTACAATGGCGTGAATAGAGATGTCAGACAGAAGAAGTGACAAGGTTGGGAGAGAAGGATAACTGAAAGGAAGAACTGACGCAAAAAAATATCCAGAGAGAGGAACGCTCTGACGGTTGGACCTACAGCTTCAGATTCGAACTGCTATCACCAATTGATTCGATCAACGCTGTTAGGGGATTTCTTTATCGTCATTTTACATCATTAAATAGCTGCAAAGGACAGTCTTGTTCCCAGCTCAATCCTTCTTCCGGGTTGATACCTAATTGAAGACAAGCTTGGGTGATGCAAACTATGCCCCTATAGAACCCACCAGCCACTGCTTTGGAGCGAGTCGGTCTCAATCAGGCATGAGATGTTCTTTTCCGAGGTGGCCAGTTCCATTCGAGGTTGACCGGATTGGATTAAGCTTTTCCCACTTGCATGGTGGAGTCTGACGTGTGTATAGACTCCTTTAAATCATAGTCGTGTCTTAAGCTTCCTTCCGGTCGGACGATGTTCAATGTGATGCTGAGTCCATACATGTATCAGAAGATTATTACATGTATCTAAAAAGTTGAAAATCCTTATCTCATGCATGCATGACTGTGAAATGATTCACAATCATCTGATAATGGGTCAATCTGCGGCTTCAAGGGTGACCAAGTGTGAAGATGAGGTAGCCTTCGCTGCCCCGTAAAGAAAACGGGATGATCATATGCCTGGGGTTTTGGGTGAAAGTTATACTGCCGAAGATCATAGAACCTGAAGTGAAGTGTTGTCTGGTAGTTACCGAGATCATCGGCAGAAGAAGAAAAGAACAACAGCCAAGAATGAAAACCTTCGAAATGTCGGTTGCTCAACACCTTTGTTGGAAGCTTCAGCGGCCGTGACATGATGGAGGATTGGATTGAACGCTGCGTCGGAAGATAATTTCTCTTGCCCGAGACACAGAAAGCAGCACTGTCCTGCTCGATCTTCAAAAGACTCAGGAGTATTCCACAGTGGATCGATCATCTTTCCCAAGAAATGGAGAATGTGTGACTGTCCACGGTGTGCATCCTGAACTGCCGCATCGAAAGGTTCATTCTCCTGTCGGCACAGATGTCAGTCATAAACTGATGAAGACTCATTGGGGACCCTTGGTGACGTTGGGAGTTGACCGACATGAATATGAGTAGTGCGATGCCGCAGGCCCGTCCATGGCGGAATCGTTGAAGACCATTGCTGTCTAACTCTAACCCAAACCCCCCAGTCCATGGCATATGATGTTCAGTGACGGAAAACCGTCCGCCATCTTTCCTCACTTTCTGGAATACCTGGAGTGTACACAGATAGACCTTCGGACATTGTTTTGAGTCTTACTTTCAACTTCTGAAGTCAACAGAAGGGTTGGCCAGAAACCTTGAAAGTTTTCAACATAACACCCTTAAGATGACCAACTGCAGGCACATTGCCGCCAGTACACGGCGTATGGCTATGATTAGCCAAGGTTGATTTCAGAGGTGTTTTAGTTGGAGGGAACCCCACCCAATCTGTTTCAGGACAGGGTGCTTGGCATTGAGGGAAACTAACTGTTATAGGCATAATTTGTAATTGAAATGTTCTGATAAACAAAGTATCTTTGTATGGTAATGACTAATCAAATAATCCTGATCGGCTAACACCTGCAAATAAACTGGTTTTATTCTATACTGCGCCTGGGCGTGACTAAGATGTCAATCAATAAGGTCAACGTCTGGAAAAGATTTGACCTTACATTATACAACTTTGATTACGCTCATTATCACGGAAATGCCGATCCGGCTGGGATCAATAAGCCCCAGTGCCTTGACCTTAATTAGGTGTACCCATGTGACGGCTCAAAGGGCAGTACTACTTTAGAGTTCGTCTCTTAATCCCTCCGGCGCTTGAAAATATCATCCCAGAAGGGCGAGTCTTTACATATGATTACAATGCCAACTATCTCCGGTAGAGACCTTACTCGGCCATGCCGATAAGAGGAAGAGCGTAAGATTCACACCGTCTTTTGTCAACCCTATAAATACTAAATATGGTATAGGATTAATCGACCTGTAGGCCACTAATGTTTCCCCATCAAGTCTCTTAACCCCCAAGATGACTGACTGATCATCCCTGCACAGGCTCTGAGTCGAGCAGCCCAGGCCGTAAACCCTCATCGTGGACTCCTCATCTCCACAGTTGGTGTTATGTTCTTGGCAACACCCTTGCGTGGCAGTCGAGCTGCGCCGGCTGCACGATGGCGTGTGGTTCTCAATAAGCAAGAGAGTGTAGAACTTCTTCTCAAGATGCCGAGAGCGAACACAGGAATTTTGGGGGGGAACCGGGGATTTGGGGGAATGAGGAACCGGGGATTTGGGGAACAGGGGATTTTGAGGAACAGGGGATTTTGGGGAACAGGGGATTTGGAGGAACAGGGGATTTTGGGGAACAGGGGATTTGGGTGAACAGGGGATTTTAGGAGTCTATATCATGGGATTCACCTACGCCGAGATTGATCTAGACGAAAACCCTTGCATTATACCATCTTGTGGTCACATCCTCACCTTAGAAAGCATGGATGGCCACATGGAGATCGCAAAATACTACACCATCTCTGATGACACCAATGCTGAGAAATCGATCATCGCGTTGAAGTCGAGTTCGGTTCCATTCTCTACCTCGGAGCTGAAAAGTTGTCCTATGTGCCGTAGTCCTCTTCGCAATATCAATAGGTATGGCCGCATAGTTTGACGAGCGTGGATCGACGAGGCGACCAAGAAAATTATTGTCTGGGCAAACTCCCAGTTTGTTTCCTTGGCCTCTAAGATGGAGCAGGCAGAGGCCGAACTTCAAGAGTCCGTCACTGAAAAGCAAACCTCCAAATCTCCGCTGCTTGGACAGGCGCAGCTGTCTTCAGCGCTTGACACAGTAAGCTTGAGTCGATATTGCGCCCATCCCTTGCTAATAATATTCGGCAGGAAGATCGAAGCATTCTTTTCGTGGCTAACAGCCTGGGCGGCTTGGTTGCGCAGAACTGCTTGTGGCTTTCAAGAAACCACGCTGAATCCCATTTGAAACAAATTGCTTTACATACAACAGGCATAGCGTTTTTGGAAGTTCCCCATCACGAAGCTGATCTTGCAGCATGGGCCGATTTTATTGGTATATGAGGGTCAGAGCGAATATGTGCATATAGATATATTGACTGAATCTATCTAGTAGGTAGAACTTTCGGATGACGGAAAGAAGTGGGCGAAGGGTAAATACCCATCCACTAGCGCCGGATCAATGCGGAGATTACTAACCACAGGGGTAACAGTACTGTTCCCTGTTTCCAACAGATTTCGGAACGTCTATTACACGATTAATCAAAGGCTCAAATGCGAACATCGTAGCTATTTTAAGACCTGGTTCAGAAATGCTCGCTAGGGTCCAAGATGGTTTTCATAGTCTGCTGCGTCAGCGCCAGAAGGAGGAGTCAGAGATAGCCATCACATGCTTCTTTGAGGAGCTTCCTCCTGTTCTATCACCTCAGTAAGACTTGTCAATGTCGAAGAGCAAGTTTTGAGGGATGTACATCCCACCGAGACAACAGTGTTTTCGTAAGGCTGAGATCTAGGTATGTAATAGTACTCGTAGGCATCGACGAGGCTGTGAAGGCTAACCAATCATACTTGAATTCACCACACCATCGCGGGTCAGTAGATTCAGCCCCACTCAACGCTCAGTGAATTCAGCCTCACTCATGGCTCCCCCTCCACTTAAAGAATCTAGGAGGTCTTACCGTCCTATATCTTCAGGAGATTTGCTGTACAAGGGAAGTGCGAAGAAGCCGGTGTGTTCAAGTTCGCTCGAAGCATTTCAGGATCAAGGATGTCTTTCGAGCTTCTGGGCACGATTATAGTACGTAAGTCAAGGCTGCCTATTCCCAAGGCTCTCGTGTACTCATCGTTAAAGGGATCACGACTACAACTATATATTCATTTACTGTCCTTTGTCATGAGCGTAGCTCTAGCGCTCAGCGCCGAAGACTACACAGTCGGATGGCTTTGTGCCCTACCTAAAAGCGAACTGGTAGCAGCAATCAAAATGCTGGACACCAAGCACCCAACACTCCAGCTAGGTGATAACGACAGTAATACATATACCTACGGTTCCATAAACAGACATAATGTTGTCATTGCTTGCATGCCTCCTGGCATGCCGGGTCCAGTATCGGCTCAAAAGCTTGTGCAACCGCTGAACAAAAGCTTCCCGAACATGAGGATTCACCTATTTGTCGGCATAGGCGGCGGAGTTCCCCGCAATCCTGTCCCTCAAGATCCCAACAAAGATGTACATCTCGGGGACGTTGTTGTTGGCTGGGCTGAGGAGACCGGAGCTCCGAGTGTCGTTCCGTGGGACTTCGTCAGATACTACGGCGAGGAAAAGATTGAATCTTTGGGTTCCTTGGATAAGCCAGATCGCCGTTTACTGAGTGCTTTAAGTGTGATGCTGAGTGATCGAGAACTCGGGGAATATGCTTTCCATGAACATCTCACGAGGCTGGCGACTCTGGACAATTTTGCTTACCCTGGCCTTGAGAAAGACAAGCTGTATAGTCCAGACTTCGAGCATGTTGATACTGATCTGAATTCAACTTGTGATCACTGCGATCCAACTCGACTGGCGCAGCGCGAACCACGGAAGAAGAAGGAGCCTGTGTTTCATCAGGGTACAATCGCCTCCGGGAGTTCGGTCATCAAAAATGCTCGCAAAAGGGACGAGATCAGCAAAAAATTCAACGGTGCTTTGTGCATTGAGATGGAAGCAGCTGGAGTAATGGACGATATACGCTGTCTTGTTATACGAGGAATTGCCGACTATGCCGACTCTCACAAAAACGGTCGCTGGCAGAACTACGCTGCGGCGACGGCCGCGGCATTTGCGAGACAATTTCTTTTTACTATTCAACCACAAGTTGTCAAAGAGATAGTCAAATCCAGTGAGTTTTGTCCTTAGGCCCAGCCGGCCACATGGCGCTGCCAACAGTGAGCGCACCAGCTCAAGCAGGAAACACCGCGATAACCCAGGCAGGATCGCAGTTTAGTCACACCCAGATATCCGGTAGCCTAATTCTGCAAGGCACCTTCGCCGGCCTTACCATCAGTAAGCTATTCCCCTGGTCTCGTGATGTTACGTTCTGACAAGATTGCGCTCTCGCTCTCAGACTCCACCGCTTCGCCCCGAGCCGAGTATGTGGGACAGTTCGCTCATACCTCGCTCCAGCCTGTAAAAGCGTACGTCCAGCGGCCGGCGCTATGCGATCGGATAAGGGAGCAGCTACATGATGCGGCGAGCCAGGGCGAGGGTCAATACACGACGATGCTTGTCGTCTGGGGACTAGGGGGAGCCGGCAAAACACAGCTGGTCCTCGACTACCTTCGGCGTCACCGAAACGAGTACAAGGCGACATTCTGGATCGAGGCTGGAAGCAAAGGGTCAATCGAGCGTGACTTCATACATATGTACCAGTTGCTGTTCGACATTCGAATCTCGGCTGGCCAAGACATGGTACAGGCTGATGATGCTGTACTCGCCGTCAAGAGCTGGTTTTCTGGAGGACGTGATCGATGGCTGCTCGTGTTCGACGGCGCTGACGCAATTGAAAACGAGGAAGATGATGACTACGTCGACCTACAGCACTATATACCCGACTCGCAGTTTTTGCATGTCATTGTCACGACTCGAAGCAGGACGGCGAAGGAGATATCGTCGCAAGAGGGGGTTGAAGTAGGGGAAATGACCGATTTAGAGGCCGTGGATTTATTTCACAAGTCTTCTCAGATAAGACACTATGGCCAGGAAACGGAAGATGAGATTAAGGATATAGTCAAAGAACTGGGCCATTTCGCGCTAGCAATTAATCTTGCAGGAACGTATGTAGCAAAGACTCCGCGACTCATGTCTGATTTAAAGCAGTACCTACCTGAATATCATCAACGTAGACGAGAATTGTTGAGCCGCAAGCCTGAGAAGTTGATTCATCAGTACGGCGAAAGCGTGCTCACAACATGGGAGACGTCCTTCCTGGCTATCCACCACCATTGCCCCGAGGCGTGTCGGCTCTTGACGTTGATTGCATTTCTTAGCTTTGACGACATCTTCTTAGAACTTTTGGGCCTACACATGAAAGAAGGTGAGGTAGAAGTACGGGATCGTAACGAGCGAGACACGTCATGGACAATTATACTCTCGGCGGAAACAACAGTCGATCAGTATAAAATAGAAGAATATTTCGACATTCTACAGACATATTCACTAGTACAGTGGAAGGATGATCAACAGAGCTATTCAATGCACAAGCTGGTACATGCGTGGGGATACGAGAGGCTTGGCCCAGTTGACCAGTATGAGTATAGCATTACGGGTCTGCAGCTCCTGCAAGGCGCTATCTCCATGTGCAGGAAAGAGCCACAGGATAAGCTTCGGCTGGTGCCTCACATGATGGCGAACTTTGGAACGGTGACAAGGGCTAGCGGCGGGCGGGAAACTGGAATAGAAGATATAATCGAGCAGGTGGAACGCATAGGAGAGTTTATGCATGATATTGGGCGATGGGCGGAAGCATATGAGGTTCAAAAGCATACTGTTAAAGAATGGAGCAGGCTTCGCGGGCAGGAGCATCTTTCTACCATTTCAGCGATGAACAACCTCGCGGCCACGCTCGGAAATCAAGGCCAGCTCGAGGAAGCAGCGGCGATGAACAAGGAAGTGCTCGAGAAGAGGAGGCGCATCCTCGGCGAGGAGCATCCTTCCACCATCTCAGCGATGAACAACCTCGCGGCCACGCTCAGAGATCAAGGCCAGCTCGAGGAAGCAGCGGCGATGACGAAGGAAGCGCTCGAGAAGAGGAGGCGCATCCTTGGCGAGGAGCATCCAGACACCATCTTAGCGATGAACAACCTCGCCAACACGCTTGGAGATCAAGGCCAGCTCGAGGAAGCAGCGGCGATGAAGAAGGAAGTGCTAGAGAAGATGAAACGCATCCTCGGCGAGGAGCATCCTTCCACCATCTTAGCGATGAACAACCTCGCGGCCACGCTTGGAGATCAAGGCCAGCTCGAGGAAGCAGCGGCGATGAACAAGGAAGTGCTCGAGAAGAGAAGGCGCATCCTCGGCGAGGAGCATCCAGACACCATCTCAGCGATGTACAACCTCGCCAACACGCTCAGAGATCAAGGCCAGCTCGAGGAAGCAGCGGCGATGACGAAGGAAGTGCTCGAGAAGAGGAGGCGCATCCTCGGCGAGGAGCATCCTTCCACCATCTTAGCGATGAGCAACCTCGCGGCCACGCTCAGAGATCAAGGCCAGCTCGAGGAAGCAGCGGCGATGACGAAGGAAGTGCTCAAGAAGAGGAGGCGCGTCCTCGGCGAGGAGCATCCAGACACCATCTCAGCGATGTACAACCTCGCGGCCACGCTTGGGGATCAAGGCCAGCTCGAGGAAGCAGCGGCGATGAAGAAGGAAGTACTCGAGAAGAGAAGGCGCATCCTCGGCGAGGAGCATCCAGACACCAGATCGGCCGCAAAAAACTTGGGAATATTGGCTAGCATGCGTAATGCATAGCCGGATGCCGAAAGCACAATTACTTAGACAAAGAGATCAGTATTCGGACGAACGAAGCCAAGACTCCGTATGTAGTCCATCTATCTCGAGCTTAAGTAAGTGTGCAGAAGTACATCCTTAAAACGCTCACCAGCATGGCCAACCTGGCATCGACACAGTATAACTAAGGACGGTGGATGCAGGCGGAATGCAAGTCACGAAGATGAGAAAAAGAGTTTTAAGAACAGGACATTCAGGCACGCTGACCATCACTTCCTGAGACTTCAATTACGGTTACCTCGCTATGCTTGCCATGTTTCAGGTCTGAGGGTGGGAAAAGCTTCAACTCTTGCCGCATTTCATAATATCCTTCATCCCCCCCTGCTTTCTATGGGTTTTACGTCACCGAGTACTCTAAATACTTATTTTCCATTGCTTCATTCTATCCACCCGTGAAAGCTAAAGGTTCCAACTATTCACCACATGCTGATCATTGCCTGAAGCCAGGTACCGTTCCAACAGAATTCATTCTTGTCCACTTACTCGATCTTTGTCTACTCCATTTCTGACTCTCCATTATCTCTGATATTCTCTTTGCGCAAAGGTGACCTCATCATGTCCAGACATAATGGTTGGAACGAAGCATCCCGTTGTTGAATCGAAGGTAGTCAATTTTGGCGTTATCTCAGCCGCACTAGGTCTTAGCTTTATCCATGCAGTCGGGAGAAGATAAGGTCGTTTAGGGTGGAGCGGCGCTTGATTCAAAGATAGCTATGTCTAGAGCACGAAAGACATCGAGGCCTGATCCTGTTTGAATGTTGACCGCGGCTTGGGTGGGAGTAGAGAAATAATTAGGCGAATTAAACTTATCCAGGCTTGATGTGATTGTAACTGTTGGATGTTGCCTGGACACAGCCACTTGATAGTTCTCGAGAACAGACAGAGTGAGCTGTCCGCTCTCGGTCACCTTTCACCCATCAACCGTCCGTTCCTGCAATATCCTCATCATGACGCATCCGCCTCTTCTGCTTTTGCTGCTACCTCTACCTCCCTTTTGGTCAAAGCCTGGTAGCTTGATCCTGAAACCTTCGAAGGCGAACTCAGCTCACCAAAACAACAAAATGCCTGAGAAACATCTTCCATGCACACCATATCCTTTACTTCAACGAGGAGAAAAGCGATTCATGTCGTTTGAACAAGATAATGCTTCATAAAAAGGTCGTGCAAAGAAACGCAAGATCGTCCGAAGCGAAGAGATTTCTAGCTTTTCGCCTCGACTAATTAGCTTTCCTTCCATCGATCTGAAGTGTTCCCCCAAAAGTCTGCGCTTCAGTCTTTCTCCAGCTGAGCTGGCAAAAGCATCCAAATCAATCCTTAACCAAGTCGACTGGTCAAAAAGAAGTGCTGGACGTAGTTGGAAAAGACAAACCGGACTGCTATCGAGATGTATTTGCAGAAATCTTTCAGACACAGATTAGGGAAATCCTAGAACAGGAAGAAAGCAATACGAAAATTTCACTGAAAGAGTGTGAACAAGACGAGAAACACAGTCAAGGGCGTGAAGAGACAACGAAAAACAACACTGAAGAAGAGGGAACGAGCAGTGATGATGAGACTGAGAGGGGATTTGAATATCTTAACGACAGCTTCGTTGAGACGGATGGGGAGGATGATGACGGCAGCGGAGGATATGAAGATATTGAGAACGAGAACGGGAGCGAAGAATATGACACTGAGAACTATGAAGACGATGGTATTCAAGATGAAGTGTCAGTTTAACAGTTATGCCACTATTCCTTCTCTTTGTCTTGTTTTTGAGCAGTTCTTTAATGTCTATCATTTCCTTGGAAATCTTGTAAGCGTCGTAACTCGTGCTGAACCCGATTCCAGCGAGGTCAGAGTCTAGCATATCTCGAACGAGGTTTTTATTACTGAATCAAAGTTTGCCGATGCAGGTTCGTGTCTTCTGCCTTCGCCTAAAACATCTTCTGCGCATTCGAAGCACTACAATAATGTAGTCATATCTTAAATGCTTCACTTTCCTTTCATAGCCAGAAAAACAAGGCACTTCACCAAGCTGAGAAATGTAAGACGAACGTCTTCGAAAGAGATAAGTCGATTGTGCGTGCATAATACATAATCAAAATTTGTACCTTCAAGAATGTAGTCATCTCTGGTCAAAGTTAACAGATCAGAAAATATCAAAGCCTTCATCATCATGACATATGAGACGGTTGGCAATTGCTGGCCAATTAAAGTTTGTAAGATCGCCTTGAAAGGTAATGCTTCTCTGTTCACACTTCCTCAATCGGTTCGTTGTAGAAGTAGGGTGAGACGAAGTCAAAAATTGAGAACGACGAGCAAGGTATAAAGTGAGGGTAGACTAAAATTAGATTCTAGAAAGTCAGAATTGAAGTCTGGAATGTCAGTATCGAAGCATGCGAGGCTTGAATTCAGAGTGTGGAAAGAAGAATGACGTCTGAAAGTCGAAATTGATGCTTGAGAGCTCGGCTTTAAGCCAAGGGGTGCAAAAAACAGAATTTCGGGCATGCAGAAGTAGGTTAAAGTGTTTAAAGCTGCATAAGTAAACATCTATCTCGTCTGATTTTCATGTTAGAAATTTCATTCAATTACTTACATTTAGTTCATTCTCAATTTCGCTGCTTTAGGAAATATACAGCATGCCACGCATCAAGAACCGCTTGACAAGAATCTTGAAAGTTCACAGCATGAAAACTGAGTCTCATAGAAAAGGCAGATCAGCTGACGCGATTGTGTCATGCGGATCTTGCATTGATCATTCGCAGAAAGAAGAGGTATTACACTTATTACTCATCGAATACGAAGACTTAGCCTTCTACTCTAAGAGAGATTGTATGTGTTGTACAAAAGCATCGAACTCAAGTTAACCTTAGTCAGAAAGCATCTTATCCTCTACCTGTTAATCTGCTTTCTAAAGACATTGAAAACGTTAGTCTTAAACATCAAGAGTCAAAGACCGACAATATCTTGAAAATAGAATCCGATTCGATAAAGAATTTGTCTCCAAAGAACAATTCAAATGATGATATTTGAAGAGCCTGTATGTTAATCAATATAGATTAGAATGCAATTTTTCTCGATCATATGTCAGTATAAGTAGAAAGGTTCAGAGAATTAAAACTCACATTCTCACTGAAACCTAAACTTGAAAAAGCATAAGAAACAAGTAGAAATATCTCAAATGCATTAGTCAAGTATTGACTGAATTACTATAAATACTTACTATGTGAAATTCAAATTTTGATGTCTGCGAGCATTCAAAATCGACGCTTACGCCTTGAAGCTTGATGGTTACTCTATAGCTGCTGTGGTTCTCTTTATTTATGCATCTTTTTCGTAAATTCATCTTCTGATCGTGATGTCAATAGACTTTAAGAGTCGACATCGTTCTACGTTCAAAAAGCCAGCAGATATTGTTTTCTCGTCGGACATATTTGACTATCACAATCTGATGAGTGATTCTATAAACGAACATGATTCATCATATAACACTCGATATTCGAACAAAATGCTGGCCACTACAGAGACTAGCAAGCTCTCAGAACGTCATGTAACATTTCAAGAGTCGACGAAGACATCATAACAATCTGTGATACACCCTGTTTACCGACAGCGTCCCAAATCTGGAAAAGCGGGCGATGTCACTCCTTTGGATCACTGGATCGCAACACACGGAGGAACAACATCGAGCTATGAGGAATTGCCTCATCGCATTCAGAAGTCTAAGAATCATCAGCCGCTGACTCCTGAAGAACGGGTGGAAGAACTTACCCACGAGAAAAGCTTTTTGCTACAGAAGCTGGCATATCGTAAGGAAATTCGTGCTGCTGAGAGTAGATTCTTAGAAAAGGCCACCGAGCTACGTGCAGAGCTGCAGGTCGTTCTGACCGAATTTGACCAAGCTTTACAGAAAAGATGAAGGGAGAGAACACAAGCAGAGTTGGGTCTCTGCAGCTACTGGGGCATCGACTTTGGCGATGGAAATGTTGAAGATGTTATTTTCTAATTGACAAAATTTCCCGTCTAGACCTGTGTACCCGAAAGCAAATATTGCGGCACTAGGGGGTTTCTTTTCCCCTGGTGCTGCGCGTTGTGGGCAGAACATGTATTGTTCCTAGGCGTAACCTTGCCATTACTTGGTTAGCCGAGTGATAAGAGGTATCAGTTCCATGGTGGCTATGGCAATGCTAGGCCGGAAAATTCAGATCTACGCAGGTCTCAGTAGAAGGGTTCACCTAGCACTCGGATAAACCTAGCAACCGGACAGCCCTATAGGGCTGAAAATCCACATTTCATTTTTTATTGCTTCAACGATTCATTTTAGGTGAACTACGTAGCTAATATGACCTCTTTGGGGCCCTTCTGATACGCATGCCTCGCCCTGATTGGCCAGTTGTAGATATCACGTTATTCCTTTGCTTCTGCTCCTGCTCCTGCTTCTGCTCCAGCTGTCTGACCCGTAGCTTAAATATCAGCTGCTTCTTCTTCTTTTGTCTAGAGCTTGCTGTCATTGATGCTTCGACGGCTCGTTTTTTGATGGTGAGAGGAGGCTTCGAAGCGAAGAGCTCAGGGCCTAGACGTAGTAGATTATTGACCTCTCTATTCCACAGCTTTGTTTGTTGAGCTGAGGTTACGACAGCTCGTTTTCGGGTAGAAGGAGGTTTTGAAGTAGAACTAAAGAGCTCAGGACCTAGACGTAGTAGAGAATTAACCTCCTTTTGCCATACCTTTGTTCGTTGATTCTCTCTTCTTTCGTCGACAATATCTTGATTCATGACTCTTGCAGTACCGTAATTACCCCCGATTCGATTGATCTTTTGCTTCTTTCTTCTATTGAGTTCAAGAAGTTCCAGATTAGTAATATCCTGAATAGTAGATTCCGCCATTGCTCGTATTGCTGCTTTACCCACCTTTTGAAGAATCTGACCAGAGGTCGGTCCCTCTATTGCTTGCCTAATAAGCTGCTGTACTTGAGAGGTATTTGCAGGTGTTAGAACGACTTCTAAGCCTTTGTCAGAATCGATGTATGTGACTGTAGCTTCGGATGGCGTAGTTGGACGTATGACAATGTTGTACTGCTGTGATTGCTCTAGTTCCTTAACAGGAGGAAAGTGCTGAAGTACTAAGGCTGGGCTGAATGGTAGAAGTCCTGTAGCTGTCCATGCATTTCTGATATTCAGTGGTGTAATTGCCTCATGCCGAGCCAGTTGATAGAGCTCCAGAAAGTCCGTTTTATCGATTGAGTAGCTGCCCCCAAGCCGAGTAACTCGCTGAACATGAGTCTTGTACGCAGTAGCCAATGGAGCAAAGACCCCAACATCGAGTGGTTGAAGCAGATGAGTGGTGTGAGCCGGAAGACACAGTAGAATGATCTTCTGACTGACGCAATAGTCAATCACCTGAGTAGTGATATGGGAAGCATGACCATCGATTAATAGCATTCGATATTCGCCTTTCTGACCGATTTTAGTTTCTGGATCAAAGCATTTCTGAATCCAGGCTAGGCTCAATTCGTTGTCGGTCCAGCCATTCTCGCTCAGAGCAATATGACCTTCTTTGAGCATTTCGTACCAGGCCTTCTGCTGCAGTTTTCCTTTGAAGATAATCCACGGCTTCAAGACTCTTCCATCCATAGATATACACTCAATCAATGAGACCCACTCTCGATTGCCACATTGAGTCATATGAGCCTTCTTTTCATATTTGAAAATCATGACTCGAAGCTTAGCAATAACTCCCTGCATGAACCCCTTTTCATCCATGTTGTAAATATCTTCTATCTCTATTCCATGCTCTTTTTTTAGACTCTGAAAGAGGTTGAACCAGCCAGCTAAAATATCGTGATCCTGAGCCATAGCTCGCTCTTTGTCAAGCGGAGGAACATATACTGTTTTGATTTGCGGATGACGTTTCAGAAACTTCTGGGGCCAATTGACTCCGACTGGCTTATCATCACCCTTTTTTATTAGTAGTTCGCCAGCTATTGAACGTACTTGCTCCACACGAGGAGGCCAGCCCCAGGCCTGAAGACGTAGGATCCAGTCACGTATAGCTTCTTCTTCTTCGGGGCTAAGTCTTTGAAATTGCTGATTGCGTGCAGCAGCAGTCTTTCGACCATTGATCCGGTCCCAAAGAGTACTAGTTGATATTCCATATTGACGAGCGATTTTTGCTTGGGAAGGATTTTCGTTGGCTGCTGAAGCCTCGTTCCAACGGGCGTGAGCAAGCGTTATGCGCTCTTCCTGTGACTATATCTTCAGAAGGTATGAAGGACATAGGGGGGGTGGCTGCCATCGTTTTGCTGATATGTTGAAGAATTATACCAATAGAATATCAAATGTGGGTTTTCAGCCCTATAGGGCTGTCCGGTTGCTAGGTTTATCCGAGTGCTAGGTGAACCCTTCTATGCCACAGTACAGTAGCTTTAGCCGAGGTAGATAGCGCAATATTATTGGACGAAGCTGCACGTCACCTTTGTCTATTAGCCCACCATGGAGCAAAACGAGTTACGCATCCCAGAGTACTTTCTGTGCACTACAGCACCTATTATCTATTTGTGTATCTCCCGAAGATGCATCGCCCATCATGGATGCGAACAAAGGGAAACTCGAAACCCAACCCAAAAGCCTCGTCGATCGCCGTACCGTTGAGGTCGAACCTGGCAAATGAGGCTGAAGCTGGGCTTGGAAACCATCCGGAAGTATATGATCCGCCAGTCTTGAACGCTGTGAATTTGGTTAATGTTCATGTCAGGCTCCGCAACCAAAAGCTGAACCTTGTCAAAGCCTCTGGGACCGGGCATACGAGGATTTGCGTATGGAGAAAAAGGAGCTTGTTGATGCCTTTGAAAAGATGTTGATGTCCAAACCCGAAATCGAACCAACATTAAGCATGGGAAATAAAGATCCTTCGGAGCGGGAGAAGCAGATGTCAGCGCTTGTTGATAAGAAGCTGGCGGCCATGAATGAGAGGCAGTGGAGAGTTAGAGTGTGCGGAAGATCAGTGGAGGTAAGGGAGCAAGTGGACCGGATTGTTAAGGTCGTGCTTGTTGCAAAAGACTTTGTTTCTTCCGTTGCAAATATGGACCCCGTTCATGCTGGTTTACCCTGGGCTGGAGTGTGCATGTTGCTTCCTGTGAGTGATCTCGAGCTTCTACTGTCAATACTATAAAGGCTAACTATCATGGCTGCAGCTGGTGGTGAACGATACTAAGCAGCGTTCTGCCGCAATTGAGGGACTCGAATGTATCTCGCAATTGGTTCGCCGCTACACTGAAATCGAGCGTATTTATCTTCAGGGAGAAGAACCCGCGCTCCGGAATGATCTTGAAGCTGCGATTATGAAGCTTTACAGGCAGATACTGGAATACGAAGCTAGAGCTGCATGCCAATTTAACCGAAACACCGCCTTTCAAATAGCGAGAAATATTGTCGGCGCGGATAGCTGGGAGAGTATCCTTGGCAACATAAAGACATCAGAAGTAGCCTGTGATGGACTCAAAGAAGTAATTGATGCAGAAGATCAGCGAGTGCGCATGAGACGATTGGGGAATATGCTTGAAAAACAGGCTCGCAAAGTCGATGAACTGCTGAAAGTTTCTCGCGGTCAAGATGAAGAGCTATTAGCGGAAATAAAGGCTATGCGAAAAGACCAGAAGGCATCATTCGAGACTCAAGAGGAGATGAATTGCCATAAGAGCCTTCGGACCACCACTTACGAGGATACCATGGAAAAGAATCCAGACCGCGTATCAGGAACCTGTGAATGGTTCTTGCAGAACCCGAGATACTGCAAGTGGTTGAATGATACTGCATCGGACTTGCTTTGGGTAACCGCGGATCCCGGATGCGGCAAGTCTGTTTTATCAAAATTCTTGATCAACGACTATAAAAGCTGGATGTGGAAAGATACGTCTGTCTGCTATTTCTTCTTCAAGGACGACAGTGGCGAGAACAAGAGCGCAACGTACGCTCTCTGTGCAATTTTGCATCAGCTCTTCATATAGAATCATGCGCTTCTAAAGCACGCCATGGCCGAATACAACAGCAATGGAACCAAGCTCCCTCTGCTCTTTGGATCACTCTGGAGCATACTTCTACAAGCTGCAGCAGATTCTAATAGTGATCGTATTTTCTGCATCATAGATGCCCTCGATGAATGCGTCGAATCAAGCTGTGAACAGCTCATCAAATGTCTAGCAGAGTTTCATTCCAATGCGAATAGAACGACGAAGATCAAGTTTCTTATCACCAGTCGTCCGAATTCTTTCATCAGACGCGTTTTTTCCGAAAACTTTTCTCAATATAATCAGAATCTAGCGTCTATTAAATTAATGGGAGAGAACGAACTCGAAATGAAAGAGATCTGTGCCGAGATTGATTTGGTTATCGATGCAAAAGTGAAAGACTTCAAGAAAGAGAGATTCTCGTCGTATGGAATTGATGATAACGCAGACGTCGCCGTTCGGGAGCAACTCAAAAACATTGAGAACCGAACGTATCTCTGGATGGCCCTTGTCTTCCCGGAATTGAAAAAGATGATAGAATACGCGAAGGATGAATTGCTGAAAGCTGTTAAGCGCATTCCTTCAACTGTTGATGAAGCCTACGAGAGGATCTTATCGAAGAGCACTGATGGTAAAAAAGTCAGAAGGCTACTTCATATTGTCTGTGCGGCTTCCCGACCACTCACACTCACGGAGATGAACCGGGCACTGTCGATCAAAGAGAATGGTTGTTTTGCTGCACTAGTACCACCACAATCATTCGGGAACGTAGTTAGAGATCTCTGTGGTCTTTTCATAAGCATACAGCATAAGAGGATTTATCTCATTCATCAAACGGCAAAGGAGTTCTTGATCCATGAAAACGCTATTGAAGAGCCTATAAGCCCTGTTAGTTCTGGCAATGAAAGTTGGAAGCACTCACTAAAACCAACGGAATCAAATCTCGTCCTTGCAGAGATATGCATCCGGTATCTCCTGTTTTCTGAACTTAAAAACGATTCATTAGTCTCAGATGAAATCAAAGTTTGGGATATCGAGAAGCAAGTAGAAAAAGACGTAACTAAGCACGACTTACTTGACTATTCCGCAAAACACTGGGCCACTCATTTCCGAAAAGCTAAATCCGAGCAGAGAACAATTCTTGAATTAGCCTTGGAAAATTGCGATACTAGATTCAAGCGTTTTATAACTTGGTTCCAAGTGTACTGGACTACCACTGGATTCCACTCTCGGCCCCCTCCAAACTTTACCGACCTCATGGTAGGATCGTATTTCGGGCATGAGGCGGTCGTGAAGCAGTTACTCGAGAGGGGCGTCGACCCGGATTCTAAGGATAACAAATACGGTCAAACGCCGCTATCGTGGGCCGCAGGGAACGGGCATGAAGAGGTGGTGAAGCTGCTGCTCGCAAAAGCCGACGTCGACCCCGATGCTAAGGATAACGACGGTCAAACGCCGCTATCGTGGGCCGCAGAGAACGGGCATCAAGAGGTGGTGAAGTTGCTGCTCGCAAAAGCCGACGTCGACCCGGATTCTAAGGATAACAACGGTCAAACGCCGCTATCGTGGGCTGCAGAAACGGGGCAGGAAGAGGTGGTGAAGCTGCTGCTTGCAAAAGCCGATGTCAACCCGGATTCTAAGGAAAACAACGGTCAAGCGCCGCTATCGTGGGCCGCAGGGAACGAGCATCAAGAGGTAGTGAAGCTGCTGCTCGCAAAAGCCGACGTCGACCCGGATTCTAAAGATAACGACGGTCGAACGCCACTATGGTGGGCCGCAGGGAACGGGCATGAAGAGGTAGTGAAGCTGCTGCTCGCAAAGGCCGGCGTCGACCCGGATTCTAAGGATAACAACGGTCAAACGCCGCTATGGTGGGCCGCAAGGAATGGACATGAAGAGGTAGTGAAGCTGCTGCTCGCAAAGGACGGCGGTACATGAATTGATGTTTGTCCTGCACAATACACTACGGCGAACCCGACGTCATAAGTTTGTTACACCACTTTGCGGCCGACTAGCGTCAATATTTTGGGGCTAGTAGTAGTGCTAATCTCTCGGAAGAGTGCAACTTGTTGCTAGGAGCTCTTTTACACATGGCTTACATCTTAGTAGGTTGTAGGAGGGTAGAAGGTGGATGGTAGAGTTGTAGGTCGTGGGTGGAATGTCGTAAATTGGGGGAGATTCATGTAGGGACTTACGAGATCCCTCTGGCTCATGGTTACTGTGTTAAACTTTCTAATTTCTACTTTCTAATTTATACAGTGTTTGAACTTGTGTACCTTTGATATTTATGTACCCTTCGCCCGCTCTCTGATAAGGACGATGTCATTGAGTTTACAAGAAAAGCTAGAAAATGCCTTACGCAGCAAAAGCGAAAGCGCAAAGATAGTAGAAGCAGAAGGATGGGAAAAGAAGTGGGCATGCAAGAAACTCCTAGTCGAATGTATTAACACGATGTGATAGCGGGCAGCTTGTAATTACTACGTTCGCGTTGCAAGCATATTTGCTCAGGCCCATTCTCAGTCTTCACCATGGCCCTGAATATGAATGAGCCATCAGTCCAAGTATTTAAGCATGTTAAACGAGGCCGTACAAGTCTGATTTAATAGAAGAGCTTGGTAAGACTTGCGCTTTGAAGGTCGTTGGAGCCTTCAACGTCTCTACCAGTCGAAATGTTCCTTTTTTCCTCTGGGATTGTCGAGAGTTCAGCTCGTATTGATCTTTGATGAAACTGGTTCTTGTAATGGTCGCGGATCCTAAAATGGTCCCCGGGTCTTACAACGGCATCGAGTGAGGCGCAGCATAACGGAGCCTACTCCGGCACGCCTAGACGGTTGCTGTGGGCCAAGCATGTATCTTGTGTTTAAAAATAGGACCTCCACATTTGAAGCCAAAAGCATCCACTTCTTTCGAAGCCGCATACCGTGCCGTTCATTCTTTTCCCATAGCCCATCTGAGTTCATACAAAATACGACAATTAATAGAAGCAGCATCATTTACGACGCAGTCGTTATTGACAGTAAATTCTCAACTCGGTCGCAAAAGTTGAGCAATCCTTAGCTGCATGGCTACGTCAAGAAACGTACGAGAAAAATTCCGAAAGCGAACCAGAACCCTTTTTGGAAAAGGCCACGAATTGTCACGAATGACAGGGGCAGATGTTTACATAGCCATTCTTTCAAGAAACCGATACTATACCTTCAAGTCCACCGATAGGCTAGGTTGGCCTGCTTCGGAAGAAGACATGGTGAGCTGCCCTTCCTGATCACAAATCCACATCACTCATCGATCGCTCTTAGATGAATTGCGATCCCGCTCCAACGCACAAAGGTCCGAAAGACTATGACAAAGAGAAAGAGGATCAAGAGGAAGAAGAATCAGACCGAGAAGAGCAAGAGAGTAAGCACACCGATGAGCGACCAACTGTCAAGCCCGACGAAAACTACAGGCAATAGGGCAGGGCAGAAGAATATTCTCAATTCCCAAGCCCCCTGTGTTGCAAAGATCACCCATCATGAAAGGTTCGTGAGTACGGTCTACACGTCTACATCATCAAGCACAATTGTGATATTCTTTGTTTTTTGATAATTGTTAGACTGTTGCATGGCACCATGGCGCATAGACTGTTCTTTCCGAATTTTTCCATTTAATTACGTCTATCTATGGAGTAAAAGTCCTGTAACGCAGCAAAGGATTGTAAGCAGACCAAGATTCTCTTGAGAAACTTTCCATGCCCCTGCCTTTCCCAAGAGAATGGAGGGACTTCCGTGTGCTGTCGGGGCCATGATACCAGTCGGCCAGATACTACTGTTCGTACGCCACATACCCGAGGCTGGGGTTGCAGTCGAAGCCGAACCAGCCAAGTCCCAAAAGCCAGTCCCCAATAAGTCCGTCAGTGTAGAAGAATCTTTATTGATGGAGTCAAGAGAGTCGACCTGAGCTTTAACGGACGATGCTACGTTGAATTGAGGGTTGACTGATGTGGACATGCTCGGACTTTGACCCCCGGTGTCAGCCCAGCCTCTCATTGCTTCGGTATTGGAAGACGCTTTCGAGAAGCTGGTCTGCGCTTGCGAATTTGAATATACGACGGATGAGCTCGGTAGTATGTCAATCTCGATTTTGATGATTTCCCGTGTATTCTCTGCCTGACTGATGATTCACTCGTTAGCTTCGATTGATTTATACTCGCAGTACTCACGCTATCTCGATCCACATGATCAAAAATGTCAGAAATTGCATTGTTTTTGTCTTTACGACGCAGTGCAAAAGCATGCGAAGAAGGAAACTTCTTCTTTTTCAAGCTAATTTTTATTTTCGGATTCTATGAAGTCGGTTGTGAATGCTACGCTTTGACATCTGAAATCGACAACACTGACAAAAGAACCAAAATTGACGCCAGAAGAAGCAGGAATCGACAGTTGTGCTCTTGCCAGAATTCTTATAAGTACTGCCGTCGTATCTACATCGTTCAAAACAATTCAGTTGATCTGATCTTATAAAGCCTTATCAGTCTTCGTCTTTCCTCAACTTCTTAAATTATGACTTCTCGTCCACAAACGTCAAACACCTCAAACGGAACCGCCAATGGCAACAATTCTGCTGAAGGGCAGGCTCAACCTTCTGCATCAACAGCATCTCAGACTGAATCTTCTACGGTCTTGCGCACGTCAAACGGGTCAAACGGCACCGTCGCTGCCCGGAACCCTGCTGGAATACAGTCTTCTGCTGTTCAGCGCACGTCAAACACCTCAAGCGAAGCTAGCGATGGCAATAACTCTTCTGAAGGACAGGGACAACCTTTAGCTTCTGCTCTTCCACACGCGTCCAACGGTCCAAACGAAATCACCAATAACAACAATCCTGCTGAAAGACGGACTCGGCCTTCTGCAGAATCAGGCTCTTCTACTACGTCAACCACACACGCCAATGACTCAAATGTTGCCTTCGATGAAGGCTTCAGTCTTGAGCAGCTAGCTGCTCGGACTGCTGCAGCACGGGAGAACAACGGGGAAGAACTCTTAACCGAGGACGAGCTGTTCAATGCACGGCGGCAAGAAATCGATCGTGTCAATGGCCTTGGCACAAACGAAGATAGTGGCCTATTTGAACAATACTGTGTGCAAACCCAGAAGGAATTAAAAGACGCGCAGGGGGCGATTTCCCTCCTTATACATCCTGACAAACAACCCGACGGAGAATGGAAAGAAAAGGCTACGCGGGCGCAGCAAAGTAAAGTTACCAACCATAAACTAAGAGCAGTCGAATTGACGATTGCGTAGTTTTGAACCGCGTTTACAACCAATTAAAGCCAACGCTGCCTTTACTGGTGCAGTACCAACCTCTCCATGATGTTGATGATAATTCAACCGGGCGGAATCCCACGAAGCATCAATCTTCTCAGGGTGCGCACGGTAATCAAACAGAGTCGAATGAAGTGGAGCAACTCTTTGTTACTGAAGGCGGCGAGACTGCTATACCGCATGCGGCGTACCAAGCGTCTGTTGCAGAAGATGATCATGACATGGTGGACGCGGCGAACCAACCTCCTATTGCAGTGGACGCGGCGAATCAGCCCCCTGTTGCAGTGAACGCGGCGAACCAACCCCCTGTTGCAGTGAACGCGGCGAACCAGTAAGACGAAGATTATTCATACCTTCTTCAAGATCGGACAATGGAACATCAGCCTCTGCAACAGGAGGTTGATGACGGCGAGCCGATCTTTGCCAAACGTCAGGTCTTTAAGAATTTCCACTTCTTGATTCGGGAGCATTCAGGATCATATGTTTGAAGGTCGTGTGAAGAGGCAGACCCAAATAATTTTGAACTCGTAGAGAAACCAACGAAAGAATTTACCAAAAATCGAAAACGTCAATACAAGGGCATACGCTGGTGGCCGTTGATAAAGCTATAGTATATCCCATTTGTACATACCCTCAGATTTCAATAATGGCGGAATGGCGGGACGGCGCGCCCCCAACACTAATGTGGCGTGGCGAGCTTAACAAAATAGCTGGCAAGGAACGGGTCGATAAAGATATGCGAAGTTCCTTGCCATTCGTAGAAAATGGTGTTCACCTGGGCCGAAAATATGTTGTTATGTCGGAGACTCAAACTGGGCTGGACCAAGGGAAGAGAAAGGCAGAAGACACAATAAACGACGCAGACCGGCGCGGGACAATGGCACAAGCATCCGTTCAACAAGCAGCCGCTCAAACCGTAGCCGCTCAACCAGTGGCCGCTCAACCAGCGGCCCCTCTACCAGCATCCGTTCAACAAGCAGCCGCTCAACCAGTGGCCGCTCAATCAGCGGCCCCTCTACCAGCATCCGTTCAACAAGCAGCCGCTCAAACCGTAGCCGCTCAACCAGCGGCCCCTCTACCAGCACTCGCTCAGCCACCGGCCCCTCTACCAGCGGCCCCTCTACCAGCGCCCACTCAGCCAAGACTCGCTCAACTACCAGCACCCTTGCAGCCAGCACCCTCTCAGCCAGCCGCTCAGCCAACACTCGCATTACTACAGTCGTCTGATTTTCAGCAAATGTTAGCGACAATAGTTGTACAGGCTGTAGCGCAAGTACAAACACAACCAGCACCGATCCAACCGCTTGCAGTAGTACAACAACAACCAGCATGAATTTAAGTGTCTACGCGAGAAACCCATAAAGCAGAAAGAAGCTGACATCGAAATTTTATCGACGCTAGAAGCGCATCAGCACTGTCACGAGAACAGTACCATCCTTTCATATCCACTGTTTTCCGTGCGCTTTCAGCTGTTCCGCTACCATAGTACTTCTGGCATCCTCATTGCAATCGGACCCAAATAAGGTCCTTGATAGACCGTCCGCTACTTTGTTCCTTGTTCCTGGAATGTATTTGATAGTTACATTCAACCGACGCAATTTGTCTGCCCAATTGCCATAGACACCTTCATGTGCATCCGCTCCTATGAAATGCGTAAGTGGTCTGTGGTCCGAGTGATGCCTAAGGAACTGATATTGTTCCTCAAAGTCCTGGAACCCTCCGAAGAAGTCGTTCATGTAGAACGTCAACGGGGGTAGAGTGCTTGGATTATCAGAGTGCAAAAGAGAGGGTTCCTTCATTGGTGGCGGTAATGCCCTGAAGGCTCGGTATACTGCTTCCGTCATAATGAATCCGGCGGATTGAGACCCTTGCTGCATCCTGGTAGGCTGAAGCTGGCCGATTCCTGAGATGGTAAAAGCAAAGTAATGTCTATCCTCTGAATGCATACCAATAGTTAAGTACGTGTGTTTAAGGTCCGCTGCCATCAAACACTCATGTCTTGGATCTGCCAGATTATCATGAACCTTACTACTCAGTTCCATGAATGTGCCAGGTAGGTCCTCCGTTACCCTGGAATAGTCGAAGGTTATTCTTGGTTCATCCTCAGGTGTAGGATTCGTAACTTTGTCTACTATGACTGCCCTTGCGTTCCAGCGAGACAAGCGTCCATTGGCTGGTTCAGTAAGCTCATAAATTCCCCCTTCAATACCATCCTGAATAATCTTCCGCAGCCACCATTCTGAGTGAGCCGGCCACCTCTTTTGAGTTAAGTTCGAAGCTGGCTTAGTACCTTCAGCTATGTGCACTCTGTGGGTAATAAGGTCTGTACAGGGTAGGTCCTTCAGATCTTTTTCATCTAGATGTCTATAATGATATAGTAGACAAAGAACTTTGTGCCTGGCCCCTTCAGACGGAACAAGTGGACCTAACTTTAGTCCTGCAATCTCAGCCCATTCCTTCAATACATCAGGAGTGACATGAGTGTCAATGCTTGGCCGTTCCACCATCCTGTTTGAAAATGGATTTAACTTTCCACTTTGATGCCTTTTTGGTTCCCGATCATAAACGGGGGTTCCAGAGGCAGTAAAGGCATTGATGGACCATTCTGGTCTGCTAACAGAAAGCGCCTGTGCTTCCGTGGGTTCTATATGTTCTGGAGAGGAACCATAGGTAGCCATTACCTGGTCTACCATTGGGCGAGCATCCTGGCGTGAAGGAACTTGAGTGTGATCGGATGCTCTGGCAGTTTAGAGTCCTGCTTAGAACTTAGATAAAAGGAGGTTTTGGGTCCCCAACCATTGACACATCGTCACCTGAATCTGAATCGTCATCGGACTCGGAAGATGAGTCATCTGCATCTTCTACAGTGACCTGCGGAGCAGTCATTATCGACTTAGGATACATAAGGAGGTTGTGATCCTCGCAGAAGAACAGTTCTGGTCCGACAACCTCGCGTATATTCTCATTGGAACTAGGATTCTCTATCATTATCTTGGAGTTCTGTATGGCAATTATAGCGTTTACGGTCCAGAGCCATGGGATTCCCAGTATAAGGCTAAGGTACTCTTGTTTACCTTCGTTCCCTGAGGTGAGTTCCGGAGCTACGAAACATCGTATCTTCCTCCAAACTCCTTCCACACCAATATCTAGCCAGGTCCAGTCATGAAAAAGAGTCTCACGATGGTCCGCAGTACGCATAGTTAGCCCAGCAAATCCAATCTCACCTAGGGAATGTGACTGTAAGCCTAGATACTTAACCAATCCAGTTGAAATCACGTTCATGTCTGACCTCTGGTCCGCTTGAACATAGGATTTATCGAGATGCACAATAGATCCATCAGATTTCTGAATGGAACAGGGGATTCCAAATGCTTTATCCTTGCCGACCATTGTACTCAAGAACCGTGTGTGACGTTCCGCTTCCACTGAGGAAGCTTGCATAGTTCCTTGGGTGGACTGGTCCTGGGGTTGAGATCGAGGATATGCCATAGGTGGAACTGAAGGACCTACGCTCATGTTCGGCTGCATAGGTTGGATATTTTGCATTGGCTGGAACGCAGTAGGAATGGTCTGGATCGGGGGTAGAGTTGTGGGCATCTGAGGCATTTGGCCGCCATAGTTGGGACCGAACGTGGGAGCAAACTGGGGCCCAAAGTTTGGTGGCCCTTGCTGGGTTTGCGGTGGTTGCTTTGACTTCGCCCCTTTCTTTTTGGCCACACGGGTGCAGAGCCGTTTAAGTTCCCTGCAAACGGCAGGGGACCAGGTGACTAGATCCATCCAGGAGATGTCCACTTTGTTCCGCTGCAATACCTCATGAATAGATACTGGGGAGTCATATCGCCCAAAGGTGTCATTGAACATACCCACCAGAGGTTGAGGTTCCGTCCTCTTTCCTACACGCTTCTGTCCCTTCCTTTTAGTACGGTCATCTGTGACTGTTTGAAACTGGAACGGCTGCTGAGGTTGCTGCAGCTGCTGAGGTAGCTGTCCTATTACTGGTTCTAGGTAAGGTCTCTTATTTGAACCAGAGCCTTCCCCATAGAAGGTCTCTACTGCTTTGACCTCCGCTGGTTTCTTTGAATCATCCTTACCAGCTTTCAGGCCAGCGCACCCAAACCCGATGGAACTAGAAGAGGAAGCGGACGGAGTCATAGGTCCTTGGCTGGGAAGTCTGCTCATATTAGTTGACTGGTCCGTTCCATATGCCGATACGTTTCCGTCGTAGGCCCCATACGAGGCCATCGCAAAGTTTGACTGAGGACTTTCTCCGAACACGATACTCTTCAGGTAGGATTGCTCCCATGCTGGTAGTACGCTGTCTTTGCATTCCTTGCTTACATGGCCTACATGTCCACATTTGACACATAACCTTCCCTCTTGGAAGGACCAGGTCCTAGTTCCATTGATCCACTGGTTTTTTTATGTTTTTCGGTCTGGTAAGTCCTTAGGAACGACATAAAGTTCGAACCTTCTCGCTGAAGGCTTAGGTCCCATATTACCTCTATTCGGGTTTGTCATTAACGCTCGCTCTGCGACCTCTGGTCTGTATGTGTTAAACGCTTGGTCTGCGTTTTCTGATCTGTATGAGGAAGGTATTGGGGGAGGGGCGGACTGAATCTGCGGGGGATCTGAATGAAAGGTCCAACCTGGTCCCTTATTTGAAGCGGCAGAGGATTGATACGCGGTCATCAGAGCGTCGATCTGACTTTTGGACATGTTTCTTTCAGCTAGGTCCTGATAAAATATCAGTTTCTTCGACTTCATCTCTTCTTCGAAGAGTTTTTGTATTTCTAGATTGCTCCTTCTAGCTTCCTCTGCCAAGTTGTAAACCGATTTCAAGGATCTATCGGTGGCTGCCATACCCCTTGTAGCCTCCTTCTGTACTGTATGGTCGGATATCAAGCTATCGATCCACGGAACAAGCCACCGATTCACAGCCGTGTTCGACCCATGATTGGTAGAGATACCACCCTTCACGGCCGTACCTAGGACAAAGGCGTGCGCAAAGGAGCTGTAGCCCGTGGTCTTATCAGCAACGCAGTTGCTTCTACCGATCGATTTTGACCCATTTTGCGACAACCTTATTTCTATTCTTTGTAAAATGGTTGGCTCTTTTACCAAGCGTGCTAAGATCACGGAAGCTAAACATATTACAGTTAACCATTTGAAAGCTAAACCTATTACAGTTAATAATTCGATTTTCAATCGGTTTTTCTATTCGACTTCGTGTTTACACTGCTTCACTTCGTTCTTCGTTAGCAGCGTGCTTTTGCCTTCTGCAACATGCCTTCTATATCTCCTAACAGCTATGTGTTCGAACACTCGTCATTCGCTTCACGACCTACTTCATGGCCTACTTCATGGCCTACTTCATGGCCTACTTCATGGCCTACTTCATAGTATGCTTCATACATGCTTCATAGCACATGCTAACTAGCTCAATAGAAAGCATCCTCCATGGCTCGATACCGAACTTCCTATCAAACTCCCTACCAAACACTCCTCCATGACTTCCTTCATGACTCTCTCTCCATGACTCCCTCCATGGCTCCGTATCAATCTCGCTACATGCTTCAAAACACGCTTCGATCGGGCGCATAACACGCGTCAAACAGTGCTTCAAATAATGCTTCCTACATGGCTCCCTACCAAACACCCTCCATGGCTCCCTTCATGATTCCCTTCATGGCTCCCTTCATGGCTCCCTACCGAACACCCTCCATGGCTCCCTTCATGATTCCCTACCGAACACCCTTCATGGCTCCCTTCATGACTCCCTACCAAACGCCCTCCATGGCTTTCTACCAAACTCGATATCAAATTCCCTACCAAACGCCCTATCAAATTCCCTACCAAATTCCCTACCAAACGCCCTACCAAACGCCCTACCAAACGCCCTACCAAATTCCCTATCAAACGCTCTACCAAACTCCCTACCGAATTCCCTACCAAACGCCCTACCGAATTCCCTACCAAACTCCCTATCAAAAGCCCTACCAAACTTCCTATCAAACTCGATATCACTAAACACCCTTCATGATTCCCTTCATGGTTCCCTTCATGACTTTCTTCATGACTCTCTGCTAAGCACTCTACATAGTTCACAATTCGTTTAAATAAATGATTAAATAATCAGTTAGATAGTCAATTTAATGATTTATTGAACAATGATTCTTGAAGTTGAAAATCTTGCTAATGTAGCTTTTTGAGCTCGTGTGGCTAAAGAATTCAAAGGAGCCCGCGAAAGATAGACTCTCGGGCTGAGCTTCTCGAAATGCCGGCGTGCGTTGCTTTTCATTGGTAACAGACTTGCTCGGGCAGCCAACGAACCTAGTTTAGGTTTTCGCCACGCTCGATCATCTCTCGACTAAACTGACGCCTAGGACCGTACAAGTCGGGACTTTGCCATTGGAAGCTGCTTGCTTTGCCATGGCAACTCGAGCACTGAGGTCAGCTGAGGGTGTCGTCTTGATAACGGACATGATTGGAAGACCGCCTAAAGTTCTCGATTGCCATCTCAAGGCAGCATGCATAGCATCGGCGTCTTTAGGAGCGGCGAGGAGAAGCACAAGTGTTGAAGCCAGTTTGCAGGAGTTCCACGGATGTGTCTTAGCAAGGAGCGTAGGTGGAAGTGGAACGTAGTCTGAGCACACCATCAGCGAGCGATAAGCGCGAGATCAGGATTGATCATAGACGTTTTGACGGATATAGGTATTAATAGAGTATGGAGTGAGGGGACGTTGATCCCGCAGGGACGTTGATAACGATTGATTAAGTATCCGCCGCAAACTGTTGCCGGTCTTAAGAAACGTGTCCTCCAATGTCTCCTTCGCAAAGCCGGGTCATTACACCATCACCCAGGTCCTCTTTCAGGATAGGCCCCTGTCTATTTCGCTTTGCAATGTGTCATCAGATCCCGCAAACCCTATGGTGCCTCTGAGGACTCCTTCTCAACCGAACCAGACTCCTTATTCGACGGCTCATCCGCCTCCGACTTGTACGAGGCTTTACGAACAACGAGGCCAAAGTCTGTGGATAGGAGGTTGACAGGCAACGGGTACGATGCTTTCTAGGCTCGAGTCAGTTTAAGATCGATATATCGGGTTCATACATATGATTTCTGTTATGGTAGGAGGCCATCGTTCGTGATCGGTCGATCGATAAGTATAATACCTTCCATTCTTGCGGATGATCAGGGCAAGGTCCGCATGACACAATCGGGCCAGCTGATCTGCCTTTTTTACCAAATTTGATTTCCTTCTGGTGAACTGCTGTGTCTTTGCTTTTGTTGCGTAAGTCATACTGTATGTTTCCAGATAACTTGAACGTGACAATATGCAACTCATTGAAGGGAACTGTCTTTATCTAAGACCGATTGAGGGGCTGGTTCTAAAAGACAAGTACTAATATATCTCTGAACTTTCTGCTCCGCTTCTGGATCGTCTCGATTCTATCTTGCTGGTTCCCCCAGGCTCCATTTCTGGCGCCCCCCTCCCCGCTCCATTTCTGGTCCCCTGGGCGACAGTTGTGGACGGAGTTCACAGGGTTTTCCTAGATACGGTAGCCTACGAGGCACTCTGACACGGCCTTTGATTGAAGCGATGAGATAGTGCCTAAGTCTCTAAATGTGCACACTTTCTAATTTTATGTATTCTTTGAACTTGCGCACCTACATCCTTAAAACTTATGTACATTCAGTAAGTGTATACCCCCTTAAAGGTATATACCCTTAAATGATATATACACTCGAAAGGTATGTACACTTGAAAGATATGTACACTTTGTGGAGTTGGCAAAGATCACTTCACGAACTACAGCTCAAGACATCACTGATGGTTTCACTTCGTATGGAAGGTAGACATTGAGCTAAGGAGGCCTGAAGCGATCAAAACCCTAGGTATCAATGCTGTGTAGTAGATGAACCACAAAATTATCTGTTTTTATTAATCTGATCTAGAAGACCTCACACAATCTATCTACTCTCATTGTGGTTGAGCCCCAAAACCACTCTCCCAATTACGTGTAGACTTTGAAGGCCTCCTCATATCCTGGCCTTTTCAAGTCTTTGGCAAAGACGTTGCCAACGAAGAAAACTCTCGTTGAGGGCTATGGATTGGGCTGTGCGCACCGCGTTCTTGATTGCAAGCCCATTAAGACCGATTGCAGCATCTCAGCGCCTGACTCGAGGTGACTGGGCGTATCACAAGCTTACCTAACCCGTACGATCCTTTGCTGTGCAAGCAGATGTAGTAAGTCTACACACGTCGTGAATCTGGTGTCAGCAAAGGGAGATGTATAGCGTGGCTCTATCAGTAAAGTAGCAGGTAAAGAGGAATCCTCGTCGTCCTCGCAGGCCCTGGGCTCTTTACGGTCCCTGCAAGCTCTACACGCCCTGCACGCCTTGCACTCCTTGCACGCCTTGCACTCCTTGCACTCCTTGCACTCCTTGCAAACCATGTGGACCCGGCGGACCATGTGGTCCTCGCGATCCATCTGCCCCAGGAGTCCCGCGTGGTCCTTGCGGTCCTTGCGGTCCTTGCGGTCCTGTTGATCCTGTCGATCCTGACGATCCTGGTGGTCCATGTGGTCCAGGTGGTCCTCGATATCCCTGATCTCCTGGTGGACCGGGTGGTCCAGGGTGACCACGTGATCCTGGTATCCCCGCTGGTCCAACGGGACCAGCTGCCCCTGGTGGTCCAGGATAACCTTGGGCTCCCTGCGGACCTGGTTGTCCTTGGATACCTGGTGCTCCTCGTGGTCCATACGGTCCCGGAGGCCCCGCAGGCCCCGCAGGCCCCGCTATTAACCGTGGTGGACGGTAGGAGCACTTTTCCTGCTGTCTTAGGCTGCAGCAAAGGGCAAGCAGCAATAGAACCCCCAAAATGATACATCCCACAATAATTCCGATCGTTGTAGCCGAGGTGTTATCGCCATTATTAGAGACTGGGGTCTGGCTGTTGGCAGACGCTGGAGTCTGAGTTGTAGTTATAATGGCTTGTTGTTCAGTTGTTGCGGCTGTTGCACAGTTCGTTGAGGAGCCTAATTGGTAGACAGTTGTATAAGTAGTATGAGGTTTCGTGATGCTAAGCGTTACGAAATAGCCGGTCTCGCAGTTCTTTGCTTGCATGGCGGGGCCTGGGAGTTTGGTGTCATCAAAGCTGGCATGTTCTCTTGAATCCGAAGGTTGAGGAATATGCAAGCGTGGAGCCAAACAGACTAAGAATACATTTTATTATCCCTAGCCGTGACTGAATGGTGCCACTGGTATTAGTCTGACCGGGTTCTGGGATAACTGTCTTTGCATGCATCGATGACGACGAACGCCTCATCAAAGCTGCTTTTCTCAAAAGAGAACCTCGTAGGATTAAGCCCAATGGGATGTCGAAGAATGCCATATTCTAAGGGAGAAGGCGCTGGTTATCTTATCCACGTGGGGGAATCTAATTCGCGAAGAGAATCCACGCTCATGCAGTCACATCAAGGGAAGGACTTTTGTCTGTAGAATCGGCCACCACAGGGGGGGAGTTGCCAATGGACAAAGTTCGAGTGCAAGAAGCAGCTCGAAATAGGAAGGAGGGACGTAAAAAAGCACGTTCGGCAGCTTCGTGAAGGGGGTAAGGAATGACGAAAGAATGGCCAGCTGTGGACAGGTAGCCTTGCAGCGGCTAAATGAAAATGCGAATTGATAGGTCGACAGCGGCCATGAATTTCAACTTCATTTGGCTTAGTAGTTACAGATATGCAGAGGTGACCGTTTTAGGAGATAGTACAGGCAAAAATTTCTGCCTATATGCAAAGAATCCGAACCAGCGAAGGAAATGTTAAGAGTACTGTCAGTGTGTAGCAGCCACCAGATTTACGAGTGCTGAGACAAGATGGATGTATCCACTGAGAGGTATTGAGAGGGCTGGACAGATTTAATACGAATGATTGATATTGTGTAGACTAAAGAAAGATCCACATCCGTTGTTACAATCTGCAGCAAGTGATGAGTACGGTTAGCTGCAAGATTATGCCCCTCGTATTTGAACATGCAACTTCGACAATGATCCTCGGAAGGATAAAGCGGTGGCGGATTATATTCGAAAGGTTTCGTATGTGGTAAAGATTCGCGAGGGGCCGGGCGAGCATTGCTGGGGCAAGTGCTTTGGCGCAGGCGAATAGCTTCATGGGCCGCCCCCGCGCAGGGCCCGCCTAGGAACGCTAAGCCCGATTGGACTAGCGCGTACTAGTAGGTAATTCCCAAACACCTACGCAAAGCAAGCTTCTGCGAGGAGTCGAACTCACGACCTAGAGTAGAGTGGTGAGTGGGGTGGTGAGTAGGGTGGTGAGTGTTGGAATACGAGGTCATATGGGGGCATATTGACATTTTGGTTGTTGTTGTTAGGAGACTAGCGGGCCCCAGCCCTACCAGCCCTATGAAGGCGGAGATTACCATCTCCCCTATTTCCAACACTCCCCTATGGGAATCAGAGCCTCCATGGGCCAAAATTCGAACCTCCAAGCTCCCCTTTCTGAAGCTTTCGAGCTTCCCTTTTTGAAGCTTCCAAGCTTCTCCGGCTGAAGCTTTCAAGCTCCCCCGACTCCTACACGAAGCAGTACCATACGAAGCTGATCAGGCTTCCAGAGGCCTGTCCACATGTTCCAGGTGGCTATGCTTTTATATACCGTTTGGTCCCCGCCCGGGGCCATCCACGGTTTCCAGGCTATGCTTTTATATAACGTTTGGTCCCCGCCCGAGGCCATCCACGGTTTCCATTTGGATCCACCGCTACCCTCGCTTCGAAGGCATACATCCACGGCTTAATCTGATCCATCCAGGATGACCTCGTTTCTGCGTCGTTTCTGTCTCGTTTCTGGCATCCTAGCCTCGTTATTAACTCGTTTCTGGCTCGTTTCTGGTCCATCCTGATATGACTGATGCATCGCTTCTTTCTTCGGCTCAGTAGCGATCGACTATCTGAACCTGACTTGACTGCACCGCTTCCCTCCATCGGAGGCACATATCCACGGTGTTTTTATGCTTGGCTCTATCGCGTAGAGGCTTGAATTATCGACGTTGGGCTCTATCACGTAGAGGCTTCCGAGTAACGACGTCGACGACGATAGACATGGTCGGTGAGTTCACGTACTCACGAACGGAACAACTCAGGACCTCAGACGTGTAACTATGGCTAGCCCCTTCGGAGCGCCCTTGCTTACTACGTAAGGCGCTGTTAGGGCGTATTATTGAACTAATTACATGTTATTCGCTCTGTTTCCCTACTCACCACCACCCTACATGCTCACCACCCTACTCACCACCCTACATGCTGACTACTCATCACCCTACATGCTCGCCACCCTACTCACCACCCTACTCACCACCCCACTCACCACCCTACTCACTGTTGGAAAAATAGGGGAGATGGTAATCTCCGCCTTCATAGGGCTGGTAGGGCTGGGGCCCGCTAGTCGGGTTTTTCACCTTCCACCTCCTAGATACGTAGCCTCCTAACAACAACAACCAAAATGTCAATATGCCCCCATATGACCTCGTATTCCAACAGGTTATGAGCCCGGGTTAGCGCAAGCTGCTTAAGTTGGCAAGTGGGTGGGAGCGCAGCGAGCATGAGCCGAAGGCGAGCGTGGACGATGGAGGAGGACATGGTTGTCCCAGGGAGAAAAGGTGCCAGCCTTTTCTATGTGATTTTTTCATTATAATACACCAAAGTCATTTCTAATATTTATCGCCTCATCGACATGTCCTGCGTCTATGAGGTCAGCTTCGTAGCTACAAAGAGACAACGTGCTCTGAAAGCTACATCGATCACTGCAAGACTCTGGATGAATGACGCCGGTCCAATCCGAACTCTTAACCCATCCCAGCTTTCCACAATCCAATCCCTCTACCCTCCTCCATCGCCGGTCAACCACCAGGCAAATACTGGCGCTCCACCGCTTCAGCCTACGGCGGCCCGAAAATCCGAGGCGCTTACAAAGTTATTGGATCAGCCCCAAATACTTTTAGACTCGAGGGGAGCGCCCCCCAAGATGATTAGGGCGGTGAAGGGATCGAGGGACGGAAAGGGTTGAGGACTGAAAATCTGGATAAAAAGGGTGGAATTGGTACCACCGTTATGGAGAGTGTGGACAAGAAGGAAGCGCCGCGGACGTGGGCGATCGATATTAAGCAATGATATTTCCCCTGACTGCTTTTGTTCATGGATTCTTATTGTTCGTACTGCGTGCTTGGTATCGCACGTAACTCCCATTCAGATTGGCTTGAGGCAACGGGGAGAATGTCGTCAAGGTTTGATCGCAGCTATTATGATGTTCTCAAATGCTTTGATGGGAAGAGATTCTGGGTTGTAAAGACAGGATTTCGAGGGAGTCGAAAGAGAAGTGCTAGCCTTGAAGGAAGCCACATCTCGTCTACAGGGCTCTAAGTATTAATAAATGATTGCGATAGGTTCAACGCTTCTCCCATTGGCCCTTTGTATATCCACCGAGAATGTGCAGGATGCAAGCCATGTTCATGAACCCAGACCATGAAGCGCGCCATAAGTCTTTGAAGCCACTCCAGTACAAGTTCTTCCTTGGCACTCGGAGGCCACTTCGTCCAACCGAAGCCGTGTATGTAGAGTGGTGCATCTTCTTCTTGACATGTATCGAACACCTCCTCTGCCAGCTCATCAAGTCGCGGGACCTGCTCGAAGACGGCGTGGACGAGGTCAGAGATATCGAGTCGAAGGCTTGGAAGGAGTTCTTCTTTCAGTGCGTCATCGACCTGATTTCTGTGCTTGAATGTGTCTGCGAAATTGCTCGTGTTGAAGAACTAAGGGGTCTGCTGAAACGAGGATGTGAAAGATGAGCGGGATTTGGGAGGAGTGACTACAGAACCAGGCTACACTACGCAGTCGAGTCGACGGCAGAACACAGGAGACTCAGCGAGCATGCGAGATCATATGCGCTCGCCTGATAGGAACTAATCTGCTCATCTCTCGCTCTTCGGTCTTCAAAAAAGCGACGTTCCTGAATGTTTCAATTCGCGAAGAAGCAAAGATACAGCCTAGACGCAGGCGATTCGGCCCCTCAACGCCGGCCTCAACAGGTGAACATGCGATCGCACAGTTTCACAAAAGCCAATCGGATCTTCAATGAGAAAACTACAAAAAACGCATCGCAGACATTAATGCAACTCCCGCTCAAAGGTCCCACCTATCCAACAAGACAGTAAGGATGCATGACGGCCTTCAGAAGGCCGAAAGCACCCTTGCAACTCACATCAGGACCGAACGCATAGGGCTAAATGCCTACCTGCACTCGAGGAACGTCCCGGGCGCGCATAGCCCCCGATGCGACTGCGGATGGAGCCATCAGACAGCCAAGCATATCCTTATGCACTGCCCGAATTGGACGCACCTTCGGCCGAATATGCTTCGAGACGCCGGCTCCACGAACTACCGGATCATCGTCTCAACCACAAAGGGCCTCAAGGCGACAGCGAGAATGATGATGGAAACGAAGCTTTTGAAGCAGTTTAGAGTGGCAAGAACACTCATTCTCTAACGTGCGGTCATCGCGAACAAATTTGATACATAGTCTCAGTTTTACCGTCTCAGCTGCATGTAGCAGCCGTATAGATAGTGAGCGGTTTTCTATCCCAGAGGGTTTTGTCCACTCGACACACATAGCATAGATTTCCCCCATGGGTGGGCCTAACCGATGTCACAAGGGTGTATGAATTTATTATTATTATTATTATTATCAATAGGCTGGCAAGACTCTCACCTCCATGTGGTGCTGGCTGGGAACCTGATAACAATTGGTTATTCTTATCAGAGCTAAGAAGAGTCATGAACCCGATGATACACAGCCGAAAACGCTTATTAATGATCTTTATCGGGCGAAGTGCGACTGTTACAACGATCATCGAAGCCACCGGGACAAGGGGCAAGATACTGCGTCCTCACCACACGGCTTATATACCTCAATGCCGAAGTTCTATCGATAGGGACTCTCAGCGGCTCTCGAGGCTTATTCAACTGCGTTTCGTTCAAATCACTGTTCTGTTGGGAAAGAGGCTTTGTCAACAAACACACTATATGGGCTATAGGGTGGCCTTCGGTAGAAGTTTGGCTCTTGGTGGAAGGTATACAAGTTGATTGGAAAGTTGGAATGCTCAGAAAGAGGGGGAATCAAGACTTAACGTCGTTTGAGAGCCAGGGACTGTGCAGGACTGGATCCAATTGTCAGTCTCCCTCATACGCCTCTATACCTAGAGACATCGATGCATTTCTACGGTTTAGAGTTTCCACCGATTGCAAAAACCGGTGGTTTTTCGTTTCCGTGGAGCTATTCTACAAAGGCCAGCTATCCTGGAGTACTGAAGGAGGGGGTACGAATTGGAGGAATCTCGTGTATTGAGGACCTGTCTTGAGGATGGTACAGTTCGGTGGCGATTGTATAATCTGTGGGTAACCAGGCCTACATATTTAGCGAGTGTCTATTGTAGCGTTAGCTTCGCACTCGAGTCAATAAAAGAACTACTACATATTATTATCAATAGATTGAGGGACGGTCTTAAGATCCCCTATGGAACTCTCTTCTGTCTCTCAATCATCCACAAACTTCTCCGTCATCTGACATGTTGTGCAGTCCAAAGAATTGACCCTATTTCCTCTTCCCTCAAAGTAAAGCAAAGCAAAAAGGAGCTAGAGTATGAACCAAGTTATACGCAGAGTGACAGCCGAAGACGGTGTTCACTTATTTGACCCTGTATTTAGTAAGAACGACTGATTTTCCAAGGCCAGCAGCGCTATATCTAGTCAAAACTCCAGGTCTTAGGTAGATGGAAACTCTCATCCCCATACCCTCCAAGATAATCCCAATCAATGCCTATAACCACATCACCGTCCGAACCCACCGCCACCAAATCTCACCGCGTCCAAGTCAACACCCATCGCGAGAGGTTGTGAATGTAGGTGCTGCTGATGATTAGTAAGAAGCTTTTCCCCCGAACGCGGCCTATACATCGTTCTCATCATCTATAAATTTAAGTAGCTTTATCAAAACACCCTAATCCTTTTTTGATTCCTCCCCATATCTTCGTTAATAGCTTTCTCTTGGGCTTGTGAACATCGGTCATTATCTGCATGAGATGCGGCGAAGTATATTTTTTTTCTTCCGTAGGTGACATTGTAATAACTGAAAAACTCTTTTAAGGTGTATTGTTGAATATATAGTGAACAGAAATATGCATGACAGTCAGCAAGTGTTTGTGACTTCTGATAATTTTTGAGAGATCTGAAGACAGATTCTTGAAAGGGGTTCACATCAGCAAAATCTGCACGCCTCAAATAGTCCGTTTACAAGAGAAATTATGGTATTGTTAAGCATCGTTCGAAGAGCTCGTCGAGAAAAAAGTACCTTCTTGGTTTGCTCGACTATATGCTACATGCTTCCCCTAATAGCAATAGACTGGTCGCGAGGCCAGTCCCATCACATAATCGTCGGTTGTTCTTTCATATCAGTCGTCGAGAGGAGGCTGCAGCTCTTAAGAAGCTCAACCATTGTCCTTATACATGATAGCTTCGGATTTGGATTGAATGGCTGGTGGATTGAAACCCCAGATAAAACGGCGGTGCGCCTCATGCTTGTAAAGCATGTCCCGCTCCAGGCTCTCCCCTCCCGCCCCACATCTTCCTCGTCTTAACCTGGAAAAATCCCTTGAAGGCAGCCACGGAGGTTTTAAATGTGCTGTTTGGCGGCGCTAGGACGTGCAGCGGGGGCATTGTGTTGAGCTCAGGTAAGGTAAAGAGTGCGGGACTTTGTCAAGCCGAGGTGGAGGTGGAGGTGGAGATGGAGGCGGAGGTGGAGGCGAGGCGGGAATCACTGATGGTTCATCTCCGTGACTTCTTGAACTGCAACAAGCTCTCAAAGCAAAGCTCGAGTATGCCATACTTTGCCTAACGGTAATATTTACACGCAACCAAAGGAATTCTCCACCCCACTACCCAATCGCCAGTCGGATTGTCATCGACCACGCCTACCCAAGCCAAGATGCCACGGTCTTTCAGCGAACCCTAGCGCTTAACTCCCACGGCTATTTACCATGCTTAGAGCGTCACAGCTGGCTCCCTTTTTGCGTCCTTCGGCGAGCTTTACTGATCGCATAGAACGATATATTTTCGAGGTAACAGGGTTTGGTATTTGGGAGTGCGAACAGCATTAGCCAGGGCACACTAGGTACTTCATGAACCAATTGCTGGACCTACGGATCCTTGAATGGCTTGTAAGTCTACAAGCTGCGCAAAGTGGCTCATACTTCTTGGACACCTCCTCGTAATTAGAGCTGGCATGCCTGCAAGCTTGACAAATTACTAACTGATACCTGGACGTTTACAGGTTGGCCAGATTGTGTCCTCCGGAGCAATGAATTGTACAGGATCCGCCAAAACGCTGAGTCGGAAGGAGGCTCTGCGCTCAGCTCGCCTAATTTCGGGAGATCTGATTTTCAGCCGCATCGCTCTATCTAATTATCCCAATCGAAGACCTCACTGCACGACTTTTTGCTCGAATATAACAGCGCCGCCATGTCCCAAGCTAGACTCCATCTACGCAAACGTGGCGGGTTATCGGTTGACCCCGTTCCATTCCAGCAGTGAATGAGAAGTCTAGCGAAACATCAACCAAAAAACACCAAAATTCCACAGACCTTGGAAAAGATCAAGCTCTAGGGGAAAGATGTCAGATGTTGGTAATGGTAGTATAGTAGGATAATTTTAAAGCAAGCGCCGTCAAGGTAAAGAGCATTGACGGCCGAAATTGACTCTTCGGACGTAATAGCTTTTGGGACTGCGGACGAAAAATAACACTAGTTGAGGGCTTTTGACGAGTTCAATATCACGGACTTGCCACCATGATGAAAGTGTCGTCGGAAACCCGTCGCCAAGGCTTCCGCTATTACGCAAAATACTACCAAACCCATACCCAGACTGCAAAAGCTTCAGGGCTCGCCGCCAAACTCATCGGACTTGGCACAGTCGCAAGAAGTATGATGCACAAGGGTCGAATGTACGACCGGCTCAAAAGCATCCAGGGCAAGCTGATACCGATCTACCTTGGGAACATCGATCTCGATCGGCCGTGGCTTGACTTGGGTGTCCGAATCATTCATATGCTTTTGTCTTGAGGAGAGAGGATAGACAAAACTCAAGGAGTGAGAAACTTCGAGAAGGGCCAAATTGCACCAATGGGGGTTCAGCATGAAGACATTCGACCGTCAAATATGCTTTGAAATCAGGAAGCTGATGAGGACATGTTCATCGATCTTGAACGAGCGACGAAGATTCGCAGAATAGCGCTTCAAGAATTACCAGCTAACAGGGAGAGAAAGCAAAGCTTTGAAGCCTCAAAGAAGGAGATGCGAATCAGGTGTGAAGAGATGACGGCGTCCTGTATTGAGATTTCATAGCATACATCTGAATTTGTCTTCGATTTCGACGATAATAGCCCTCGAATGGTCAACAACAATACTTAAAGCTCGTCACTGTGTTCTGCGATTGTGTTTTGTAGATATTCTGTTCTTGAGCAAGAGAAGTAGCTGCATGAGCGGAAGGGGGTAAGCTCTGGCTGCGTTATTGCTGTCTGAAAAGGCGGTCTAATGCAGATCACTTGAATTCGCGCCTCATCTGATCGCATGAGTCACAATGCTGGGAACATCACATTTCAGATTTGTAGAACGGTCTCTTACTGATCAGCTGAAAAGGAATATCAGTACAAAAACGGGGTGACCAAGTTATGTTGTCTTTGCTCCGATATGGAGTTGCTGCCTCGTTGCTTAAAAGGGATCTCTTCTCATTCGCAAAATTAATGTCTACAACATCTGCAAACTTACAAAACCCCTCAAGATCGAGTTTCACCAGACGTCTATTCCTCGGCAGATCTTATCTTCTGGTTTCAGCAGTTCTTAATTATATCGTCATCGATGATTTCAGATGTATCTGGAAATTTACCCTCGAGTGCGAGAAGCTTAAAGGTATAGGCATAATTCAACCGTTCCTTAGCCGTCTTAAGGATCAAAGGCCCATGAAAAGGTGCCTGAGTACTCGTACATGCTTGAGCCTAGCCCGAATATCTCTGTGTCTGAAGTGACATCGAGAGAGTCAATGCGAGGATCGAAGAAGCCAAAGTCAGGAGGCCTTCTCCATCATAGTCGTCATTCTTCGAGCCATCAGGAGAGATTCAACTCGGCGTTGAGGAGCATGTTATCGGGCCGTAGGTCGCAATGGAAGACCCGCCGCGCATGACAGTAGGTGAGAGCTGCCGAAGCCTCTACGCCCCACTCCCTGGGCATCCAAGTACCGCTGCATATCACCGTTGACTGCCTCGGCAAAAAGAAGGTCTTTGGCTGGCTCTGATGGATCCAGCGGTCCAAGGTATCTAGCTCACTGGTAAGCAGTGAGGTACTGAAAGTACACAAGTGGCAATACTTACTAGCCCACTTCCGTACGAAACTTGTGCATATGTGACTCACGACGCCAGTTTCGCAGTAGATCCATTTTGAAGAAGCTCTCTTGCACTCGAGGGTACGTATTGGGTTATCGTATTAATCATCGAACAGCGTACAGATGGATTGTGAGCTGCCAGCTTTTATGTGGTAGAAATCCTCCCAGGAATACTCTTCCATGGAAGGAATACGCGAGAAGGTTCGTGGACGGGGCAGTTAGCGGCGGGTTGAGCTGCGCGAAATTCCAGACACAAGATAGTTTTAGCGCGCGCTCTCTCCTAATTACCAGTCAATCCATAGCCCTGGTGATGAATCGTCCTCAGACCTCAATAATCACTCTCAAGCACGCTCTTTCTGGATAGACTGTGAACCAGGAATCCCTACTTGTTTGGCGGTGAAACAGTCAACTCTGGGTCCGGCATTGGAAGAGGCTCCTGGGCATTATCGACGCACCCGTCTCATGAACAATGGACTAGATGGGTATATAAATTTTGAAGGGGAAGCAAAAGTGGTAGCACCACTTCAACCTATGGTAACAATACAGAGGACCCCAATGACTGCGCTTTTAGACTGAACAACTCGCAGAAATCCCTGGCGCCACGCAGACCAGAGCTACATCGAGTAGCAATGCTATTGACCGGTTAAAGGGTCTGAGTTGCATGAATGCGTTGGACCTGCACCGATCCCCCAAATCTCGAGTGCAAAAATGCCATTGGGGATATACACCGCGTCCCCTCCGTCAGCAAGAGTGGGTCATCATTCAGTATCAAGTCACGTCCGCGATGTGGCTATTGGGCATTGGGAACTGGGAAATTTCGGGTATATCTGACTTGGGAAAGGCATTGCTCTCCACCACCAAAGTCATTCTCCGATCTATGGCAGACGTTGATAGAGTACATTCTGTCGACAGAGTATATAAAGCTTTATAACAGAGGCTCTTCCATTGTAAGGGGCAAGTAGAGATATAGTAAGCAATCAGTTGAAAGCGATAAGATTTTCATATTTTCCGCATCACTATAACTTCAACCAAGCTATTGTACACAAAATTCTATTGATAGCGCGTGTCGCATTTACCTCTGAGATCCGAGTGCTAGCAAACCTAGGTTTCGGTTCTCCGTATCTTGGCCCAGTCTTTGGCCTGTCACTCCCTGTGGATAGACGATCAAGAGTGATGAACAGTGTTCGAGTATATAGTCACGTCTCCAGTTATGGACCATGGTGGTCAAAGAAGTTCTATGTATGGACATGACTGGGGAAGGAACACGTTCCCAGGAGCTGCAAGACCAGGGAGGTGGAACTGGGTAGTTGGCGGATGGGTTTACCTGGTCCGTTTTCAATCTTCCAACAGCACATCGCCAATTTTCCGTGTAGATCCAAATCTGCAGTAATAACCGTGTCAGCCTATTGGAGCTTCGCCACCATCTGTTGTCCCACTTCGCCTGTATTGATGGCCCTGATGAGAGGGTGAGACTAAAGAGGACGGAACGGGAACCCATACCAGAACTGTTAGCCAAGAAACGGCTGGCAAGGTGCCGCATACTCGCCGAGCTTGGCTGCGCACAGGATCGAGGCGATGAAGATACGTGGGATGGGTACCAACCAAGTCGGAACCGTTACCAAATGTAACTGTTAAAGTAACGGCAGATCAGCGAGGCAATTTCATGCGTCGCAAGGCACTTACCCAATTGAAGCCGACTTCAAAGGCGCCGTATTCCGCAGTACAGCTCCCTCAGTATCCTCCTGCAACCCTCCATGGTACCTCCTTCGCCAGCAACGTCAGAGCCTTTATAGGCTTATAGCAGCATGAAGACCAAATTCCAGATGCGCGTCCCGCTGAGACGGACTGAGAACCCAAAAAGCCAAGCTCTATCTCTAAGGTGTGAAGGCTGCGAGACACTCCCCTTTGATGGACGTGGAACCCGGCAGCGGGAAACGGCTCGGGCAAGCCCCTTCGACTGTATCCTAGGCAGGCGCCGTAGATGAAGAGAATCACTCTGGGCGGCGGGATATCCACAGTCGAAGCTTCCGCGACGAATATGGGAAAGGCTAAGATTTGACAGTTCATCAGAAAGATTGACAGCTTCCTGAACTTCATGGACGAACAGCAAAATGCTTTCACCGCCATGGTGCTAATCTTCACCTGGCCGAAGCGAATTTATTACAGCGAGAGCGAATGAAACAAGCCTCAGGGAAACCTCTTACGCCTTTGAAGAAAATCTTCTTAAACAGTTTCATACTATCTACTATGTGACTCGCTGGTCTCGTCGTGTCTTTATGCGACTAATACATGCCTTTGCTTCTTCCAAACATTTCTCCATCTGAGCAATATCACAATCTATTTTCAGTCCGTCCCAATATGCCTTATTTGATGCAGATGAAGATGCAGGTGAATGCGGGGCAGATGAAGATGTATATGAACGCGAGGCAGGTGAATCGAGGACAAATTCAATTGACTTAGATGAAAATGAGGCCGCTGATTCAATGCTTGACCTGATATCTTCGTTCTCACTATCATCAAAAGTACGAGCTGACTCTGAACTAGTATCTGCTTTCATTATTAATCTAAGGCTCTGATATACTTTGATGAAAGAGAAACCTGAATATATAAGTGAAAAATAAGGCATTTCGGATTATCGGTTGTTACGGTCAGCAATTGCTTAAAAATAGTTATGGCTGGGGACATACATGTACATACACACATAGATTTCTCTTCTGTGACTAAAGTCACCCACCTGTGCGTGCACCACCGCTCTAGCTGACTGCTTCACATACTCGACCCCCTATCCCTCTATTGCCAAAGCAGGCAGCCTCGATGCATAGACACCAGTGGCAAACTAGGCGAGAGAAGACCTGAAACAACATCTCATTTGGGAACTCTCCCGTCATGCCTTAGGCTGTTTCTGTATTCATGCGTCGGATCAGATCTGGCACGATGAGAGTTGACAGAAAATGGGCTCCGCCAAGGGAGGTACTAAAAACAGACCCCCTAAGAAAGGAAAATGAACAAAGATCATTACACCATTGTACCAGCGCCATTAGGAATCGAACCTAATATGATAAATATCGAATTCTAGACTACTAAGGACTTCAAACCCCAGCGCTAAACACTCAGCTACACCCGTTCAACACCCACATCGCATGTTCCACTTCTTTGCCTTTCAGCTCCGTAAAATCAAACTTTGCAGATCGGATGGCGGTAGAATAGCCCAACCAAGCCCCGCAACGCGACTGTCATAGTACATTCTTTCGATCTGTGATATCGACACTCCACACTTTAGTGGCAGGTACATGTCGTACGTCGGGGCGAATTAGGATTGATCATCCAGTTGGCCAATAGAGCCGGTCGCGGATGAAGAGGGCCTAGTAGAGTAATGATATTGTTCCAGAAAGACATCTCACACTGTCCTCGAGGCGTATCCGTAGAATTATATGTTGAAAAGATTGTGTGGCTCCTTGAGAACATGATGAACTCTTTTGCCGCTCTTTGTGGTACCAGAAAACTTTGTAGCAGAAAAAGGGCAAAGCGATGGCTGAGCAGCTCTGCATTCGCGACAGCTTTCGGGTATGAACTGGTGGTCGAATACCTGATATCTAAAGATGCCAATGTCAAAGCTCAAAAAATGTCCGGCTGAACATCGCTAAAACTGGCTCCAGGATCATGGACCGTAGCTCAGTAGTATCGTTGCTAACGAATGAATCAGGTAATAAGTCGAAGGTGTCGACCCTGGAACATATGCTGTATTTGTGATGAATGGTATACCGTGCCTGATGTTCAATGGTGTCAGAGCTTCCTGTATAGCTGATCTTCGTTCGTTGAAGCGCCTGGTGACCGCGTTTGTGACTGGCTCGTCTTTCTTTAGTGTACTAGTCTCCAGGCTCGACGGTTTCAGAATATTCCACTGAAGCAATCACAATGCACCCTTAATAGAGTGCTCTTACTCTGATTTCTTCAAGAATAACCTCGTCGTGGTGGTTTCAGAATCAGAGAAAAGTCGCTGAATGCATGTGGATCGAAAAGATCATGACGCTCCATTCGAATTCATCTCCACCCAATTACTTAGTGGAGGCTTCTGCCCGTACCATCATCTGGAAATGCCGTTTGGGGGGCTGCTGTCGCCAGGTCCCTTTTTCTGACGTTATTCACGCTTCGACCATCGCTAGATGCTTCCGAATTCCGTGTTCGGGCTTTCGTAATAGCTCGAGAACTGGGACCTAACTATCGGCTTCCGCTTAAGAATAAGCTTAATTATGTATAAACTCTCTTCCAATTGTGAAGCTCGTGGCCCTGTTATATCTTTCGCGATTTTTAGCAATTTCTCTGCCGTTAAGTATGCATTGACAAATGTCTGCTGCTCCTCCTCCAGCATTGATTCCAGTTTCGAGAGTTGTATATTAAAGCCGACTTGCTCCTGAGAAATTCGACGCTGAATCTCTTTGCTCAATCTAAAGCCACCAAACAGAAGATCCTGAAGGAGAGATTTCTGCAATTCGAACCTTCGAGCACTGAGCCTCTCAGCCAACTTGGAATTACTCGGCAGAACCCATTCTTTCACAGAAATAACAACAGCACTTTCATCCTTCGGTTTGCCATCCCAAAATAATGACTTGTGGAATTTGATACAGAAGTTCTCCAGCGTAGATATTTTCTCAATCTTATCTGACACAGTTCCTCGAATATAATAATGAATGACCGCAGGAATATGAGGAAGCTCAAGCAATCTGATGAAGCACTCTGAGCGTTGAGCTTTTGCGCGGCAAAGCCAGAGACCGACTGTCCAGACATCCATGTTAGACAAACCTTTCACCACTGAATCGATGACTCTCAGCCGTTCAGAATTCCCAGAAAAAAGAACACCATAGTCTTGAATGATTTTTATAACTATGCTGTACTCTTTCCTTAGACTCCTTTTCCACTGTCGCATGATTTTCGGTTTGCATAAGTCGTCAAGCTCATGTACCGTCCAAGCAGCTACTTTAGCTAGTAGCGCACTCCCTTCATTACCGTGAATATATATTAGAAGATCATCTACGGCAGGTGAAGTTGTGTTACTGCGGGGGATGCGCAATGCTTGAAGGCACGTTCTAAGAAGACCGTTAGCTATGCGTACCATGAAAAGTTAGATTAGTGTAGTCATTACCGATGAATTAGTCGTAATTTCTCGTCAGTAGGAGGTTCTTCGGATTTCACGGCCGAGAAGTCCCTGAAATTCAATTCTTCAAGCAAGGGATGCTTGATTATATCTTTGTCTACTTTCTCCAGCCATTGGTTATCCACCAGGTCGGCAGATGACAGCAGAGCTCTGACTTCGAGATACACGCATTTCGACACTGTGAAAATTCAGTAAGGGAGGAAATGATCGAAATAATTATGGCAACTTACCTGCAGCTGCCGTTGCAACGGATATATCATCCTTCGTCGCTTTTGACCAGAGATCCTTCACGCGCTGAAGTAGGTCTTGAACAATGTCCAGAAACACACCGTCCTCAATCTCCTCAATAGATTGCTCTCGTAATTCCGAGATTGTCGATTCGGACGTGGGACCAATCTCAAGTTCGCTCGTAGACATCTCAGGAACTATTTCTTTCGGGACGGTGAAGGTCGTTGGTTCCTTCGTATAGCAATTTTCATGTCTGTTCAAAGACTGTTCAATGATAGAAACTATTCCCCTCAGGACAGTGACGAAATATACATGACGAGAGCAGGGTATCAGCCGAGGGGCAATTGATTCTCGATCTGATATAACCTGGTTCAAGTGAAGTAACACGGAACGCCGGGTTTCGTCAGTCAGCCCGTCCACTGCCTCGGCGGTTCCGTCTACAAGTTTCTTTGTCGTCCATGTTTGCGTATCTAATCCAAGCAGTATTTTGAACGCCACTCCCTGAGTACGCTTACATTGCTTATAGATCTGGAGTGTTTTACTGTTCATTCTCGTGACCTTGCTCGATAGTCGGCAAAGTTGTCGCAGAACGACCTTGGTTGATGCCGTTGATTGCTATCGATGGTCGTTTGAGTTGAACAGACTTTGTCTTGGTGACTCTGGCGGCTTAGACCGGACAAAAGCTCTGGCACCATAAGCGGCACATACTAGTGCATACATGATGGGGGGGTTGACGGACAAGCTTTTAGCGCTGTCATCTAGCTCTGTTACTTGTGCTATTGCTGGACATCTACTGAATCATTTCACGTCGTCATCCGATGCGGTCTTTCACCATTTTACTGCCATTATTGTTCAGTGCTGTTGTTTAGTGCCGTCACCAAAGTGCAGTCTTCTGGCGCTTTCTGTATGGGCAAGAGGATCATTCGGCATCATGAACATTCTACCCGTAGAAAGTTTTTGAGGGATCGGCCATTCACCGCCATTGTCGCTGGCAGCTCAGGGTTTATGAATGGTGATCTATGGATCGGTGAGCGTCTACCATTCCTACGTCGGCATTGTGATTGGGGAGCAAAGGAGTCAATCTTGGCGATGGGTCGTTTAGGGAAGATTGTAGCCGCTCAGCCGCTGTATGCACCTGCTTCAGTACGACTCCGACTCAGCCTCAGACGAGTCTACTGCTAGCATCCCCCCTGCTAGATCGCTACTTTAGCGCACAAACCCGGGAAGGAACATACGGTACCTGAGGCTCCTCTCAATGTCGTAGCTTCGTTCAGGAGGGTTTGGGGGCTACGCATCTCGCCACTCAGCCCGCAAGGCACTGTTGGAGGACAAGGTCATATGGGGCATTTTGGTATGTGGGTTGAAGCTTAATAGGAGTCTGTGGAGGCCCACAAGGCTGCGGCCGAGAACAACAAAGCAATAATGGTCATCTGGGTCTTGCTAGCTGTGTTTGAATCTGTAGTTACTATCTTTAACGCTTTTTCTTTACCTGCGTTTAATGAGACTCTAAACGAGATTAAACTTCAGCTTGAGAGACCTTTATCTAATCGGTCGTTCATCTTTGGGAGATATGTATTCAAGGGTAATTCTCCGTTATGGTCTGTATCTGGCCTGAATTGCTGGTCCATGCTTCAGGTACTTTACGTTCATACATCTTGTTCCTCATTGTTTTTTGATGACAATAAACTGACCGTCTTCACAGTGTAGTTCTTCCCATGGTTGTCTGACTGTTAATACTTTCAGCATGTCTGTGATGGCTTCGATACTAGAATTGTACTTGATCTAGGTAGCAAATTTCAGGCTTTACTCGTCATATTACGACAACGCTGATGACTCATTAGGTGGAAGTCTTTTGATCGAGCCGATATTCGAACAAACCCGTTATTCAAAGATCTTAGTTCAAATGATCTTCCCTCATACACTAGGGTTATCACAGTAATTTAACGGTGCAACAAATTTAGTTCCAACCATTCGATCCCTCTGAAACATATCGATACAAGCCTCCTACGTCGTTCTACCAGCCATGAATCAGAAGTGTAATTGGACATGAGATGTCTCGCGACACATAGCGTGTAAGACGATGGAGACACTATCCCTTCAGCTGGCGAAACGGCATCATCCCCAAAAATCCTACTTGGAAAAACGTCTATGTTGGTGTCAATAGCTTTAGATTGAGTGCTGAAGGAAGTCATACTGCAACTCAATATGGGAGTTTGCTGCCCTTCTGAGCAACAGAGGATGTACAGAGGGTCATGTCCACTCTTGTACATTGGCAGTCATGAGAAACTGAATCTACAGCAAATCTGTATAGTGTATCGAGGCCGCAAGCATCTTAAGGATGAGCTTAGTGAGGGGCACGGATAGCTGTTACAGTACTTTACATTCAGATTCAGACATTACCGTACGAAGTACATTCCTACGTTACTGTCTGCTATCTCTGTGCCCTGTCCGACTTCTGGGTTTTCAGTTTAATTCGAAATGAACAATTTTCAGCAGTCGCTCATCGACAAATTTTTCTCACAGAGTCAACACACTTCTCAAGCAGAATGTCACCAATTTGTGCAACAAGTAGAGTCAAGCCCTTACCAAGGTAGCTTCAGTTATACTTGTATCGCGGACCACCATAATCCTACTTCTACTGGCGAGCATACTGTCATACAATTTCATCACGAAAAAGTTAATCTCTGGGGCAACACGCAAGCTCATGAGCTCCATGGTCAAATCGCACCGTTGGTGCGGTTTCAAGGAACTTTTGACGGACTCTACGTATACACCTCTCCACTAGTTCCAGGCATATCATATTTCGGACTCCTCACGGCTAGAGAGGAGCCACTGTCTTTGGATCACCGGTTGAGGACCGTCGGTGACCTTGCTAAGGCTTTGACACACAATGCGCAATTTCCCACGGACCATTTGTTAATACTCTCTTTCTAGCATAAAGTTGAGTGTTGATTGTTTTAATTTTCGGAACAAAGACCTGAAGCGCCGGATCACAGCATGTATCTCGAAAATTCGACAGCAGGATGCTCATCTTGCAAAACTCCCCGGCAAGTCACTGCGATCCTCGACTGGGATGGCGCCAAATATCTCCCCATAGGCCACAAAATTCACTTCGTTGAACATCTGTTTGGATACATGACGAGACATGACGAGAGACGGTTGGGAGGATATTGAAGATCGCGAGGTACTTGAGTCGTTCTTCCATGAAAAAGTCCGTCGACATCTGGTCTCCCAAGAGTTTGATGAGAGTGACCTAGAAGCACTAGAACATGAGAAGATATTAGGGACCCTCACTTATTTTGTTTCGAAGCTTCTTGAGTGGAAGGATGGACGCGCTGAAGGATATCTAGAAAGATATCTACAGCATTTCTTAACAACTAACGCTTCCTCCCAGACAATTGAAGCCCTCTAGACGCCTGATTATTCGATGCCGCTGCTTTCAAATCTATCATACTTGAGGGAAAGGGGATCAAAAACCTATCCAAAAAACATTAACGATGCCAGATAATACCTCTGTATCCCAATCGAAAGTCCGCGTTGTTAGTGCTCCGTATACTTGACTAGCCTTTGGAGCATAAATTCAAGTGACAGCAGTATTCTCAAGGAGACTCATGCCTTGAACCAGTGAAAGATGCACCTTGAACTCAATTCATGCATCAGTACCGTGAAGCACACGGCTGATATTCACCTCACAAGTCTGCACATGACTCTTTTTACGCTCGTCAAGTTTAAAGTGTCACTTCTCTTGCATCTTACACATATTCCGCATACTGAACTCTCCGCGATATCATCGAGCTCTTCTCATCATGCCCGACAGATACGACATCATCGAGGTCGCGGATCATGATTGCATTGTAGCAGTCATGAATGAAACCGTGAAAGGAAAGTATCCTCCCAGTTACGAGCAATATGCTCTGGCTTACGATCCTACCCTCGATTTCATCACTCAGATCAAGAGCTGGCAGAGCGCAGAGAAGCTTGACGCAATCAATAGAATGCTTACAGAAGGCGCCGAAGAGTTCGATCTTGCCAATGGTATAGTGATGTATTCTGCTCGAGTTGACATTTTACAACGACTGATTCGTGCGCTCCTAACGACAGCCTATGCACATCTGCCCGATAAGCGTAATAGCGCCGACGTCGACGATGGCAAGGCCATTTTTCATGCGTTCCCCTGCCCGTCTCCCCGGACTGGTTGTTTCATCAGGACTGCAAGAAGTGGAAGGAGTGGATTCTCAACGTCTACGTCAAAGCAGCCACTATTACGGCCGTTTTTCGGCTCGTAGCCAATATGCCCATCAAAGTACATGCGAATCCTGAGATAGCTATGGCCAATCCTTCTATGATCGGACACGGTTACCGTCTCACTTATGCTGAACATGTCAATGCAGTTGCAATTGCTCTCACCCCACATCTCTGGCGTCCCACTGCTCGCCCCGATCTCGATCGTCTAAGTGCGAGAATGATGGCGTTGACTGGGGGTCTCTCCACCTATGATACCCGGTCAGGGGACAATCGCTGGATCTTTCGCTTTCCGCAATTCACTGGAACCCTGGGCGCTCGTCGATACGCAGAGCTGATCAAGCACTTGCATTTGATCGATCCGGCGTATGAGCCTGCTCTTCCATGATCGCTCCAAGGTTGAAGTTGATGCTGCAATCAAAGTTGAGGAAGATCTTGATCGCGGCAAGAAGTGGAGCATCCGGTTGACAAGGCTAGCTTATCTTGCAAGAAAGCTCTCTCTTTGAAGATCGAAAACACTTCCCTTAACTCTCTTTAGCTAGTAATCAAAGGTTCAGTGGACGCAACGACTTTCACTTCTATAATGGTTTCTTGTGGGTTTCCTTGCTATTTTGGCTGAGCTCTTTAACGCTACAGAAGATCCGTATTTTTTTGCCTCCGCTGTCCCCGTCATTGCGGCCCCACTCAGTTAAGTCGATCAGGTTGACATGCCTGTGTCGGACGGCTTAAGGTGCCCCAGCGTTATCTTTACTCATGGATTTCTTATGCATATCTCGAATCACTCTTACCTTCTTACATTCCTCACATTTTGCAGGTAACGGCTTGATCCCGATTGCTCGGCACAGAGCATGCCAAGCATCCAGGTCATCCTCAGCACCATACCAACTCCTCTTTCAGCGCCTTCTGGTATTGCTTCCATGCTTCATCGCTCTCAGAACTGCCGCGTCTTCAGCGTTGATGACGTCGCAAGCGATTGAAGGATTCGGCCGTCTTTTTTCGTAGGATGTATGTGCTATCATCCTCTTCCCAGAGAGCATTGCAGGCTGCGTGGTTTTGATAGTTGACACACTATCCGTACCCCGCACTAAGCTCATTCTTCGCTTAATGCGCACGGGTCAGGGTATATCAAAATTATTATATTTTTAGGATTATACACACCAGTCTGCCGGTACGGAGTACCCTGCGATTGCTCGATGATCTGTTGAACACTCCGACGATAGCTCTCAATCTGGCGGGCGTGCGCTGCGATTTCCGCTACAGCCTGCTCGCCAAGCGTGGTGAGGTCAAGGACAGTGAGCAAGCGGCAGTGCTCAGCACATCCCCGCGCCGTGTCCAAACACGCATCAAGCATGCGCGATGTTCTGAGAAGCTTCTGGCGGAGCAGTTGCAGCTGCTGGCAATCCTTGAAAGTAACCCGGTAGTCGGTAAGACCGCTGCTTCCAACTCGTGAATAGCATGCCTTCTCGTTCTACTTTATCATGAGCTTCAAATGACCATAGATACCACGTACTACTCACTAATTCAGCTAATTGGGTGTGTAGGCACTCGAGATATCGTGCCCAGTTGCTTGCCATAGCGGAAAGAAAGTCAACGTGGAGACGTACCGGATCCACCCCGTCGTGGCTATTGCGGTACCTCTTGTCGGACAACGCCTGCTCAAATTGTACGCGCATACCGGTGGCAATCTGCAGGATAATCCAGCACGATTGGCCATCTTTCTGATGGAATTGATGGTATACTGCAGTCTGGCGTAGCGACCACGGATCACCTACATTGCGTCTATTCTCTTTCATATATTGGAAGCTATAGCAGCATTCTGAAAGGTTTGTTAGCTGCGGGTAAAGAAGGTATGGCTTTGAGAATGTATGAACCGTAGATGTGATATCCATCCTCAACTGATCGCTGGGTGGGTAGACTAGACCGGAAGCCGCTTCATGTATGCTGATCATCATGCATTCTGAGGTCATAACTCGGTAGAAGGTCAAGAAAGGCGATAAAAACATCATGCGATGCTAAAAGTGTCTGCAGAGCGAGTTGCGATATGCAAAATGAGCTCCAAGTAAACTGCTGTGGAATCAAGCTGAGAAGAATCAGGCTCATAATCCTTCTCGGATATGATCAGGCTGACTAGAAACAATCTCTGGCAGAGCCCTGATTAAGCTGAGTTCTTCAAGCTGGTAGGTTCATACTTCAGATCTTACTTGGATATGCCAATTAAGTTCTTCAATACCGTTTGAAGAGTGAGTTTCGACCTCTAAACAATCAGCAATATTTTCCAGAATGGAGTTCAAATGCTTAGGTACCCCCGTTTGCGGATAGTAAGCGACAAACATTCAATCTGTTTTCCTGATTAGAAAAACAAGCGCCACGAATAATCTAGAAGGCGATGGCAATATCGTTCCACATTCGTATGAACCGGAGCAAACAGGCCGTCACCTAATGAATTGGTATTACGCCCTGCCATTTCGAGTGGGGTCTTGTGGGTGTGAATTACGACACATCTTATAACTTGCCGGCTCCTCATTACTAGCGTAGGGCTACTGTCCGCAGGCTTGCATGGCGTGACTGAACCGAATTGCATTGCACATTGCATCATATGGCAGGGAATTAGGCCATTTAGGACCTGCCACGTCTCAACCTAAGCGCATCTGCAGGCTGCGCCCGACTTAGCGAGGCCCCACGCCCGACTCAGTTCAGCCTCACCTATAAGACTTGACCGCCGTCAGTTTCATGACATATACTATTCTTGTGTTTCAAGGTAAATTTCATATGAAGAGCCAAGCTTTGAAGACGAGGTACTGCGATAAAGCAGTATTATCTGCGCTGCTGACGGAACTTTTTGGCACGAACTTCTCAGTAGAGGTATACAAAATATGATTGAATCTAGTATCAGGTCGAGCTAAGTATGAAATAGAATGAGGGAGAGATCTTCTTACTTACCATCCCCCGTAGGTTGAATGAGGTGCGTCCTGTCTTTAGGCTCAGTGTCAGAGAATGCTTACCACTAACGTAAAACAGGATGAGATTCAGGCAAGATCAAGATAGAACCCCACGCTCTAACTATGAAGGCCACCGTCGACGACCTACGGGCTAGAATCCTTGATATTCGCCAAACGAATTATGACCTTCGGCCATTCGTGCCACAGAACGATCTATGCCGTCTTCTAACCTTACCGGTAGTGTCTTCTACGCTCAAGAATAGTGGTGTGAATAAGAGTCGGCTTAGTGATCTTGCGCAGAGTGTTTACCAAGGTGCATGTAAAGTTTTTGCGGTCCTGGTCATTTTAAAGCAAGTTCAGTACACACTTGATCTTGTCGGTCATGACCAGTTTCGGGACCTCGATCAACAGATGAGATTCAGAGAAAGGTCGTTCAAGGTTCCATCGCGAGCGACTTCTATGATCAGCAATGGCAGTTCTTGGCGCCAGTTTTCTCAAAGAGGTTATTGCCACATGAGCTTGAAGGACGGTGGACGGAGGCGGAAGAGCTGGAGGTGCAAGTGATGGAAACAAGAAAGAGAGTGCTGGGAGCAGAGCATCCTTTCATGCTGACCAGCATGGCCAACCTGACATCAACACAATGGAATCAAGGACGGTGGACGGAGGCGGAAAAGCTGGAGGTGCAAGTAATGGAAATGAGAAAGAGAGTGCTGGGAGCAGAGCATTCAGACACGCTGACCAGCATGGCCAACCTGGCATCGACGTATAAGAATCAAGGACGGTGGACAGAGGTGAAAGAGCCGGAGGTGCAAGTGATGGAAATGAGAAAGAGAGTGCTGGGAGCAGAGCATTCAGACATGCTGCACTCTTGAACTTGCTTTCATTACTTGCACCTCCAGCTCTTCCGCCTCCGTCCACCGTCCTTGACACTCTTGAACTCGTTTCCATTACTTGCACCTCCAGCTTTTCCGCCTCCGTCCACCGTCCTTGATTCCATTGTGTTGATGCCAGGTTGGCCATGCTGATCAGCGTGTCTGGATGCTCTGCTCCCAGCACTCTCTTTCTTGTTTCCATCACTTGCACCTCCAGCTCTTCCGCCTCCGTCCACCGTCCTTGATTCCTATACGTCAATGCCAGGTTGATCATGCTGGTCTGGGAGCAGAGCATCCAGACATGCTAATCAGCATGGCCAACCTGGCATCGATGTATAAGAATCAAGGACGGTGGACGAAGGCGGAAGAGCTGAGATGCAAGTGATGGAAACGAGAAAGAGAGTGCTGAGAGCAGAGCATCCTTCCATGCTGACCAGCATGGCCAACCTGGCATCGACGTATAGGAATCAAGGACGGTGGACGAAGGCGGAAGAGCTGGAGGTGCAGATGATACAAACGAGTTTAAAGGTGCTAGGCGCTGAGCATCCAGATACATTAACCAACATAGCCAATCTGGCGTCGACGTACAGGGATCAAGAACGATGGAAGGAAGCTGAGAAGCTGGAAGTGCAGATAATAAAAATGAGAAAAAGGGTTCTGGGCGCTGAGCATTCAAATATGCTGAACAGCATGGCCAATTTGACGTTGAGAAAAAAGGTGCTGGGCGCGGAGCATTCAGATATGCTGACCAGTACGAACAATCTTGCTCATATCTATGCGAGCCAGGGCCGTCTTCAAGAAGCCTTCACTATAATAAGGAGTGTGGTTTATCTTTGCACCACCACCATAGGTGCAGATCATCCAACTAAGTTCTGCTCAGTCGCTTAATGCTTGATCTTGTAATTAAGGAATACCACCAACGCCTTAAAATTAGGCTGCCTCGCGATCTGCAAGTCATTTTTCACGCCTCAAAATCCACCGAAAGTATTTTTCATCGAAGAGGGCAAGTGATTGATCAATGGCTCTTGCAGCAAATCAGCTCAGACCGTTTCAAAAGGCTATTCTTGGCTTTCATTCAATTGTTCTCTTCGCTATCGCTAGGTAGGGCTGAGCGATATCATATAGCCTCACAGACGGGTGCTCAGTGAAAGCTGAACAGGAGGAGGAGAAGGAACTCCATGGCTATAGCGTCAAGAAAAGGACACTATTGCTGCGTTCCATGAAAAAGCGGTCCCTCCCCACCGCATTAAAGAAGCCGGGAGAAAGACATTATACCAAACATTGCCGCTTCTTGTCCTGCTTGCTTTGGCATCTTAGGCGACTTTTTTTCACAAGCGGCGTAAGTAGGAAGGAGATATTAGTGATAAGAGGACTGTGAAATAAGGGCATGGGAGGCCCTGCAAGGAATATCTCATAAGATGGGCACTGTTCTGGGAAGACGGACTCGCAGCGCATGGATTACTACAGAGCTAGAAGGGGAAGAAGGCGTCAGCATGCATGCGTAAAGCCATTGGCATTCCTTGACTGAATTTCCAAGCCATTCTTTTTTAGCTGGTCGTAACCCTAACGCTGTGGCCACACTCAACCTAAGGCAACGGAGTCCACTCCTGTATTAATAACTCTAGGTTGAAACTAGGGTCACTGTTCCTTGATGACAATGCTTCCAAGTAAGGGCAATGCATCATGTGATGAACTAGGAGTAACATTTCTATTCGCTAGGAACGCCTGGCTGCCTACATGGAACTCACCACTCTAGTCTCCGTGATTCCACTGCGTGTTTTCACAATCACAGGCGCAGACTGGCCGTTGCGGGGATTGCCTGTGCTTGGATCGTGCTCAGTCTGATGTTTGCCCAATTCCGTGGAGTTGCATCGCTGACGGTGATTTCATGTAAGCATCAACGGATCATTTAACCTTGAACACCCTTTGTGGATGAAAAGGACGGAGAGGCGCCTCTTTCTTGGTACGTTGAGGCTTATTCTCTCGGCCGTCCGGTATCCGTGAGATGCCGCCTATCGGGCACCGACTCCGTTTGATCTATAAATATACATTTTATATTTGTTTGGGCAAACCTAACAGCCCCTGGCGGTTTCTAGGGCCAAATTTTGCCCTGGAAGCCGCCCTGAGGTGTCAAGCACTCCCTCTATCTAAGCGACTGAGTCTATGGAGTGGGTGGGTGGGGCAAAAGCGAGTTTCTGTCTGAAACTCAAGGGATGAAGGGCAGAAACAGGAGGGGGGACTGCCTATTTTATCCCCCTGTTCCCCGCCTAGCTGACGTAGCCTATTGGTAATTGGTGGCAACGGGGTTGCAACCCCTTCTACCACTTTCCATGCCCTTCGCTTGCCGATAGCAACCAGTCAAGCTGGCCCTTTTTGTGGAGCGCCCAAGTCCACGCTGGCAGTTTTACCGGCCCCTGTCTATTTCGCTTTGCAACGTGACATCAGATTCCACAAACTCTATGGTATCTCTGAGGACTTCTTCTCCACTGAACCAGACTCCTTGTTCGACGGCTCATCCGCCTCCGACTTGTACGGGGCTTTACGAACAACGAGATCAAAGTCTGTGAATAGAAGATTGACAGACAACGGGTACGATGCTTTCTAGACTCGAGTACCATATGAATGTTGTCTCGAATCTTCTTCGGAATCTTCTACACTGTATATGCTTTTGCTGCGTAAGTCATACAGTATGTTTCCAGATAACTTGAACGTGACAACATGCAACTCATCCGAGGAAACTGTCTTTATTTAAGACCGAGTGAGGGGCTGGTTCTAAAGACAAGTGCTAATATATCTCTGAACTTCCTGCTCCGCTTCTGGATCGTCTCTATTCTATCTTGTAGGTCCCCCCAGGCTCCATTTCTGGTCCCCCCTCCCTGCTCCATTTCTGGTTCCCGGGGAAACATTTGTGGACGGGGTTCACAGGGTTCCCCTAGATACGGTAGCCTACGAGGCACTCTGACACGGCCTTTGATTGGAGCGATGAGATAGTGTCCAAGTTTCTAAATGTGTACACTTTTTTAAAATTTTATATACCCTTTGGACTTGCGCACCTACAACCTTAAAACTTATGTACATTCAGCAAGTGTATACCTCTTAATAGTATACACCCTTGAATGGTATATACACTCGAAAGGTATGTACACTCGAAAGATATGTACACTTAGAAAGTGTATACCTTTAAAAGATATATACCTCCAGTAAGCGTATACCTTTGAAAGGTATATACACTCATGAAGTATGTACTTTTAAAAGGTATGCACACTCAGGAAGCGTATACCTTTAAGAGGTATATACACTCATGAAGTATGTACTTTTAAAAGGTATGCACACTCAGGAAGCGTATACCTTTAAGAGGTATGCACGCTTAGGAAGCAGGTAACGGCTGTGATGCAGCCAGAAACGGAGCGAGGGGATCCAGAATTGGAGTAGGGGGGAAGCAGAAGTGGAGCCTGGGGGAGCCAGAAGTGGAGCTTTCGTAGAGAAGCAAGAACTGGACAGATCGCTATCTAGTATTCTCAAAAGCGGTCGCAGTGTTTATAGAAAGCAGTTTTTTGAAAGCGATAAGAAGGATGAGCTTTTTTTGAAAATTGAATTCGCTAAGTTGGATTGATTGATTGATTGATTCATTCATACACGGATCCAGGAGCCTAAGGCCACCTATGCCGGAGTAGCTAACTACCTTAGCGGAGGGCCTAGGGGCTTGACATTAGTATGTATACAGTAATCAACAACGTAAACTGTCCACTGGCAGCAGTTTATTTAATACGATCATAGAACCATAAATCAGTAGGCAGAGGCAAATGTATATATGTTCTGTACAGTAATATTATATAAGTAGTATTTGCATCGTTATTCAGACTCACGTTTTTGAGATTATTACTGATTACTAGGGGGTATGGCTTTACCATAGTAGATTTGCTAGTACTAAGTCAGATCTGTAAAGATTTAGTGACAGAATGAAATAATTACTGATGACAATGAAATACGATTGTACTACAGTAATTTTCTTCGTACTGAGCGAAAAAAAATAAGAATCGTTGAAGAACCGTTGTTTAAACTTCTACATGACTTTCTATCTATTCGTCACTCTACATGCTCACCACCCTACTCGTCACCCTACTTGAGTACACTCTACTCGCCACCCTACATGCTCACCACCCCACTCGCCATCCTACATGCTCGTCACCCTACTCATCATCCTACTCGTCACCCTACATGCTCACCACTCTACTCACCACCCCACTCGCCATCCTACATGCTCGTCACCCTACTCACCATCCTACTCGCCACCCTACATGCTCACCACCCTACTCGTCATCCTACATACTCATCATCCTACTCGTCACCCTACATGCTCACCACGCTACTCGTCACCCTACCTACTCGTCTACCTACTTATCACCCTACCTACTCGTCTACCTACTTACCATTCTACCTACTCGTCTACCTACTTACCATTCTACCTACTCAGTTATCTACTCACCATTCTATCTACTGTTGAAAACAGAGAACAGTACTGCTATCTGTGTGATTAGTAATCTCTGCTTCGAGCTCAATAGAGCTGACGCTAGGGAGTTTCGAGTTTTCATCTTCTTTCTTCCTTCGTACTTTCTAGCAACAATCAAAATATCAATATGTCTTCATATGATCTTGTATGTCAACAGTTCTAAGATGACATAGCTAGTAGACTAGTATAGTAGCATAGACGAATGATGATCTATACGTTCTCTACGATGACACGTCTTATGATATAGATCACTATTAAGTGAGACGTTTCACTTCAACGACACATTTTGTTGAACTAACGACTATTATCATCGACGTTCCTCAGTTGCGACACGTATCTAGCAAATATGGTTCTTTTTTAGAACTACGGTAAAACAGCTACATCCTTAAATATTAAAGACGTATATATCGTATAGGCGTGTGCGCTTTGAGATCGCCTACAGGCATGAATACATGTTGAAATACTGTGTGTCTACTGTAAGCAGACCTCATGCCCAGCCGCTAAGGTATTCGCCAATCTAAGCAGAGATAGTCAACCCTAAATCCCACAAATCCCTTTCAACTTTATAGGCAAACAAAACAAAAAACAAGTAAAATATTATGACCGTAGAGCGCCTCATCTGCATCCTCAACTTCAGCTACAAAACCCCGGGCCGCCCCTGGGCTCCTCGTTCGCCCCCTTCCGAGCCTCCTATCCAAGTTGCCCTATCGGCAACGCATTAGTTTGAAGTAAATTCCCCCAAAACTCCCTGAGGTGACTGCCCCTTCTATTGCTTCGATCCGCGGCCCAAATTGACTTGCCGTCGTCAATTTTTTAGACGTTCCATGGAGACGCCCCCAAATTGGCCAGGAAGGCGCGCCCATATCACGAATCTAGCAGCTTCTTTTGCCAACTTGGGCGTACTGAGAATTTGCTTCAGGTCTTGCACCCGGGAACCCTTCCATGTTGTATCCAGGCGGATGCGCTGATGAATAGGGCATTCGGTCAGGATGTGTTTGACCGTCTGTCTACCCCATTCACACAGGCACTCTCCTGATTCGACCCTTCCGATGCTGAAAAGATAGGTAGTCCCTCAGACCTATCCGTGCCCCTCACTAAGCTCATTCTTCACTTAGTGCTCGGCAGCCATGCACCACTTTCAGCCATGCACCCCTAAAACTTCATATTTTTGATCCACCACCTTCAAAAATCCACCAAAAATCCACGCAATGACTTCTACATACGCTATCATCGAAGGTCGCATTCAGAAGGCTATTGAAGCCATAAACACGCGTGAAAATCCTAATCGGGCCGAAATTGCGCGCGAATTTCGCGTTCCATGTGAGAGACTTCGATCTAGACTACGAGGTTATCAGTCCAAAACAGCAGTACGAGGACTGCATAACAGAGCTTTAAAACCTGATCAGGAGTCAGCTTTACGGCAATACTTAACTACAGTGGACCAATTAGGCTTGTCAGCTAGACTACACATGGTGCAATCGACGGCAAACGCTCTTCGTGCTCAGGACTCTCCTCGTTGGAATCCTCCACCTCTACTGGACGCTCAATGGGCCAAACGCTGGTTAGATCGTCAGCCAGATCTCTTCAAAGCTAAACGAAAGCCTTTAGCAGCTGAAAGAAAGAACGCGCATGATCCGGAAGTACTACAGACTCATTTTGATGAGTTTAACGAGGTGATCGTCAAATATGGTATAACGGAGGATGATACATGGAATTTCGACGAAACCGGCTATCGTATGGGCATTGCACGCTCCGATTGGGTTGTTACTGTAGATCCAAATAGAAGAATCTACTCCAAGGATCCGGATAACAGAGAGTTATTGACGGGCATTGAGTGCATCAGTGAAGGGGGCAAGGATATACCACCAATGCTAATTATGACTGAAGTTCAACTTTTGGCGCCCCATTTTAACAACGATTTCTGCGACGACGTGTTAATCACTACCTCTGATACAGGCTATTCAAATGACTGGATTTCTCTTCGATGGCTGGAGCACTTCGATCGCTTTAGTCAAAAGCATCAAAAGGGAGCTTGGAGACTACTCGTAATGGATGGCTACGGATCTCACCATACACGCGAATTTCTATCCTACTGTGAAGATCACAAGATCATACCCTTCGGCTTACCTTCGCATACTACTCATCTGCTTCAACCGCTAGATGTGTGTGTATTTCAGCCATTAAAGCATTGGCATTCGGAGGCGGTTAACCGAGCTGTTCAAATGGGTGATGAGATCTTTTCAAAAGTCGAATTTTTGGCTGCATTCAACGAGTTTCGAACCAAAGCCTTCAAAGAATCTACCATTCGATCTGCATGAAAGCATACTGGCCTAATTCCTTTTGATCCGAAGATAGTACTGTATAAAGTTCAAATTATTGAACGTTCGGATCGACCTATTACACCCGGTCATTTGGACCACTCCTACTAGCCGAGCAGCACTTGGAAATCAGCTGCTTGAGCTAACTAAAGAATCGACAGCAGAAGATCTTGATAGAAAGCTTGGAACGTTCTGGAAAGGCGCTAGCGCGATGGCTCGTAAAATGGAGTTGCTGCAGGATCAATTAAGCCAAATAACGGCCGCTGAAAATGCTCGCAAAGCACGCAAAAAGCAGTCTGGTAAGGTTCTCAAAACCGGAGGCATCTTGTACGCCAAAGATGCTCGAAGTATGACTCAAGATAGACAGAAATTGAAGGACGAGAGGCAGAAGGAGCGCGAAGCGGCCGGGGAAAAGCGTTATTTAAATGCACTAAAAAGTGCTACAGGGCTACTCAGCCCTGTAGGGCTGCTCGCATTAAGTTCGTCCAGGCTTATCAGAAGAAATGGCGGGTTATTTTGAAGGAATTGGTTAAATATCATCATGTATATGATGGGTAGTTGAATTTTAGGGGTGCATGGCTGAAAGTGGTGCATGGCTGCCGAGCACTAAGTGAAGAATGAGCTTAGTGAGGGGCACGGATATCTTCCCCGTGCGGAGCTGAACCAGCACTGAGCTCAGGGCTCGGAGACCTATATGTAAGCGAAGCGTGGCTCTTGCCGGTACTTCGATGAGCTTTCTTGTTATGGATCCCACTTTTTCCTCCCGCCACTGCGCCTCCCAGTCCAAGACTAATCTCTTTCTGAGGGTCATTTTGACCGACGATCGCAGCGTCACGAAGGGGATAGATATCGTTGGCGGGATGGGTGGGGACCAGGGGTTCTCGCGCCAGCCTGTGGCCTACTTAGATGCAAATGCGCCTCCCACTATCCGCTGCTAGGGCTGACCACTGCTGCTAGGGCTGAACATAGTGGGAACAGGTAGGCCCCGGGGCATCAACATCCCCAACCTCATTTACTAGGTCAAACCTTGATATTTTTCAATTATTTTTGAAGCGTTGAACTCGGCTGATTCAGCGCTACAATTATGCCCCCCAAAGTATGTCGAGTAGTCAATGCGCATATGTTGATCCGCAGGGGAAGGGTTACTACCGGGTGGGCGGTCACCCAGCGCAGTGAACCTCTTCAACCCCGATTAATAGGTCAAACCTCGATATTTTTCCATTATTTTTGAAGCATTGAACTCAGGGTTACAATTACGTCTCCCAAGGTATGTGGGGTAGTCAGCGCGCAGGAATCAATCCGGGCGGGGGAAGATGATGGCAGCTGGGCGACCGAGCCGCCATAGCCCTTCATATCTCCCATCTTATTTGTCGGGTCAAATCTGCGTCTTTTCCCTCGATTTCTGGACCGTTGCAGTCGCGCGACAATTCGTGCCATAGAAAGTCCGGGGCTCGAGGGTGTTTAGGGGGCGATCAAGTGGGGTGACGGATTGACCGGGGATCGACGTGCCAAGCGAATCGCCGCCCGGGGGGTTTGGGAGCGTCACCAGCGGTGACGGTCATCCTGAGGCAACCTTGGTTGTACCAATTCCAGCTAGATCTGAGTAGGATGAGATACATGTTTATACAAGTACACTGTACTTCTTTTGTGCATCTCAATTGCAGTGTTGACAAAAAACGGCATCTCTGAACATCATAACACTGTCCAGGATTCTTAGTCAAAAAGAATCTCCTAGTCCTCATCAACCTGGGTTTTCATCTGCATGATAGAGGCTCTGCTATAATATTGAAGCCATTATGTCACCAACCAACTTAGGTAGATTATGTCTTTCATATTCTTAGAATGCACAAGAACTTTAAACTTGAAGAAATAAAAAATTCTGCTATGCAACGGGCTAACCCATGTGGCAACTCTACAGCTGTCTAGCCACCTAGCCTACCAATAGCAATAAGCATTTACGCTCAAATCCGAAAGACCCACACAAGAACAGATGTAGGTAAGCAGGCTAATAGAAAGGCATCTCGCAAGGCTTTAGCCAGTCTGCAACCATTCCAAGATCCAGGATAGAGATGATGTGCCCGACGTAATAACTGCTCCACTATTGCACCTCGCCCCACTCCAGTCGGTGGGAGCCAAACGAGCCTTACGCCCTAATAGTTAGAAGCAGCCTCGCGAGGCGATCCGAGTCTTACGCGCCTTCAACACTCGATTTGATGAGCTCGATGAGCTGATGGTCGAGATTTATGTGCAACTCGAATTCAAAGACCTCTTGCTTCCACCAAGTGAAGAACATATGCAGGCGGCTGCAAAGTGCGGCCCCATTTTCATTACAAATATCAGCGAGTACCGCCGCGATGTTGATTTAGTCAATGAAGTTGAGAATGAAGCAGGGGCCGGTACACTGGGGTCCATATGTTCATTTTGGTACGTGATCCATCGCTGAACTAGCTAGAGATTGTGAATGCAGCAGCACGCTACGAGTCCATATCCGCGGTACTTGCAGACGTGTGAATGAAGAAGTTCAGCGCAGCCCAGTCTTCCGACAAGACATCATCATTCTCGGGGCCCGTTCTAGTAGCCGGCGTCCTTATGACTGATTCACCGAATTTTGGTAGCTTCAACAAGTCGAAAGAAGTCGACTGAGCAGTGACAAAGACCTTGATGGTATCATTGCATTGATGATGTTCTTTCTCAACCCAGTCCAAGCATGCAATGCCTCATCTTTCAAACTCATCAAAATGAGTCTTTAGCATTTCCGGCTTATGCGCGTTCTTTCTAGGCTTTCGTTTAGCTTTGAAGAGATCTGGCTGATGATCTAACCATCGTTTGGCCCAGTTATCGCTCAGTAGAGGTGAAGGATTCCAACGAGGAAAATCTTGAGCACGAAGGGCGTTTGCCGTCGATGCACCATGTGTAGCCTAGCTGACAAGCCTAACTCATTCATTTTGGTTAAGTATTGTCGTAAAGCTGACTCTTGATCAGGTTTTAAAGCCTGTTATGCAGTCCTCGTACTGCTGTTTTGAACTGATAACCCTTTAGTCTACGAAAGTAGATCGAAGTCTGTCATATGAAACACGCATTGCGTGGAAATTTGATGGATTTTTGAAGGTGGTGGATCAAAAATATGCGGGGCGCGGTTTCACCTGCTCGCTCCTACCTTAGATACTGTAGACTCCTATCGAGCTTCGACCTACATACCAAAATGCCCCATATGACCTCGTTCTTCAACAAATGTAAGGATTGAAATATGAAAACCTTACAATAGACCCACGTATGCACACTTCTGAAATTCTGAAGGGAAGTTCCATGCGCTACCCATGTTCCCTACTCTGATTCTTGGATATTTAACAGTTTGGTCGTAAGGAGAGACAATCTCTTGGTTGGCTTTCATTTGTCCATCCGCTCGTCTCTTTCCCCCTCTTATCTGCTTCCTCACTAACCTTGTAACGGCGCTTATGATACTCCTTCCAGTTCCGTTGGGTAGTTAATTATATTAGGTTCGATTCCTAACAGCGCTGGTACAATGATGTTGTGGTTTTCTTTCTCCTTTCTTCCCTCGTCAAACCCCTCCGGTCATGTTTCTTCCTTTGATAAGTACAGCTTCTTCCTCTACGCTTGCTTCTTTTGTGGCGGCTTCACCAGGATGTGGTAACTTTGTTGGAATTCCTGGTGATTTGGTTGGTAATCTCCGCCCTATATGGCTGGGGGCCGCTACTAGAGTTTCCACCTTCCACCTTCTAGATAGCCTCCTATATATATGACCTCATTTCCAACATTCCATCTTCCGCAGCAGCTAGGAAAAAGTGAGTAGTGCCATGGGAATAGTGACCCAGCGTAGCGGGAGACTGTGCCCGTTTCGTAATGTCTGCGGTCGTGGCTTCATCCCTTCGTGACGCGATGGATGAAGTTGCCGCAGAACCCTTGTGGGAAACTTTCGAGAAATCGGCGGTTGTGGCACTGGGGGGACGCAGCGGCAAGAAGTTGCCAGAGTTTCCGCCCCATAGCACAGACTTCTTCCACGAGTTGTCTTCGACACTGAGCCCTTGTGTCTTGCAGATCCAGGCTATGTCCCCACGCTAGAAGCGTCTTTCCTTCAACGAACAAGGCATACGCAACCGGATCTTCTTTCGCTAATACTGAGAGCTTCTTCTCTATGTGTAGTGGCCGAGATCTTGATCGAGACTGTAGAACTGTTTTTTGAAGATTGCGAAGAATTAGAACCCGGAAAAGGGATGTCGCGCATGGTGTATGATGAGCCGGGTGTAGAGGATTAAATTGTTGGTTGATGAATCGACCAAAATGCGAACATACTTTGGAACAATCCTATTCAGGTATGTATAGCATATTTCAACACTTCCCCATGTTATGCATACCATACTCTTCCGATTGTCATAGTTGTTTTTCGGATGTGGGATTGTTTAAGTCGTAACATATTTCAACAGAAATTACTATGAGGGTGGCTACTCGGTTAACTGCAGTGCGTCATGTGACCCTAATAGGCCTGAGCATAACAACTATGTACATCCTTTCTTTAGTGCATTCAAATATTACATTCGCACTGCCAAAGCTCTGTCTCGCAGTCGTTCACAAGGTTGTGTCAACAGTGATGAACAGAAACCAGTATACAACTCTGAGAACACAGAGTGCTGAATATACACTTATCGCCGCATTCTTCGCCTTCAGGGCTACTTGATCGCTTGAGCCCCCCCAACGTCCGCTTCGGATCGTCAAGGTTCTATGTTCATCATGCAACTCACGAATCTACCAGCAGAGCTCATTGCCAATCTTCCTACCTATTTACACTCCCTCGACGATCTATACTCTCTGATCAGTACCTCTCGCATCTTCTACCACACCTGTGCCAACACCGTCGCTACTTTCCCTCCAACATTTGCCAAAAAATACGGGCAAAACCTGCTACCCCCTCATCCACATCTTCTCCTTGCGGGCACCGCGCGCCAGATAGCAGATTGGGCAGTACAGAACGAGAGGAATCGGCAGAAATTATACAATGCGATCACACGGCGCAATGAAGGGCTGCAGGACCTTGCCGTACAGATTGCACGCCTGAGCTTGAATGACGTTCGGACGCTACACCAGGCCAAAATCGACATCGTGAACCCGTTGAGCCGTGTGCTAGATCTGGAGTGTGGACGTCAACGGTACCGAGATGACGAAGCTTCTCCATTTTGCGACGACGTCGATCAGGCTTTGTACAACTATCTGATCTACTGCGAGCTCTTCCACCACAGCGTTGATGCAGCGCTTGATCCTTCCCTGAATATCGTTCCCCTCAGCACAAAGTTGCGGTTACATTGGATTGAGCAGTGTATGCCGAATAGTCCTGGGAATGAGTATCAAAGGTTGGATTACCAGCACATGAGTCAATCAGACGGGTTCCTTAACTTCTCCAAAATACCAGAGTTACTGCTAGGGAAACCTCAAGCATTGATAGGATTCCTTGAATATAAAGAGCTTTCGCCTCAGGAGATCCTCTTTGTGAAGGTCATGGAACACCAAGGACTTTTGACTCTAAGGGTACTTCAAGCAGACGAAGCGACAAGGCAAAACTTGTCGAACGTAATCCGAGATGAGGCAGAAGCTGTTCTCACTGCCAAAATTCAACTCGGGCCAAAGTACATAGGGCGATCCCAAAGTGGCTGGTTCGACATGATCGAGGATGTGTCTGAAAGCACGGGCATTATTATCGATAGGATGCAGATCTACCTCCCATTCCCAACATGATTCTCTGGCCATCAACCATGGTGGCCAGCAGGGCCAATCCTCGGTCAATCGGCCACCAGCCTCGCACTCCGCAAAGATGCCCTCTAACGAAGAACTTTCTATGACGACAGTTGTAGAGCCGACCGAGACGAGTTCAATGATTCAAAAATAACTGAAAATATGAAGGTTTGACCAAGCAAATGGGATCGGGGATATTGACGGTTTTGGCTGATCGATCTCCCAGCTGTCAGCATCTTCCCCCGCCCGGATCAATTCCTGCGCGCCGACTATCCCACATACTTTGGGAGGCATAATTGTAGCCCTGCATCAGCTGAATCCAACGCTTCAAAAATAATTGAAAAATATGAAGGTTTGATTTACAGTACCCTGCAAAAAGTCACGGTCACTTAAGCGAAAACACGTAAAATCGCGTACCTTCAAAACAATCAACCTTCTTCAACCACATCCACCATGCTCAGAAGGGCTCCGTTAACTACAATTTCTGGTAATAAGACCCTCAGAAAGGAGTTCGATTTGTTGACTAAAGGGAAAATTACGGGGCAAGCTGAGCTAGGAGCTACACCCACCCAAATCAGTCGAAATTCGAACGTTCCTCGCACCACCATAAACGGAGTTTTACGAAGGCTTTGCACTGCACCCTTCGAAGTCAATAAACCCAGATCAGGAAGGCCTTTATCAATTACTTCTCGAGCAGCTAGGATACTGTTACGTCAGTTACGATCGGAGCCTAAAATCACCTGAAGACAGCTGAAAACGAACACCGGGATCGATTTGGACGCGAGAACTCTCAACGTAACACTACGAGCTCACGGAATTTCTCACTGGCTAGCTCTTAAGCGACCGAAATTAACACCTGAAGCTGCTCGGCTTCGATTAAGATGGGCTAAAAGACATGAAAATTGGACCGTGAATCAATGGAGGAAAGTCATTTGGTCGGACGAGGCATCCGTGGGTCGAGGATCAGGTAAAACACGAGAATGGATGTTTAGGACTCGCAAACAAAAATGGGATAGAGATAAAGTGATGGAAATTCCCAATAGAAAGGTCTTTTCCATTATGGTTTGGGGAGCTTTTTGGGGTTCTGAAAGATCGGATTCATACCTGCTCGATCGAGACTTCGAATTCAAAAAACACGGCTATTCAGCAGCCTTCTACATTCAGATTTTGAATCACAATTTGACTGATATATGGGAGTCAGGACTAGTGTTCATGCAGGATAACACTTCGATACATAGAGCCCGAAAATCGAAGCTTTGGAATGGTATAGAAGTCATGGAGTGGCCTTCATACAGCCCCGATTTGAATCCAATCGAAAATCTATGGGTCCTACATAGCCCTGCCCCTAGTCCTTGACATTAGGTTAACTTTCTCCTTTTCTCAGTGCACCAAGGCCTCCACGTAGGCAACGGTTATCCTTTTCAAAAAAAAAATGAATGACATTGCCAATCAGACGATGAGCGACAATGATGCTGCACCACCTGTGTGGTTCCAGCAATGGTTAGCTAGTCAGAGGTTCCCTCAGGCTAGTGCAACGGATAGCAGTGAACAGGTTCCTGCTAAGAACGTCAGCAATGACGTTAAACCGAGGAAGGCTCTTCCTACCCTAATGGAGTACCATGGCGAATCTGACAAGTTTGACGCCTGGATACAACAAGCTAGGGCGAAGATCCTAATCGATTACGAGGAGTGTTCGGAATTCGTTAAATTCTGGACACTAAACGGGGCCCTCAGGGGCAAAGCAGTCACCATGATGGAAGGATGGGTTGGACTGCATGGGACAGTGGAGTCGGCATCGTCAGATGCGATGTTGACTCACATGAGAAACGTTTTCAGGGATCCTCAAGCTAAGGAAAGGGCTCAGAAAAAAACTGGAAGCGTTGAAACAAGGAAGGCGACCGTTTATGGAAACCTTCATGGAATGGCAGACACTGCTGACAAAAGCGGGTGGAGCCTATTGGCCGGACAACGCAAAGAAGATGTCACTGGACAGGATACTGTCAGACTCTTTGGCGGAGGCCATGGTAGCGGCGGGAAGCTTCGATAACCTCGAGGATTACTGCCGGAAGCTGAAGGAGGTGGACCATAGGCTTAAAGCCTTAGAGCTATCTCGCAACGGCAAAAAAGAGAGTTATAAGGGGTACCACAAACCTTATAAAGTAAGTCCAGATGAGATGGATTGGGAGCCTACGAAAGTAGCAGCAGGGCGATCACCCTCGGTCCCCCCGGAGGAATGGAAGAAGTAGCAGACGGACTATGTTTCCGTTGCGGTAAAGGTTCCGACTGCTCACCATCGGGAAGCAAAAACGAAAGAATCAAGTCTTTTCAGCAAGTCTGAAAGATATTGATAAGGCCCTGAGGGTTAAGCAGTACACGGATCCTGCTTCGCTTTTACCGGATTGGGTGGCGAAGGACTATCTGAAGGCATTCGATAGAAAAGAGGCTGAGAAACTACCTCCCCATAGACCTGCAGTGGATCACGAGAAAACTCTCGAAGTCGGAGCGGATAAGAAAGCACCCGTTGCTCCATGGGGTCCCCTTTATAACATGTCTCATGACGAGTTACTGGTCCTACGGAAAACGCTGAATGAACACTTGGACAAAGGGTTTATTAGAGTAAGCAACTCGCCAGCCGCGGCTCCGGTGCTATTCGTTAGGAAGCCGGGTGGAGGATTACGTTTCTGCTGTGATTATCGAGCATTAAATAAGCTCACACGGAAAGACCGCTATTCACTGCCATTGATTCAAGAGACCCTTAATCGAATCGGTAAGGCTAGGTGGCTTACCAAGCTGGATGTGATCGCGGCGTTCCATAAGATAAGAATAAGAGAAGATGATGAGTGGATGACCGCGTTTCGCACCCGATTTGGCTTATACGAGTGGCTGGTTACTCCTTTCGGTCTTTCTAATGCTCCGAGCACCTTCCAGCGTTATATTAATTGGACGTTAGGGATTTCTTGGATGATTTCGTTTCGGCCTATGTGGATGACGTACTGGTATTCACGGAAGGATCGAAAGAAGATCACCGAAAACAAGTATGTAAGGTACTGGGAAAGCTTCAGTAAGCTGGCTTGCATCTGAACGTCGATAAATGCGAGTTCGAGGTGCAGTCAACAAAGTATTTAGGCTTCATCGTTGAAGCAGGTAAGGGTATTATGGATCCTGCTAAAGTTAGTGCAATTCAGGAATGGAAAGCGCCCACCACAGCTAAAGGGGTGCTTGGATTCCTGGGATTCGCCAACTTTTATAGGCGTTTCATCAAGGATTTCTCGAAGCTCTCGTCACCACTGCATGCATTAACGAAGAAAGACGTTAAATACCATTGGAATAAGGAAGCAGATGACGGGTTTGAAGCACTGAAAAAGGCCTTTGTTTCGGCTTCGGTGTTGATCGTGAAACAGTAGTGGAAACTGATTCATCTGGATATTGTGTGGGTGGTATATTGTCCCAGTGGGTTGAGGGAGTATTAAGACCGTGCGCTTATTACTCAAAGAAGAATCGACCTGCTGAGTGCAATTACGAAATTTATGACAAGGAAATGCTGGCCATTATCCGATGTTTAGAAGAATGGGAGGCTGAGCTGAAGAGCGTGGGGGAATTCAAAACACTCACTGATCATAAGAATTTAGAGTATTTCACCACCTTAAGGAAGCTAAGCGAGAGACAAATGCGTTGGCAATTGATCCTGAGTAAGTTCAGACCAATAATTCAATATCGGCCTGGAAAGCTGGGAGCTCAACCGGACGCTTTGACTCGGAGGGAGTATGGCTCAGCTTATACCAGACGGCATGATTCGGAATAACTGCATCCGTTTATGCCCGGCCCGTACAATAACCCGGGTGGTGGATGACTTAAAGGCATCATGGGAAAAAGCATCGGATGAAGACCCGGATTTCACCCGAATCGTTGAAGCAGTTAGGAACCAGGATCGCGTGTTTCCTAAGGACCTTAAAACACCTGTCAAGTTACCAATATCTGATTGTTCATTGAACGAAGAAGTTCTGTTATACAGGGAAAGACGTTGGGTGCCTAATTCAGAAGCTCTGAGGACAAGACTAATTCAGGAGATTCAAGATTCCACGATAACAGCGCATCCAGGAAGGGACGCCACGGTTGCATTAGTAGCAAAAGACGTTGCTTTGGCCGGATATGTTAAACGATATTCGGCGTTTCGTCCGAAATTGCACTGAATGTGGACGCACTATCGATAGATTTTGTGGGACCACTGCCTATCAGCAAGGCTTCCTCCATGGCTCCGTATCAATCTCGCTACATGCTTCAAAACACGCTTCAATCGGGCTCAAATAATGCTTCCTACATGGCTCCCTACCAAACACCCTCCATGGCTCCCTTCATAATTGCCTTCATGGCTCCCTTCATGGCTCCCTTCATGGCTCCCTACCAAACACCCTCCATGGCTCCCTTCATGGCTCCCTCCATGGCTCCCTTCATGGCTCCCTTCATGGCTCCCTACCAAACACCCTTCATGGCTCCCTACCATATCAAACTCCCTATCAAATTCCCTACCAAACTCTCTATCGAACTTCCTACCAAAAGCTCTACCATACGCTCTACCAAACGCTCTACCGAATTCCTTACCAAACGCTCTACGAAATTCTCTACCAAACTCTCTATCGAACTCCCTACCAAAAGCCCTACCAAACTCTCTACCAAACGCCCTATCAAAAGCCCTACCATACGCCCTACCAAACTCCCTACCAAACGCCCTACCAAACGCTCTACCGAATTCCCTACCAAACGCCCTACCTACCAAACGCCCTACCAAATTCCCTACCGAATTCCCTACCGAATTCCCTACCAAACGCGATACCAAATCCCCTACCAAACGCGATACCAAACGCTCTACCAAACGCCCTACCAAACGCGATACCAAATTCCCTACATTCAGTAACGAACGTATTAACCACTAAGGAGCGACGTTATATATGTGGGCATGGCCAGCAGCCAAGCTCTGATGGCCAGCATGGACAGGTCTTGTCTATGGTGTCTTGGCTCCTAGCCATCCTGTCCATGAAGCCTGAATGGTTCGCTTGTGATGAAGTGTAAATCTGATAATTGCCTAAAGGTATATCTTCTACAGTAGGAAGCTATCTACCTTAGCGGAGTTCTATGATTCTCTTTAACCGTATTAGAACCGTATCCCTATCCGTGCCCCCCACTTTCTCTCAGTTCTTCTCTTCAGCTATTCTACAACCCACGAAGAAGACTAACGACAAGTCGTCAGTAAGAGATGGAAAGATACTACTAGTGGAATAGTCGATCCAGGTGATGAGCCTCGAGATCGTGACTACAAGTGGTCGAAGCCGTCGACTGCGTTGGTATACTGGAGGGGCCCGTCCAGCCCAACTTCTCTACTCATCGACAGTGCCGTTATCAGTGAGTGATGGAAAGATAGAACAACCGTTCCGTGTAAGCCCAGAAGTGTCTCGAGTTCATGACTACAAGTGGTCGAAGGAGTAGTGACCCGTCGGCTGCGCTGGTATACTGGGGGGGCTCGACGAGCCCAACTTCTTTACTTATAACGACATGAGTGATCGAAAGCGCATGAGGACGATCAGAACGCTTCCTTTAGATACTATCGATCAGAGCTAAGCATTCGACTACGACTGCGACCGCACACCTATATCAGCAACTTATTCAACGTCTACGTGACACAAGACAAGAGCAGGATAGGGTTATTTGATACAACCATACTCTACCTCCTCATCGTACGCGCCTCTCTTTCACCACATATTTCCTTGCTCGATGAATGGCAATCATCAGGCAAAAGAATACAGTTTTCGGCATTAAAACCACGAGCAGCACGGGTGCAAAGGAATCATGGTCTTCGCGATCGGAGACTGGTACATCGTTGTATAGGATATCGTCAATGAAGAGCAGGGCAAGAACGATGCATTGCAAGAAGACAGCACAGACACGCATTAAGAGTTTACTCGAGCGTCACGCGCTGGATAGAAGCTATAGGTTCATTACTGGGTACAATTGTTTCAGTTTTATTGTCTCGGCGACGTACAGTCGCTGTGTAGCCGGCGAGCGGTTTTCTCCCCCAGAGGGTTTTGTCCGTTCGTTACACATAGCATAGTGTCCCCCATGGGTCGGGCTTAAACCGATGTCACAAGGGTGTATGAATTCAAATCAAATCAAATCAAATCCGTTTACATTTGCCTTCAAAGCATGAGATGAAGTGGCACTCTGCAGAGGCTTTTTCAGATCTCAGTAGAACTGCGGGGGAATAGGGCAGTAGCGAAATATTGAGATGAAGGCGACCTTATAACAGTACTCCGCACTAATCGTGCCACGCAATCACCTACTAAAGTAGGTGCTGTGCCACCCAAATGATGTACACCCCCCAAATGATGTTTTTTTCCTTTATGTATTCAACTCCCCCCACCTCCACCACTCAACCACAAGTTTGCAAGCACTGCAGCTCAGGCATTTGGAGTTCCTGTCCGAACGCTCCAAAGACGACTAGCCGGAACTCACACCTCATTATTTGAACGGGAACCACATGGATATGTTCTGAATACTGAGCAAATGGAGGCTATATGTATATATTTGACACGCCTAGACAAGCTGTCGATTCCTGCTCGGCTGAGGCATCTTCGGGGAGCAGCAAATTTTCTACTGCAGCAGGCAAATCCCGTGGATCCTCCCCGAGTTGAACAGCACTGGCCAGTACGATTTCTACAGCTTTTGAGGTGGCAAAGCAACATTTCTATGATTTTCGAGATGTGCTGATCAAATATGCGATTCAACCGAATGACATATGGAACGAATCAGGCTTTCGTATCGGAGTTGAAAGAGGTCATTTAGTGATTACATTGATCAAAAAGAGACCTCTTCGTGCAATTGATCCGGGGGTGGGGGATTTAGTGAGTGACGTGGAGGCGATTAGTGCTGGGGGAGGAAAGATTCCCCCCATGCTCATCATTCGATGAAAAGGCCTTTGACTGGCTGAAGCACTTCGATTTTCATAGTCGAAAGGCTCAGGTAGGAGCTCATAGACTCCTGATCCTACGAGTTCCTACAGTACGCCGATTTTCATAATATCGTGATATTCACCCTTCCCCCGCATTCTACACGTTACGCAGCCATTGGATGTGGGAATATTTCAGCCCATGAAGCATTATCATTCAGAGGTGATTGATGAGACAATTCGGCTCGGATCAACGAGTTTCAACAAACAGCCTAGTTCTACAATGCCACCTATCACTTTTGCAAAACTCTTCACCACTCGCAAGTCTCTCTATCCAACCGAAATTTATCGGGCCTAGCATGGTAAAGATTAGAGAATAGCCACTGAATGATGAATCCAATGTGGAAATCGGTTGGTCGGCAGCAATGGACCGTTGAGGGCTTCTAGGGGCGATTCAGACTTCTGGCGCAGGATTTCGGCGCTGAAGAAGACAGCTATGTAATGGGGCTTTGTGAGGGGTGGAGACGAGATCTGGGGGTGGTTGAAGCGAAGATTGGAATGGTCCGCCATAGATGTTGCATGGATAAGGTGGATGAAGGTGGATGAGATGGGTGTGGTGAATGGGGGATGGATGAGGGGTGGAAGGGGTGGATGGGACGAGTGAGGTGGATGGGACGAGTAAGTGGATGGGGGGTGGATGAGGGGGTGGATAGTAAGGTCTGAGATGGCGAAAGCCCAGCTTTAACGGTAAGAATACAATTCCCATCTTTCCATGGAGTTTCTCTTCTCCCGTGGATCTGATCCATAGATCTCCACTAAGGTACAAGGGTTGCTGGTCAGAAATGTACTGGGAGCACACCTTGACTGTCACCAATTTCACTGGGCCCGGGCCCTCGTAGCTCAATTGCTCTGCCAGATTCTTTTAGGGATCCCGCTCTCTACTCGACCTCTCGGCTTCTGAATCTAAGAATTCTTTGTGCTCCTCCCACCTTGCTTGAGACTTTCGTGCCGCCAGCGTGGTCTCGCTCGCTTCACCTCGATTGGTTTGGTGTGACCGAATTCGATTGGTGTGGTGAGCGTAAGGGCTGGTAACTCTTTCTTCAAGCTCTTCACCAAGGCCTGGGTGTTCAACTTGGAAAGGGGCTTGCGGGAGGTCTCTTCGGTTTCTGTGGTTTCTTTAGCCACGGTATGTTAGTATGGTAGTGAAAAGGGTTAGTAGGCTTCAGACTGTTATGAGGCTCTATGCTTCGGCAGAATGCTTACGATTGTGACTGGTATATGTGTAGGTGTGTAGCAATCTGCTCAATTGCCAAAACTACCGTATATATGCCTGGAATGCCTCATCATCGGAAGACCTTGTACCCTTACAATTCCTTCCACGCCTCATTATTTAAACTTCGTTTCCAAATCCGCGCCGAGCTCCCCGAAGTTCTCGATCCCAAAGATGATCGTGAGGAGGATGATCGTCAGACTACTCTAGAATGCTCAGGCGGTCCCTTTCGGAATGTCGCGCTGGAGGAGTTTGAGGGTATTGATGGGGATAATCGCTGCCGCCGACCTCCTCCAGACGGTGGAACTGCTTAATCATTCTCCGGCAGTTTGTACCTAGTGTACGTGTTTGCTGCCACTGAACTATCCGGAAGAGACCGCCCTGACCGTTACATCGATGTCAGAAGAGAAAATAGGCTACGGAGAAGAAACGCCGGCCTCAGCTCCAGACACGGTTCCGAATGGAGGTTTGGTAGCCTGGGTTCAAGTGGCTGGAGCGTTCTGTATTTTTTTCAATACTTGGTAAAATTCCCGTGCCCCGGTTGAAGCACGACTAACAGGTATTTTTATTCTCAGGGGAGTGGTGAACATGTATGGGGTATATCAGACGTTCTGCCAGACCAACTTTCTGAGATCAGAATCTGCTTCAAACATTTCATGGATTGGCTCTATTCAGTCCTTTCTCCTTCTGTTTGTTGGTGCCATGACAGGAATTATTGATGCGGGCTATTTACGATCCTTGCATTGGTTAAGAGCTGACCTGTCGATCTTCGGTATGATGGTGATCTTGTTTGATCACCGTCAGTGCTAGGAGCCACGGGCAATGGCGGTCTCTGCCGAACTGTCGAGTCCCACACAGCAAAGGCGACTGGGCGCATAGTCTTTCCCTCTTCAGTCCTACAGATTTCTGCAAGTTCAACATGATAGCGATTGTTCTTCAGGAACGACTCGAACCTCAATTTCGTATATTTCTTTATATCGCCAGGATATTTTTTTCGGTGCGGGAATCGATAATCCCATTGAGGATCAGAGGGAAAGGCTAACACCTGTATATCGGTAAGATAATCCAGATCGTCTATGGTCGCTTCCCTGAGCATAAACAGTCTCTCCGTTGGTAAAAAAGCGTCCATCTGAGTTTTGCATAGACGTGCTACCTAAGGACGCTTGTGGTGCAGTTTAAAAGCAGGACACTCTAAGCGAAAGAAGGTCACTTTCGAAGGTGACGGAAAATTCGGCTATTTTGTGCTCATCGTTAGAGTCATTTGCCTTCAAGCAATATACGGACCCCCCAAATAGAAGCGCGGTCGTCGTGTCTAGGGTAAACCGAAAAAATAATGGCTGAAGATCAACTGACTTCCCATTGAGTGCAATACACGAAATGAGGTTGTCTACATGCTCTCGGGAAAGGTTGAGATCTTGATATTGGCTACGAGTGAACTGCGGTTTGAGGGGAGTGTTTCCATGTTGCATCGTCTTGAGTGAAGATGCCGTCTTCAAGGAGAGGATAGAAAATGTTGCGGCGGGGTTCAAAGCCAAAGTCTGCACTCGTCTTCAACCTAAGAATGGGTACGATGCGTTGATTATTATCTCACCAGTAAATTGCGTTGATAACATGGCCTATGCCCGTGCTCCAAGGAACACTTGCTCCAAGGTGTTGCCCCAATGTCGAAAGTGCCACAGAAACAAAGCCATCAACTTGTGATCTGCATTGGCTTGAAAAATCTGAGAGAGACGATCAACGCCCAGAGGCAACTCGTTCTTGAGTCGAGCCGGTGGACAGCCGTGACGAAGCCCAACATCACGGTCTGTCTTTGTGAACGTTTAGAGTACATTCACATTATCCGTGCCCCTCACTAAGCTCATCCCTAAGCTCATCCTTCGCTTAGGGATGGCCTTATTCTTCCGATTGCCATGGTTGTTTTTCGGGCGTGCGTCCGCTTTTGTTTTTCGGCGGAGAATTTCCGCGCTTACCCCAATCTGGCTAGCGGGAAATGTTGGGAAGGGGGGGGGGACCGGAGGAGTAGGAAGGGAAAGACGCTAGGTCGATAGGACGAAAGTTCGTAGAGGTATCCTTGATACCCGAAGCAAACGCGTGATTGGTAATCACAAATGCTAACAGCTAACATCCGTACTCTGACAATTTTCGGGGAGGAGCCAGATTGAAGGTTGGTGGTATAGACATAGATCCTATGGAAGCCTCTGTAGCGAGGTTTGCCTGGGAAGATCGATGGCTTTTGTGGCTGTATTGGTGTTGGTGGCAACCAATTCTACTACCCATAGGAACAGTATATCAAAATGGTAAAAAAGATTCAATTCGACCTGTGCAAAAGCTCGAATTTAGATGGGTAGCTAAGCGAGCCAGCGAAGTCACCGAAGGCTTTTCCTCGTGTTCTGTCAATGCTCATGAAAGCTATAACTCTTGAGCGTTTGACTGACATGTAGAGGACGACCGATCATACTTCGGATCGCCTAGTGTAATAGCTCGCACGCATCTAAATACAACCGGTTGATCTGCTGGTATGCCAGGCGAGGACCAGTGCATGGTTTTAAACTTGGCTACTTATAGGCAGAGACACGCATTTGGCAACAGGCGGAGATGGGGCGCCCGTGGCAGTGTTCTCGGAATCAGTGGTTGCGCCGAGAGGAGTGGGAGGCTCGCCAGACATCTCGGCCCTTGAAGTAGCAATAGCGGCGGAGGCAAACGAGGCTGTCCGTAGGGAGGAGTGTTCACTTTGCGATGCTGCTTAGCGGCCACGCCATTCTCATCATTGCTGATATCAAGATTCATCAAGATAGCCGCCTCTTCGTCTGCAGCGTCTTTCGGAAACATCGATGCGAAGCCTTGGATTGGGTATAAAGGCACACGATGAGCCAAGACGTCAGGACTTTGGTGGCGTTGGCGAAGCCTCTCTCTTCCGCTTGTGAAGCGCAGCCAGGGTGCCGCAGTTTCACAATCCGTGATCGTCAGACTCATGGCGCCCGGCGTGAAACGATTGTGACGTTGCTGGTGTTCCGCTGTCTTGTCCTACCAAATGCTCTGCCAAATGCTCTCTTACTACCTGGAGGACAAAAGACCTGCGATGGAGGCCTTCGCTTGGGATCGGCTGACTATATGCAGCTCCGATCATGCATTGCTTCAATGGTACTGTAAGCATCTCTCCTGAGGTGAGACAGCTGCAAATGCCAACCACTCCCAGCTCCTCCACCAGGTCCTCCAGTTGGCGTGCTGAATTGCATTGATGGATGGGTTGAGGTGATGCTGCTTTCCATAGCGAATCCTCCTATAGCTGCGTAAAAGCCGTGTACCAAAGTCCACCCGTTAGCCGGCTGTGGTATATGAGTGAAAAGAGGAGGTTGAAGGACTATTTGGGGAGGTGATGGAGTTGACAGAGAGGGGAGTGGAGAAGTTTCATCCCAGCAATCGGCTCCATGGTCAATGGGAGGAGATGGGGTTTGATGGCTCTTGGTGAATACACCCAACGGGGTAGGGCAAGAGTCAAGAGGGTATTGGTATGTGTACTAAGGTCAGCGTTAGCAAGTCCCAGTAGAGCAAGCAAGACAGACCACGATCTTACCACTCAAAGCAATGTAGACCAGAGTTGGTGATAATGAGAACGGTGGCGAGATGTATGGCCGGCATCTAAAATAAGAATCTGCGGGACGGGATAACATTGGTAGAACTTCTAATTCTCTAAAATATATCACATCATTTCTATTGATAATTAATCAATAATTGATCAAGAAATGATTATTTATCAATTTGATAAACTGATTTTCGAGTATGAATGAGAATACTGAGAAGTTTCATAATCTGAATTTATTGTATGCGTGTATTAGTTGTTGATGGTTGAAGAGGAAAGTTCAACGGACCATGGAAATTTTGGAATGGCTCGGCCGTGCGGCGGCCCGCGGGAAGCCTAGCGCAAAACGTTAGCGTTGGTCCCCCCAACGTTACCTTTCAATTATTTCGGATATCCCTTGAATTCAGCTAACATATTCCTCTTATTGCCAGGCTATTGAGGAGTGCTCTTCAACTTCAAGCCAAAGCCGTTGCAATACACCTACCGCAACAAGATCAATGCAGACCAGTCGCAAAGACTGCCCAATGCTTCTGCTGCCTCGAGAGCTCCGAGTTCGGATTTTACAATATCTTCTTTACTCCCCTGAGCCACTAGGGATGAAGTTTGTTGTCAATAAAAGAACCTTTGCATTCTATCCAGCTATCCTATGTGTATCTCAACAAGTCCTGAACGAAGGATATGAAATTCTATATCATCAAAATACTGCAACGGCCACGATAAGCCTGGATTCTGATGATGAACGTTCCACCGTCGAATGTCTTGACAACCTTATACCCTTTGATGGTCTTATCGCTTGCCGCTTCACCACATGGAATGTCACCATCAAACTCAATATACAACCTTCGAAGTATGCGACCAATATGATATTCGATTTTGTATCTCGTGTCCTTCGCGCGAATCCAAATCTGAACAAGCTAAAGGTTCAACTTAAACTTTGGGATTACCCAGAACGTCGAAAATTTATCACATTCCCCAATCCTCACGATTTTGATGACATCGCCGAGCGGATCCTTCGTCCTTTCTCAATCATACGAATCAAGCAAGCTGATTTTGTTGATAAACAAGGAATTCGCGCCGCCTTGTCATTGTCTAAGTTGATGATGAGTGATACTCCTCCTCCGCCTATCACGTTACATGAGCTGTTCAACTATCTGATCTCATTTCTCCACGATTCACTTCCTGAGCAATCTTTCGGAGTGGTAAAGGCCCGTCTTGCTCTCCTTGAGCTTGCTCGTTCCCAGTATGACGTCGACGCCTTTCGCTCCATTCTACGATTACTCCTAGAATATCTCAACTGTTCTCGGGATCTCGTGCTTCCACGACATCTCGTTGAATTCGCGCACCTGCCGTGATCGATATGTGAAAGATTCCGGATTGCCAAAAGGACATACATGGGATGGTCTCCAATCACTATCATGATTGCCATCGTCATCATTTGAAGCAAAGTCCTTTCTGCATCAGTTCTTCCCTGTTGGGATCGGGGTTCGGTGTTCTAGGCTTCTTCCATGAGGGGACTGGCGACGTGGGACGGGGTGTCGAGGTACGGGCAGGCGGCGTGCTAACGGCAGGGCGAGCAGCTGGAGCAGTTGGGGCTCGAGCGGCTGATCGGGCGTTCAATTCAGTTAGCCTAACATCGGCTCGCATGCAGATGTCAGCAAACTCGTTCAAATCCGTGGTTCGTTCATTGAGCGTTGCTCGTTGAAGGTCTATGCTGAAGATCATCTAGTAGGGTCTCGTTATTGTACCCTAATTCTGCGCTAAATCTTTGAAATTCCATTCAGAATTCATGAAAGGAAGTCTTGTTCTGGTACAACTTCAAGTACTGCCGTTGAGCTGTGTGATGATGATTGGGATCGCCGTACGCCTTCTTAATGACCGATAGTACTTCTTCGCCTTCTAGAAACGGGTTCGATGATGTATCCTGCATGCGTGAAGCTATGTGCTTGACCGCGACTTCACCAACTCGGCTTTCGATAGGCTATTTTCAACTCTTCGGTAGGAAAGTGATCCTTGTTAGCCTTCAGCTTGTTCCGCATTCGTGACAGCCAGTTGTCTACATCCTGCGACGGACCTTCAAACAGGGGTGGGTCCGGTAACTTGGTCGACTTCGCTGTTCGACCTTCGAAGGCAGGAGATTCCGATCGACCTCATGCAGAGGATTCCAAGTGGCGTATAACCACGTCCTTGTCTCTTACTTCTTCCTGCAGACTCGTCTGCTGAGCTTCCAACGCGGTATTTGCCTCGTTGGCATCTTCTAACATCTGGACCAGGTCATTGTGGGTCCCTATTTCGGTGTCGTTCTTGTGACACATGTGTTGGATAAAGGCGATGATATCGTCAGCTCCGTGAGCGGCTATCCAAGCATTCAGTTCAGTGCTGGTGCTGATTCTTGTCATTCTGTAGTCAAAGGGCAACGCGTGCGTTCATGTCGTCTTGTTCTGTTTGTTCCGGCAACGCATTCGTGCCTTCTTCTGGTGCTGTTCGGTTCTGTGCTAGAAGTGATTTTCTTCTAGCATTCCGATATTCGTAGCGAGACGCACTCGCTGGTTCTGAGCTTCTAGCCATGTTATGGGTAGAAAATTGCTGGTCGGGGGGTTCTGATGTTACTGTCGGAATTTCTGGTTCCAGTTCTGGTTCTGTGACGGACGGGCTCAGTAAAGAGGTCAGTCTATGTTGTCTTCTGGTTCATGCCTGCAACGCGTCGCAGGGCTTGTTCTGGTTCTGCTGTCGGAATTTCTGGTTCCGAGTCTGGGTCTGGGTTGTGTAGCTTGTTTTGTATCGTCTACACGTCGATAGCAAGGTTAATGAGCTTTGAACTAATGTTATGGGCCAGCATAAAGGGTCTTATACGCGCTAGGCCGCTAGCATGTCAACACCAGAACTGATCGTTCTAATCTGCCTTCTATCACTGTTGTAGACGATCGATTTGAGCCTATTCAGATGCCTTCAAACGTCAGTTGAATCAATATATCTACGCATACAATCGTCGATGTAGATCAGGAGGACACAAAGCTTTGTACGAGTTCTTCATTGAAATCAGCATTATCAACGTCTACAAACTCTCTTTGCGTTCAGATGTTTCAAAGGAGGCTAAAAACACTGTTCATAGCGAGTTCAGAACGGCTCTGGCTACAGGTCTTATTCAGGCCTCTCAAAGGCAGTTTCTGAAGCGAAAAAGAACGTCAATTGAGCCTGCAATTGAACGTTCAATGATACGTTTAGATGATCATCAAATCTGCAAAAGAAATTGTCTTGGGTGTTGGAATTTCAGGTGTGATTTGGTTGGTAATCTCCGCATCCATACGGGGTACGTATGCACATACGTATGCACATACGTATACCCCGGTGGTTAGTTATTCCGGCCGGCTTGGCGCTAGGGGTATTTATCCTTCCTCCCACTTCTTGTTTCTATCTACTAGATAGCTTCAACCCATATACTATATGCCCCATATGACCTCGTATTACAACATTGGGGACTGCCGTGGGTGCAAGGAGATAGGCTTGACAGCCAGGTCTAGAAAACGACAAGTTCTCGGTGAAATTACATCAAATTTAGGTGGTAGCAAGCGGGGAAAGCGTTCTATCTTTGGCTGTGATATCTGTGATATCCCCCTATGTAGAAACGGTCCTTGTTGGGCTGCATATCACAATAGCATCTGAATAACATCAATAAAATCAGTTCAGGGTGATATTCTACGGTTCCTATTGGTGAACTAAGCGAATACGCTAAAAGGGGCCTCCCGGCAGCGGTTAAAGGGATAGAAATTTCTAGAAACTTTGACTTATAATACACACTCACCAAAAATTGTCTATATAAACGAGCGTTACCTTCGTGTAGATAGAAGCAAGCAAGCAAGCAAGCAAGCACTCAAGCTTATAACAAGCAAGCAATACAATCTAATAAGATTCTTCTATTGATTATATAATCAATAGTCACTTCGCTACTATTTTCTCCCCTGCCTAACGATATATTTAACCTGTTACCCTTCATAATCTGACACACTAGCATGTTGTTTCCACTGGTGCGAGCAGGAAAATCGTACCTAAGTCAACTATAAGTAATCTGAACGAGGTATCAACGGGAAAACCTTGCCAAGTCGTGAAATGGACCAAGCCATTATCTCCTTCCACACAGATGTTCGCTCTCTGCCCGAAAGCTAAATGGCCCACCTTCATCCAGAGGTAGCCCTCAAGCCAAATTCGGTCACCCATGAAATACATAAAGAAAATCGAAGCTCTCAATCTCTTTCATGACTCATAACTCCATGCTTTCCTCCCGTCCCCTTTCACTCACCACCACCTTTCCTACACGTTTTCGCTTCCTTCCGCTTCCTTTATCCCACCTGTCCTTCCGCCCAAGGGTCTTGGCAAATGGTCTGTGAGAAGGATAGTGCGGTGTCATATTTACATTTCGCCGACTCTCAGGCGATATCTGGAGAATTGGGGTTTTCCTTGGCGAGGGCGTGGAGCGGTGGCTATGGCTAGGGAGCTAGGCTGGCGCAGACACTTTGGTAGAAGCTGAAGGTAGAGGAATAGGTGCCCGAAATTGCTGTAGGAGTGCAACTGCATCATCTTCATTGTTCGTTCATACATCTTCTTGATTGTAGTTTTGATAAGATGGTTTTTCTAACATTCAAAGTGAATCCAGCGATGACTAAGGCTAGGTGTTGGCGCACTTGGTGAGAGCCAGATGGAGGAACTGAGGCCTGAGAGACTGTTGCAGAAGAGATACTTCATCTCTGAATCTTTTTTACAGAAATCTTCATATTGAGGCTCCAGGTTTTGATTGAGAGGCTCGTCATTCAAATCTTCGGCGAAATTTTCGGTGAAAATTGCAACGTCTATATTGGGAGATTCACCTTCTAACGGGTTAGATAATGTATGATGTTCTGCAGGCTTGTTCTCGAGTGTGCGAATGTTCTGCCTATGAATGTCTTGACCCATTTGCTTCTCAGACCTCTGCAAGTCAGGCTTGCTTGGAGCGTAGCAGGATTTATAGCGCTTAAGACTACTGAAATCGAAGCTAATGATGAACGGCCGAGATGAGTCGACAGCGACCTTTGTTGAAAGTGATATTTGTTTTCTTAGAGAAGAATACTCATCTGGAGCTATGGTCTTGTGGAGCGGTTTTGGACCAAAGATCAATGGTTGTGACATCGGTAAGGTAGGGTTGCTGTGAGTGAGATCAGGATTTCGCTTGAAGACTATTTGTATGGCTTCTTTGATAGTGTCTTGTTCAGGAGCGTAAGAACATGAGGGTGAAGAATGTTTGTGATCATTGGTGGGAGGTGCTATTGCAGATGGCATGTTGGAGCATATTGCATCCATCTGAATTTTAGTTTTCAAGGGAATCTGAACTGTGGTTGTGTTAGATATGGGCCGGCTTTGTTCCTTAGCGGATGTTACTGGTTGATCAATTTCATCAATTGACGGCTCTTTAGAGAAGTTCAGCATTTTCTTAGGCCGGTCATCTTTTGGCTTGATAGGTTCGTTATCAGAAGAACTGATACAGAACATTGTTTTTCTGGGTCTTCTGCGAGACTTCTTTCATGATGCTGAATTGCGCTCAGGCGAGCGGCTTGATGAAGCCTTGAAGTCATCAGCGAACAGATATGGGGATTGCGATGGCCTCCCTAAACGCTTCTTTGCGTTTTGCGCCTCAAGCTCTATCCTAAAACGTTCATTTTCATAGCGCTGAAGCTTCTGATGAGTGACAAATTGGCCAATTTTGTTCAATGAAACCTTCAGTGAGTCTTGCGTCATGGTACCACCAAATCGAGTGCCCAAAACAAACATAATTTGCCCATTTTGAAGGTTATGATGATTGAGTACAACCTTGTAAAGCTTTGAAGCGAAAGGAGATGCATCTCTGGCAGAATCTTGTATCTTTGGCGAAGAGAAAGAATTTGGGACGTATCTGGGAGGCTCTGGAATGGGAATCTGAAGTTCGCCTCAGTTTTGCCGGTCGCCCTTTGGGTTAGCCTAACATAGGTCATGTTAGCCTGAGGGGCCTACCATAGACTAGAACCCTAATTCAGTTGAATCAGGTACTACATCGCCGGAAGGCATTCTTATCGAGGTGGGCAAGAACAATAGGGGGCTTTGTTGATATGGTTTCTATTTACAAAAAATAACCTTTTTGACCGAGCCTTACCACATCTGATTAGGGTCAACCTTAAAAATTAACCGAAGGCAAACAGCGGTTAAAGGGTTAACCAGCGTGTATTATAAATCAAACGGGTTGATTTGTAATGGGGTTAGTGACACGTCTGAGAACTGAGGCAACGACGCAGGAGTGTGTTTCCCACGCTTTCTGCTTTTTGAGATACAGAAGGCGGAGTTGGAAGATGAATCAGAAGGATAGGGACAGGGGAAAGAAAGAGCAGTATGATAATCCTCCTGCTATATCATAGAGTTTGGATAGCAATAGCAACATTATTTTCATATTATCTCTAATCACATAAATACAGAACTCATGTACAAGCCTGTAAACCCGCATCCTGCTTGAGCCCCTCGATGATCGAAAATACAACCAGACGGGATGCGTTGATTCATTCCGCTTTCAATCTATCTTTCGAACGTTTAAAGTCATTCCTCCTTTCATGAAATAGGGTTAGGGTGAGCCTGGTGGCGTGGCTGGAAAAGTACCTGGCATGGAGAGACTGCTAGTCCCAAATAGGCCTAAGCATCTCATTTCAACACTCCCTCTTGCGCAGGCCTATCTATCGTAGACTAGACCTCGTTGACGCGAAGCACCTGCAGCTATTCAGAAGACCTCTCTGACTCTCTAAGCTCCCTCTGCTTGAAAGGCTCCCTCAGGCCAACAAGCTCCCTCTGCTCGAAGGCTCTTTCAGGCCCACAAGCTCTGATATTAAAGTCAGTCAGCCTCCTCTGAGATTAGCCGGTTCATCAACCAGCCAGCTCCCTCTCGTGGGACCAGCTGATTCAACAGCCAGCCAGCTCCCTCTCATGAGACCAGCCGGTTCAACAGCCAGCCAGCTCTCTCGTGAAACCAGCTGATTCAACAACCAGCCAGCTCCCTCTCTTTAACCTGGTTGCCAGCTCCCTTTCTTGTGGGATCAGCCGGTTCAACAACCAGCCAGCTCCTTCTTGTGGGACCGGCCGGTAGCCACATGAGATAGGCACCCGTGGTACCCTGATTATGGGCAGATAAGCATCTTCATGAACTCTGTTCTCAAGGTGTCGACTTAGCGTTGTCATCATGAAATCTCATATGAGTATTAATTTGTAGGTATATAGAGGCTATCACCTCCGAGGAATATGAGTATCAATGCGGAAAATCTACTAAGCAGAGTAACAGCTCATCTTATACGCAGAGTGTATCTTGTTTGCGTACGTTCTTCTAGCCATCAAGATACCGTTACGACTTGAATCAAACGGATTGAAGCCTTGATTTATCCTCCTCGAATATTCCCCCAATACTCATTGACGTCAACTTATTTCCTTACGACCAAAAGCGTTCAGCTACTCCACGACTAAATCGATAGCTTCCTCGATCTCTGTATGTAACAAGATCTCAAACCATTCCTCTTCAGCAATTGAAATCCAACAAGTCTTCGACGAAGCGAATCACTAGCAGAAAGCGTTTCAACAACATTGATCTTCGAACAGACCCTGACTTCCTTGACAATTATGATGAGAAAGTCAGACGGAAGGCACCTTACAGAAGTCCAAATCGCAGACTTTTCATTCAAGCAGTGCGTCGCCCCGATCTACCTCTCCTGGACGCATATTCCTATCTTACTCGACTAAAGCCAAACAACCAGTCGGCTCCCTCTCTTTAACCAGCTGGTTGCCAGCTTGTGGGATCAGCCGGTTCAACAACCAGTCGGCTTTCTCTCTTTAACCAGCTGGTTGCCAGCTTGTGGGATCAGCCGGTTCATCCTCGATATCAGGGTCGAAACCACACTTGTGGCTTTAGTCGAGTAATATGCGTTCAGAAGAGGTAGATAGGGGCGATGCACTGCTTGAATTGAAAGTCTGCGATTTGGACTTCTGTAAGGTGCCTTCCGTCTGACTTTCTCGTCATAATTGTCAAGGAAGTCAAGGTCTGCTCATCAATGTTGTTGAAACGCTTTCTGCTAGTGATTTGCTTCGTCGAAGACTTGTTGGATTTCAATTGCTGAAGAGGAATGGTTTGAGATCTTGTTACATACAGAGATCGAGGAAGCTATCGATTTAGTCGTGGAGTAGCTGAACGCTTTTGGTCGTAAGGAAATAAGTAGCTTTCAAAATTCCTCAGACAAGGAAACTAAGAGAGCAGCAACGTCAACGAGTATTGCGGGTAATATTCGAGGAGGATAAATCAAGGCTTCAATCCGTTTGATTCAAGTCGTAACGGTATTTTGATGGCTAGAAGAACGTTGTAAAGGGGTGGTACTGCTCAACCTAGTAGTCAGAGCTCAGAAGGCATAGTAGTAATAGTAGGTAGGTAGGTAGATCCAGGAAGAAGGTAAAGAAAGCTCTGCTCGGGAAACCCCTATCAGTAGTAGCCAATATCCCCGTGGACCCTGAAGGTGCGGCCGAATCAATACTGTTCCGAGGGCCCTGAAGGTGCGGCCGGATCAATACTGTTCCGAGGGCCCTGAAGGTACAAGGCTTCGCCCGATGACATTCTTCCCTCACCCATCTGATGCTCGTCCCTTGAGCATCAACCTGATCCTTCGATGATGATACTGGCGAGCCGAAGCCGAAGCCGAAAGCGGAAGACGGAAGACGAAAGCCGAAGGCGAAGGTATAGATGCAACCTGAGCAAAGTGACAAGAAGCAATATGTTGAATAGCTAGTAGGTCGGTAGCTCAATGACGAGGTATCCGAGGCGTTTTTAAGGTAATGACTAGCCAGTAGGTCGGTAGCTAGATGACGAGGTATCCGAGGGCGAAGGCGAAGATTAGATGAGGTGGCTTCGTAGGGGGTAGGCTTCGAAGTAGAGGCTAGTCGGGCTTATGTAGGTCAAGAGCAGAGCTCTCAGTAACTCTTGCTGTACGGCCGATTCGGGCTTAGGTAGAATCAGGGCAAAGCTCTCAGTAACCCTTGATGTACGGCCGAGCGAGACGAATCAACAGCTAACTGAATAGGTGATCGTAATAAGGCAGATACGATACTGACTAGCTTCTGAGATGACTGACTAGATACGTCTGAACCCTTTCCCTTAACCGCCCTGCGAAGCGTCTGTCAGTTATTAGCCTAAGGCGTTTTCCGATAGCATTTGTAACAAAGTTTTGTACGACTTTCAGATCTTCCCGAATTAAATCGATCATGCCGTGAGCCCTCCCGTGTAATATTAAAGAGCAGCTTGAAAGCTCTTCGGAAACGTGTATACCAGTATGGCGGCCACAAAACAATGTGATGGTCTCCGATTAGATGCACCGGAGGGCGGGTCTTCGCCAGGAAAGAGCAATGTAGTAATTCAAGTCAGTATTCTCGTGCACCATTGAGATGCTTTTAGGAACATGGTCAGATGATATCGTCCCGGAAGCCTTCAAAACCGAGACTGACTGTCGCGTCGTGTAAGGATATCTTCATTGCCAGATCCTTAACCCACAAACCCCAGTGACACCACTACAGATACCACTCTCAATGGTAGGGAGGGGGGTGGGGGGCGCGGCAAGGCTAAAGAAGGTAAAGATAAGAAAGTCTGCCGTTCTTTGATGGTGCTGAAGAAGGTGGACTTGAGGGAGGTGTAGAGGAGGAACCAAATATCGAATAACCACCGTCCTGAACAATTATATCCATCCCCTTCTCTCTTCCTCTCCATCTTGTCGACGAGACTATTTACCCGCCACTTCCTCATAGTCCTCACCAAGATGGCATGCATCATGGCCAAACCAGTGATAGAGACAGTGGCTCCGGTAGCCTCTGTCAATCACCAGACCACGAGACGATGCTATTTGATCTAGAACACGAAAGCTCTCAGCGAGGCATGACCTGAGGTTCTATGGGGATAAATCGTGTTATCCAGTCTGGAACTGACTTGCTCAGGAGGCAAACGGAAGCCTTCAGCCACACGTGAAGCAGTCGACGGAAGAACCGGATCGACAGCAATATGAAAAGAGCTAGGGTGACAGCTTAGCTGGCTGGTTGCTGAACCAGCTGGTTAAGAAAGGGAAATAGCTGGTTGCTGAACCGGCTGATCCCACAAGCAAGGGAGCGAGCTGGCTGATGAACCGGTTGGTCCCACAAGCAAGGGAGGGAGTTGGCTGGTTGTTGAACAGGCTGGTCCCACAAGCAAGGGAGCTGGCAATCGGCTTCATAGATAGGGAGGGACGGGATGGCTGAGTGCTCACTATCCCGACAAGACTCTGCGAGAACAATGGTCATCCTTTGCCCTATGGCTTAGCTTTGCGCACCTTGGTTCATCGCTAGAAGCTACGCTGTGCGCATACCGCGTGAATTTGGTGCCTGATCCTGGCCAGAAACATTGTGTATCTCATGTCAATGCTCTCTTCAACCACTCGGCTGGATATGTAATACGAGTGTGGAAACGGTTGAGGCAATGGCTGTTTCCAGATTTACTCCTACGGGAGTTGCGACCAATACAAAGCTAGAAGAACGACTAGGCGATGAAAGGCTTCTAGTAAACAGGAAGAGGAAGGCAGATAAGCGATGAGGGGAAAGGTGACAGAATTAGAAACGAGGAAGAAGATCTAGCATAGGGGAATCGAAGAAGTGAGAAGAGAAAGATCGAGCTATTATAGTATTTACAACCTTCTATTCATCTACCTCTCTCTCTCTCTCTCTCTCATACAGAGCGTCGCCTCGGTGACGGATCCTGGCTGCTCGAGCAATCTCCGAAACCGTAAGATCGAGCCCTACCAAAACTACTTGCTCGATTATCAACTACTGGCTAGAGCAATCTCACCTGCTCGACAAGCCTCAGAAAACACTGAGCTAGGGAGATATGGAAACATACATACAGGTTAAAATAGGGCATATATAAGGCTTGGTCTATGACGACAGGAGAAAAACCGCTGGCATTGACCGGACCGCATCGAATTGACCCTCAATCTTCTGGTTATTTGCTTTACATGGGATCGTCCACGATTGTTCCCCACGGAACATTTGTGCACTTCCTGCCAATGCAACTTCATTGTCTTCAAATCTCGACAATTATACTATACTAACACTTGATTGGACATACCGGTTCTTCCTTGGCCGACATCTAGCATAATGTCCAAATACTAGTTAACCATTTTTCGGGCATGCAGGCATGCCAAATGGGCAAGGTCCATCTGCCGCTAAGCCATGATTACGAGGAGGTGTCCAAGATTATAAGCCGCTTCGCAGAGCATTGCGGTTTGTAGGCTCGCAAGCCAGTGAGCGAGATGGATGGAGCAATACAACAACCCTACGGGTAATAAGTTCGTTATGAAGTACCTAGTGTGCCCCAAACCCTGCTACCTCGAAAATATATCGTCCTACGCGACCATAGAAGTAAGTAAATCTCGCTGAAGGAAGAAGCGAAGGACGCAAAGAGGAGCCAGCTGGGGGTTCTGAGACTTGGAACTCACATGCGCGCATTTCGCCAATTAGCTTTTACAACACGCTCGCTGGACACTCTCCTTCAACCTAAGCATTGCAAAGTCATGGGTAGTGGGGTGAAGAATGCCTTTGTTGCGTGTAAGTATTACCGTTAGGCAAAGTATGGACCATATTGCTCTGGCTGGAGAAGGCGATCGAGGCAATGTTGGCATATTCGATTACGTGGAAGCTTGCTTCGAGAGCTTGCGCAGTCTCAAGAAGCCACGGAGCTAGACCGAACATAATAAGATGGACCACCAGGCCTCACACCATCTTCGCCCCCATCAATCTCCTGATATCACCTCCACCTCCACCTCGGCTTGCCGAGTCCACACTCTTCCGCACCTCACACAGCCCCCCCTCGCCACGCACATCCTAGCGCCGCCAAACAGCACATTTCAAACCCCCGTGGGTGCCTTTGAGGGATTTTTTAAGGTTAAGACGCGGAAGATGTCGTAATACGAGGTCATATGGGTAGAAAGGCATGTAAATATGTATTGACTGAATATATCTAGTAGGTAGAGCATACGGATGAAGGAAAGAAGTGGGCGAAGGGTAAATACCCATCCACTAGCGCCGGATCAATGCGGAGATTACTAACCACAGGGGTAACAGTACTGTTCCCTGTTTCGTACTGTTCCCTGTTTCCAACAGAAGACGTGGGGCGGAACAGGCTTTCCAAGTTTGAGGCGAACCGCCGTCTTATCTGGGTTTTCCACCAGCCATTCAATATCAACACCCTCAGTCTCATGTCCATCACGCAACAATCGCTCAATCCAAATCCGAAGCTATCGAATATTCCCTCCTGTATCTGCGGCCTGGGGTGTAGACGTTGGAGAGATCCCCAATGGCTGTGCTTGTCTGAACCTATCAGAGTCATCGCCGCTATGTGCGCCTCGAACATCTCGTATGTTCAACGCCCGTCCTCGAGGATCAGACTCATCGATTGACTGTTCATATTACCTCCGTGCTTTCCCTTACCTGGCCGAAGGCCTATCGTGATACGCCAAGGTCGTTTCTAGGGACGTCATCTTGGTTTGGTTACGTTGACTTCGCACCATAGTTTCTGCCTGTGGCATGAGATCTTTCTCCTCTAGACATGATGCGTGAAGTGAGAGAATTCGTGCGATGAGAAAAGCATGAGATATACAATAATTGATGTGTCTATGTTAAGGAAGATCTTGTATTTGTTGTCAGCAAAGATTATCAGAAACCATAAACACTCGCTGACTGTCATGCATATTTCTGTTCACTATATATTCAGGCTACTCTTTAGTTTTAACAATACATCTTAGAATAACTTTCCAATTATCACAATGCCACCTTCAGATCGAGGCAAAAATCCAAAAATACCCCCAAAAAAAGAGAAGCCAAAAGAAATCGAATCTTTCTTAGAATTCATGCAGACGTACAATAATGTTATAGAAACAGTGGAGAAGGACAAGGAAAATCTAATGAACAATCTTAATAATATGAAAATTATCATCTCGCAAAGGTATAGGAAGGAATCAGGCATAGTAAAGATTATGAATAAATTAGAGCTTGAAGTGGAGATGGTGACAACTAAAATGAAGTCAGAGGCTGAAAAAGATTTCTCTAGTGTCATAACACGCCAGCCTTGCCAGGTGTGCCAGGGCGCAGCAGAACATAGAAAATGCTAGAGTTCTGGATCTTCCGTTCAATTAGTGCAATATCTAGGTATGTTCAGGTAAACTAGAAAGGTTGCTACCTCATGCTGAGGTGGCCTTCCCCTTGTGGCTCATAGTCCTTTTGCTTTGCTTTACTCTCTCAGGGAAGAGGGCACAAGGGTAATTCTTGGACTGCACAACGTGTCAGATGGCGAAGAAGTTTGTAAGGTGATAGAGATTAACCGAAGGACATCCCGTAATCTATTGATGATATATATCAAAATGAACTTGATGACAGATGTCGAGATGTGATGAATAGCTATCAGTTTTCCTTCTTTTTCTTCATTTAATGTGCTTATGCAGCCAAAGGCTATGAAGCACAGCATAGTATCTACGTATATAGATATACATAGAGTCGTACTGATGATGTATGTAGTATGGAAAAGCTCTCTGCGTGAAACAGGTCTTAGAGCTAAAAACCACACTGTTGTTAGTAGTCGCTGTAACCTGAATCCATTTTCCATACCTAGTCAAGTGAGCTCAAGGAAATCCTGCTGCAAGCAGCCGACTCAATCGTAGAGATATCCCGTAGACCATACATTGTGCAATCACACCGATAAGACGTGCGACAAAGAGCTATGCCCGAGGTTGCGAGCTGGCCGTGCGAGTAACAGATCATGAGCTCCACGTTATAGTCGTAAACTGTCTATATGACCAAGTGACCATATAGACAAATCGAAATTGTGAAAGATGGTCACTTCGACGTGAGCTTCCGTTCGCTGTTTGACCACATGATCATCTAGTCATGTGGTCTTGCAAAGACTGTGTCATGTATTCGCAGTGTGATTGTGCATCATGTCTGTCTGTTCGCAAAAGCTGGGTCGTGCCTTCGCAGTGTAAGTATGTATGTCGTATATAAACTCAACGTATAGGTAAAGCGCTATTACTGCTCTGTGTATATGCGAGCTTCAACGCGCGGGAGGTCATGTTGTTATTGCTTCGCTTTTCGACTGTGTATGAGTTCAACGCATGGGGTAAAGCGCTGTTACTGCTCTGTCGTCGTTGCTGGCTGTACAGCCCAGAGTATACAAGGTAAAGACTATCACTTGTTAGTGCTCGCGTCTGCACACATTCAGTAGAAATGTGCACTACTACATGCCAGCACACTTTAGACTTGAACGTTGGTGTGTAGAGTCTCCTGGCTGGATTAGCGTAGGTTCCTTCACCTGTAAGTCGTGATCATCTGTTGTACAGTAAGCCATGGATAACAGCACCCACATCTCGTTGCTGTCGCTGCTGACCTGACATCAATAGCCCTTGAAGAACACGCCAGTAAGAATCAGGGCAAACATACTGGGCAGAACATAACACCGGGCTCGGGCTTGCAAAAACACATCTACGTAAATCAAGCATATTGCTATTATTCCAAAATTAGCGTCACATGGCTGATGCATGAACCCAATACCTTCATCTTGACGGGACGTTGGACGCCCATCGTCATTTGGCCAACTCTTTCAAGAGATTGCGAGTCAGGCAAAATGCACCTTTGAATTAGGCAATCGTTGCTGCGCCTGGTGCCTGTACACCAATGATCCGTGATGTCAGTGGGTCAGTCGAAAATAGTAGAAATAGCATCTGTCAGCCTAGCTAGATAATGAAGGACTGTGTCTTTACAAGAAGACCAAGATCATACAGAGCCAATTTCCGTGGCTCGGGCTATATCATAACATCAGTAGACCTGGTGATTGTTGGAATACGAGGTCATATGGGGGCATATTGATATATTGGTTGTTGCTATCTCGTAGGTAGGCACGGAGGAAGGAAGAAGTGGGAGGAAGGATAAATACCCCTAGCACAAGCCGGCCGGAATAACTACTCACCGGGGTATACATATGTGCATTACATATAAACAGCCAATGCTTTTCCGAGAGTATTGTGACGCTGCAGCAGTGACAGAAGTTGGGTGAATAAGGTCTGGAAATTCAACACAAGATTTGGGGTCAAGCTTCTTGTTCTGTAGATTCTATGAAGGTGAAGGTTCAGCTAACTACCTAAAGCAACAGATACCTCTGACTAACCCGGTTAGGATAGGCTCTGAGCATCATGTGCATCAACATCGATAAGTCCGTGGGGCATTCTTTCGTCTTCCCTTCATTTCCGCTCATGGCCTTGGACACAGTCGCACCCTGTCGAGAGCTATTCAGGACATCGTTCGACGACATGGCTGTGGGAGAGAATGATCCACCAAGTCAAATTTGTTGGAAATAGGGGAGATGGTAATCTCCGCCTACATAGGGCTGATAGGGCTGGGGCCCGCTAGTAGAGTTTTACCTGCTCGCTCCTAGATAGACTCCTATCCAGCTTCAACCCCATATACTATATTCTATGCCCCATATGACCTCGTATTCCAACAAAATTTTGCAGGTAAATCTGCCTACAACGACCCGTTCAAACCTAGGGTGTTCTATCTATTGTATCCTAAAGGCCAGTGCGCCAACATACCATCTTTCTTTACTTCGAAGCAGAACCTATACATTAACTTGTCAAATAAAATTTGAATTTATTTTGTTTCTTTTGCTTTGCTCATTAACAAAGAATGACAGAAGGGTTTTAAGTGTGTAATGACAATCGCAAGGTAATGCACTGATTACTCTTAGTTGTTAGATCAGCATTAAATGGGCAGAGAATTCATATAAGTACCTCCTTCTTATGATAGCCTCTCATCTCTATCCTCGGAGTACGGCTATAACAACATTTGCATTCACCATTTCAGGAATCGGCCAGCTTCAGCCTACCAGGATGTAGCAAGGGTCTCAATCTGCCGGGTTCACCATGACGGAGGCAGTATATCGAGCCTTCGGGGCTTTGCCGCCGCCAATGAAGGAGCCCTCTCTATTGCACTCCGGGAGTCCAAACACACTACCTTCGTTGACGTACGACTTCTTTGGGGGATTTGAGGACTTCGAGGAACAATACCAGTTCCTTCGGCACCACTTTCTCCCAAGAATTGAGTGGGCGAAGCTAAAGCTCTCATTTAAGAAGCTCAAGCTAATCGAGAGGTCAATCAAAGCTCTAGGGGTAACCCACACTATTGGTGGGTTTGTCCAAGTCCTAGAAGATAGGATAGGGAAGATAGTAGCCTGGGAAGCACCGAGGGACCAAACTGGAGTAAGGTCCTTCCTAGGAGTTGTGGGCTTTACCAGAAAAATTCTTGCATGAAAGGGGATGGGAAAAAATGGTACCAATGTACTATCACAGGCCATCCCTAGGCCTCGGGAACGGTCCGGTATCGAGTCTAGCTTTCGCGAATGGACTTACCTCATGCCAAAACACAATACCTACTCGCGGTCCCCAGGCATAGATACTGGGAGGTTCTTCCAAATAGGATGGGATCTCATGAACCAAGAACATACCGAAACGCGTCAGCAAAACATCACGAAGCTGACAACGGAAGAGGGGATCGCGATGATCAAGGCCCTGGCAGATCTGGCTGTTGATTGTCCAACAAAAGAGATGACGACTCGTATTTTCAAGAAGAGAACTCTTATATTCTTCCGAACCATTTCTCACCCTGATGTCCTGTCATCTCTCATTTTGAAGACTCCACTTGACATCATCTGTACATTTCTCTTTCGATCCGAATGACCGTCGTGCAGTCGATCTTTTCAAATTCACAGCAGTTACTCTCAGTGCTCTTGCTTTGAAAGAACCCATGAAAGATGAAGAGCTGTGTCCGATTGCGTTGACGGCAAGTTTGGCGGTGCTGCAGCGAATCGTGGACTTGAACCAAAGCGCCCAGATCATCGCGGATTTCACGTTGATCACGGACACTATCTCGACCTGTATTCCGGAACAATTGCCTCTGTATGCTGTGCGGCGAAGCCTTGCCAGGATTCGACATCGTCTGAGTCTTGATACTTCAATGATATCGTTCGAACATCAATCAAATAATCTACAGAATCATCGAGCTGTCTTCGAGTTGGGCCAGAACCTGCCCGGCATGTTATTCGAACAGGGCCCACGACATGATAACGATCATGAGAACATTCGCGACATTAAGATCTTGCCAACCGCTGAGAAGATTCAGTCCCATCGGCTAAAGTACTTACCTTCAATGATCCCACCAGAAACCACCTTCCCGGTCTGAAAGATTTACTCGACAGGCAATTTCGGCTTCTTCAAGAAGATACAATTGGCCAACTCAGGGATGCGGTCCATTCAGAACTTGAGAGACTTAATCATCCCTCAACTGCTTAGTCAAAACTAAACAATGGCGCCCGAAACATCACTTATCATAAAGTTCGTCTGCTCCGATTGACATTCGACAGAAGAAAAGGTCTTCAGATTGTGGCAGAATTCAAACAGCCCCCTGCGCTTCGTAAAAAGGGTGCTGCACAGCGAGAGGAATGGTGGAAAAGCAGCAAACATCTGCAAATTGATGCGTTGCTCTGTCTTCTCTCTTCTACAGGTCACACCATCTTCTTCTCCGTATGTGACCCAGTTCCAACGTCTCCGCCCAAGAAGCGGAATACAGAAGAAGAATTTGCAGCGCCTTCCACCGGCCTCAATACAGATCCTTGGAAAGCGGTCGACTATTCATGTTTCTTTAAGCACGCAGATCATCCTGGAGGAATGACGCTTCCGAAGCTCGGCGCTTTTATCAGTATTTCGGCGTAAGCTTTAAACGGTTTCCCTTATCACATGAGCATTCCCTTGTTCTGATTCAAACGGCCTTGGAGAGCGACAGGGCCGAAGCAATGTAGAAGAGACGACATTTTGAACAAGGCATGACTAGAAGGTACGGCAGAGCATGCGGGAAGACGGCACGCTTCTAAAATGCCTCTATCCTCGTTCCCTTTCTCTTCCCTAACCTTTAAAACAACCTGCAATGGCGGTGCCATTGGCATCATTAATTGTCCCTCATTCTTCTACTTCCTGATCATATGTGAAGCCCCTGAAATTTGTCCCATATCCTGCAAGCCCTATTCCAAACCTGTGTCCCCGCGCACAATTACCATGAGGAAACTCGAGTGGAACGAGATATTTTCCTAATCCATATCTCTCAATCTCAAGTGTCAGCGGCAATTTTTCGGCAGGGCGATCTCATACTATGCGAGAAGAGCGAGGGCGGTAAGGTTGAAGGGGGCGGCGACAGCGAGGTCAGTACAGTCCGAAGCGAAGAAGGTGGATTTGAACATGTTGACGATGTTGACAGTGTTGGAAATAGGGGAGATGGTAATCCTCATAGGGCTGGGGCCCGCTTCGAGTTTTCTCGTATCCCAACAGACTATGAGCCCGGGTTAGCGCAAGCTGCTTAAATTTTCGTGAGGACGTGAACTCACCGAACATGTTATCGTCGTCGAAGTCGTTACTCGGAAGCCTCTACATGAGAGCCCAACGTCGATAATTCAAGCCTCTACGCGATAGAGCCAAGCAGAATATGTTCTTCCGATGGAGGGAAGCGGTGCAGCCAAGTCAGGTTCAGATAGTCGATTGCTATTGAGCCGAAGAGAGTCAGTCATCGTGAATAGATGAAGCGATGCACCAGTCATATCAGGACCAGAAACGAGCCAGAAACGAGTAAGAAACGACGCAGAAACGAGGTCCATCCTGGATGAACCTGCAGACCGTGAATAGCCTCGGGCGAGGGCAAACGGTATATAAAGGCATAGCCACCTGGAAACCGTGGAATAGCCTCGGGCGAGGGCAAACGGTATATAAAAGTCAACATACCCGTGGATGCCTCTGGATGAGGGCAAACGGGGCACCTTGAGTGGCTAGGTCGATGGCTGGGTTACGGGCATGCCACGATCTGAGGTATGGTTCATTGAACTGTGGAACAGGTTCATTGAACCCATGGTGTCTGCGACCTATGTTCTAAACCTGGGTGGCGGCGACCTGGCACCATGACATTTCACTAGCAATGGGGTTCTGGTATTCAAACACACAACTTCGTAATCGGAATTTAATCTCGGGATCGGACATCAGTGCGTTCAATGACTTCACACTCCCGTCGCTGAGACTTTATCGCCAATGAGGTCAATGCATGAACTCTTTTGCAAAGAGAATATGCTATCGAAGGAAGTTTAGAAGGAAAGACAGGCCAAATTTTCATAGTAATAGAAGTAGCTGACGTTTGTAATCTATAACAAGAGCTGACTAGTATTTGATGTATAGATGACGGTAGGTAGTCACACTAAATGTTTAACATATCATCTTATTATCAGCAATTCATATATTAATATTGCTCTTTCTTTAAGTCCGACTTTGAGACTTTGAACTGACCATGATCCGCTTCTCAGCTGCAAATTCGGACTCCTCATATAAAGATAGCAAATCCTCAGATATTGTGTCCGATTTCGACATCATTCATGACTTTGCCTGTCTTTATGAAGCTTCTAACCCATCTGGAGCCTTATTAGTAGGCAAAAATCGCAAGCAATATATTTATCCGTGGACATGGGAAGAGCAAAAGCTCAAGTTGTCTACTTCACTAGAAGTCATACATTGTTACAAGTCCAAAAAAGTCACAAGAATTGCAATGCAGGAATGTTGGATCGCTCTTTGCACTCAGACTTTTGAAAATGATGTTAACGTACAATTCTGGAAAAACGAGAAGAAAAGAGATACAATCCGTATATTCAACATTCGATCATCTATAACTCACTTTATAGGTCTAGAAAAAGGATTGTTTTGTCTAGCCACAAAACAGCAGCTTGTTATGGTGAATTGCCATGGAGTAATCTCCAGAAAAACAATCAATCGCCCAAAAAGCATTCGCTATTATGGCAGTAAATTGAAGGTAGTTGACCGCAAAAACATCATAACCTACAATATTCACTTGAAAGAGCTGTCTCGTGAGGATCACTCAAAGATTAACCTCTGGGAATCTTTATGGTGTGGGATCACGAGTGATGTGCTCGCTATAAGATTAAGGCCTCAGCTTGATCTCGACATATGGAAGAAAGAATTTGCAAACCGAGTGAATGCGAAATTAGCGAGAATGAGCAAGCGAGCGGCAATACTTGATCCATGCGGAGAAGTCTTGGTCACCTTCGAAGAAGACTGCGAAGATGATTTAGATGACGGCAAACTTGATTTACAAAGTAAGGGAAAGCTGCTCGGCTCCATGCCCGCTGATGACCTTTGGAGTTTGCGTTATCTGTCGGCGAGTAGACAAATAATCATAGAAGATAATAGTGATCTGTGTATGGGCTATCTAGTTTGCTATGAACTAGCATCTGAAGGATCTGAAGGTAATGAGTGGAAGGGTATCTGGAGGGTAGATATCGGGCATCGTGATGATCTCAGAATACATGAATCTGGTAATCAACTTTTTTTATTGACTAATCGCAGTTTCAGTATTCTCAAAACATCTGGTATTGATAATGTTGAGGAGAAGTTTCTTTTTCGATCGGAAAAATCTTAATTCTTTGTCTAATCAATTAAGCAAAGTTATAATTGATTGATTGATTGATTGATCCTTGTGACATCGGTTCAAGTCCGACCCATGGGAGACACTATGCTATGTATATCGAACGGACAAAACCCTCTGGGGCCCTTGGGGGAGAAACCGCTCGCCGGCTACGCGGCGGCTGCACGTCGCCGAGACGAGTTTAAGTACCAGTTATGAACCTGTAGCTTCTATTCAGCGTGTGACGCTCGTGTAAAACTCTTAATGCGTGTCTGCGCTGTTTCTTTGCGATGCATCGTTCTTGTCCTGCTCTTCATATTGATGATATTTACAACGATGTTCTGATCTTCGATCCCTGTCAGGGACTAGACTAGGAACTATCAATATAGAAGGATGGTATTATTATCAATGATAGGATCTAGGTACAAGACATACACCAGGTAATCGTGCCACGCAATCACCTACTATAGTAGGTGCTGGCCACTCAAATGATGTTTTTTTCCCTTTATGTATCCACCCCCCCCCCACCTCCACCACTCAACCACATCATGTCTGAATACTATATTAATTTGGAGTATCATATAGAAGAGGCTACAGATGCAATTCATGACGGCGAATACAAGTTTGCAAGCACTGCAGCTCAGGCATTTGGAGTTCCTGTCCGAACGCTCCAAAGACGACTAGCCGGAACTCACACCTCATTATTTGAACACACATGGATATGTTCTGAATACCGAGCAAAGGGAGGCTATATGTATATATATTTGACACGCCTGGACAAGCTGTCGATTCCTGCTCGGCTGAGGCATCTTCGGAGAGCAGCAAGCAAATTCCGTGAATCCTCCCCGAGTTGGACAGCACTGGCCAGTACGATTTCTACCGCAAAATCCTTAGTTTTTCAAGAGAGAACAAACTTCTCTTGCCGCTGATAGAAAGACTTCTCTGACTGTTGAGGTGGCAAAGCAACATTTCTATGATTTTCGAGATGTGCTGACCAAATATGCAATTCAATCGGATGACATATGAAACATGGACGATTAGGCTTCCGTATCGGAGTTGGAAGAGGTCATTTAGTGATTACATTGATCAAAAAGGGACCTCTTCGTGCAATTGATCCGGGGGTGAGGGATTTAGTGAGTGATGTGGGGGCGATTAGTGCTGGGGGAGGAAAGATTCCCCCCATGCTCATCATTCCCGGAATCAACATTTTGAACAAATGGGTGCAGGAAAACGACCTGGATGACGATCTATTGCTTGCTACTACTGAATCCGGATATTCGAACGATGAAAAGGTCTTGGACTGGCTGAAGCACTTCGATTTTCATAGTCGAAAGGCTCAGGTAGGAGCTCATAGACTCCTGATCATGGATAACTACGGGTCTCACCTTACCTACGAGTTCCTACAGTACGCCGATTTCCATAATATCGTGATATTCACCCTTCCCCCGCATTCTACACACGTTACGCAGCCATTGGATGTAGGAATATTCCAGCCCATGAAGCATTATCATTCAGAGGTGATTGATGAGACAATTCGGCTCGGATCAACGAGTTTCAACAAACAGGACTTTCTTGCTTCCTTCACCAGTCTACGAGCCAAGGCCTTCACTGAGTCGAATATACGGTCGGCTTTCAAACAGACTGGGCTTGTTCCATATTCACCAAAAGTGGTGCTGGAAAAGGTGAGGGCCTGGCAACCCCCCGAGTCAACCCCTCCACGAGACCCTTTTCTATCCTCCTCCCCTATAGAGGCCACTCCGCATGGACCTAGAGAGATTCAGAAGCTTGGTACAGAGCTTCAAGACGATTTAGATGACTACGACATATCGGAAGAGCTACGCGAAAAGTTTGGTCGATACATAAAGGGATCTTTAGTGGGGGCTAGCTCGCTTGCTTTGGCCGAACGCGACATTGAAGCGACTCACAATCACAGTAAAGCGAAGGCTAAAAGGGACAAACTCGGTGGATCTGTTGCTCAGAAGGGGGGGGTAATAACCGTTCGGCAGGCAAGGGGTAAAATCACTGCTGGGGTGGAGGAGGAGCGAAAAAAACGGGTCCGAGCATCGGAGCGAGAGGAGAAGCGGGATGCAAATGCTCGGATTAAATGGAACCAAGCTATTGCGAAAGGCTTCAAATTAACCAGCTCAGGAGTGGATCAACAATTGGGTCGCTGTTTTAGATGTAGAATACGAGGATGGGGCTTCAGTAGAAGAGGTTGTAGACCTGTTGGGGTAAACATCGATGAACATGTTTGATATTGGCCGGCAACGAGATTCACCTGTACGTGGTGCCGGCTACAAACCTTTTGATTCTATTCTCGAATAGAAGTCAGAAAAGCCAAGAGATCTCAATCCGACGCAGTTCAAACGAAGTTAGGACATTGCGTGGTCGTGAAAGCTGCCGTGCAGAGTTTTCATCCACGCCGCCATGCGACAACACCCTTCCTAACAGCTACAACCCACGAAGAGGACTAATGACAAGTCGTCAGTAAGAGATGGAAAGATACTACTAGTAGAATAGATGATTCAGGTGACGAGCCTTGAGATTGTGACTACAAGTGGTCGAAGAAGTTGTGACCCGTTGACTGCGCTGGTATACTGGAGGGGCTCACCGAGCTCGACTTCTCTACTCATCGACAGTGCCGTTATTAGTAAGTGATGGAAAGATACCGGTAGAATAACCATTCTGTGTAAGTTCAGGAGTGTCTCGAGTTCGTGACTACAAGTGGTCGAAGTAGTGACTCGTCGACTGCGCTGGTATACTGAGGGGCTTCACCGAGCCCAATTTCTTTACTTATAACGACAAGTTGTGCATCTATCTACGTGGGCGATCGATAGCACAAGAGGACGACCAGGATCGTAGTGATTCCGGGCAGACCGCATCCTCTGCTATCGATCAGGGCTAAGCATCAAACGACTGCGACCGCACGCCTATACAGCAACTTATTCAGCATACGTGACACAAGACAAGAGCAGGATAGGGTCATCAATACAACCACACTCTACCTCCTCATCGTTCGCGCCTCTCTTCCACCACATATTTCTCTGCTCGATGAATGGCAATCATCAAGCAGAAGAACAGTATTTCTACGTTATAACCACGAGCACCACGGGTGCAAAGGAATCATGGTCTTCGCGATCGGAGACCGGGACATCGTTGTATAGGATATCATCAATGAAGAGCAGGGCAAGAACGATGCATTGCAAGGAAACAGCACAGACACGCATTAAGAGTTTACTCGAGCGTCACGCGCTGGATAGAAGCTATAGGTTCATGAATGGTACACAGTCTCAGCGTTAATGTCTCGGCGGCGTGCAGTCGCCGTGTAGCCGGCGAGTGATTTTCTCCCCCAGAGGGTCCAGAGGGTTTTGTCCGTTCGATACACATAGCATAGCGTCCCCCATGGGTCGGGCTTAAACCGATGTCACAAGGGTGTATGAAATAAATCAAATCAAATCAAATCCCATTTCTCTATGGCTTCTTCACGTTTCTCAATTCTTTCATCTTCGTCCTTCTTAAGTATAGCCTCCTTTTGTTCTTCCGTATGTGGAAGTGGTCGAATCCTGTCGCAATTGACTAATCCCATCAATCCAACCTGTTTAAGAGCAAACTCCATCTCACGTGCCCATTCTTTGTAGTTGTCACTCCCCTTCAGCTTAGGAAACGTGCGTGCCTCATCTTCCTTGGCCATCTTGACGGCTTGGTGCAGAAGGAAAATCTTGTTTTGCTGGGAGCCGGTACTAACACAGTTCCCCAAGGGAGACTGGCGGCGACAGCGAAGTCGAATTGCTTATTCAAGCTGGCAATAGTCAGATCTACTGCTTGGTTGCACAGTCAACGCTTCCGGTACTCATAACCTGATGAAGTGTAGATCTGATGATTGACTAGAAAGTAAAGGTGTGTATTCTACAGCAGTAAGCTATCTACGGTATGTTTTGTGCCGCAATTGACGCTAGCCTTGCCAGGCTAGCGGACAGTGTAATGACACTGCCAAAGAGAAAAGACAACCACAACACCATTGTACCAGCGCTGTTAGGAATCGAACCTAATATAATATAACTCTCCAACGACAACTGCAACAACTATGTTCCTAATTGAACGACTACTCCTCCTGCTCCCACCGGGCTGGCTCGAGGTCCAGCTGTACATGCTGCCGGCTACGAACCTCCTGCTAGTCAGGAGAGCCAAGAGACCTCACTGTCGTCATAAGCGAGCCCCCGATTACGACGACAAAACATTAGTACGCGTTACGCCAGCTCGAATCGCTCCAAATGGATCAGGAACACGCCCAGCAGCCTCCTAATCCAAGCCATATCGATATATCTACGGGGTCAAAGGATGAATTCAATTCAATCGATACCGCTGCTGCAAATCTAGCCGAGTGAACTACGCGACTGACGACGCGTACCTTCAACAGGAAGTTCGAACAGAATCAGAAACACACATTCAACAAGGACGAGGATCAAGCCTACGTGTCTACGAATCAGTGGTGCAAGACCACAACTCGGGGGCCTGAAAGACTGGTGTAATCAGATATTTGGGTGGTCGCTCAGGGGGAGGCTTTTGCTACAGTGCATACATACATCAAGAAAAATACATCAGAACACAACATTTCACGAACGGTCAAAGATCGATCGTCAACATGAGCTGAGAATAAGCAAACCTCGCAACGGCGGAGGCATCGTTCAGTGATACGAAATAGACGGTTCAGAGACTACGATTCAACAACGTTGTCGCCTCTGATGGCAGAATGGGTCCTCGTTCCAGAAGCAGCAGATGTACTTCCTGGATCTCTACGTTACTATCCAGTTGAACTTAGAGCGATAAGATTGGTATCGGTTTCAAAACGACTGGATGGGGCTGGTCAGGGACATACATGTAGGACTCGCACGGATTTTCTCCCGTTGGAACGAGGTTATAGCCCGACCCTCAGCCGAAACCGTCCGCCTCAGCCCCGTTTGAAGCGTCCGCTGTCCGTCCTCTTTCTGAGAGAGCCTCATTGCCTTGGGGGCGTGCCTGCGTGGGTTCGCCAGACTCGATCTCGTTGAGAGCCTTTCTTTTCTTTGATGGTGTCTGAACCATCATGAACCCTTCTGAGTCTCTGTACTCCTGATTCGCCTTCGGCGACGCCCTCAGACCCGTCGTATCGTAGAGAGTCGCCTTGGGGCATCTAGGATCCCAAGCTGTGTGCGTTTCTCTTCATACTGGACATCTGACCCTTTTATCCTCTGGCTTGTGATGCGTCGAGTCGTGTCCTTCCGAGCAGGTTCCACATCGCATTTCGTTCGAGCATTGAGGTGCCTTGTGCCCGTAGCCGAAGCATCTGTAGCATTGTTCTCTCTCCCATCTCTCGCAGGTTAGGAGACTACCCCCTCCTACCAGCCCTTTCTGAACTATCTCGTTCACCCCTTCGGGTGTGGATAGTTCGATAACCAGGGAGGAAAAGATTTTCTCATGCCCTCTCTTGGTTTTCCTGCATGCTTTGGCCACCAGACCCTTGTTATCTCCTCGACGATCTTGAATATCGCCTCGTTCTGTCTCTTTTCGTCGACTGCTCCTCTCCTTACCCCGTGAGCCACCACTGGGAAAGTCTGCTGAAGCACCTCCGCCGAGCCGTACGCGACTGCCGCCCATTCCTTTCTTTTCTCCAGAGCTTCTCTGCCCTCCATCGAGGCGGTGATCAGTACCACCTCGCCTATGGGCTTGGTAAAGGCCGCCACGATATCCTTCCTTATCCGCGACTTTGACTGCCTCTTTTTTGGTCTCGTCTCTGATTTTGACCGCTACTCGTCTCATCTTTCGTGTTATTCAGCCTTTTCATGTTCATTGAACTACCGACGTTCATTGAACCAGCCGTATGATTGGACGGGGCGCAGCCCCCAGGTTGTTGATGGTGGCCTCCTGCAACCTGGGCCCAGCTGCTGGCCCTCAGCACTGAGCTTCCCTTTTCGCTTTCGAGCACTCTTATGCGCGTCTCTAACGCCTGAATGCGCATCTTCTCCCTCTCCACATGCTCTTTTCTCAAGCGTCTACTACGTATTTCGAATAAAAGCATGGAGCATTGAAGGGACACGGACGATTTCGCCGCTTTTCTATACAAGTATGAGGCTCAAACCGATCACTGTCCGAAGAGCATGAGGAAGATTGGGAAGGACCTTTACTTTGAGAGCGGCCGTTTTTGTTTAATATGCGCACACGCTCCGCATTGAGCTCTTGTTTCATCAAGCTTCTGTTCGCCTTAGCACGAGTATGGATTGATACGGCTGGAGATTGCGGTGCACATGGTCTAAATGTATCCGTCTTTTTTCATTTTTCCGGTCTATAAGGTGTGGCGTTGCTACGGTGTGGAAGATTTTCTGCAATATCATAGTGTGCAAGGGTGAAGCGTATGGTTCTTCTCCTAAGCTCAAGCTTTCATAGTAAGCCAGTCGTCTTTATCGGCTGTACCCCTTTCATGCCACACTTTCTCGTCAAAACCCTCACAATGAAGTGCCTCCCTAAGCCTTGCGTCCAGCCCATGTAACTCTGCCGCACGACGATAGCACTGACCAGGCCCTTCCATTGCTGATAGCATTAACCGCATTATCAAGGAATCTGCGACAAGCCCTTTCTTTCGCCTTTTGCAGACCATAAATTTCCACCTCTCCGGAGTCTGGTGTCGTCGGATCCACCTGGCATTGAACATGGTAGCGATCACCGACAGCCTTCTGCAGCTCTGGAAAGCATGACTGAGTCCCAATCCTTGGTACTTTTGCTGTTGCCTTGTTGTCATTGCCGTCTGCGTTGCCTCCCGTTCGGGCTGGATGAAAACGGAGAGCACAGTTCAGACCACATGCGGACTGTGTTGACTAGGGACCACAAAGTCCACCTGCTACCATAGCACTATGTTAAAGCATTAAGTCGCTAGAAAGTAATGATCCTCAACCAAAAAACAGTTACCCCCCTTCAAGGCCTTTGTGTATTCAACCAGTCAAGCAATTCAGAACTTGCTGTTGATCTACCTAACTTCCCTTTTTTTCAACAAAACGTAGTGCATAGAGTAAATAATTACTACAGAACTGTCATCTCACCGAGACCATATTCTCGAGTCGCCAGGTGTAGCTTACAAGGATCTCCGATAGGCCGAACATCGAGCTTCCACAAGTTTAATGCGTCGTTGACACAGGCAATCAAATACGAAGGATCTAGAAAGGGAAAAAGCTAATGGGGGGTTGGGGTGGAGAGTGAGGAGGATAATGGGGAAAGGGTTAACACGAGAAACAGTGTTAGCAACCAAACTTCAAGCATTCTGCTACTTTGACTATGATTATCGTCAGCAATGCATACGCGAAGTATACGCTGATGGCTCGGCAGTCATGCTGTTTTACTGAACATTCCCGTCACTAATTTAATATATATCTCGTTTACATACTCATCATGAATAGTGTTTGGCAGAAATGAGATACATTAGCATCGGCGTCTTCGCCGCATTCTTGACCTTTGTCATCACCTCTCCGTTGAAGAAAAAATATGTGGTTAATGAAAGTTGTGTTCGAACCGTCGGAGTTACAATCACAGCCTGGGTCACTGGACAGACTTCGCATGCCCCGACTTCTCTTATCGTCCAGAAGAATGCTGACAATTCACAGGCTCTGGGATCAGTTGAGGTTCCTTCCATCTCAAGCATCACATCTCTTCCCTCTATCTCGTCAGGAACCAGCTCTACGCCTGCACCAATCGTCGCATACATAGCACCTACAACCACCTCAACATTCACAATCCCATCTCCCGTTGTCGCTTCGATCGCTACCGTCGCTTCAGCACCAGCTTCGCGGCAAACTTCTTCTGCCGTTCAGAAGCAGGCTGATAATCTTATCAGCACAACATCTCCCTTGCTAGAAACCAGCTCCACGCTCGCATCAATCGCCCCAAACATAGCTTCTACGCTCGCTGCCGTCGCTTCAGCCACAGCCTTCGCCCAATCACTCAGCACTTCAAATGCATCTGGCAGTGGCGCCTGCGGCCAAATCGGTGGCGCCTGCTCGGGTGACATCACCGTCTACGATACCACCGCCGGACTCACTCCCGAGGTATTTCAAAAAAGCGGCTTCGGCGCTTGCGGATGGCTTAACAATGGCACTTATGAGAATGTCTTTGCTCTTGCACATGGTGAGTCATCCATCCAACCCCCCTCTTCTCTTACCGTTCAAGTAATCTCCTTCGCAGGCATGATGGGCGATCAGTCGAACGGGAACCCCTATTGCGGCCGCATGGCTACCATCACACTCGATGGCAAGACCGCCACCGGCAAGCTCGTCGACAAGTGCCCGGCGTGCGGTGGCCAATCCATCGATCTCTCAGATCATCTCTTTGCTGATCTAGGCGCGACTACTAACACTGGCCGTTACCACGACGTTAAGTGGAGTTTCACGACCTAGAAGCGCCTGCATGGTCAAGTTTGTGGGCATGAATCATATTAGGATGCAGATCTAGAAGATGACCTTACGTTATACATAATTGATTCACAATAAAGTAGGTTTGCATGCCATAGTAGTACACAGCGGCTTCCTCTGCCATTGACCCTCTTTCATTCCACTGCTCCGTGCAAGCTGTGCAAAAAAGCCATCGTGATACCCAAAGGTAAGGGGCTAGCATCAAATAGAGGATGATGTTGTCAAGACAGGCCGAAGGGCGTTCGTTTACTTGTGGGACAAGGAACGATGATGTTTCTTCTCATGCTTCTTTGAGTTGTTGTCCCTGTTGTCTTTATGCTGTCCCAGCTGCTCCTCATCGGTGGATTTATGTAGGTAGTTCTGCTCATCCCTTCTTAATGGGGATTCTCTGATATGCAGTTGCCAGAGTACCGTATCTATAGTGTGCCGATTAACCTTTCGCGATTATTTAAGGTGAATGTCTAGCTACGTTAGATCGCCACTCATTCATCAGAATGAAAGGAATCCCCCGTTCATGAATGAATGACTTCGCTGAATGAAAAGGTGTCGGAACCCCGTCTGCTGCCTGAGAGCCTGTAAGCCAGGTTCAAGCTTGGTCACATTGTCTTGGTATACGAGGACACAAGGGTAGAGAGGCATGTAGATATATTGACTAAACTATCTAGTAGGTAGGAACTATGGAGGAAGGAAAGAAGTGGGCGAAGGGTAAATACCTGAATCCACTAGCGCCGGATCAATGCAGCGCCGGATGAATGCGGAGATCACTAATCACAGGGGTAACACTACTGTTCTAGTACTGTTCCCTATTTCCAACACTCCCTCTTAGAAATTGGAGCTCTATACCAAGCTATCCAGACCCTCTACTGACTGTATATTCATGCTCTTTTACTCGCCGGCGCCATGCTCGGCGGGGGTAGCTTCATCGTTCGAAGCTAGTCCTATGATTGACCTGGACCTTAGGAATTTGCCTGAGTCCAGGGGTGATTGACGGGGTTGAAATCAGCTCCCCCGACTCCCTCCATCTTGGAAGGTTCATATCGAAGCCCCAGCTCAGCAGTACCGGCTGAGTAACAAACAATGTTCCCTATCGGGACTGGCTCTAGCCCTGTAGGCGAGCTTCCATTGTTGTTCCCTTTCGGAACTGGCTCTAGCCAGCCAGCTCCCTCTTGTGGGGCCGGCAATCAGCCAGCTCCCTCTTGTGAGGATCTTCCTCTTGTGGGGCCAGCAATCAGCCAGCTCCGTCTTGTGGGGCCGGCAATTAGTCAGCTCCCTCTGATTCGTGGGGCCGGCCGGTACAGCAACCAGCCAGCTTCCTCTTGTGAGGATCTTCCTCTTGTGGGGCCAGCAATCAGCCAGTCCCCTCTTGTGGGGCCAGCAATCAGCCAGCTCCCTCTTGTGGGACCGGCCGGTACAGCAACCAGCCAGCTTCCTCGTAGCCCAAGAACTGACATTTCAAGCTCTTGTCATCGAGTTTCCGGCGAGCTCCCTTCATATGGTGATAGGCTGTGCATCCTAATGTATGTAGGTAGCTAAGGTCAGGCTTCTTGCCATGCCACGCCTCATAGGAAGTTACCGTCTGAATGCTTTGATTGGGTGAGCTCCCTAATTGCCAGGTGTAGAGTAGTAAGAGTAGTAAGATTCGACTGTTCGTATGGCCCACATAGTAATCTCTATGTTGCCTACGTGTATTCTAGGTCCCTGCTCGATACTGAAGTTAATCATACCGCAGGCCCTGTCGTTCTTAGCTTTCCAGTGGTTAATAGCACTGGCGTACTCCTTTTTGGCTGCTGCCTTGGCGTTGGGATTCGGGATTTCCGATTTCTCTAGCTTCCCCGAGGTGAATCATCAGAGACCTTTGGATTTCAGAGCACTGATGGCGTCTATCCTCCATGACTCGTAATTCTCGCTCCCCTTTAGCCTAGGGAACTGATACGTATCAGAACCTTCCATTGTGATTGAGGTATGGAGGGGATATTGGTCGATAGGGGAAATATCCGCCGATTTTGGTGACAGCGAGTTCGATGCTTCTGCCCTTTGTTATTTGCGGTAGCGGAATAGAGCTAACCCGGGCTCATAACCTCTTGGTATACGAGGACACGAGGGTAGAGAGGCATGTAGGAATGTGTTTGCCATAGAAGATACCCGTAACACAAAGGAGTGTGTTTGCCTAGAAGGCAATAGAAGCTGGTTTAGAAAGTGCTAGGGAATGACAGGTGCTGGGCCAAATCTTGGCCAGATCTAGGTCAGATCTTTGGCTTGCCCTAATCATTACACAACCAACTCGCTAGCGTTGGTTACGGTATGAATTGATTAGGTAAGGTAGGGTTAGATCTTTGGCCCTAGTCAATTCCGGCACATTCATAACATCATGTTTTCTATCAGAGTTGATCAATTTTAAGAAATTGTTTTCAACAACAATCATGACAACATAGCTCATTCATAAGATTACTCTGCATCAGTCGTTGTAAGTAGAATGGCATCTAACAATGCGAGTCAAGCGACACCTTCTAAACCGCAATTACTCTATTTCATAATCGCCCTATTCATTGTCAAGTCCAAGACCGCCAACATATCAGTCCGAGGTATTCACTTTAACCACTCCACCGACTTAACATCGCATCTCATGATACTCTTTAGATTATCTTTCACAGCTACGCCCATGGATAAAGCAAGGTCGGCGAACAGATACTTCAATGAACATCCACACTCTGAAGTTCTGGAGAGACGCGCACAAAAGATCCGAGAAGACGGTGATGGAGCTACGGGCCAAGGTCGTTGAGTTGGAACGAAGATGTGAGAGGCAGGATGCACAGATGAACCAGATGTCGACGGTTGCTGCGTCGCAGAAGAAACGAAAGAGAGTGGTGGCTGAATTTACAGAGAGCTCGAATAGTACGGTTTTAAAGCAAGCTAGGACAACGGCGACTGCACAGTCCGAAGATACCTTACTCTCTGTGTTTATGGATGAATGGGAGGATTCAGCTTCCGGCACATATAGTAAGATGCCCTTCGCCGTCCAGAAGAAGCTCGAATCTGATATGTTAGCCACCACTCTTCTTCACAACGATTATCTCCTGCAAGAGATCAGGTCTCAACAATTCATCACCATACTCTCGAGAATATTCACTAAAATCAGCTGCATGATCTCCACTATCACCCCCTCTACTGCCACGGAAAATTCCATCAACGTTAACCCTCGTAACAGTACCACCCAAGCTCAGAAGCAAAGCGCAAGCATTGCCCAAACAGACCTGGACTCCAAGCTCAACTCCAAATTTCAGGCAATCGCATGCATATACCGCCGGCTCCTAGAAAGCGGGGACATATCAGACCGAACACCAGCAGGCAAAGCTCTCCAAAGCAAAGTCGTGTACAGCTTCGTCAAGCTTTTCCGAGACCTACTAGACCGGATAGGTGATCTTGCCGCCTCTCATATCACACAGAATACCAGCAAAAACCGCATTTGCATCTGCTAAAGACGACAAAACAACCTCAAAGCTCTGCCGCCTCCTAATCACCATGGCCGCAAGCCTCGAAGCCTCGAACCCAATGCACCAAAACATCATAGACGGACTCCTCTTCTTCCTGCTCACACGAGTCGGCCAGCTTCTATTCGTCTTCTCGGACGATACCATCACAACCTTCACAGCAACCCTCATTCAAGCACAAAACAAAACCACCACCAGCCACCTGTTTCATGGAAACTTCATTCGAGAATCCGTAGCCCCTCACCTCATCTTTCTTCTCACTCACCTATCACCTCTAATAGCTCGATCTACATCGCTCGTGCTCGCCAAAAAGGTAAAGATGACATTACAGCACACTCTCTTGAACGCCGTGTTTGGCGCGCAGACGGGCGAGTTCATGCATGCATTGAGAGAACCCTGCTTTCTCTCCGACAATCTCAATGTGGATGCGGATGTTCATACGCTTGCCAGTATGGACGACGGAAACGTACGTGACTGGTACAAACATGAAATCTGGAGATGTGTAGGATGGGATGTCCTGATCAACCACATCGCATGGCCTGAGTGAAAGTCTGAACCCTGGCAATCAAAAATTTCCCCACTACCTGTCTGGCATCGTCTCTGCTATATCATCGCAACATTGGGCCAAATATTCCGCTGAGTACCAAAAGTTGGAATTGTTGAGTCCGAGGTATCAAAAGGAGGAAGAGCTTCAAAACGGCTATTTGAAGATATGGGTTGGAACTTTGCTTGCGGCGATTGTGAACACAAGAAAGTTTTTGACCATCCATCTCTCTCTTCCACTCTTCCACTCCCCATGAACTCCTTCCTCCCTTGGTCATTCTTTTCCTCCTCATCCGCCTGCCCCCGTTCCCTCCCTTGCGCTCTGTGTCCTCACACCCCTCACATCCCTTATTTCATGCTCCGGCCCCTCCCCTTTTCATTCCCACCTTTCTTCCATCCACCCCCCCCCCTCCCCCACTCACCCTTCCCCCCCCCAACCCATATCTCCCACCCTCAAGCCCCTGCCCTCACCTTCCCCCACGCCACCCTTCATCCCTCCTCCCGCACATCTGGTCAGCTATTCAATTAGCCAGATCTGCAAATCTCCCCACGATCCAAGAAAAACCATTCTGCCCCCATTTTGCTGAACCGCCATCACCCCAGCGTTAACAGATCTAGATGGCTGGGGCCACCATTGCTGCTCGAAGGGGTTACCCTTGAGATTGTCACCGGCATGGAGCTTGTCCACGAGTCCATACACCTTTTGACGCGGCAACGGCGAAGCTCTCGACAACAGCAGTCAGTTGCACTCGGAACTTCTCTCTAGCTTTCAGTCAACGGATATACAGGCTTCATCACCGAACCGCAACGGAACCTGGTCCTGCAACGTCACAACTTCAGCATCTTCCAGAAGAACTACGCCTCGAGGGATATGTCTGACACTCAAGCCGCCTACCGCGGATTAGAGTCACAAACGGCGTTGGTGCGAGCCGCCAGTGGGACGAGTCGCACGATCGATCGAGGAGACTCACTGCCGCCTAATAAGCCGAGGTCGATTGTCATTCCGAGTCGAGGCTTCTACATCGAAGGCTTCAATCACACAGGAAGTGGTTTAAAGACAAAAAGCGATCCATCACCAGCATGAAGGGAACCACCATCTACAATGAGTATCAAGAAGCCTATCGCACCTATCGCAATATCCGATGACGGCACAAGGAGGCACGTTCAAAAGAGGTCAAAGCGAGCTCGTACATCCCAGAACAAGATCGATTGATGGCCGAGCATTACATCTTCGTGGAACGTGTCCGCGTCATTGAGAGCCTCTTCATCTTTATCACTTCATCTCTTGGAGACAGACTGCAAAGAGCTCGCAACAGCCAGAGCACTTCCGAAGTCAGAGATCGCCCATAAGGAAAGGGAGCTTTTCAAGATCGTGCGGACCAAATACTTTAGATCTATTGGTACCATTGAGCTAAATCGACAGTCTTGTAAAGGAGAGAATGATATGAACTCGGATCATGAGCCGACCTCGAAGATTCTGCAGTACACCTTTGAAGAACGAAAGCGTCTCATTCATTCGCTCTTCAAGGCCGTTGATCCTGAAAAGGAACCACGATCAGTAATTCTCGAGGCCCTGCGAGCAATTTCAGATCTCTCGGCTCTGTGTTCGAAATGAGAGATAACAGAGAGGCTAATATGACCGTTAACAACACGTCAGTCTCCATAGAAACTGGAAATTGCGCCAGCGCCTCGGACGGATCTGATCCAACCTGCACTTTGCAGCCTTTGCCTTTAATATGTGGCAGGATATGCCTGGTGTGCTGTGAAGATCCGCATCTGTCCCCCAGAATGTATAACCATAAGAACATCTTGCAAAAACACTTTAAATGTCATCATTCAAGTTCCATTCAGGCAAGGAATAAGGTGTGGTCATTCAGCATGCTCGGAAATAGTCATTCAAGGCGTAATGCTTTTCAAGAACCATGCGGCGAGGATGCATAGTATCTTCATGTAACGTAGTCAGTACTCTAACGATGATGGATGAGTGTTAATCTTCGTCTCTTGTTTTATTTCTTTGAATTGACTGGTACAGCAATTGCGTGGTGCTTTTCATCCAATGAATGTTTAATCGTGGGATACAATAGGTGATGGCGAGGCTCTCGCTCAAGCTGAGCCTCACTTCATATAGAAGAGTTTAATATTGGATTTTATAAACTACCTAATGCTTGCCTTCAATACTCAAGCTTGGTTCTGCCCATCTTCGCCTCTATTCTCATTCCTACCAGCAGTGTCAACGTCACCCTCCAACTCCCAATAGATTGTGTAAGATCCTGACACGTTGTCTGGCCTTCGGTTGCTTCTTCGCTTGAAGGGTTTTCTCATGCCACTTTCTGCGTCCCAACAGCTTCGTCATTCTTTTAATTCACGCATTGCCGGGACATTTTGTATGACGACGGCATGCTCTGATTGAACTGATGTGAAACGGCTCTTTGAAACTATGACCCAGAACCGTCCTTGACTTGAAAATATCTCAAATAGATCTGATATATCAATGAGCTGAGAATCTACCGAGCAAACATCAGAAGTCAATATTAAGCCGAAGGCATCTTACAGAAGTTCAAATCGCAGACTTTTCATTCAAGCAGATACGAGCTCTGCTAAATCTGGATTGCCCTCAATCGCTACATATTCAACTTGTAATAAAGCCGCCCACGGCTCTGTTCAGTGCATCGTCTCGATCTATCTCTTCTGAACGCATATTTCTATCTTACTCGACTAAAGCCATCCAATCCCCACATCACGACACATTGTTAGTAGAGTGGCTCCGGTTGTGGAGGTGGTTCCAGCCTTACACCCCAACACGCCTACAGGCACGCAACAAGGCAACGAGGCAACAGGCTGTATGTAGCACACGGTAGATTTAGCAACGCGACCACACGCCAGACCAAGCAAAAGGTAACAGACAACGCGCGAGGAAGGAAGGAGCAAAGAGAGTAAAAAATGGAGGCCTTTTCCGGAGAGGTATTCTATCTGCTTCTGGAACCCCACTGACGGACTCATAATAATCCTGAGCCCTGGAGATGGGAGGAAGATGAAGGCCAAGATATCGACCCTCGAGAAGCCGGAAGCCTACACGCCACCAGTACCCACCAGGTGCCCATTCCATCACGTGCTCCCCAGTTGTGAATCCCCTCACTGTAAGGTCTTTTCTTTTGCCCCCCCCACCCCCCAAGGGGGGCTTATGAAGTAATCATGAGTCCTGGGGAAAAGGCCTATAGCTTATCCAGCCATTAGGTAACAATCATGTCTAAAGAGACGACGCCCCCATCTATCCACCAAGTGTGTTTCGATCACTCAAGAACTGTGATAAACGGAATCAAGAATTTCAAAGGCGCTCTAAGGTTCGACTCCGAACTTAACAGCTCCTGCCTCCCCGGCAGGTTCCTCAATCCCGGCGAACACATGCTCGACCTCGGCCTCATATGCCTCGACGCCAGGTCAGACGTCATAGACCAACTCTGCAGCACAGCTGCCGCATCAAGCGACCCCGTCTCCGCAGTTACCTGCTACATCAAAACCTGCCAAACTATCGTCGTCAGCCTCCTCACAGACTTCTCTTTCACATTCGCCTTCAGCAATTCTGTGCTAGACCTTTTCAACGCCACCAGGCGACTCAACCAAAACTCATGCCAAGATATCAGCATCGCTCTCGGAAATGGCTCTCCCACTCCCGACCAATTCGAGCTATATCATCAGTCCATTCATCTGTTCAACAGAGACAAGATGTATGCCTTGAATGCTATGCGTAGCGTATGCGAAAGCCGCCAAGCCTAGGCAAACCTCTCCCTCGTCCTCGTCGACGACCCTGCCTTTGGAAACTACTGGGGTGACAAAATAATCACACCAGATAGGCGCGTAGCCCAAGCGAGAGCATCCCACTTACTCGCTCTTGATATACCGCTTTCCAAACAGAGCTACCTCCAAGACATGCTCACCACCCTTACCAGGTATGTAGCTACTTAAACTGCGCTTGTTCCTCAGAGCATATTGGGTCGCTGGGCGATCTGGGGGCGTTGTGGTTATGAACCGGAGAACGGCGTTGTTGTGCAACAACATTTCGACGAAGGTGTTGTGGCGGATTGCGTATCGAACGTGCCATTGTAAGGACTGTGACAATCATATAGGTTTTCCGTGCAATTGCAGCGTGGTGGTACCGGCGTTGCAGGAGCCGGAATCGGTGCCGTTCAAGGTGCGGCAGTGGTTGTACCGGCGGGCCAACATCCGGTCGTTTGGCAGCAGCAAAGAAGCTCTGAGCGGGTGCATCATCTCCAAGAAAGATGATTTGAAGAGTTTGTATGCGGTGGATGACTTTTTCGGCAAGTGCGAAAGACGGTTGGGTAACAACGACACGTGCCATGAGGATGTTGATGCGGAAGAGAGGGAATGGGATCAAGTGTGGTTGATCTTCAAGCGGCACCTGGTGATGCAACGGGTGCAGCGAGTGAACCTGGGCGACGGTCAGGTTCGGCCGGAGTGGAGATAAGATGGCGGTGGAGGAAGGGTTTCTTTCAGGTGGAGCTCCAAGACGCACGTTATGTGTTGGTGCGGAGGTGGGCAACTACATTTGTCCCGGAGTGGGATGAGCAGTATCATCAGCAGCAAACGGGTGGAGGCCTTGTTGTAAGCTATTACAAGGCCATTGGGCCGGAGGCGTTGGCGCGAGCAGGCGGACGTTTGGCGATCCTTGATGAAATATGTAAAGTAGGAAGAGGTAGAATGCCAGTGGTGAGAGGAGGAAGACAAAGCTTGTGCGGGTACGTAGTAGAATAGAATAGTAGGTTACAGATTGGAGCAAGTCCATAAAGCTTGAGTATGATTATAGTTGCGTGAGCAAGGGGGGACCCGCTGAAGGTGGGGGTCCGAAGACCCGGTGTGGAGCCACAGGCGGAACCAGGTGTTCCAGGCGGAAAAGGTGCCAGCCATTTCTATATGATTCCCCTGGAACACTGGAAGCTGGAACATTTTATTCATTTCAGTGGTAAAAGTACAACGCGAGATCATTTTCTTTAGAGACGGCGTCAGTGTCGCTTTTCGTCTCTCGTTGTGTGCTTCACTATTGAGCATCTTTTTGCACTTCGCCCGGAACAATGGAATCCGTTTAATGCGCCTTGATTGCGTCGCGAAGTGCCTCCAGGAGCTCTTTGATCGACTGGAAATCACGGATTCCCCGGCCCGCCGGTGAGATTACCAAGCAACGAAATACGCGATTGTCGAATGAACTCTCATTGGGGGCATAGAGACTCGTCGTTTGATTATCTTCCACAGAGTTTGTTACCTCCGTTTCCTGCTTGGCCTTATCGGATCTCTGGCTATTGGACCTTGATCTTTTGGACGGTCTCCCTCCGGCGTCTACGGGCTTTCGTTTTTTTGGAGAACCACCGGCTGTACTTAGTCCATGAAGCTGGCTGAACGATTAGTGAAGGAGGTTCTGTGGTTGAGACTGTGAAAAGGAGGACGCCGTACTTAGCGTAAGGCTTCGAAAAGTGTGCGGCTTCGTGAAAGTGGATTCTTCACGCATTTCCGCAATGCTGGTAATGCGATGGTGACCGAACAGTTTAGCGACTCCTCTTACCCCCCTCTCGTGTGCTAATCTGAGAAGGTCTGCTTCTGGTGGCCGTTTATCGGAGGTCCACGAAAATTTAACAACATACTGCGGATCCTTGAGACCTGAAGTCCCGATAAGAGAGCAAGAAGTGCCGCGACAGACAATCGCCCGTTGATAGGCAATGAGATCTGGCTCCAACCGAAGTATTTTTTCCTCTCCAGTGGCATCTTCGGTAATAGTGATAGACCGATTTTCCATCTTCCGCTCTATAAATGTGTCCAGGATCGATAAATCTCCTTGGTGCTCTCAGTCCAGTCTTTTCCGTCAAAAAATTTCGAGAAGAATCCTTCAACACCCCGATATGTACAGTCCTTGATTTCCTCAAAAATCTTTTCTTACACCGCTCAGCGAGTTTGTTCGCCACCCTGCTGTGAAGCGGAGGAATGCGTGACGGGCGTGCCGTCGAACGAGACCGGAATACTTGTAGGAGGGGTTATCCGGGAAACGGATCTCATGAGATCGAAAACAGCGTTCCAGATATCAAAATCCAATGCCTTCTTGATGACTAGTCGTAGTAGCGCACGGTAGGGTTCGTAGTTGAAGTCGCCATTTCGGACACGTCTGAAAAGCGTGGACAGTTCAAAAGCTAGATTCCCATTTCCGGTCTTTGATCGAAGATCAAGGGCCACCTCATGGCCCTGCAGTGTGGTGAGAAGTTTCGATATTGCCTTTGGAGGTCCTTTCGCAAGACGAGCGCACTACCATTGCAAAGCATCCTCTGGACAACTCCCTAGAGCATTTACGAGATCCACTTCGAAAGGTAGAGCAGCCTTTTGAGCCACCCTCCATCTCTTACGATGGAGCTGTCGATAGTTCCGACCAGGGTTGGTCATCTCAGGGCAGAAGGCCTGAGACTTGGTCTTGTCGTGAACCTAGTGTATTGGTGTGAAAATGTGCACCAAAGCTGATTGGAAGTCGTGGGGAGAGGCTGGGTAGAAGAGATGAAAACAAATTTGGCGTCAATGGCCCGGTTCAGTAGAACAAGATAGGCTTAGCGCCCAGTTTTGGTCACGTGTAATATCCCTACTGCCGCTTATCACAATAACAATCTTTTGGGCATCGATATCCAAGCTATCGATATATTAAATCATGTCCATTTCTACCTCTTCGTGCGCTGTGCGCTTTTGCTCAACTCTACTCAACTCGACTCATGCTGGGAAGATTAGCCTCTCAAAGGAGCAGACTACCTTTTACGTTTACAGAGTCAGCCCTACCCACCAATTTACCATCGGCATAGCATAAACACCTTACAGACGAGGTCAGTACCACCTGTGTAGGCGAAAGTCACCCCCGTCATAATGGCATTATTCCTCTCCTTTTGCTTGACAGACTCTTCTGTAGGCGGCGCATACTCGTATACGACCAGCTCCAATCCCAACCGGTTTCTGTAACTGCTTCACAGCTCCATCTATCTCGACACGTGAGCTCGCAATGTGGCGTCGGCCTGGTTGGGGGTCTTAGAGCGTTTTTCGAGTTGTCCGACCTCTCTGGATTCAAATGATGAACCCATCCAAGATAGAACCCAGAAGACAAATTCTCGATAATGGTTTTGCGCCTGTATCGCAGGGAAGAGAAAACAAGGGAAACCCGTAACTCTCTCAAGACGTCCCCCGCTTGACCACAATTTGATACATAGCCCCGAAAGACGTCAGCCTGTCCCCTTTCCTGCGCCAAAACTCCCAGTCCGTCTTCCCCGCTCTTGCACCTCCCCGCTTCTCACCTATTCCCTTGTCCTTCCCATTACCCTTGCCCTCTTCTCCTGCACGCCCACCACCCCCTACATCACTCTCCGCCTCCCTCGGCCGCTTCTTCAGTTCTTCAACCCTCCCCTCTGCTTCCGCCAACTTCCCCTTTAGCTCCCTTTCATGTTCCCTTCCTTCTTCAATTCTTTTATCAAGTCCCTCAATGATCTGCTCCCTCTCCTCCACCGTTTTCATCAGTCTCTCCTCCTTCCTCTTGTGCTTCTCGATCTCTTCTTCTGAGTTCCCGCAAACAGCGCGCAGATGCTGCTTAGACGCTTCCCGGCGCTCTTTGCGGAGACTTTGGACTTCGTTTTGTGTGTCTTCGAGTTTGAGATTAAGTGAGCGGATCTGACATTGATGGCCTTGAAGGGCAGCTTGAAGCTGTGCAATGTCTTGAGAATCCAATGTACTCGCCAACGGCACGGCAGATGCCATCTCGATTGAAGGTTTGGAGATGATAGGAGAGGGAGGGGGGGAAGGTAGAGCTGCTGGTCGACTCGCCTCCGGCGTCAAGCTCCCTGAATCCAGCTCCGAAATGATCCTCCCACCGCTCCTGCTGACTCTCTGCGGGAGATGAGAAGTCTGAGGCGCTGGTGAATGCTCGTGAGGGTTTTTATTCACCGGTAATGCACATCGCGCAAGCCTTTCAATATCATCCTGACGTTCCGTTCTTTCAGCCCCAATGGAATCCTCCGCTTAATGTTATGGACGATAGTTTCTAGGTATCTTTGATCAGGGGGTAGATCTTGCTGGCTGGCCATAGGGAGTGGTAGATACAGTTGCGTCCTTGATTGGTTCTGGAGCTTGAGTATGTCAGAAAGAAGACGTCAATCTCGTTGAGGAGATGGTATGTATCCATAAATGTCCAAATACAAAGTAGGTGGGGCACGACCATGTGTGCCTCGCTGATTCGCCGAGCTTACCTGGGGTATCCGCGCATGACCAATAAGCACGAGTCACAGGTGTTACGGAGAGCCTTCGCACTTTGTGATCAACCTCCCTTAGACAGGCTTGCTAAACTTCTTGCATTATCACTGAGCTGAGTTTCACAGTCAGATCAAAGCCTTCAGTCTGAACATGTCTAAGATAGAACGAGACCATTACGGGCTCCGGCACACCTTTGATTCTGCAACGTTGCTTGCACTCACATACAAGGAAGAAGCCCAAGAGGTGCACGAGAAGAAGAAACAGAGAGTTAGAGAAACAAATCAATTTCGCAATCTGCTCATAGAAAAGACGCCACAGCTTAAAGATGCTTTGGACTTTAACTACTTTGTATTGACCTGTCTTGATAGGATTACCAATATTATCTCTGGTACTATACAAAAGGATCAGACCGACCGACGTTCAGGGACATCGCAGCTTGCTCTTGTGAGCTTCCCGGAGACAGGGGGAGATGGCCTCTTTCGTTTAATTTTGGAAGTGAACGAGGTCGAGAGGAGATTGATGCATGTACAGGAGCAAAACGATACTTTGTTTAAGATTTTGGGGCGTCTCAATAAATGCATTGTATCTGGTGCGCAAGGGTTAAATCAAACACAGTCGGATGCAAACCAGCCGTTTGTGCCTTGCGTTGGCGCTGCCGAGGAAGACTTACCCCGTATCTTGTACCGCCTCCATAACGATTCCAAGGAGAGTCGCCACCATAAAGTCCTAGGTATATGCTGCCCAGGTTGGAGAAAATATTCCTCCGCAGACTCCGCAATAGCGAAAGACCAAGTCATCAGACACCTTACACGGGACGACAAATCTTCACCGCCCTTTATATCAGCCACAGAATCCCCTGGTCGAATCATCAACATCAGTAACTCTGCAAGCCAAAAGGGTAGCAATACCAGAGTTTTTGTCATTAGTTTTAGCAAGCTGCGCAGACTGGGGGCGTGGTGTTACCGATCTACAGATCTGGTAAAGGATCTAGATATCACTATACGGGCCCGAAATTCTCCCCATGGCGTGCGATTCGCCATTAGCTCCCACTGGCTGATCCATCGATGGGTTCCTGAAGAATGCATCGAAACTACAATGAAGTTCGACGACTTCCACTCCTTTTGTGAAGCGAATGGCATCACTGGCCGTTAGTTGACTGTTCTCTTAACCTTACCGTCATTTTCAGTAACTGTCTAGCTTACTAATACTGCATTGCAGCTACTTATCACCTTCACGACGCTCAGTGCCAGAAGAGACCGTCGTTGCAGGATATTCTTGACTTCCAGGCCGAAAGGAAGACTCTCCGACAGAATCAGAAGAGTGAGTATATCGGCTTTGCGGACGGGGAAGATGAGCCTCTCGACAAGCTTGCTCAAAAGACACGAAACCTGACTTTGGCGGACTGAATCGCAGTCTGTGGGAAATTCTCACGCTCCGTGCAACTTATATACTTTATATAACTCTACACCGCGAACGGGTGTCTCTTTATCTATTGTGGGCATATGGGCTGGATCAATTGGATCGAGATAATCTCGGAGACGCCTCTTACACCCTCGCATTTGTTCCAAGTGTAAGGGGGAACGAGTGACGGCTGAGGATTTTTACGAGTACAGGCAGATATGACTATAGTTACTCAGAAGATATGTATGATAAGCTATTGGTGATAAGTCAATAAAAGCAAGCCTGATAACTACTAGATACAGGATTGCTCGATGGAAAACTGATCACAAAGTAAATTCCACATGAACGTCTTATATAAACGATCACCAAACTTTGTCTTTGTGAGCGGGTCTGCCCCGTTTGCGTCCATGCTGTGCTCGGCTTTCTGCCTCGTACTCCCGCAATAACCTCCGTGCGCTTCCTAATTCACTGCTGGGTAGCCATGTACTCTTCCAGCGTACCTTGTACTCCATTCCCGACCTGGTCACTCTCTTGCCGAGAATCTTTATGACTTCCCACTCCTGCTCCTCAACCACTGCTCGGCCACCTTGGCCCTGAGATTGCTCGGGAGCAAAGGGTCTGGTGGCGGTAGCGCTGGCGGAACCGACGGTCGCTGACGTTCTCCCATCGTGGTCATTTGCGTGGACAGTTCTCCTTTCTTGATCCTCAAATGGGGTAACGCTGAGAGAGCATAGGCGATCAAAAGGCTCGGCGGTTGCATTAGGATCCGAGCAATGATGTGTCTTTGGCTCTTTTGTTGAACAAGGTGTGTTGAGCTGAATGTCTGCAGTATTAATTTCAGACAGATTGCTTCCTATCTCAGCAGAAGTGCCCTCGTCGCCAGTCTTGATGTCGTCGTCCTGCACCACGAACGGGTTATCTGTGGAATGTCGAACATCGTTTCCTTTTGGGTTAGAGATCCACGTTCTGAACCCACCTTGACTGCCACCAACCTCACTTGACCAATTTGAGCTTGCAGTGTTCTCGTGGTTTTGAAGCGCTTGGTTGTAGTAAAGTGCGAGTCCAGGAGGAACTTTGAATACAGGTTGTAGAGTCGCTTTCTCCGGTCCCCTATGCTTCTTCAATGGAGGGAGATCATGATCATCGATGTCGGTTCTGTCCGCGTAGGTATCATCGATCACTATCGGGTCTTTTAGATTTATCAGACGTGCCCACAATAATCGAGACATCCGCACTGACCTGAACGCTCACCCTGCGTCTCACTCAGTCCCGGGAAAGCCAACATCTGTTTGCTTGGTAGCTTGAAGTGCGTTCTGGTCGACATGATATCTAAATTCTTGTTCCACCCATCGCTAGGTCCGAAGGTTGGTTTGATGATGTTATTGAAAAATCCGGATGAGACTGTTAGACATGTCGAAGTTGAAGTGGATATAGCCTTACCGTGAATTCTGACTCTGCCGCTTTCGTCCAAGTCGACTGTGTCTGCCTTGCGCTTGGGGGAATCACAAATCTCTGGTATGGCCGTTGCCGACATAGGTTCGTCATCGGTAGGGAGCGTTGGGTTCGGCGTTTTCCAGACGGGACCAAGAAATCCGTCAATGTCAAGGAAATCGTCATCAGACAGAGCTTGATCAATCTTCTCCACTGGAAGGGGTGTATTCTTATCGGCTTCGGGCGAAAGGTTGTGGGGGGTTCCGAAAGACTCGATGGATGGAAGGCAAAGGTCTTCCTCGTTATTGGTGTCACTGTCGCCGCCGCTCCGATTGTTCCCAGCCGTTTCCGAGTTCCCTGCGTCCGTTAGATAAGTTTCTCATGACGCTGAGTTCTAACAATACCTTCATCCCTAGCTCTGATATCTCCAGCTAACTTGCTTTGAAGCGAAGGTTCGACTTCGCGATTCGTCTTAAACAGATTGTCTAAGCTGTCGCACTGTATGGCTGCTGGGCGTTTCCCGCCAGCGTTACCCGAACTTGGTGGCTTAACGCTGGGGCGTAGGCTCGGTTGGTAGAAGTAGATGGATGTCATGTCGACGGTAGCCATCGTGGGATAGAATCGCGAGGGGATCTTGCAAACATGAAAAGGTGGAAATCGCTGCCTGTTCTAAAGGGGAGCGCAGAAGGATTATATGTCCAGGCCCGTTAGCCGCTCTCGGCACAAAGGCACACTCAATCCCATTGCGAGCCACACAATCTCTGCGCTGTTCCTCTGAAGCTTCGTAAGCCCCCTCTTGGCTGCACGCAACCCTCAAGGGTTGCCCAGCCCCAAACAATTCCCGTTTCCCCTCCTTTGTTCTCTTGCCGTCCAATCCACGCGCTGTGTTCCTCGGGACGATGTGCATCCGGAGGTCTCCAATGAAGCAGTCAGCTGGATCGTCGTTGATCTCCATGGATCAAACCTCACAGAACGCCTCATAGAACGCCTCGCAAGACACTTGGTAGAGCCCAGGTCGCGCGGGTTTACCCCTCCAGAGCTAATCGTCGATGACCCACCAATAGTCTATGGCCCGGCATCGGCACGACTGAGAAAATCTCCTTCATGAGCTGGGAACCTCTCGCTGCAGATGACAGGATGAAGGGGTGTTCGGCAAGATGGCACAGGACGGCACAGGAAAATGTTACCTCTCCGACGGCCCAAATCCCGATCCAGGCAGTGCTGGGCATAGCACGTGCATATCCTCTCAATCAAGCCGCTGCCACGTCAGCACCAACTGGTGCCTGAAACCCAGCTAAGCTGAACTAGACGAGGCGGCCCAATTGCCGCAGGCCAGGCTTCTGTAGGAGATGTCACCAAACCACTAGCTACAGTATCACGCCATCCATTCGCCGGCGGCGCAGTAGGAAATACGCTCAGGGTGGTGTGAGGCATTTGTTCGATAGGTCTCGGCCCACAGGCGGTAATTCTGGGCAGGCTTCACCTGGTTCGCGCCCTTATCGTGGCAATGGCGATGGTCTAACAACCCATGGAAGATAATTGTCGCGCTAGAAGAGCGAGGAGTAAAAGGTCAGCGGTGGGTAGGAAATTGAAAGACGCTGAGAGAGGGAAACCAGAAGGTCGAGGATGGCTTCAGAAGACATACGTGAGGGACGCGAAGGACAGCAATCGAAGAAATCAGGGTGACAATTGCGCGCCATCAAATGTGGGAGACCGTGAGCAAAACCGCAAGGAACAAGTCTTGGCCAGATAGGCGGCGTGGAAACTGGGCCAATGGAATCAATCATCGCAAAGGTGAGGCCTCTCCCAGATGTGGGTTGAGGTCCGAGCGAAGGGTCATGGGACGGAAACGAAGAGCCGACAAAAAGCCCAGGCGAAAGAGACAAAGGAGAAGAGGAGGAATGTTGGGAGTCGAGGGGGGACGGGCGATTATTTATGGACTGGGAAAGCGGCGATGGGCTGTGCCGGCACGCTTTCCCCAATTTGAGGGGGCGCCAAACCTGAATGCGCAAAAACCAGCAGGTAAATTACAGAATAACAAGTAAAGAAACTGTTGATACAACTATTAAACTTATTGAATTCAATATTTTGTTGCAGTAATAAAACAAAAAGATCAAGAAGTAAATATTGTGCTTTGTTTAACTTATAAGACAGAAGTTTCTTATCAAAGTTTGTGTTTAAATTATCATTTGATGAATCAGACTTTGAACTTGAAAAATCATTCTTTCTTCTTTCTGTAACAGTTAATTTTTCATCATTTAACTTAAACTCATTTGTATTAGAAAGAAAAGAATTAAATATATTATTGAATGAAGAATTTAATTCTGTTGAAGAAGAGTGTTACGATCCTAGCCTTCGCCTTGTTCCATCCTAATCGGGCCTAGCATAGGGCTGAAGGGACACATAAGAACCAAGTTCTTTTCTGTAGATACTTTCCTTCCTTAGCATTTATCTATTAGTTAAATGACATCTATATGACTCGCTTTATGCTGGCTTCTGTTACGATCCTAGCTACGCACCTATGTTGGTAGCTATGTTGGTGGCTATGTTGATGACTATCGCCGGCCGCTCGCCGCTAGGCTATAGGGTTGTTCCGAGGCCAACCCTATTCAGGGTTAG
>JAABUI010000074.1_pt1 | contig 158314 bp, 152 predicted proteins | sample 5559111 | NCBI WGS metagenome assembly JAABUI01 (sample SAMN10711870, study PRJNA513365) | rock metagenome | isolation source: Antarctica rocks | place: Antarctica: Victoria Land, Buttleship Promontory | reverse complement strand
CCTAGCGTCGGCTGAGGAACACACATATGTAGCCAGCTTCTTTCCCGTAGCTACCTTTCTTCCTTAGCATTTATCTTCTAGTTAAATGACACCCCTATCTGACCCGCTCTAGGCAGGCCCCTAACAAACATGAAGAGTGCTTGATAGAGAAACATGAAGAATGCTTGATAGAGAATCATGAAAGAAGTCATGTAGAAAGCACTGTTCAACTCATGTTATGCGCTTAATTGACAAGTAATTTGAAGCATGTAGAAAGTTTAATAAAGCATTTGATAGAAAGTGTTAGGGGCCAGCATAGAGCGAGTCATATGGGTGTAATGTAACGAGTATATAAATGCTAAGGAAGGAAAGTATCTAGAAGGGAAGAGCCGGCTATCTATATGACTCAGGAGAACATAAGCTAACCCTGAATAGGGTTGGCCTCGGAACAACCCTATAGCCTAGCGGCGAGCGGCCGGCGATAGTCATCAACATAGCCACCAACATAGCTACCAACATAGGTGCGTAGCTAGGATCGTAACATGAACGAAGTAGATTATTTCGTATCGTCTACACGTCGATAGCAGAATAGTTAATGAGCATTTATCTAATGTTAGAGATCGGCATAGAGCGAGTCATATGAGTGTAATATAACTAATAGATAAATGCTAAGAAAGAAAAGTATCTACAGAAAAGAACTCGATTCTTATATGTGTGTTTCTCAGCTCTGTGCTAGACTCGATTGAGTTGACGTCTTACACATATGATGCAGAGTTTCAATGACATCACTTCTAGCTCGAATGCTCACTAGACTCGATTAGAATGAAATCAAGGCGAAGACTAGAAAGAATAGACGAAGACTAGACTCGTAACAGAAGCAGACATTCTAGTCGAAAGCTGTTTTATATGTCATAAATCAGGTCATAGCTCTAAAGAGTGTCTCGATCGATCTACTAGAATCAATGCAGTGAACAATGAATATGATTGCTTCGATTTCGATTCGAATTTCGATTCAAAAAACTAGTCATCTCTTCAAAAGTCATCGAAGAAATAGAGATTATATCTTTGTGCAAACTAGACGAAATTCTATCGAAAGAAAATTACTTTGAAAAGTCGTTTCTAATTGACGCTCATCTCATCTCTCAGAATCGATCTTTCAGTCTTCGTTCTCTAATAGACAGTGATTCAGTCGTCTACACGATCATACATTCTAATCTAGTCGATAAAGTATGCGAGAAACTGGAAATTCAATCTATATCACTGGCAAAAGAGAAGCTAATAAGAGGTTATGATGAGAAGATATTTAAGAAAATCATCACTCATAAAATTCTATTCAATCTCATTATCGAAAGTCATAAGAAATTGACTGTATCAATGCTGATAGCTGATATTGATCATCATGAAGTCATATTGAGTAAGCTCTGAATGAACAAAAACGAAATATTATTGAATATGTGAAACGACGTCATTGTTTTTTCGAATCAATTGAATACTTCTATTTCGATTTTTTCGATCTCTCTCAATTCAAAGCACTCAAGTTGATTGCAGTCAACTTCATCTTCTTCAATCACTCAGACTAAGATCTCTATGATGCTCAAACGACTCGTTCGAGAAGAGTCATTCTTGATTCGAAGCATAGATGCAGCTTCGTTCAAAACGCTGTTGAATCATTCAAAGAAGAACAAGATCGAAGTCTTTGCTCTATTCATGATGAACATCAATAGAGAAATCGCGTACAATACTCAGTGCGATTTGAACGCTCTAAACATCTCTTCAATCAATGAAACGACTCAGAATTTGAAAGATATTAAAGCAAAGCTGTCATTGAAATATCATGAGTTTCTAGATGTTTTTGATCGAGCTCAATCGAATAAACTATCTTCTCATCGCTTCTACGATCATAAAATCGAGCTCATCAGTGATTCAACGTTTTCTCGCTGCTGAGTCTATCGAATGTTCTTTGTAAAACTTCTGAAAGTAAAGAAGTACTTAAACGAGAATCTGTTGAAGAAATTTATCACTTCTAGTCAGACTCTCTATTTCTTTCTCGTTCTATTCGCTCTCAAAGCAAATGAAGATCTTCGATTCTGCGTGAACTATCGAAAGCTAAATGTCTTTTTCAAAAGAAATAGATATTCTCTATCGCTGATAGACGAGATCATTGATAAAATAGTGAGTTGCAAGCATCTGATTAGATTGAACATCATATCAGCGTTCAACAAACTTCGAATGCATCTCGATAGCGAGAATTACATCACTTTTATCACTGCTTTAGAAGCATATAAATACAAGATGCTATCATTCGAACTGACTAATGAATCGATCTTCTTTCAGCAATATATGAATGACGTTCTATGAGACTTTCTGAACGACTTTTGTCAAGTCTATCTAGATGACATTCTCATCTATAGCAAAACGAGAAAGAAACATAGAGATCACGTCAAACTAGTATTGAGTCGACTACGCGAAGCTGAACTGCAGATAGATATTCGAAAGTGCGAATTCGATGTAGAAGAGACTGTCTTTCTAGAAGTCATCGTATCAGAACTAGACCTTCGTATGAATCTCAGCAAAGTGACAGTCATAGTCAGCTGAATCACTTCGACCAATCTAAAAGAAATTCAGAGCTTCGTGAGATTTGTTAACTTCTACCGTCGTTTCTGTTACGATCCTAGCTACGCACCTATGTTGGTAGCTATGTTGGTGGCTATGTTGATGACTATCGCCGGCCGCTCGCCGCTAGGCTATAGGGTTGTTCCGAGGCCAACCCTATTCAGGGTTAGCTTATGTTCTCCTGAGTCATATAGATAGCCGGCTCTTCCCTTCTAGATACTTTCCTTCCTTAGCATTTATATACTCGTTACATTACACCCATATGACTCGCTCTATGCTGGCCCCTAACAAGAAAGTTCTTCATTCGATGATCTTCTACAGTAAAAGCATGATCCCCGCTGAAATCAATTACCACATCTATGACAAGAAATTGCTAGTCATTATTCGATGCTTCGAACACTGACGATTCGAGCTGAAATGCACTGAACTATTCATTCAGATGTTCATCGATCATCAGACTTTGAAGATCTTCATGAAAAACAAACAGTTGAGTCGACGACAAGTCAACTATCTGAACATTCTATTGAAGTTCAACTTTCAAATCATCTTTAGATCAGGCAAAATGAACACTAAAGTTGATGCTCTAATCAGAATGCCTCTAGTGAATGTCTCTGAATCAGCTCAGCGTCTTGAAGATCGTTTTCAGACTATTCTGACTTTTGATAAAGTTGATGTTCTATTTATTGAATCGAAAGCAAATCTCTATCAACGAGTATGAATGATCAATCAAACAGATGAGCTCTGCAGCGAATATAGACAAGCTATGAACGAAAACAAGCTCAAATTTCATATCACTAAACTGAAGAACTGCGAAATTCTTGACGACGTTCTATTTAAAAAAGATCTACTGTGAATTTCTGAGAACATGCACACGAAATTACTACAAGAAGTGCATGATCAATCTTCAATCTCTCATCTCGACAATAGACGAATCATCGATCTAGTTCAGCGTTTCTACTATTGATCAGATCATTGAACTACTATTCGACAATACATTCAAAACTGTCATGCTTGTCAGCGAAGCAAAGTCTCTAGAGATAGCATCAATAGACTTCATCATTCTCTTTCGATATCACAGAAACGCTGAAAAGATATAGCTATGAACTTCATCACTGAACTACTTCTGTCAGAAGACTATAACGTCATTTGCACAATCATATGTTGTCTAATCAAAGAATGTCACTATGTTCTCTGTCATTGAAAAGACGATGACATCTCAGTCGAAGAAACGATTTGAATCATGCTATGAAACATCTATCGACTGCATGATCTACTCAGTCTCATTGTTTCGAACAGAGACTCTCAATTCATATCGACTATGTGAAAAAGTCTTTGCAAGCGACTGAGAATCACAGCTAGTCTATTCACAGTTTATTATCTTGAGATTGACGATCAATCGAAACGAGTCAATCAAGACGTCGAACGAGAACTTAGAATCTACTGCAATTACATGCAGAACGACTGAATCAAATGAATATCTATGATGAAATTCAGTGACAATTTCAATATCTTCTCGATCACTTCAATGATTCTCTTTTACTTCAATAAAGAATTTCATTCTTGAATGAGTTTCGATTCAGATACGACTGACTACAAAACAACTTGTGAACGACTTGAAGCTAGAAAAGCAGATGATATTGTCATTCGAATGAAAGAGCTACTGAACTTCGATCGTCAACAATTGAAAAAGATGAAGCTGATCATCGAAGTTCGAATCAATAAACATAAACGAAACGTCATCTATGAAGTAGATGACTGAATTTGACTATCTTTCAGAAACGTCAAGACAACAAGACTCTGCAAAGATTTGAAAGATAAACAGCTAAACTCTTATCAAATCACTGTCAAAGTGAGTATCTTCTATCATCTTCATCTATCAGTCAGCATGAAGCATCTGCATTCGATGTTCAGCTCGAAGCTACTGTGATCGTATTCAGAAGATTCTCTATCAGAACAGCATTCAGAATCACTCAGACTCATCACTATCAAAGATGATGAACATTGAGAGATAAATGATATATTGAACTTCAGACGCTATCGAGATTGAATACAGTACAAAGTCAAATGAACAGATCTAGATAGAAACGACGAATGATACTATGTCGATAAAGAGAAATTCGATGACTCAGAGAAAGTTTTGAACGAATTTCATAAGCTATATTCAAACAAATCGCGCTAAATATCGAAATAACTATCAACAAAAGCGAGCAAATGAACTACATTCATGCAAACATGAATTTTCAAAGAAAAGAGTAATGTTACGAGCGTATCAAGACTGAACAAGGCTGAAGCTTTAATCAATTCACAGTGAACGCTAGTGAGTTCTCTGCGTAATGATTAGAACTAATCAGCGAGCTAGTCAGGTTTGACTCAGATATGACTCAGATATGACTCAAATATGACTCAACACTCTTTTCTTTCATCAACATCTTGTTCATCTATATCACATTCTTTTCATGTCACAAACACATTTCTTTCGAGTCTAGCGCAGTCTCTGAACATTACATAAATAGAAGCTTTTGTATCAATCTTCTTCTGTATTCTTAATATTCAGTTATAGCTATTTCTAAAGATCAAGCACTATCAACTCTGATCTTCACTGATTGTATCATTTAGACACGATTCTGACAATATCTAAGTCATATCTGAGTCATATCTGAGTCAAATCTGACTAGCTCGCTGATTAGTTCTAATTATTACGCAGAGAACTCACTAGCGTTCACTGCAAATTGATTAAAGCTTCAGTCTTGTTCAGTCTTGATACGCTTGTAACAGATGATTGCAAATCATATGAAAAACATAAGACACATTAGAAGCATAAAATAAATATCTGAAACATAATGATCACAAAAATAAAATCATCAGACAAACAAAATGCGCACACTTCAAATCACAGATGCATGAGCTAAGTGATGCATTGAAATCAATAAGATGCTTTGCAAAATGAGCTGAAATCAAAAGTCAACTATTTAAAAAACTTTCTCAGTTTTCGTCGCTGAAACAAGATGATACTGATCACATGATAACAACGTTTGAAGAAAAAATCAAGATGCTGTAAGAGAAATTCTTTTCTTCATTCTTACAAGCAGATGTTAACGACATTTCAGATTCATTCATATCTTTGACAGTATCATCAAATTCACGCATCTCAGAAAATGAGATGAAGTGAGCAATCAGACGAGTAAAAGTGAACAAAGCATCAGATGTCTCTGAAATCTCAAACAGAGCACTTCAAACAGATCTCACAGAACTGATCTCAGTGCTGACGAGTCTATTCAATGCATGCGTGATACATAAATGTCACGATTTTAGCATGTGTTACTTGAAAGATGTTGGGAAAAGAGATGTTAGATCACTTAGATGATGTTGAACAATATTATAGATGATGATAGATGTGAGATTATCAGTGATGTTATGAGAATTTCTCGATACGAATGATACTCAGCGTTCATGAAGTATAAGAACATCTGAATGATCTTTTTCTTTTCTTTCTTCTTCGTGCAACGTCTTGTATCTAAAATCTAGTTATTAGAATTTCATTCTGATTTCATTCAGCTCTCAGTTCATGACATTACGTTGCATCACACTACATCATGAGTCAATTCGAGAATATCAGCAACACTCTGCCGTCGACATCTCTAGCTTCGATCAACGAATTCATCACTGTCGCTCAGTTTTGAATTCACGTCAACAATGCTTCCGAAGCGTGATACACTTTTCTGATCGAACTTCAAACTTGATTCAACGACATCATCACTCAGTATATCAACTGAGTCTCAGTTTGTCAACAAGAACATGAGCAAACTCAGATTGAACTTAAGCAGTTTCAGATCAATAATGAAATCTTGTCAGAAATGATTCAAGAACTCAAGAGCATGAGCAGAATCAATATCAAATCAGAGAAATATTTGAATTCAGAACTTTATATCGAAGAGCGAGAGAACAAGCTAAATCAGTTCATCTTCGAACTGATCAGCAAGCTGAAGTTGAACGCGAATCGTTATTCAACTTTCGAGTCTCGTCTTCTGTATGAGTACAGTCGCTTATCGAGAAACGCTGTCGCTCAAGCGTTGTCACGTATGACTGCTCAGCATGACAAGCTAGTCACGATTGAGCAATTAGTTGTCTTGTTAAGACAAGTCTTCGATGATTCAGACAAGCAAGAAATCGCTCAGCGATTCATTTCAGCTCTAAGAATGCGAAATCGCATCTTCATCAAATATCTGTTTGATTTTCAGCAGCACATTGATGCAATCGAATATGACGTCGTAATTCGAAAATTCAATCTGAAGAATGAACTATTCAGCAAGCTCAAAGCTCTATTGATTCAGATGAATGTCAGCAGTCTGAACTATGAGCAGTTGATTATCAAATGTCAGCAATTGAATAGTCGATATCGCGTCACAGTACAGAATCTTCTCAAGTCAAAAGCAGTGATTCATTCTGTCTCTGTGATCTCTACAGTTCTCGCGTATCTCGTCAAATATGTGACATTCTTGACAGGCTCGAAAGCTACGATCTTGAGCTCGAAGAATCTCATGAATTTATCGATCATCAACATGAAGAAACGAGGCTCACTGACTCTCAAGAAGCATCAGCATCGCATGATCAATCATCTGTGTCTATACTGCGATAAGTCTGAACATCAGACTGCGATCTGCAATTCAAAGCTCAAGATTCAGCTACGAGTCGTCTCATTATTCGCTCTTGCAATCTCTATCGACAATCTCGCTTTCGATACTTCTTTCGTCTTGAAAAAAGCCTAGTCTCTGCGTACAGTCGCTCGCAGAGACAATCGAACAGTCTGAAAATCTCTGCACTCTCAGTTAGCTCGATTCATCGATTAGAAAAGAAGATGAACAATGATCATCTCGTGCTCTCAGATAATCTAGAAAGCAATAAAATCAATGTCAATCTTTCTGTTTTGATTGATATCGACGTCATCGATTATGCATTTATTGATGACTCTTTCGCGCAAAGACACTCTCTGCTTTGTTTTTCTTTGTCTGAAATTTGTACTCTTCAGAAGTTTGATGATCAATCAGTTGTATTCAATTCAATCACTCATTACGCTCTTGTCAAACTTCGAGTCTCAAGCGAGAAGCTCGAAGAAACTCTCTTCTATGTCACTCAACTTTCGCAATTCTCAGTTGTTCTAGATCTGCTCTGATTAAAAAGTCATAAAGCAATTATAGATCTGCGTCATAATCAGCTCATCTTTGAATCTCAAGTCAACTCAGAACTCGTACTTGAAACTCTCTCGAGCATCTCGATCTCGACTGTGTCAATATCAATCTCTTCAACATCTTCATTCTTGAAACATCTGAAAATCTATGCTATAAATAGTGCTTCGTTTCTGCGACTCGCTAGAAAAAAGAATCATGATCTGTTTGTCATATTCATGAGAAATATCGACAAAGCTCTGAAAATCACGTCTTTCGTTGATTCTGTCACGCTATTGCTCTTCGAATATCACGACTTTCTAGATGTTTTCTCTCGCAAATTGATGAACATTCTATCTGAACGACGTCTCTATGATCATAAAATTCAGCTGCAGAAGAACAAAACTTCTATCTTCGAGCCTTTATATGACATGTCTCAAGATGAGCTTCGAATACTAAAGAAATATCTGAAGAATAATTTGATCAAAGACTTTATTCAAGTCAGCTCTTTTCTCGCGATCTCTTCGATACTCTTTGTTAAAAAATCAAGCGAAGAACTCAGATTTTGCGTGAATTATCGAGGTCTGAACGCCATGACAGTTAAGAATCGATACTCGTTATCTCTCATTCGAGAAACCCTAGATCGACTGACTAAGACCAAGTACTACATCAAGTTAGATATCATTGCAGTCTTTAATAAACTGCGAATGACTTATGAAGACGAGTGAAAGATCGCTTTTCGGACACGTTATGACTTATACGAGTACAACGTTTTGCTCTTCGAACTCACAAACGAATCGTCATCATTTCAGAACTTCATTAATGACACTCTGCATGACTTCTTGAACGTTTTCTGCATCGCGTACATGAATGATATCTTGATCTATAGCAACAGCAAAAAGAAGCATACTCAGCATGTTCATCAGATACTGAAGCGACTTAGAGTCGTTGAACTACAGATAGATATCAAGAAATGCGAATTTTCAGTTATCGAGATCAAGTATTTGAGTCTAATAATCATCATTCACGAAATCAAAATGAATTCTGAGAAGATTAATGTTATCATGAATTGAGCTGCATCTCGAGACGTCAAAGATGTTCAGAGCTTTCTGAGCTTCATCAACTTCTATAGACGATTTATTAAGAAGTTTTTCAAGCTGATTGATTTGTTGACTGTCTTAATCAGAAAAGATCAGTCATTTAATTGAACTCAGAAGTGTCAATTCGTCTTCGATCGACTCAAGCAGACGTTCATCACTGCTTTTATCTTAATGCACTATAATTCGAATCTACTCATGACTGTGAAAATCAATGTCTTCGACTATGTTGTGATCGAAGTCATGTCTCAGCGAGATGATAATGAGCAGTTAAGATCTGTGATCTATTTCTCTTTCAAAATGCTACTCGCAGAATGCAACTACGAGATTTATGACAAGAAACTTCTAGCTATAATCAGAGCTTTTGAGAAATGAAGACTCGAACTGAAAGACACGTTAGACTTCGTTGAGATCATTTTCGATCACAAGAATCTAGAATATTTCATGTCAATCAAGCTGCTTAGTCGAAGACAAGTCAGATGATCAGAATTTCTCTCTCGATTTAACTTCAAAATCGTGTATCGTTCGAATGAATTGAACACTCGAGTCGATGCACTCACGCGTCGATCAGAAGATCTTCTCTTGAACGAGAGAAATAGTCGTCGAGAACATCAGTGACAGATCGTGCTAAAATCAAAAAATCTGAAAATTCAAGTCTTAATCAATGTTCTCGACGATAGTGACTCTGAAGCATTCGAATCAAGTGACTCGAAGAGCGAATCAGTGATCTCTGAGCAGTCTGAATCATCAGAGAAAATGTCTATGAATGAGCTAGAAGAACAACTCTTCGCAGTCTATTTCAATGATGAATGAGTACAGATCATGATAACTGCGTTAAGAGATGATCAACGAAAGCTTAAAGAATTTTCGTTAGCGAAATGTATGCTGCGAAGTGATCGAGTCTACTATAGAGATAGACTATTGATATTCGAAGATGAGAAACTGCGACTACGTCTGCTTCAGTTAAGTCATGACACGTCTATTGCGAATCATTCAGAAAGAGTCAAGATCTACGAAATACTCAGTCGTCATTATTACTGACTCGAAATGATCAAGACAGTAGCTCGCTTCGTACGCAATTGTCATTTATGCTCTCGAGTGAAGATCTCTAGAGAAAAATATCAGAGAGCTTTGAAGTCTCTTGATGTACTCAATCGTCGCTGAAAAGACATAGTCATGAATTTCATCGTGACAGTATCTGAAAGTAAGAATCTGAATGAAAATTCGATAATCAATATTCTGATAGTCGTGAACAGACTATCTAAACAAGTGCATTATGAGTCTATGAGTGAAATTACAGCTTTAGATACAGCTTGAGTTTTTTATCGTGCAATATGAAAACATCATGAATTATCTGATTCAATCGTCTCGAATCATGAAACTCAGTTTGTCAATCACTTTTGAAACGAACTTTGTACTCGATTGAAGATTCAAGCTCAATTGTCAACTGCGTTTCACTCAGAAACGAATGATCAAATCAAGAATGTCAACGACGTTTTGAAACAATATCTTCGAGTCTGCGTGTTCTTTATGCAGAACGACTGAGCTGCATGACTGTCATCAGCTGAATTTGTCATCAACAATCACTTCTTCAAAAGCACTCAGTGCACGTCGTTTCTAGTTAACTTCGAACAGCATTCTCGAATGAAGTTGAAATCAAAGAAGACTCAGAAGAACGTTATTGAACATTTGAAATGAATACATGTTGATCTGTTTGTTCAGAAAATGAATTGAATCAATGAAATTCTGCGAGAACAAATGATCTTAGCTCAAGCATATCAGAAACAATTCGCTAATGTTCATCGACAACACGCTCTCAAGTATGCAATTAATGATATGGTTTGATTAGATGCTCGCAATCTGATGATTTATTGACTCAGCAAGAAGTTATCTAATAAATTCGAGAAATCTTTCAGAATCATCAAAATTGTTAGTTCTCATTCTTATCAGTTAGAGTTGCTCAATGACTGATTCTGTTTCGACGTCTTTCATACTTATCTGCTTCATTCTGTGATCAACGATCTCTTATCTGAACAAATATCTCTTGCGTCGTTTTCGATAGTCTTCGTCGAAGAAGTGCTTAGCTGAGAGATGAACGAAATATTGAACTCTCGAGTAAAGAACTCTCAGCTAGAGTATTTAATTAAGTGGACTGAAATAGAAGAAAACAGTTGAGTAAAGTTTGCGAATGTGATGAATGTCATCGAAGCCATGAACGTCTATCACGCTCGAAATTCCGATCGTTCAAGTAAGAATTCATGAATCGCTTACATGCAAGAAAGCAGCGACTCTGAATATGAGTCAGAGAATTAAAAGTCTCGCAGAAGCTTCGACTTCAAAAAGAGAGATCTATTGTCACGATTTTAGCATGTGTTACTTGAAAGATGTTGAGAAAAGAGATGTTAGATCACTTAGATGATGTTGAACAGTATTATAGATGATGATAGACGTGAGATTATCAGTGATGTTATGAGAATCTCTCGATACGAATGATATTCAGCGTTCATGAGGTATAAGAACATCTGAATGATCTCTTTCTTTTCTTTCTTCTTCGTGCAACGTCTTGTATCTAAAATCTAGTTATTAGAATTTCATTCTGATTTCATTCAGCTCTCAGTTCGTGACAATAAATATCACTTGAAGCAGTTCAAAAAGACTCAAACAATAGTGCTACGTAAATCAAAGAAAAGTGATTACATTGATTCAAAAACATATTGACTTATTGCTTTGCTTGATATCATGAGCAAAGCTTTAGAGTCAATTATGATCAAAAGACTGAGTGACATAGCTGAAACTCATCACATGCTTTCGAATGCTCAAATGAGAGCGAGACGTAAGTGATTCATGATCTCAACGTTAAATCTACTAGTAGATTAAGTTCACATCATGTAAGACTGTGAAATCAAGTACGTGATCTTCATGTTAAGTCTAAACATCATTAAAGCGTTTGATCGAGTCTTGCACATCAGACTGCTACACATGCTGAAAATGAGAAAAACATCGAGCTATATAGTTGAATGAGCATGCAGCTTTCTAAAGAACAAAGAGATGTTACTGATATTCAACAAGCAAATGAGCACTATGCACAAGATAAATGCAGACATATCTTAAGAATCTTTCATTTCATCAATTCTCTTTCTATTTTTCAACATAAGTTTAATTGAAAAATGCAAACCATTGAGAATCAAAATTAAAGTGCTCAACTTCGTAAATGACATCAACATTCTAGCATATGACAAATTCATTGAAGAAATCTGCAAAACATTAAGCAAAGCACATGATGTTTGCATGAAGTAAGCTTGAATTCATGACGCAACGTTTGCATCAGAAAAATATGAGTTTACACATTTCACTAGAAAATCGAGAAAATTCAACATAATGACTAATATACAAATAAAAAACTCAATGATTAAGTTGAAGTCAGATGTGCGAGTTTTAAAGATTCAACTGAACATGAAACTGCAATGAAGCGCGCATCTTCAACAGATAGAAGTGAATCACGTCATAAGAATGCTTGCGTTTAGTCATCTAGAAGTCTTCACATGAAGAGTAATCTGCACAAAAGTGAGACAAGTGTACTCAACTGTAATGAAATCAGAAATTGCATTCAAAGCATCAGTCTGAACATCAGCGTGACAAAGAAAAAGAACTGTCAGACAAGAAATGTAGACTAAAAACTCTGCAAAATCAGATTCTACATCACGTTGCAAAAGTGTTCAAAAGAGTAAGCATCGAAACGTTAAAGATCGAAATGTATACAAGTTCGTTGCATGTTCATTTGAACATGCTGCAGAATAAAGTCACATTACGCAGTTGAATCAACGACAGAACGCAAGAGACTAGATGAGCATGCAAACTTATACGCGTTTAACTGATGAAAATTAATCGTCTCATCTTTCGCTTTTCTGTCATTGTTACGATTCTAGCTACGCATCTTCGTTGATAGCTATGTTGATGACTATGTTGATGACTATGTTGATGACTATTCTGAGAGCTATCGTCGATCGCTCGCCGCTAGGGCATAGGCTTGTTTCGAAGTCAACTCTATTCAGAGTTAGCTTATGTTCTTCTGAGTCATATAGATAGTTGACTTTTCCCTTCTAGATACTTTTCTTTCTTAGCATTTATATACTCGTTACATTACACTCATATGACTCGCTCTATGCTGATCTCTAACATTATATAAATGTTTCTTTGTTACAGACGAAGTGAAATAATCTGCATCGATTTCTTTGAATGCTTCTGCTAGTAGTTCTTCAACCCTCTATTGACTTTGATCTAGCGACTTGCGTTCGTGCAGCAGCACTCATCTTTCTTTCCTCGTGAGCTGATTCAGCGAGAATAAACAAAAGATTCGAACTCGTGCGCTGGTCAGCGAGTATAAACAAACGATTGAAATCATTCAACTAGATCAAAGATCAGCGAATTAATCGTTCATTCAGATTCGCAAGAGATTCTTCGAATTTGTTGAACAATCAAACGAAGTCAGTCATAGAACTGCGTGAAGTCTCTATCTCGAGAAGCAAACCCTCAGTGAGTCTGCTTCAATGACATCGTCAATGCGATGATCTACTCGCTCTCATCGTTCTACTCATCAGTGAATCTGATCATACGTTCACGTGCAACTAGTGAGTCTGCTACAATGACGAGCTCAAAGTTGATCTCTTCGATGAGCAAGTCGATCAGTGAGTCTGCTTCAATGACACTGTCAATGCAATGATCTATCTTCTCATCGTTCTACTCATCAGTGAATCTGATCATACATTCACGTGCAACTAGTGAGTCTGCTACAATGACATCTTTCGTCAATGCGATAATCTATCTACTCACATCGTTCTATCTACCAGTGAATCGATCTGTCGACTCGTTCACGTGCAACTAGTGAGTCTGCTTCAATGACACTTCTACCTCGCATAGTGAGTCTGCTACAATAGACATTTCGATTCTACACAAGACTAAGAAAATACATTCATGCGAACATGAATCGTTGAAGAAGAGAAGTAATGTTACGATTCTAGCTACGCATCTTCGTTGATAGCTATGTTGATGACTATGTTGATGATTATGTTGATGACTATGTTGATGACTATTCTGAGAGCTATCGTCGATCGCTCGTCGCTAGAGCATAGACTTGTTTCGAAGTCAACTCTATTCAGAGTTAGCTTATGTTCTTCTGAGTCATATAGATAGTCGACTCTTTTCTTCTAGATACTTTTCTTCCTTAGCATTTATATACTCGTTACATTACACTCATATGACTCGCTCTATGCTGATCTCTAACAGTCATCAAGAAAATAGTGCTTCTGAACACATCTATTCAAGAAGACGTAAGAATGCAGTCTAAATGCAGATGATTCAACTTCTTTATGATGATCTCAATAAGCAATAACATTGCAATAACATTATATCACAAAGATCAATGAAAGCAATGATGAGAAAAATACAAGAAATGCATTGCAGACATCAATATAATCTCAGCACAAAGATCTCATTTATTCAACAAGATGATAAAGATGCGTGATGATCTTCAGAAGATTGAAAGCATTTTTGCAACTTACATCAAAATCAAACGCATAGATCTTAACATTTATTTGCACTCAAGAAACGTTTTAAGCATGAATAGCTCGCGATGCAACTGCGAATGAAGTCATCAGACAGCGAAGCATGTACTCATGCATTGCTCGAACTGAACTCATCTGCGATCAAGAATGCTACGCGATATCGACTTCTTAAACTATTGAATAATCATCGCGATCACGAAAGATTTCAAAGCAGCAATGAGAATGATGATGAAAATGAAGCTTCTGAAGCAATTTAAAGTAACTAGAACATTCATTCTTTAACATGCAATCAACGCAAACAAATTTGATACATAGTCTTAATCTTGTCATTTCAACTACGTGAAGCAGTCATATAAATAACAAATGATTTTCTATCTCAGAGAGTTTTGTTCACTCGATACACATAGCATAAAGTTTCTCATGAGTCGATTTAATTAATGTCACAAAAATGTATGAATTTATTATTATTAATTATTATGTTATCTGTAATCATTATGTTGTTTATAATCATCATGTTGTCTGTAATTATAAAATCACATTATTTTAATCATAATATCATTTATATGTATATTTTACTTCTTGTATTTTACTTCTTGTATTCTGCTTCTTATATTTTGCTTTTTATATTTTACTTTTTATATTCTATTTCTTATATTTTGTTTTTTATGTTCTGTTTCTTGTATTCTGCTTTTTATATTTTGCTTTTTATATTTTGCTTTTTGTATTTTGCTTTTTGTATTCTGTTTCTTATATTTTGTTTCTCATATTTTGCTTCTTATATTCTGCTTCTTATGTTCTGCTTCTTATATTTTACTTCTTATGTTTTACTTCTTGTATTCTGCTTCTTGTATTCTGCTTCATATTCACGCTGTAATTATACTGATATGTGTATTCTGCTCTGAATCATTCATAATCACTGTGTTGTCTGTATTCACAGTGTCATGTCGCTCGTAATCATGATGTTTCATCATTCATTTCATGCTTTCACTCATATTCAATATGTCACTCAATACTAAAACAATGCATTTACACAGTGTAGATTGATCTAAAGATTGTATTACAATTTACATTATTAACTACGAACATCAGATTAACATTTATGAGATGAGTTTTGAATTTTGAGATGAATTCACAGCCTCGCTCGCTTGACGTTCAACATTCAACATCTGAGATTTGAGTTATTTCAGTTTGCACGATATGGTCTGCCGTACATTGTTCTCGAATTTCGCACTTCTGATGAGAATCGAAAGCTTGAAACGTTGCCTTCGGCTTGGGGGAAATCATCATACATAGTATGATATGGTTCGCGATATTGACGAAAACTGTCTTTCGCGCATTCGACAAGACAGCGATGAGCTGAGTCTAATGATGATGAGGTTCGCTCATCCTTCTGTTGGCTTTCGACGAGCGTTCCCTCTTGGCGTGGGGACGATTTGATGCGATTGGCCAAGGCTTAGCATTAGGTAGATGCATCATGCATGACACCTGTGCTTCCTCGCTGCTCCCTCTGAAGCGGCCCTGCTCCCTTTCCTAACCCGAACCGGCAATTCTCAATCCTAAGTTCGGGGATCGTATAATATATATATATATATATAGCATCGCTGTGTGCCCAAACTGACCCTTACTAAGGTCCCGCCGCTTTGCTCTCGCGCTAACGCTCCTTTCGTCCCTCTCTGCTCTCCCTTGCTCGCTCGTTGCTCCCCCGTGCTCCCCCTCAGCCACCTCCTGCTCGCGCTCTCTGCTCCCTCCTGCTCCCTCCTTCGAGGTTACGACTTTAATGATGGTCCGATGGGCAGTTTCCGATTTCACTAGTGACATTGACTTAAACGATGAGCTTTCAGGCAAAGTCTCTCTAAATTGAGTGCCTAATTCCCACTGAATATACTCAATCTTTACATCTAGTCAACTCGCGGAGGGGAAGGCTAGAGATCAGCGCAGCAAGTGATACGAGTTTAATATGAATGCTTTTCTGTTCTTCACATTTGACATAAGTTGACTCGTTACTGAAAGTCGAAAAGTGCTTATCAAATCATCATTAAAGTCTTAATCTCATATCAGTTATTTGTCACATAGATTGATCGTTCTTGTCTAGAAAGCATTAAAACATGATTTTTTTTTGAGTCTGTTCAGACTAGCTAACTACGTTTAATTCTGCTCAAAGAGTTTCACTGTTGAAAAGTTCTTTTAATTATTCTTTGATTAAATTAATACTATGTTTTGAGAAAACTGATTACATGAGAGTTCATGTCAGTATTATCAAGATTTGTCAGTGAGCTTCGTCGAAATTTCAAATTAGTGAAAGCATGATGAAAGCTGCGAAAGATGAAGCAGATTCATTATGCACTAACGATCAAATTATATTCAGTGTCTAGTACTGACAGCGAAGTGAAAATTTGTAAGTATACAACTGCATGTTCTTGCACATTGAAGCTTTTGGGTATGAATATACAAGGCAGACTAGTCATCCGCTGATTTTCGATACACTTGTCACAGTCTCATCAATTTGTTCGACGTCAAGCCTGCTCAAGTGTAACCATAACGGTGGCTGTATGGAATCGACTCATCGTAAGGAGCCGTAGTCATTCAGTCTCTCTTCATATTCTTGGACTCTTTGCGGTGCTTGCTGGCTTGAGTTGACTTCTTGGTGTCGAAGTCCTGAGGTTCAGCGCGGAAATATCTGCATGAGCTTATAGCTTCGAAGCTTCGTCTTCTTGCAACCTCGTGCGTTATGTATTTAATTAATTGAACACCTACCATTTTACCTGCCTTACACCCGTGATACACAATTCCCTCCCAACAGTCCCAGCCATCCAGAAACAACTCTCCCCTGCCCTTGACCGTCCTCTCTCTTCTCCCAAGCAGGCATGCCCACTCAAGCAGTACACTTGCAATTACAATTCGACGCAGTGCCATTCGAGACCATCAAGCCATGCTGGCCCCAAGTCGACATGGAGCCATTCGAAGCCGAAATGCTGAAGATGCCGGTGCCAAAGGACGCCGTGCCCTGGCTCATTTGCAGATAGCAATTAGGCTGCGGGCCAACGTCTAGGAGGAGCGGGTGGACGTTGTCGGCGGAGGGAATGGAGATGTTTACGAGGGCTGTTGGGAGGGGGAGATTCGTTGTCAGCAATGGCTGTAGATTGCGGGCAGAATTCGGATTATGATGGGGATGCTGCAGAACTTACGGTTCGTGAGATAGCTGCAGTAGAGTTGCAGAGAGGATTTGGTGTAGGTCGTCGTCCAGGAGACGTCGATGGTGTCGCCGTCGTGGAATTCTTGGCCGCTGGTGGGAGCGGGGAATTGGAAGAGGTTGGCGAGGGACCCGGACGCGAGGGCTAGGATGGTGAGGGTGCGGGTTGTGAAGTGCATGGTTGAGTTTGGCTGTAAGGAACTTGATGCAGTCGCTGCTTCAATGGTCTACAAAAAGATTGCGAAATCCAACCTGGGATTTTGTGGGACAATGAGACGAGACAGTGAATCGTGAATCGTGAACCGTGAACCGTGAACCGTGAAAGATGAGCTGCTTCATACTTCGTTCTACCATCGTCAGGCCTTTATATAACCTGACTGATTCACCGTATCAAACAAGCGAGATTCAGGGACAGCGGCCTGTGTGCCCACCTGGGTTATGTTGTTCGTTAACCCGCTCTACTGACTATTATACAGGTAAGTAGATTGGGGTTTCGCGGCTGTTGCGGTACGGCTCGGGAAAGCTGTAGTTGAATATGCGATCTTATTCGTACCGTGCCTTGAGTACTGTTCAAGAAGTGCACATGCGCCTCGGGACCGTGAGCTTGAGTGTAACCCTGTAAAGAGTGAGGCTTTGAACCTGAATTGTAAGTCTTGCCCTTTGGGTCCTCGGGTTTTGCAGATGCGATCTAAGCTATCCATGTCGTTGGTCACCGGCATCGATAGTATTCGGCACAGTTGTGTCTCAGAAGAAGTGGAATGGGAGGGCTGAGCTGTACATATTCGCGCGCTCGAACCTTGCTAGAAGGTCGAGCGATCTCTTATCTTAGTGAATCGCACCCGTTACATATCCATTTGTCTTCGAATGGTTCGAAATGAGGTCTTGGCGAACAGAGTCATTCCGGTTGTCAACGTCGTCTATGCTCATTGAATGTCCCAATCCATATTGATTGAACGTTGCAGGTGTTTTAATACCGAACCCTACCTGTAAGTTTAAAATTTAGCACGGTAGAAGCATTGGCTGGAAGTCTGATATATGTATGTGAACCACACCGGTTATTTAGTAGTAAATACAAATACTATCGTCTAGCCTACGTGAAATCATTATATCGTCAGCACACTTCACACTGCTAGAGGACTTTAATAGTATTATTCGTACTATTAGAGGGATTACTAGCATATATAGATAACAGTGCGGGCGAATATCTCTAAGAGCAGCTATAGCCGGGTATCAGGCAGCTAATTCAGGCTCCCACCTACTGCGCCCTCTGCACTGCCTCATAGTACTTCCTTTGTGCTCCCTCGGTGCTCTCTTCTGCTCTCTCGGTGCTCCCCTCTGCTTCCTCGATGCTCCCCTCTGCTCCCTCGATGCATATATATTATATACACCCCGAACTTAGGATTGGGGATTGCCGTTTCCGTTCGGGAAAGGGACCAAAGCCGCTTTAGAGGGAGCAGCGAGGGAGCAAGGGGGGCGCACCCGAATAATTTGACGGATCGTATTACAGGGAGAATTGTCGATCAGCTTACTCACAATAGCACTTTCAAAGCAGTGGGTTTTCTGCTTTCGACGAAGTCGATGCCAGAGCTTAGCATGAATGGTGAGAAGTGGATCATGATAACGAACCAAAGCTGTGACAAGTCGGCTTGAGTCGTCATCGTTTAGAAAAGGCGATAAGAGAGCGGGTAGGGGAAAACCGGATCCCGGGCACGCCGGGCTAGGTATAACTGTGAAAATGTTTCTTCATAATGTTTGCGATGATAAAAACAGTTTTTAAAACATTATAAATAATTTAATAATGTATTATAACAACGACGTAAACTGTATATAAAAGAAAAAGAAAGTGGTTGAGAAAGAAGTAGATCTCGATTGAAAAGAAAAGGTTGATTGATATAAAATGCTAAGCAAAAACATTTCAAACGATCGGAATTAAATTCTGTTTACATCAGCTCCCTTTTAGCTTACGTTGATCGATCTGTGTCGTGTAACCGAGCCCGTTTTTGCAGCCGAGAGCGCGTGGTGCTTGCGTCTGTCATTGTTGACGAGATTGGTAGAGGAGTCTCAAGGAGCACCGAGTACTAAGCCAAAGCCAAGTGATGACTGCATACCCCCTTGTGTCCTGCGGACCAACTTCTTATCTTCCCACGAAACGGAATTAATATGACAATGCTCACCTTGCCAGATTCAGCCTCAAAACTAGCACAGCCGGCGTCATTCCACATTCGAGCTTTTCACGCTTTCCCCTATGCGTGAGCCATCTGGCGAGGAAATTCCGAGCGACGAGATCAAGGGGCTCTGATTGGCCACATACAGTCCAAAGGGGCAATATATGCCAAGCATATCAACCATCACGACTTCTGAGTCCTGACCACACGCGGCCTAACACAGCCACAACGTTTCGATGCCGCAAAGTTACATTCATCAAATGCGAAGCTACTGTACATAGTGATAGTGGTGGACTAGTAGTAGTAAGGTACGGAAGATAGTAGGCACTTCAGTTGTAAGGTATACTGGAGTCTGTATGGCAGCAGACGAAACCCATAACCACAACGCCAGGACACCCAGTGCTACGGTGACGGCGCCCTTCCCGGGTCGATGCACGCTTTACACTAACTGGCCATCCGCTACCAATGACGATCTCAGGTACACGGTAAGTAGCTGCCGGGATCCTCCCCCCCACCCCTCCCACCCCAAAGGCACACATCATACATGGGCATATCCAGACACCCACTTCCGGTATGCTCTGCGCTCTACTTCAGGGAACCTTCAGAGTTGCATACGCCTCTCGAATGCATTGTCCTTTCGTCTCATCTTGTTGATCAGCCCAGCTTGCAGAATTCTTGCTTCTGAACAGTATATCACATGAAATCTAGAGCGTTTCAAATGTCTTCATAGCCCGAGTGATAGAGCTTCTTCAGAAGTACATGGTTTTTCATCTCCACCGTCATTTGAGATTTGTAGTTTATAAGGTGCTCCCCCAGCAAACTATGAGAGTTTAAAGAATCCCTTGTATTTGTTGAAGAGCACGAGAAAGACGGTGTTATATACGCTCCTTGTTGGCCTAACATCCAATCGGCAAACTTTACCAGCTTAATTTCGAGCTACTACCGGCGAACAAACGATCTACCGCCGGTGACGGGAGCTTCCTCCACAGATGCAACGCAAGCGAGATCAATCATCATGGCAGCCAAGAGAGAATTTGCCGACGATTGCACCAAGGCTCAAGCAGCCATTGACTCGGGACCCTAGCCCTAATAGCCAGAACGCCAGAGGCAATGTGACGAATAATGCTGGACAACGACTGCCTCCAAGGTCTCGGTTTGGGTGTTGGTAGGTCCTTCCGACCAGTGAGCTCGGGGCTTAGAGCTGATATCGCCCTGTTCTTAGGACTTGTCGGGCAAGCCGCTTCTCGCCATGGAATGCCACAAGATGACTTTGCTAACGTGACATAGATGCGTAAGGTCAAGTCCGTCTTCCTTTCTCTCCTTTGCCAGAAAGCAATGGTGCTCATCATTTATGACACAGATGCGATGAAGCTAGGCCTAAATGCACTGTAAGACCCGGATAACCCCCACTGGCCATCACGGTGGAGGTAGAGGCTAACCTTGGAACCTTTCTATCAGCCTTGCAACCGCTTGGGACACCTTTGTGACTATAGTCCTCGCCTTTCATTCAAGGATGAAACTCCCCGGGTTGTTGAGAAAATGCAAGGTGTGACAAGGGCGGGAGGCAATATCAACTCGGTCTTTGATCGTACGTCTATCTCTATGCCTTGGAAGCGAGTAATACTAACAAGATAGACTCTTGTCAGCGCGGCTTCGGATCCAGTGACACGTCTCAGGCAACAGATGATTTGCTCTTACCCTTTGCTTTACTGACAAACGACGAGGATCGGGAGAGGAAAGCAGAATATCGAGCACCAGGAACTTATAACGTTATTGCCACACTCGAAAGCTTTGCGAACCTTAAGGAGTATAGAGGCGACAAAAACATGGTTGTGAGAAACAGGGTAGAAACGTTGGACGATATTCTAGCGGACCAACAGCGCGCCAATAGCCTTAAAAGCAGAAAATCCAGCGCAGACATGTCCGAAGATCCAGATATACTGATCCTGAACGAATTTGAAGACAACATCAGGAGAATCCCGGCCTCGGGCTCTCTTAGCGCACAGTCTCGAACTCATGGAACGTCGTCGTCACCAGTCATCTCCTCCGAAGCAATCACTCAGCATACGGACTCTCCAGATCACGAGGCACAGTCAATAGATATCTCAACTCTTGATGGAGAAGACGCTCGACTAGTATCTTATTACCGGGATTTTATTTGTCGTCAGGTAGTCCAAGTGCATAACGACTCGCTGGGCTGTCCCCAGAATACCGGTAGGCGTTCAGTGCAGGAAATCTTAGAGACAGAGGCGACCCGTTTCCCTCCTGTAAGTACATTCTGTATATCATCAACTGTATCTACTCTTATCTTAGCTTACATCCCTCATCAACCTCTTTTAAGTTTTCTTTTGAACGTTTTACGAGCAAAGCTACCTCGGCGCGGTTTCAACTGACACTTTCTTTCTTCCAGCTCTACCACGCTCTCATGGCATTTTCTGCGTTGAGTATGGCTCATACAACCGGTGTTCAGAATCTCGAAGCACTGCAGCATTACCAACAAGCGCTGCCGTCACTGCAATATAGCCTTCAAGGGCCGTCAGATTTATCTTCCGACGGGACGTTACTGACTCACTTCACTTTGCTTTTATATGACGTAAGCGATCCAGATAGAAGCCTCTCAACATTCTTCCTAACAATGTAAGAAGATTGCAGCTGCTGAACCAGGGGGCTCGAACCTTTGGTCGCAACATATAAGCCAACTCCTTCGCATTATCACTTTAAGACACAATACGAACGGTGTGGATCCTTTCGATTGCATAACCTGGTGGGTGTTCCACATAGATACACATGCTGTGCTTAGCGGCAGCGGTACTGGAGAGTTTGTTGAGGCCATGCTCAACAACGGCCTGCTTACCGCGGCAGTCGACGAGCTTCCAGCTTCCTCTGCAGGCTCAAACGGGATAATGTCATATGAAGCACATGCAGCGCAGTCCGAGCTTGAACATCATCGATCGATATCGCTTGTAGCGGCGCGCCTCGGCCTCCTGGCACGGGATCTCCGAAGGGAGAATACACAGCAATCAGGTATCTTCGGAGCAACAACAGAGCTCATGCGTAGACAACAGCAGGTAAATGAACTACGGGATCTGTTGAGGCGTACATGGCACGCGCAGGGGTCGGCATCCGAAGTCTTGGGCTACAGCAATCATCACGTGCCGATAGAATCTCGTGGAGTCTTCGAACATGTAAGTGGAAGATTCTTGTCAGGCAATAATCGTGGATCCTAGTCGATCTACTGAATAGAATTCCCACAATTCAGCACTAACCGGTATGCAGTCATATGTCTTATACCGCGCCTGCATCATCTACTCTCACACGAGTATGTGGGCATCTCAGCAACTGGAGACGGGCGCGGGCAATATTCCCGAGGTCTCTCAATGTGTCCGGGAAATCATCGAGCTCGCCCGTGAGATCATCAGCAATGGACATCTAGAGCGAAAATACATCGTCTTTCCGCTCTTCATGGCAGGCATAGCGGCAACCTCTGCTGCAGATCGGGAGCAAGCTCTACAATTCTTGGGCATCATGGAGCAAGATAGCGTGGGGAGGAACATGGGCGCTACGAAGCATCTCCTGAATGCCGTGTACGAGAAGCAGAGAGAAGGTTTCATTCGCGTGGGCTATGCGTTGGACGTGGATTGGATCCAAATCGTTCGCGATATGGGCTTGCAGGTGGTCAGCTGCCGGCTATGATGGGCTAACACTGGGGACAGAGAGAGGCGTCGTGTACGATACGAGGAGTCTGTTTCGTCTCACGATTACGATGTTGGTGTTTCGGAAGATTGGAATGCATGATATACTACGATACTCTCAAACTAGATGGTAGGATTGGCAGGCGAGGGCTATGCTATCGATACGGGAAGGGGGATGTGTTAGTATGGGGCGTTTGTCAAGATGGTTATTGTGCCGAAAAGGGTTTGTTCTAGCGAGGGAACATCAATATGTAAGGTAGGATATGGAAAAGTCTGCCGACAAGTGTTCCATGCAATATAGAACCTTCTTTTGTTTCGTATCTTCTGCGTTTCAAGTACACAGTAGACGAAGCTTCCCCTGAGGATCCGAGTGACGGAAAACGTCGGCCATTGTGCGTGGCCCAAGCTTTTCGGTTAAGTTTCGCACTAGACCCAAAACTGGGTATTGTAGGGCTAGGAAATCCGGGGAATCGGGTTGTTCCACTGGCCGACATGCTGTGGTAGTGGTACTGTACGGTGCCGGACTTGGCATTTGGCTTAGACGGCAGCCTCGAAGTACCTAAGCTAAGGTAGGTAACTAAGGTGGTGAGGGAAAGTACTCTGCTACTGCCAGGCTTTGTTTTTTATACATTCGTCCATTACTGAATTCTGTTGCAATATCGCTTGGGTAATTTGATATTGTCGTCAAGGTCAAGGATCTGTCTGCTATCTATAGAAATTTGTGCACATCCACCTCAGCGTCCGCGCTCTACGACCTCGTAACGAAACACTTCGGTGGGGGCATAGTTTGAGATACTTGACGTACCATTACCTCATCCCCAAATACCTACCAGACCACCCCTACGCCACGTCCTTATCTTCTTCCTGTCAACCGTACGAGAAGCTGGCCAGTACCATAAGGCGGAAAGCGTCGGCAGCATGGCCCCAAGGCCATCGGAGAAAAGCCAATTGAAACGCGGAAGGGTATGTCTAAACTCGTGCAATCTTTCGTCTCAAGACACGTTGATCCGCGCTAATATTTGCCATTCCAGCCCTCTGCAGGCGAGGGGCAGGACGACTCGAAGAAACCACGCAGGTCTGAGCGAATATCTTCGCAGACCCAGACGACACCGCTCAAGGTCAACACGCATCTCCCTTCGCCACTAACACACCAAGAATCGGATACCACAGAGGTATACAAAGAAGCTACCGTCTCACCGCCGGAGGGTCGTCCCAGCCAGATACGGCACCGGACACCCGTCTCTTCCCCACCACATCAAGGCTTGTCCTCCCCTCCGTTAGACACCCAGCCTACACAACCGTTCTCCCTATTTATCTATCCGCCTAAATCATTATCAATCGATGTCGAGGATGAAGAGGCGGAAGGAGTCTGGGGTTATCTCATGCCATTGGACAACATATTTGGCGAGACATTGGTTTTAAAAAAGAGATCAGCGTGCCCAGCACCGTTTCCAGGTTCGGGCTTTGGTGCGGGTAGTGACGAACGTGGAAAACAGGGCGGAAACCAGGGTTGCGGATCTATCAATTTTGTTGCGGAAGAGTTGGAATATGAGAAGAACAAACAGAATCTCGGCTTCCCCGCTGGTGGATACCTTATCGGTAGACATCCTGAGTGCGGTAAGATGGTGGTAGAAAACCTTGTTAGAGGTCAAAAGGTCTGATATGAGCACAGATCGTCAGTTGAATCTACCTACCATCTCAAATCGACATTGCATCGTATTCAACGAGAACAAAGACGGCATGTCTGTGGCAATACTAGAGGATCTCTCAAGCAACGGAACCTTTGTCAATGAGGCTATTGTTGGAAGGAATAAACGCCGCGAACTTGAAGATGCGGACGAGATCAGCGTACTTGATCAAGCTCGTTTTACTTTCCGCTACCCACAAAGCAGGGACAGCAATGCTTTTCGGCAGCAGTACCGAATTCTCCAACAGCTCGGTAAAGGTCACTTTGCTACAGTCTATTTATGCGTCGAAAGAGCAACAGGGACGCAGTATGCCGTCAAGAGGTTCGAAAGGCGCCATGGCGATAGTGAGAAATCACGAACCGAAGGACTGCAACAAGAAATTGGAGTTCTCAAGTCTGTCAGTCATCCGAACATGCTTTGCCTCAGAGATACCTTTGACGAAGACGATGGCGTGTACCTGGTGCTAGAGCTCGCTCCAGAAGGGGAATTGTTCAACACGATTGTGATGAAGCAAAAGTTGACCGAAGCGGAAGCGCGAAAGGTCTTTATACAATTATTCCAAGGCATAAAGTACCTGGTATGTACACGTCACCCTAAGATGGATGTTTCTTACTCAAATAGCATGAACGAAACATTGTGCACCGGGACATCAAACCTGAAAACATCCTCCTCGCAGACAAGAATCTATCGGTGAAGCTTGCAGACTTTGGTCTCGCCAAGATTATTGGTGAAGAATCCTTCACAACAACTTTGTAAGTCCTACGAAAACTCAGTGATGTCACCCTACTGACTCTCCCCCAGATGTGGTACACCCAGCTGTGAGTGCTACATGGAAGATGACGAAGCTTGATCTCGCTAATTTAATGTGAAGATGTCGCCCCAGAAATCCTCGAAAACTCTCGACACCGCAAATACACCCGTGCCGTCGACGTCTGGTCCCTTGGTGTTGTCCTATATATCTGCCTCTGCGGCTTTCCGCCCTTCTCCGACGAACTATGCACCCGCGACTACCCGTACAATCTTTCCGAGCAAATCAAAGCAGGCCGCTTCGACTATCCTTCCCCTTACTGGGATTCCGTTGGCGACCCGGCCCTCGACCTCATCGATCGCATGCTCACCGTGGATGTTGAGAAAAGAATCACCATCGACGAATGTCTCGAGCACCCATGGATCACGCAAAAACCACTCCGGCTCACCGACAGCACGGACGGCCTGACCGGCGCCATGGACCAGCTAGACTTCAGCAAACGAAAAGTCCAGCGCGAGCGCACCCTCCTCAGCTCCATCAACGACGTCAAGATCAGCAAGATCATCGAGTTGGGCAGTCAAGAGGTCCCGGTCAAAGTCTTTGAGAAAAACATCGAGGGCAAAAGGTTGCACAATAACGCTCCTGCCGGGAATGGGGTCAAGGCGGGGGGCACGAACGGCGTCAAGAAAGAGCTGGGACCGGCGGCAAATCGAGCGCCGATGGAGTTTATGGAGATGGGGGGAAAGGGAGACCAGCCGCTTTTTGGGGATGACAAAGGGAGTCGGTATGAGCCTGATGAGGTGCCCAGGTGAGCGATGGTTGCAATAAGGTGGTTTGTCTCGTCAAGCGTCGCTGGGTCTATACGTTGAGGTGAAGATGAGAATGTTCGGGAGAGGGAAATAGCAACGCACGGTTTTCATCTAGACTCCCCTTGTCTCTTATTCCCCGTGCCCCCAAGCACAGATATTTACCCTGCTCATCACTGCCATCCTATATTCTAGCGTTCAGCGGTTATCTATTCGGCAAAGCTGAGAAGGGGTGGGAGAACGTGCGGTAGAATAGATAGCTTCTGGACAGTAGAGTAGGGAATGTATACGATGTTTTACGTCTGTTTCAGTGGGTTGTGATTGCGTCACGTCGCGTGGGGTTGGGTGGGTAGGTAAGTAGGGTATAGTATAAACAAAGTCCTGGTATATTTATATATATATTTCATCCATCGCACAACGTCTCGAACTTGGGATTTGCAAAACCTGCCCTCTGCCGTCCAGAAAGAGAGAGCAGAGCCACTTTAGACCAAAGGCCTCAAGAACCCTGCTAAGGTTCTGCATCAACTAAACCGGCGCATTTTGCTGCCCTCGTCTGCGTAAGTAGGGGTTCTCCCACTGTTCACTGTCTTATGCTGTTTTCGAACCTCTTTCTTTATAAAGTCAGTTCCTACGACGCTTGTGGATGGATGCGCAGCCCGGAAAAGCGCGCTAGAGATTTGTTTTGTGCTTTGTGCGGTAAAAAAGATAGGTATATAAAAAAACGAGCCTTTTGGTTTTTGAGTGGCAGAATGGAACTGCGACTCTCTCTCTCTCACCCCCAGAATTTTTAATTAAAGGCGCGGCTGGGGAAGTCGGGCGGGCTCTTTTTTCTTAGGGAGAGAGGGTGTTGTGATGGTAGAAAGACGATGGAGATGGCCACTGATGCTGTGGCGAGAGGGAGGTGGGTAACTGTTGGCTTTTGCGAAACGGACGTTTCTTGTGGAGATGGAGGGGAGCGCTTTGAGGAGGCAGTGGCGGGAATGGCCGCTTGTGCTTGTTCGGCAGGCGTACTGTAGCTGAGCGGGTTTGGTGCGTAGTTCCCCCAGGGCGGAAAGGCATTGTTGCAGACGACGTTTTTCGCCTTTGAGGAGACTGAACCTTGGGCTTGGCGGTTTTTGAGCGATGAGAATAGTTGTTTTTATGATTGGGTTCTTGAGTGGATGGGAATGAGGGTGTGGACGTTAAGGATGAGGTTGACGGGCTGGACAAAGGGGGTTGGAGTAGAGGAAACTCGGAAGGGTGTAGTAGAGTCACCGCCGTTGAGACAGCTAACTGTGTCACTATTGGATCTGTTCTTAGGTACGGGGGCTGGCGATGCGTTGAACGATGGGAGCTGCATCGAGTCTCCTTGCCATGGCGAGCACCGCACGGCACAGGAATCGTGGTAAGGATTCCTCACGTACTGGATAAAGAAACGTGTGGAGTGCGTATTGTTGATGTCAAATTAAATACTATACTCCTGAGCTTCTATTGCTACTACTACCCTCTTGGTGTCCTGGATCTTATCTACCTCTGGCGTCAAAGATCTTGCCCGATTCAGGCATTGCCCACCACAGGAACCTGTATACTACAGGTCTTGGCCTGTGTAAGTGACATACTGCCAGGTCCCGTCTCAGTGTACGGCCCCAGAGGTTATGATAGACCCTAGGCTTTATTTTCTTTCTTCCGGGAGTGGATCGACCGTCGACTCAACTCCATGGACGATTTCTTTTCCTCGGTGAGCTTGAGGTTGGATACCTGCTGGGCAAGTAAATGGCAGGAAGATGCACGCTTGCCCCGTCAATATCCGAGAGCGAGTCTCATAAGAAGCGGATACACAGGTTTGAGATACCAAAAGTCGACGTCGGATGGATCTGCCATTGTGAATGACGGCTCTTAAAGTATGGAATGCTGCTATAGGGGAAACTTGTATATTCCGACGGATGAACAGGCAGGTTTCGACAGATGGGGTATCCCTAAGCCTTTCCAAACATGCGTCTCCTCTGAACTGAAGTGATCTCACGGTAGTTGCTGATCCCAATCTCTCGCTTTCGAATCCGGAAAAGAACATCATGACTTATTTCCAGGAAAACCTTGCGCATTACCGAACTATGGCCCTGCTGAGACGAGCTTGTAACGGCCACAGCCCATCCTAGTTTCTCTGCTCGCTCTTCTCCGTGCAAATCTCGGGCGGTCTTTCGAAACGTAGTAGGATTAAAATTACCTTGTCTGATAGTCTCGATCCCCAAATTTCTTTGCAGAGTTTCCTGGAAGCCAGGACTCATGCCGTCACTCGGTTGATGGATATGCGCTTGGGCTATGCTTTCTTAACGCAAAACGCGCTCCGAGCCACTTGCTTTAGCATCCAAGACAAGCAGGCCCTCTGTAGACTGATGCGGAGGAAATCATCATAGCGCCCTTGCAAAATGAATGGAACTTTTCAGCGAGATTTCAGAGGAACCCCAATGAAAGTTGTATGCAACCTCCCCACTCCAGCAAGTGACTGTACTATGTCTGTCCCTTCGTCCGATTGCCCTTCTGCGTACAAGTCAATCAGTTATGCGTTGAGGTTCGAACGTGAAGCTGTTTCGGCGTTCTTAAACCCATCAAAATAGGGGGGTCAGTCCTTTTGAAAGCACTAACGTAAAAGGTACTTCGTATAGATAATGGTTTATATTAATCAGAGTTTTAAGTCGTTATTATTGTAAATATCGGATCCTAGATAAAAATCATGGTCCTATGGTGTAGTGGTTATCACTCTGGATTTTGATGCACAGGATTCCAGTAACGGCGGTTCGAATCCGCCTAGGACCTTGTCATTTTTTTGGTCTTGCTTTGCCCTAAATTTCGTTGACAAGTTCAAACCTGGTTTCAGCAGCTCGAAGCTACTCTACTCCGTATCAGTAAACCGTGTTAACTTACCTTAGTGCGCTCATAGGGCTCCGGGCTAAGTACCTTAGCTTCGAGCTCCACCAATTTTCATGACCCTGACTTACCTTACTGATGCTAAATCAGAATTTGATATAATTGTTTTTCCCCGTTTCAACTACCACACTCTAACAATAATTTTGTTGAAACACCTTGATCAACCTTGACCAATCAATCCACTTCTATAAAACAAAACCCCATCACCATGGCAGACTCTTCCACTACGGACTATTCGAGGACCAGGCAGGATGGCTATTTCGACAACGTCTACTCTATATTTGAAGCCTACAACCACCCTATCGTCCTAGTCGAATACGGCGCTATGCGGTGGATGGGCCTTCGTCTTTTCCCAGATGAGGTGAGCTAATAGCATGTTTCTGTTCGGATTTTCAATAGATCGACGACTAACCGCTCGTAGAACCTCGATCTTCTTGTACGAGACTCCCAGGCCGACGATATATTAACTAGCCTTCTGGCAACGGGCTGCTTCGAGCTCGTCGACCAAGACATCGACTACCGCTTCCAGGATCCATACACCAAGCAAGTCCCCCGCCTCCGTGACACGCGCTGTGCACCAGGCCCTTTCGCCACCGTCAACTTGTGGACCGAAGCCGTCTATATGCTTCGAGTCAACGACGCCGGGCTCGTCGCCGTTATGGAGATCCACGCGTGGAACGTAAATCTCGTCGAAGAACGCTTCGGCACCGTCCCAGAGACGGCTTACCTCACTTTCACTGCCCAGACCGAGCAAGGCACCAGGATTCTGCCTAAGATATCGAGTAGTGCAAAAGGCGTCCCCATCTTCGTACCCTCGATCCCCAAAATGTGCGACGCCGTTCTAGATCAGCTTAGGTACCGCACCACGCATGCAGAGGATTATCAGGGGAAAACGGGCAACCGCCCGGCGTATCATTTAAGAAATCTCGTCAGGTACTTGTATCTAGAAAGGCAATCACAGCGGGACTTACTACTGCCTCTGTTGGCAGAGCGTAACCGGGCGGAAATGGAGCAAAGAATAAAGGCTTTTAAGCGGAAGCCGACGCTTGCCATGATCAAGGAGAGTATGAGAACAACATCCATTTGACGTGACTAGTCATCAACCAAGGATGAAACAAGCCATTCAACGTATACGTACCAGACAAATTTTTTTTGAAGGATCGAATCACAAAAGGCACGCAAATAAGCTCAAAATGTTGACTGTTGATGACCTTGGAGGACGGCAGGCATATCCCAGACGGCACCTTTCAATCGGCCTGTTTCCCTAGTCGATCGTTCCTTCCAGTTGTCCCGATAATAAAAAGGACCCACACTTGGTGTTTACAGGTCTGACCCACCACTTCCCACTACCTCTCACTACCACCTAAAATCGAAATCATCAAGCCCTCCAACCTCATCAAGCCCTCCTCATCCCAAACCTACCACCACTATCACCATCACTACCGCCGCCACAACCTCACACAATGCCAACCATCGGCCCCGGCCAAAAAGCCGCCCTACTGGAAGCCTACACCGCCACCATCTCGCTCCTCCCATCTCCCCTCCGCCCCTCATTCATCATCATCGGCGGCGCCGCGCTCGTCCTCCTCGGCAGCCCCCGCAGAACCGAAGACGTCGATTTCGCCGTGTCCGGCGCGGCACTATTCGCCTTCGAAGAGGGCGCACGCAGCGACCCTCGGTTCTCGCAGGGCGCCGTCGCCGAATGGACGTATTCGTGCCAGGGGAAGGGCATCGAGGACGTCGGGGTGCCGCTTGAGTTTCTCCAGATGGGGGGCGCCTTTGCGCCGACGATCAAGGTTGTTGAGGCGGTGGGTGGAGGGTTCCGCGCCGGTGTGGGCGAGCTGGTGAGGATGAAGGCGAGGGCTTATGTGGGGCGGGGGGAGGACAATGATCGCGGGGATTTTTGCTTTTTGTTGGAGAAGATGGTGGAGACGGGGGAGGGGTTTGAGGGAGTGGAGGTGGAGGGGGAGGACCTGGACAGTATGGAGGCGACGGCGGCGGAATGTGGGGGGAGGTTTTTGGAGCTTTTGAAGGAGCTGTTGGGGAAAGCTGGATACTAGGAGGCAAGGAGAAAAGCTGGCATGGTTGAAAACTCATTAGTCCTGTGAGGCGAGCTCGTACCAGTCCAAGGCTACAGATCAGGCCCAAGAGGCGGATGATTGAAATAAGGTGGCAGCTTCAGCTCAGAAAGGGATACTTGAAATCAAAGAGGAATCAATGCGACTGATGCTTCGAAGCCGTGATGATGATGTAAATCGAATGGTTTAAAAGACGCGAGTCCGGGACCTGCATTACGCTAAATCTTCCTAGTATCGTACGCAAAGGAAGAAATACATCAACAACCAACCTAAGCTGTCGAACTCGCAAAGCCATCCATCCATCCCTCTCGCCTCCACAGCCGCACTCTCATAACCCCCCTTCTCACTGCCCAACGAGCATTGACTACTCCACCTCCACCGCACCATTGCTCACCACCCTGTTACCATTCCTCTTGACGCTCACCAGCTCTTCATGGCCATGCCCCCCGTTCAGAACCCGATGAATGGGGCCCATCCCCCAATTACTCGTCGCTCTCTTCACCCCCATGCCGGGCCTCCCGGAAACAACCCTAGCCTCCCCATCCCCAGCGCGGTTTTGCGTGCTCGCGAACTCCCAGTTCTTTGGCGGCGCGAATTTACCCAGGGTGTCTGAAGGGGGTCCTTTGACGTTCCATTGGTCGAGGCTTGGCATGTTTTCCCACTCGGGCTTACCCTTGTACTCGGGCGTGTTGATGAGCTCGTCAAGTAGCTCGCGGTAGACGACGCTGGACTTGTCCCAGCTTTTTAGGCGCAAGAAGCTTTGCTTCAGTAATTCGACGTGCTGCCGAGCGGCTTTCGAGTCCATCGTGTCTAACGTCCTGTCATCGCCGTCGTCGGCTTCGACCACCAAGCGCAGGATATTCTCATGCATACCCTGCGCTTCGCGGTAGTGGCCTTGGCTGGTGTAGAGCTGGGAGAGCAGATCCGACATCTCGAGGGTTTTCGGATCCAGAGAACCCCAGACACGACGCAGATTGTAGCAAATGTCTTCGCAAAGGCGTGTCGCTTGGGACTTGTAGTTGTTGAGAAACCGGGCTTGCACAAGGCGGCGTCCGACGTCGACAATGTCTTCTGACTTCCAGTTCTTTTGCACTTCGCGGGAGCGCCAGAGGAGGTCCACGATCCACTCGAGATCGACAAAGTTCTGCTGCTCCCCCAGGAGTCCGATAAGATCGTTCAGGTCTCGGAGCTTGAACCGTACAAAGTCGAGTTTTGAGTCTTTGCAAGCTTGCAGCACCTCGCGGATGATCCTTCGTGAGAGCTCCAACATGTTCTCGCGAAGCTTTGGCTCTATGCCGGCTTTCAGTGGCTTGTCCAAGCCTCGTCCAGCCATAAGTGCCGAGAGCTTGAAGCCGTACGGCACGTTCTGCAGCTGGTGGTAAGCGCGCTGGTTGTTGATAAAGTTGGTGGCGCACAGTGCAACTTCGTAGGCGTCTTGGACCCGGTCTTGCTGAAGAAGGTGCTTGACCTTGGCGATGCTGGAGATACAGGCTGCTTCTCCAATACTCACGTTGCGAGTTTCGTGCTTGCCGAACTCCTCAAGCAGGCCGACATGGAAGATGAGGATCATCTCGTGGCTCGCCTTGATAGGCCACTTCTTGAGGAAGAGTTCCATAGACTGCTGCTCGAGTATCTCAACCTGCGCTTTGCGTGAATGAGAGAACAAGAAGGCTCGGAGCCGGCCTGCGTGTACCAGTATGGTTTCGATATCTGCCTTGGAGTGGATGCTACGGGTGTAAGTCTCGTACAGAATGGACTCGGTAAGATAGCCCGCCATGATCTCGGAGTAGCTGACAGAAATTTGGTTTTGAATGAGCTGTTCGAACGTGACCAAGAAGACGAAAGCAACTTTTCCGACGGACTTGTCAAGCTTGATTCCAGACTTGCCGTCGGTTGGAGCCGACCCAGTGATGATTCGCAGGCGCATCTCTTGGATCATCTCCAGGCCTTGCTCGACAAAGCCGCAGCTAAGATAGATCTCGGCAAGAATTCCACCCGCTTCGTGTAGAGCTCGTGAGCGTTTCTCCCTCTTGATGACCTCAATAGTGGCTTCGAGCAGCATGCGTACCACGACCGTATGGGACTCTTGCGACTTCAGCTTCATTCGAAGTATGACGAGTTCCCGGAGACAATTTAGTGTCTCGGTATGAGACCAGCCGAGTGTGACCCTCAAGGACTCGTACCGCTCCAGAATAACTGTAATTGCACGTTCGATCGTTGTCGAAGAGACTGAACGGTGGCTGCAGACCGAAGTATAGGCTTTGCTTAGCCTTTCTTTGACAGACGTAATTGTGGCTGTAGAGATTACGGTTGTAGTTGTGGTTGTAGTTATCTTCGTCTGCGACAGGACTGTTGTAAATTTCAGAATCAGCACTACTCGGTTAGGGCTTTTAGATAAAAATATCACTGTCGCGATTCAATTGATCAATACGACCTTGTTTCACCGCGATATACCTCGTTCGAGTAATGGTGTATTCAAGTTACTGGGGAAAACGTGCCAAAATGTACATACCTTCTTCGTAGATTGAAATAGCCTCATGGATGTACTTCTCGCTCCTCATACAAAGCTGAGCTAGCTCGATAGAAGCTTTGATAGTAATGGCAACGGCAGCGCCAAAGGTCTGGATACAGAGATTGCGGTATTCGATGGTTAGTTCTCGGAGCATCGAGTGTTCGCACTGGTCATGGATTTCCAGTACATAGCGGTAACGGAGGTAGAGTTCCTGAACGGAATCGACCGTGAAACTTGCATGCCCATGAAGCTGACCCTTCCAAGTCTCCCACAAGACTTTGCAGACGCCCCTTAGCTTGTGCCAATGGCCCGCCTCATAGTGATAACGGCATATATAAAACATTGCGGCCAAGGCGTCAGCGTGGGAGACGTGCGATCCCAGATTAAGGTTGGCGATGATCTCCTCATAGTAATCAGAAGCTTGGCCATGCCCATGATCAGCGCACAGAGAACCGAGGACATAGAGGGTACGAATGGTCAAAGTATGGCCAGCCCCCAAATGTTGGCGATATTCAACAAGGAGCTCTTGATGGATCTCAATCACCTTGTGCCAGTGACGGTGCTCCTCGTAGAAATTGATCAGAACGCCAGAGCACTTGATCAAGCGCTCGTCGTGAATATGACAAGAATTTCGGCAGGCGCGATAGACACGGATGTACATCTCCTCGGCTTCATGAAAATGGTGCAATCGATGATGGCACAAAGCCAGGCTGAGTGCGATTTCAATTGCTGCGCCGCCAAAGGCTTTTGGCAGGGCAATTGCTCCTCCACTAGAGATAACCAACCTCCAGACCAGAAGAAGGGACCTCTTTGTGACCTCAATAGCTTCAGACCACTGTTCGAGTTTCATGTAGTAAGAGATGAGGCTTTTGCAGATTATGATGGTCTCAGATGTCACTTCAGAGCGAGAGAGCGTTGACTCGAAGACCTCTTTAAGGACGGTCTCGGTGGTTGTAGTCGTCGTCGTCGTCGTTGATGCTGTCGTTGTACTGGTAGTGGTGATGATCTCTTCGATGGTCTCGGAAATCAGGACTTCGCATAACGCAGTATGCTCGTGCTTGCCATGAGCTTTGAACCAACACCAACATTTTTTGAAGACAGATACAGCCACAGTTAGAAGGCGGATAGTACGCATGAGCTCTCCAACGATCTTGAGTCGTAAGAAGATCGTCTCTGATTCAAAGTCATACTCCTCGTACTCCGTCCAGATGCAGATCAGGACATTGGAAGCTTCCTCGTGTCGATGACAACGTCGCAGGAATCGAACATACTCTAGCACAACGTCGATTGTGGAGATATGTATCTCCACCCCATGATGATGGTGAAACTGGTGGCATCGCTCCGCAAGTCGTCTCCAGAGCATGATGTAAAGCTCCTCCGCCATTAGTATTTCGCCACGTGCTTCGTAGGACACTGCCAGCTTGATGGTCAAATCGATGCGCCGAATATCCCACACTTCGAGTTCCATGGCGATCTCAAAGATGCCTTTTTCATACTCGACGACATCCGTCTTCTTATCGCCCCGCTTCAGCACAATAGTGAGTTGCTCGGAGATGCTAATTTCTTCCTGCAAACGTTGGGTTATTAGCCGTCTTAAAGGTCTCCAGAGACCGTCTGGTATACAAATGGTACAACCAGTGGTGCCGGAGCTATGGAAGGAGATCATTCACATACCTCCGAACCCTTGCCAAAGCGCATAATGACGATTTCCCGCAGCTCGCGCCATACCGTCTCAGCGTTGTGTTCTTCCTTAATATCAATGTATAACTGCGCCAGCATCTTGTAGTGTCGAATGACAAGGTCGTGAGTTCTGCTATACTGTTCACTGTAGACACTTATGATGAATCTCAGCATCTCTTCCTTGCGTGTAACCAGCTCGGTGCGAGTGGTGGTGGTCAATATCTCGGTGATGGCAAGAAATGTTGTGGTGCAAGTCACAATGACAGGGTGGTTCTTGCGCATAACCAGTTGCCCAAGACGCGATGCGCGATAGAAGCAGGCTGCGGATTCGGTAGACTTGGAAGTCCTCCGGTAGATGCTCCCACAGATTATTAAACTCTGGACTACCGAGTCATGTTTCTCAGTAAAGACGTGCTCGCGTACGCGGAGAGCGAGTTCGTGGGTCTGGATGGAATCGAAACCGGATGTCTCCAGGTCCCAACATGCCCACTCTAGGATTCCCAGCTGCGACGAGGTTGGGAACAAGGCCTTGAAGTCTGCAGCGATTTGTAGTGAGCCGGCGGTCTGATGCATGGGACAACGCCGGAAATGCAAAGTCCAGTTGCGTACAGCATATTCCAGTAGAGCATGCTTTCCCCAGAGACTTTCGACCTCCGATTTATCAGGAATCTCAAATGCGGGTTCGGGGACGTTGGTGAGGTTCATCTTGCAATAGAGAAGCAGTCTCATCGTGAGGTCACTCTGAGCAGCGTGATAGCTGTAGATCTTCTTCCCTTCGGCTTGGATGTTGGTCAAGTATGACCGGACTTCCGGGTGTCGGAAGCGGAGGAAGCCATTATGGATGACTGCCAGAGACCCCAGGGCAACGCCAATGTCATGCTTCACATCAGACTTCCTTTCCACGGAAAGCTTTCTCGGCAGATCGATCTGTAACAGGTATTTGACCTCTGCAATGGCCAGCGGCCGCTCTGCCACAAGCATCCAAGATAGAAGTAGACTCGTATCGGATTGAGCGAAATCCAATGCATTCACAAGCTTTGCAATTGTTTCGTCAAGTGATTGAGGAGCTTGCTTTGCAGCCTCGACAGCTTTCATGAAACTATCATGCGAAGTCTCCTGCTTCAACAAGACAGCTGTCAGAATACCCCACAAAAAGTTGCCGTGCGCTGCATGAAGCAGCTTCTCGACAACGGCTTCCCGAGCGTGCTCGCTTTGGCCGCGAAAGTACTTGTATTCTTCGAGAGCGTGATCAATGACGCTAAGAAGATCGTCGTGCGTGTAATCAGATGTTATCTCGAGTTTGTGGGTCCCCTTGCTTGGAGCTACAGCAACCCGAGAGAGTGTGATCAGCTGTACGCTGCTGTGTTTTAACGCTAGCGAGCCCAGGTGATTAGCAACTACCTTCACAGCCTGCTCCCCCCCTCTGATGTTGTCAAGACCATCAACGACGATCATGACATTGCCAGTGCTCTTGAACCGATCGAGGCCAACGTCCAGACATTTCCAGACCGTGTCCTCTACTCTGCTAACGTCTGCAGATGTGGCGATATGGTAGGCCTTTTCAATCTCGCGGAATAAGCGCTGATCCCCTATGTCTTTCTCTAGGAGTTGGAGCAACAATCGCTTGGCTATCGCATACGAGGTTGTTTCGCCAGGGACATCTGCGTCGACATGACAAGTCAACGTCTCGTGAGTCTTCTTGCCCAGCGGTCTCTGGAGTCTCTCAATGATCCAACCACAGAGGGTGGTCTTCCCGCTACCGGCTGGGCCTGAGATAGCCAAGACGTCCTCCTTGCTCCTTGAAAAGGCAAGAAGATGGCTTTGGAACCATTCGCAGGTATACTCGTGTCGAGGACTAGGAGCAAGGTCGCGGTCTTGAAAGAGTTTTTGCAGGTTCTGATCAGGAGAGCTAAGCCACTTCCGAAGCGTGCGAACCTTCCTCAAGGTTTCATCGCCCAAAGCATATTCCCACATAGCGTCGACGATATGAATCTTGCGGCTGCTGATGTCCTTCATGCGTTGGCCGAAAATTTTATTGAAGTCCAAGGTGACCTCCCCAGACGAGTTTTCGATGCACACCATCCGGTATTGTATGCTAACTTCTCGAACTAGTATGAGCAAGTCGTTGAGTGCGGAGCCCGCCTCCACACGAATATGGCTATTCACACAGAGAAGGTTGTTGTGGCGTAGGAATAGTGAAATGGACAGCCCCAGCTGATAGAAGACGCCGAAGGCCACCTCAAGAGCGTGGGCATTGTCTTGACCAAGCTATTGCAAATTTAGTAGGAGTTTACGTTCCGCAAGCAGGAAAGTACCTCGAGCAAGGCACGACAGGCTGTCCAGATCAGTCTTGCAGCGATTTTGGAGTCTGGCACAAAGGCCTCTACGGTTTGCGCATAGCCTGATATCTGAAGCGCAAAATACTCCGCCCATTTGAGGACCTTGTCCCAGTGGCTACCTCTATGGGGCATATATGTAAGGCGCTGGCGCTGGACGTAGTCAAGAAAGAGTTCTATGCTCATATCATGAATGAAGGACTCGTCCACGTTATCGAAATCTGTGATAAGTCTTGAGCACGTGGATAAGACCGTTTCTTTCAGAATGGTCACTTGTTGATCACTGGAGAAGGACATGATGCTTTTAAGGCGCTCTGGGTCTAGAAGAAGGGTTTGGATCAGCAAACAGCTCAGTCCAACGTCTCACAAGAGATGCCCTACGATGAGTAGTCCGGAAGTGGCTTTGTCTCTCTGTATGGCCACTCGTTCCGTTAGTCAGGCCATAGCCTTTCTTAGGCATGTATGACTGGTCTACGGTAGGCTGGGTGGTCTTCTTGGAGGGTTTCTCCACCTCGTGGTTGCCATTGACCGCGGCGGTTCTGTCGGCCATAGAGTGATTAAACCTACCGTTCGATGTAGTGTGATTCGTGGGATCGCTTGGAGGGCTGTCGGATGATGTTCTTGCTGCGAGGAATGTCAGGCCAGGGAGTAGACGCGAAGGTGGTGGAAACAATCACGTACTTAACGGATTACCACCGAGACCTAGCATGCTACACCAGATAGTGAAGATATTACAACAGCATGTGCGTTGCGTTCGATAACAAGAAGTAGCATGCAAATTGAGCATCAAAATTGTTAAAACAGGAGAAGGCTCAGTTGATAAGTCGCAGTCAACATGGTGCACTACCAGACACAGCAGCAGGCCTAGATCTCTCCAACCCTTCTTAAGAGCATCCACAATGCACCACCGCAACACTTCATGACGCCTCAGACGGAATTTGAGCAAAGTGCCTATCACACAGTCGACGCTGTGCGCAACCAGTGGGTTCACGCCCGGGCGTCATAATTGGTCCAAGATTGCTCCTTTGGGAAGTGAAGGTCAGATTTCATCCATCTAAGCTTTTTCCATAGCCAAGTGGTACCCATTAAATAGGACTAGGCAAGACATGTCATCCAGTGAATAGAATTATAGCTGCACTGGCGGGCACGAGTTGCAGCTGTCATGTCCAGCCATCCCGAGGGAAGCCAGGTCCCGGATCAGGAAAAGCCGGAGAGACAGAAGCCGTCACGATAGAGGCGTCAATATCACAGCACTGCTCAATCGAGTTGCATCCCTTTGTACTCCGTAGCTGGTTGAGGGCTGGTCGAAGGCTGGCTGAAGAACCCATCGCAGCTAGTGCGGCTGCACACATCACGGAGACTTTCAGCTGTGGCCGTTCCCCTTGTGGCTTGCCGGAAGCAAGCAACATGAAATTAGCGACGGTTGATCAATACTTGGGTACCCTACCATCTATCTCATTATGTTTCAATGGGCTAGATCTGGTATTTGACGAGGCCATACTTCAGTTGTAGATAACCTTGCGATAAGAGGTTGTCAAACATCAACAAAGGATATGCAAATCGTGGCTTGTCATATCCTCGAGTCACGGTCGCTGAAAGTCGTGTGGAAAGGGTGAAGATCATCGAAAGATTGATTGGATTTTAGTTGAAATTGCTACTTGATGGCGTAAATATCAGCTCGGCGTCTAAAGTAAAGTAAGCTATTCTCGCGTCGGTTTTTAGTTTTCAACCGTACCATACGAGTAGAATAGAACTAAGCGGTCCGAGAGTCCTCACCAAAATTAGAGGAGAAAAAGGTCACATCGAGCTTTGAATCGATGCTACAGGTCGATCTAATAACAAACCTCTTACGGAATACAGTCTGTGATATTGTGCTCAGTAATTACCACAGTAATTCAGAAAAGCGTCTATAAAATGATCGAAAGCTAAAAATCGACTCGAGAGTAAGTAAACGTATTCTTGAATCAAGTGTAAATGTGATTTAATTTTTATTTTTTTATTTCTTCATTGAGTGCATGCAGTCTATGGCTATGGCACTATCTAGACGCTGTGTGTATGCTAAATTACATGTAATTTAGCCGAAATCGATGCTTTATATCTTCCCATTGAGCGGTCACACCGATAGAATGCGCATACGAGCGCGAAATTTCAACATCCTCAAAAGTACGTCCGTTCCCCTTTTCCCTTTCCCCTTTTCCATTAGTCTTCCGTTCCTAAAAGCCATTTCCTGGTCGCAATTCGAGTATTTTTCAAATATTCTAGTGTTGCGGTCCTGCCGATTTTGGTGATGAACAGTGTCAATATAGAATAGTATATGTGTTTTTGAGCCGAGCTTAGTCATCAAAAAGATAGAAATTATATCTTTGTACAAACTAGATGAAATTCTATTGAAAGAAAATTACTTTGAAAAGTTGTTTCTAATTGATGCTCATCTCATCTCTCAGAATCAATCTTTCAATCTTCATTTTTTAATAGACAGTGATTCAATCATCTACATGATCATACATTTTAATTTAGTCGATAAAGTATGCAAGAAACTGAGAATTCAATCTATATCACTGACAAAAGAGAAGCTAATAAAAGATTATGATGAAAAGATATTTAAGAAGATCATCACTCATAAAATTCTATTTAATCTCATCATCGAAAGTCATAAGAAATTGACTGTATCAATGTTGATAATTGATATCGATCATCATGAAGTCATATTGAGTAAGCTCTGAATGAATAAAAACGAAATATTATTGAATATGTGAAACGACGTCATTGTTTTTTTGAATCAATTGAATACTTCTATTTCGATTTTTTCAATTCTTTTCAATTCAAAGCACTCAAGTTGATCATGATCATCTTCATTTTCTTCAATCATTCAGACTAAGATCTCTATAATGCTTAAACGACTCATTCAAGAAGAGTCATTCTCGATTCAAAGCATAAACGCAGCTTTGTTCAAGACATTGTTGAATCATTCAAAGAGAAACAAGATCGAGATCTTTGCTCTATTCATGATGAACATCAATAAAGAAATCACATACAATACTCAGTGCAATTTGAACGCTCTAAATGTCTCTTCAATCAATGAAATGATTCAGAATTTGAAAAATATTAAAGCGAAGCTGTCATCAAAATATCATGAGTTTCTAGATGTTTTTGATTGAGCTCAATTGAATAAACTATTCTTTCATTACTTCTACAATCATAAAATCGAACTCATCAATGATTCAACATTTTCTCGCTGTTGAGTCTATTGAATGTTTTCTGTCAAACTTCTGAAAGTAAAGAAGTACTTAAACGAGAATCTGTTGAAGAAATTCATCACTTCTAGTCAGATCTTCTATTTCTTTCTCGTTCTATTCGCTCTCAAAGCAAATGAAGATTTTTGATTCTGCGTGAACTATCAAAAGCTAAATGTCATTTTCAAAAGAAATAGATACTCTCTATCGTTGATAGACGAGATCATTGATAAAATAGTGAGTTGCAAGCATCTGACTAGATTGAACATCATATCAGCATTCAACAAACTTTAAATGCATCTTGATAGCGAGAATTACATTATTTTTATCACTGCTTTAAAAGCATATAAATACAAGATGTTATCATTTGAACTGATTAATGAATTGATCTTCTTTCAGCAATATATGAATGACATTTTATGAGACTTTCTGAACGACTTTTGTCAAGTTTATCTAGATGACATTCTCATTTATAGCAAAATGAGAAAGAAACATAAAGATCACGTCAAACTAGTATTGTGTCGACTACGCGAAGCTGAACTGCAGATGAATATTCGAAAGTGCAAATTCAATGTAGAAGAGACTGTCTTTCTAAAAGTCATCATATCAGAACTAGATCTTCGTATGAACTCTAGTAAAGTGACAGTCATAGTCAGCTGAATCACTTCAATCAATCTAAAAGAAATTCAAAGCTTCGTGAGATTTATTAACTTCTATCGTCGTTTCATTAAGAACTTCTCGAAGCTAGTTAAATCATTCACTCAGCTGACTAGAAAGAATACATCTTTTGTTTGAAACGAGATCTGTGTTCAAGTCTTGACAATCTAAAGAAACAAGTCAGCTTGATCTCAATACTTCGTTACTTCGATCTCAAATGACAAGCTATTTTGAAGATTGATGCTTCAAACTATGTAAAAGATGAAATACTATCTCAGTATGATGATGAGAAAGTTCTTCATTCGATGATCTTTTACAGCAAAAGCATGATTCTCGCTGAAATTAATTATCACATCTATGACAAGAAATTGCTAGTCATTATTCAATGTTTCAAACACTGATGATTTGAGCTGAAATGCATTGAACTACTCATTCAAATGTTCATCGATCATCAGACTTTGAAGATCTTCATGAAAAATAAACAGTTGAGTCAACAACAAGTCAACTATCTGAACATTCTATCGAAGTTCAACTTTCAGATCATCTTTAGATCAGACAAAATGAACACTAAAGTCAATGCTTTAATCAGAATGTCTTTAGTGAACATCTCTGAATCAGCTCAGCGTCTTGAAAATCATTTTCAGACTATTCTGATTCTTGATAGAATCAATGTTCTATTTATTGAATTGAAAGCAAATTTCTATCAACGAGTATGAATGATCAATCAAACAGATGAGCTCTGCAGCGAATATAGACAAGCTATGAATGAAAACAAGCTCAAATTTCATATCACTAAACTGAAGAATTGCAAAATCATTGATGACGTTCTATTTAGAAAAGATTTACTGTGAGTCTCTAAAAACATGCACACGAAATTACTACAAGAAGTGCATGATCAATCTTCAATCTCTCATCTCAACAATAAATGAATCATCGATCTAGTTCAGCGTTTCTACTATTGATCAGATCATCAAGCTACTATTCAACGATACATTTAAAACTGTCATGCTTGTCTGTTAGGGGCCAGCATAGAGCGAGTCATATGGGTGTAATGTAACGAGTATATAAATGCTAAGGAAGGAAAGTATCTAGAAGGGAAGAGCCGGCTATCTATATGACTCAGGAGAACATAAGCTAACCCTGAATAGGGTTGGCCTCGGAACAACCCTATAGCCTAGCGGCGAGCGGCCGGCGATAGTCATCAACATAGCCACCAACATAGCTACCAACATAGGTGCGTAGCTAGGATCGTAACATTGTCAGCGAAGCAAAGTCTTTAAAAATAGCATCAATGAATTTCATCATTCTCTTTCGATTTCACAGAAACGCTGAAAAGATATAACTATGAATTTCATCACTGAACTATCTTTGTCAGAAGACTATAACGTCATTTGCACAATCATATGTTGTTTCATCAAAGAACATCACTATGTTTTCTGTCATTGAAAAAATGATGACATCTCAGTCGAAGAAATGATTTGAATCATGCTATGAAACGTTTATCAACTGCATGATCTACTCAGTTTTATTGTTTCAGACAGAGACTTTCAATTCATATCGACTATGTGAAAAAGTCTTTGCAAGCGATTGAGAATCACAGCTAGTCTATTCACAGTTTATCATTCTGAGATCGACGATCAATCGAAACAAGTCAATCAAGACGTTGAACGTGAACTTAGAATCTACTGCAATTACATGCAAGACGACTGAGTCAAATGAATATCTATGATGAAATTCAGTGACAATTCAAATATCTTCTCGATCTTTTCAATGATTTCTTTCTACTTCAATAAGAGATTTCACTCTCGAATGAATTTCAATTCAGATACGACTGATTACAAAATAACTCATGAACGTCTTGAAGCTAGAAAAGTCGATGATATTGTCATTCAAATGAAAGAGCTACTGAACTTTGATCATCAACAATTGAAAAAGACGAAGCTGATCATCGAAGTTCAGATCAATAAACATAGACGAAACGTTACATATGAAGTATGTTACGATCCTAGCTACGCACCTATGTTGGTAGCTATGTTGGTGGCTATGTTGATGACTATCGCCGGCCGCTCGCCGCTAGGCTATAGGGTTGTTCCGAGGCCAACCCTATTCAGGGTTAGCTTATGTTCTCCTGAGTCATATAGATAGCCGGCTCTTCCCTTCTAGATACTTTCCTTCCTTAGCATTTATATACTCGTTACATTACACCCATATGACTCGCTCTATGCTGGCCCCTAACACTTAGCATTTATATACTCGTTACATTACACCCATATGACTCGCTCTATGCTGGCCCCTAACAAAGTAGATGATTGAGTTTGACTATCTTTCAGAAACGTCAAGACAACGAGACTCTGCAAAGATTTGAAAGACAAACAGCTAGATCTCTATCAAATCACTGTCAAAGTGAGTATCTTCTATCATCTTCATCTATCAGTCAGCATGAAGCATCTGCATTCGATGTTCAGCTCGAAACTACTGCGATCATATTCAGAAGATTCTCTATCAGAACAGCATTCAGAATCACTCAGATCAATCACTATCGAAGACGATGAACATTGAGAGATAGATGATATATTGAACTTCAGACGCTATCGAGGTCGAATACAATACAAAGTCAAATGAACAGATCTAGATAGAGACGACGAATGATACTATGTCGATAAAGAGAAATTCGAGGACTCAGAAGAAGTTTTGAACGAATTTCATAAGCTATATTCAAACAAATCGCGCTAAATATCGAAATAACTATCAACAAAAGCGAGCAAATGAACTACATTCATGCGGACATGAATTTTCGAAGGGGGGGGTAATGTTACGAGCGTACCAAGGCTGAACAAGGCTGAAGCCCTAATCAATTCGCAGTGAACGCTAGCGAGTCCCCTGCGTAATGATTAGGGCTAACCAACGAGCTAGTCAGGTTTGGCCCAGATATGACCCAGATATGGCCCAGATATGGCCCAACACCCTTCTCCTTCCCCAACACCCTTTTCTTTCACCAACACCTTGTTCACCTACATTACATCCTTTCCGTGTCACAAACACATTCCTTTCGGGCCTAGCGCAGCCACTGAACATTACATAAATAGAAGCTTTTGTACCAACCTTCTTCTGTATTCTTAATATTCAGTTATAGCTACCTCTAAAGATCAAGCACTATCAACCCTGACCTCCATTGGTTGTATCATCTAGGCACGGTCCTGACATCATATCCCTCTCACAGACCAAGAAACAACACAGCCCCCGCCAACCCTATGTCGGCACCCAGCGAAACAGCGACGGCACCCCCTGCTTAAAAACCGGCTGCCCAATCATCCCCCTCTGCCGCTCGCTATCCCGCCTCCTCAACCTCGACGCCTCCCAAGTGTTCTCCTCCCCCTGCTTCCGATCCTTCTTGCGCATCACCTCCTTCCGGACTATTCGAGTCAGGTCTCCGTACTGGACTTGTATGCCCTCGAACCGGAATCGCTTAAGCCGCCTTAGGCCGCGTAGCGCCCATATGCCTGGATAGGATAAACTGAGAGCGGCACCGGACAGCGAGCGAGCGATGACGAGGGTGTCGAGGTTAGGGCATTTGAGCCGTAGGAGCTCAAAGGCGTCGAAGGCATAGCGAGGGCCGAGGTCGATCTGGTAATAGCGACAGATGATGTTGGCGCCATTGAGATATCTGAATTGGGCGCGGGATTCGTGGTTGTAAGTCTCGGCGCAGTCATTGAACTCAACAACGTTGGCATCATAGTTGACCCATGCGGCGGTAAGTCCTTGCACTTCCTCCTTGGAGGAGCTTGTCAGAAAGTCGTAGAGGGCTTTGGTGTCCTCGAAGTACATCCCTTCGCATGTTGATATCTTATCGCGGTAGTATTTGATTGTAGCCTCGCGGCGGAACTTTTTACACACACGCAGGAGCGATGGATCTGGTGGGACAACACAGCGTCTTGCTAGCCGATTGACACTCCCTTCGGTTACTCCACTCGACTTGAATTGGGACACTCCCCACCATTCATAAATGGTGTTCGTTAGTTCGCCAATATGGAGAAGATCGTTCAAAGTGGCAAAGCTAGCGGGTTTCTTTTGTTGAAAAGGATGACCAGTAGTGAATATAGAAATTGGGTTGCCGAACCTATCGACAAAGATCTCCTGGTGGCCCCGAACGTGCTCCGCAGAAGATGCCTCTGATACGTCCTTCCTGAGATTCTTTCTAGACTTCGTAGTCTTGCCGTTGGGTCTCTTGCGCTTCTTTGATGAAATTTTGTCCTCTAGCTCAAGCGCCTCAATGTCAAATTCCACAAAGGCAGAGTCACTGATGTCCGAAAGTGTTGAATCTGTGTCGTAGTCCTCCGGTTTAACATGGTAGATCGTCTTATCGGCTCCATCATGTCCATAAAATGGTCCATCAATGTTCCCAGAAGAATCGAGTGTCGGATCTAGGTGATATTTTGGTTTGTAGAGGGTTGGGATGGCTTGGGTCGAAATCTGCTGCTGAGATCCTGCTGTGGAAGCTAGAACACTCAATGCATAGGCGTTATGTTCAAGGTCAGCGTTTGATTTCCAAGGCAGTATCTTGGAAGCTGTTGGTTCGCTAGCATCTTCAAGCTGACGCTTAAAAGTCTGTGACCAGTTGTCCGTATCAGTGTTTTCCATCCTGAATATGTTTGGATTAATATTTTGTGCGACGTAAGTGATATAGGCTTATTTTGCCAAAACTTCTAATGGAAAGAAATGGTACGTTGATGGTCTGTGAGCCGTGCGAGTTTCCTCATACAAGTACAAGATGGATAAAGTATAAGCAGTCGGATGGAGAGTATCGTAGGGGGAGGATGGTAAACAAGCCCTGGTCGTAGCCCGTTGAGGGTATCAGAGTCTAGCCAAGTAGACAAGGAGCGTCAGCAACCGTCAAAGCCAGTTAGCTCCTTAAATCCGGCAATCACACAGCTCGAACAGCACGGCCAACACTACCTGTCTCAAACACTTCCAATAAACCAGCTCCAAGACATTCAGCCAGTATCCAATCGAATCCTAGCCCTTGGAATTGCTTCCACTTGCGGGTCCTGCTGGGTAGAATGCCCGAAAATTCTCCCCTATATTTCTTGGCCTTTGCAGCTGGATCGTCACTCGATATACCGCCATCCCAGCGTTCATGGAGAAGGTACAACGGCATCTCTCTGTATTTAGACTTCAGAAGCAAAGACATGAAATGAGAACGAGCTGCAGCTAAAAGTCGAAGATAGGGGCCTGTATTTGGCAGTGCCACTTGAAGCTTTTCTCCATACTCAGGAACCTTATGGGGATCTTCCCTTGGTTCAATGTCCTGCTGCGAGCTACTACGACGAATACCTGTACCTTTTCCACTACCCCCTGCAGCATGAATGGCACCTTCTCCGCCGACAGCTGCCATGGATCCAGAAGCAGCCCGAGAAATACTGGCGAGAGAAGTCATTGATCCTGACAATGCAGCGTCGGGGCGGGCAAACACACTTCCCATAGCAAGAGACTGGGATGCTGATGTCAGAAAGCCAGCACGCATCAATGATGCAGCTTCAGTGGCTGTAAAGTCACTACGCGAGAGAGTCAGAGCTAGGGGCTTCGCTTGAAGACAGTCCAGGAATTTATCTGGACATTGTCAACGCTGGTAACCCTAGCTGACTCAAAAACCTACCTATAAGGGTCTCATCTAGATTTTCTACTCCTTTTATCATGTGTTCTATATCGTCGAAAAGCACTAGACCTTCACTCATACTGGACCCACCAGTTCCCCGTCCGGGAACCACTATTTTTCTTATTATTCCAGCCTTTGCTAATTCTGCAATCTCTCTTTCCGTGGCAGTCGGTGACTTCATCATGGCATGTACGTGGGTGACAGTGACAGTGGGAGGAAGAGACTTTCTGAAATTTAGTATCTCTGCTATTCGTGTGCTATTAAAACCACCTCTTTCTGGCATAGTATCAAACATGTGCGTACGTACATGATGTACTATTTGTGCCACGTCTCGCAAGGAAAGGTTGGTGGCTAGTGAGGCGACAAGACCTACGTCGTCAAGGCGATCCTCAAAGAAGTCCTCATCTCCATCCTCATACGCGTTCTCTATCTTGGATAGAGAACGCTGAATGGGCTTCCGTTGGTTGAATCTAATCAGAGGTGACGACGAGGAGCGCCTTAGCAGTGTGTTATTTGCTGTTTGTCTCTTCGTTATACGTGACGAATGCGCGGCTGAGAAATTAAGAGGCATGACGGCGCCGTGCGGCCACAGTCAGAGACAAGCCCGGACACAAAAGGAAAAGACAGATATATGGATAGAGATCCAAGGCGACGAGATTTGTGAAGTAAAGTTTGGCTCTACACGCAATGTGCAGTGAAGCAAATCATTCGGGGATCCTGCGTTTTGCACGGATCCAGTCGACAACCCTGACTAAGCGATATCTATTGCCTGAGGACGGCTCCTATAGCCCACATCAATGATACCCTGCAGCACATATAAGGATAATGTACGTTGTGTAGTATGAAATCGGACGAATGCTCAATATCCGAATAGAAGGAGGTCAGAAATGACCCTGTCCCTCAGCCCTACGATCCTTGCAGCAGGCGTCATCCCGCGAGACAGCTTCCCTGGATTTCCACCCTCGAATTCTTGCGGCTAAAGTACCTTACAATTGCTACACTTGTTCTCAATGTACATATGAGATAACTCAATACGAATGGATTCGCCGCAAACCATTCAATGTAGTGAGGTCTTATAGTCGACCCTGTACTTCAATTGGCCTCGACCGCCGTGTCTACACCATGGCTACCTATGCGCCATTGAACCCGGAACCTTCATTACCAGAAGAGCGCGAGGCGAATCATCTACCGCAAAAATCATATCTTGATGCAGCCGAAGAGAATCTACACACAGACCCGAAGACAGAGCAAACCGCACCAACTCAATATATCGGCCAGGGCGAGGATGACGCCCCAAGAAGCCCGGCGAAAAAGGTGCACAAGAAAAGTAGTTCATTGCGAATGAATGGCAAATCAAAGGAGAAGGAAGGCTCCAGAGTCATTATCGAGAGGTTCCAGGACAAGGACGGCGAGCACTTGACGAGTGTCAAGCTCCCATACGACCACGAGAAGCGAAAGCATATCTCCCACCACGGAAGGCAGCCCTCTGAGCTCGTCAGCGGAAGGAAAGCCGGAAAAGGCTGGGAAAGGAGCCAGTATGCCCATTCTCCCCCATCCTCTCCGCCATCCCCACTAACCCCGTTGCCCTCACAGTATCCACTTCGCGCCCCTCTCCGTACCCTTCCAACGCCGCCTCCAGACCCTCGTTGTTCTAGGCCATACCCTCTGCATCGCGCTCCTCCTCACAATCTTCTTCTTCCTCTGCGCAGTCCCCATCACCTGGCCTCTCCTCGTCCCGTACCTCCTCTACGTCCTCTTCTCCCAAGCCCACTCCTCGGGCCAACTCTCCCACCGCTCCCCATTCCTCCGCTCGCTCCCAATCTGGTCCTTATTCGCAACCTACTTCCCCGCCCGCCTATATCGCTCCGCCCCTCTCCCCCCCACCCGCAAATACATCTTCGGCTACCACCCCCACGGCATAATCTCGCACGGCGCCTTCGCCGCATTCGGCACCGAAGCTCTCGGCTTCTCCCAGCTCTTCCCCGGCATCACCAACACCCTCCTAACCCTCGACGCCAACTTCCGCGTCCCCCTCTACCGTGACTACGCCCTCGCCCTCGGCCTCGCCTCCGTCTCGCGTGAGAGCTGTGAAAACATCCTCTCGCGCGGCGGCCCCAACAACGAAGGTATGGGCCGCGCCATCACGATCGTCGTCGGCGGCGCCCGCGAGAGCCTCGACGCCCAGCCGCACCGCCTCCGCCTCGTGCTCAAGCGCCGCAAAGGCTTCGTCAAGCTCGCCATCCGCACGGGCGCCGATCTCGTCCCCATCCTCGCGTTTGGCGAAAACGACCTGTACGACCAGGTGCAGCCGGACCAGCACCCCTTGGTGCACAAAGCGCAGCTCGTGGTCAAGAAGCTGCTGGGGTTCACGATCCCGCTCTTCCACGCCCGAGGGGTGTTCAACTACGACGTGGGCATGATGCCGTACCGGCGGCCGCTGAACGTGGTGGTGGGCAAGCCGGTCAAGGTGGTGCAGCAGAGTGGGGGGAAGCCGGACGAGAGCTACATGGATGAGATCCACGAGCTGTACGTGAAGGAGTTGGAGCGGATATGGGAGGAGTGGAAGGATGTTTTTGCCCGCGACAGGAAGGGCGAGTTGGAGATTGTGGAATGAATGGGAATGGGTGGGTTGGGTTGGGTTTTAATATTTCTTTTATAAAAACGCTTGCGATATGGCGGATTTCTTTATAGCAGACCATCGAGAATGGGCCCGGGTTTGTACAAAAGTTTTGTACGGAATAGCTTCTTTCTACCCCCATCACACAGTAATCACACCCACGCCCGGCCACAGAACCTAACCCCCCCTCCCTGCGCTCGCAAAACCCCATATCCAGCCAGCCCCAAAAACACACAACCCAAATTCTCCGCAACCATTATTCCAAAAAAAAAAAAAAAAAAAAAAAAGGAATCCCCAGACGAAGGACGCCCCCCCAAATATCACCGCCCAAACTCCAAACTCGGCACAATCACCGGCCCATACTTACTGACCCCCAGCCCCCCCTCCGCCTGCACCATGAAATCGCACGCTAAACTCAGCTTGCCCCCGCCAGTCGCCATATCGGTCCTGCCGAACGTGCCGCCCACAATCTCGGGATCATAGGCGACAACGGCGACATAGTTCCGGCGGCCCATCAACTTCTTGCCCTCCCTCGGCCTGCCGTCGGGCTCGGCGATGAAGATCTCCATCATGTCCTCCTTGGTATCGCTGGGCTGGTTGTTGGTGCGGTGGCCGTTCATGGGGACATACAGCGGTTTGTTGGCGTTGTTGGAGGACTGGAGCATTTTGAGGATGTAGGACGGGGGCGGGGGGTTGACGACGGAGGAGGAGATGAGCTGGTACATTGTTTTGTGGTCGGAGGGTTTGGCGGGGTCGTGGACGAGGCCGGCGCCGCAGCAGTCGACGGCGCCGGAGAGGAAGGTCATGCGGAGGGACTTTTGGTGGGAGATACCTTGGAGGGTGCGGATGAGGTAGGTGCGTTCGAGGTCCTGGGCGGTGTTTAGTTGGGATGTGGGATGGGCAGGGGGCAAGAAATGGGGAGATGATGTACCTTTGACTCGTGCGTCCATTGGTCGCGGAGCTCGTCGAGCATGTCAATGTCACCAAAGGGGCTGAGGATCCCACCCATGAGTCCTGATTTGCCAACGGCTTTCTTTACGCTATCGAACCCGGAGCCAACGACGGCTTTGGCGCCGACGACACCAGCGACAGAGCTTGTTACTTTGCCTAAAACGTTGTAAGCTCCTGTTACGGCCTTCTTCCCAGTGGCGACCGTGTGAGCGATTTGCTCAGCTGCTTCCAATCTCGGATAGATAAGTGGCACGGCTATCATCCAAATACAGTGCTGCACGCTTTGGGGAAGCATAGCGACTTTGGGGAAGAGGCCTTGGTAGGTTGGGCCGGCCATGACCTGATGAGGATTTCTCTCAGAGCGGCAGTCGGGACCTACTACCACTACTGCTGGGCCAAGATATTTGACGAAATGCCAACCAGTACCTGTGATGGTGAATATGTCTGTATCTGTGCTGACGTTCCGGAGAATCTCGAGAGTAGTGTGATGTTGGAATAGTAAATACATCTCTATACCAATACGACCGATGTTCTTAAACATATTGGAAAATTGCATATATTCAGGATACGATCCGAAGCCGTCAAAGCTGGATGAAAACCATTAGTCTAGCTCCCAACAATCGCTCACGGGATATGCTGCACTTACATATCATGATCATCAATCTGCAAAACATGGGGAATCTGTGCAAACGCCTCCCGTAGATATGGCTGGTCGAAATGACTGGTATAGTAATGGAAATATGCGTGTGAAACGTCTTCTTCATGCTTAGGAGTCCATGCGGTATTCTTTCGATTTTCCTTGCCGCTCATTGCAAGCCATTGCTTCAACAAAGGTATCTCTTTCCATATTCTGTCTGCATATATCTGATCACCAAGTCCCAGTTGCGTGTGAAACCCTCCGCATTCTACATGCTTCTGCATAATATCTTTCCACATATAGCCAATGCCGCCAAGGGCTGCTCGTTGGTTTGCATTTACGTTCAGAGAAAAGTCGTTTCCAGAGGTAGCAATGAAGCGCCAATTTGTCTCGGTACGGCCAGCGACAAGGAACTCGTATCTCGTGCAGCCAAGGTGAGAAGTGATGGCATAAGTCCACTTGGCACTAAGCTCGGCATCCATCTGCAGATCAATATCGTATCGGTAGAAAGTCCATCGCTGGTGTTGGGAAATAGGGCTAGCCTTCAACTGGCGCGGATTGGGGGAGAGGTCAACGCTTTGATGGATATGAATAGTCGGAGGCTGGGGGGCATCTGTGACTAGCAAAATGGACCCCAACCATATTCCCCTCTCCAAATCCATATTAGTGTACCGGAGATATGGACCGAAGTAGACTCCATTCGTTGGTGCAATCTTGTACATGTCTACACCACTGCTCGGCGGTGGACCTGAAAAGCCCGCGACTGTTGGCGTGGAAGACTGCATACTCATGATACTTTCAGGGTATCCGGGCGTAGATGGCTGGAAGCCGGGGGATGCTAAAGGCTTCCCACTGAATGCACTTAACCCGGGAGAAGCCAGCGGGTTCCCACCATATGTACTAAGAGTTGGGGATAGGGGCTCGTTGAGATTCAATGGCGTTGGCCCTTTGGGGAACTCCCATTGCGTGGATTGGGTGGGTAAATGGATATAGTAATACTGTCCGGAGTTCGGATCGAGATGGGCAATCCAGCCCTCTGGAAGCGGCGGTGGTGATGCTGGACCAGGGCCTAGAGGTGCAGGGGATGGTTTGGCTGCCTGGGTAGCTGCTTGAGTAATCGGCTGTGCAACGTGCTGGGATGTCCCACTTTGACTCTGCTGTCTTGCGTCGTTCGCAAATGCCGGATGACCCTGGTTGTGTTGGTCAACTGATATCCCTACTCCAGCAGCCGTTGCAGCACCCACAGAACCATTTCTTGGAGCAGCGTCTGGCCCATGGCTAGCCTTCTCATTCTGGTTGTTATACGCGGTGGCTGCTGCAGAGCCGGACGGAGAATATGCTGGGGGAGGGGACGCTGATACGTGCATCCGCTGAAAGTCTTGTTCTAAAGCAGTCGGTGCAGAACCTCTTCCAGGCTGACTCGAAGGTGAGCTTACACGGCCCTGAGGTGTAGGTGCTTGCATCGGTGGTGGACTCGATGCCTGCCCCGGGCCTTGATAGACAGTGGGAGGGCCGTGTGGCTGGCTTCCGGGTTGCTCGGTAGGTGTCCAAGGCCTTTGTTGCGGCTCCTGTTGCTGCTGCGCTCCGGACATCTGCGCCCCGCCACCAGGAGGTGAAAAGTATTGACCAGCCCTCTGTGCAGCGGCAGCGTTCTGAGCTTGAAGGCTAGTCAACGTTGATGTGCCTGCAATGCCTGCCGCTGCATATCGTGCTTCGATGCCTCCTCCTGGCAGCTCTCCAGGGGCCGCAATTGGCGTCTCTGGCGGCGGCGGAGACCCGCGCTGCGCTCTTGTGGTCGAAGTTGAAGCTGACGAGCTCAGTCGATTCACCGATCCTGGAATTGGAACATTGAGACCGGTTGATGGCGCGGGCCCACTAGCTGAGGCTTCCTCTGGTGGAGGCCAGTACTGCTGGTAGTAATCTGGATAAGGGTTGGAATCCGTTTGGGACGGTTTCCGCGTGTCCCCTTGCGCTGGTGCCCCTTCTCGTTGCGGCATTCTCTGAAATAGCCCCTCCTTGTCAGGTGCTTCTGGGCCTGGCGAGTCAGGCAATGGTTTTGGTACGTTTGCCCTCCTCTCCGCCAGCCTCGAGGCTGGCTGCCCCTCACGTCCATCTCGAGGTCTCAACGCAGATGGGTAATCTGGTATATTAGATCTGCCGTTGTCGGCTGAGCCGAAGCGCGGAGGTGAGTGATACACTGGCGAGGCCCTGCCTTGCTCAGGCGTCGTTGTTCGATTCACAGGTGCTGCTTGCGGCCCACGCCCGTTCGTCGTACGTTGTTGTATTCGTGGGCGGTCATCGGGGTAAGGCAATGGAGCTGGTGAGCTCAATGCGCCGGGAGGAAGGGGAAATGCAGCGGATTGCGCAAGTCTGGGTTCCGGTGACTTCGACTCTCGTTTGTTGATCCGTAAAGGCTCGATAGTAGGGGAGTCCGAGTTTGAGGGCCGTTGCAGAAACAACTCCTCCTCCGGCTTGCCAGAACGCCCGCCTGAGCTCATCTTGTAATCTCGAATTTGACGGCCGCAATGCAGGCCGCAGAAAAGGTCGGATTAGCCACCAACGTCGGCCTGTAGCGAGATACCTAAGTATGGATAGATTAATTAGTCGCCGTCAGAACTGGTATGATCTCCGGTTCTTGAGGGCCCCGGATGTATTTAGCATAAGGCACGGTCAAGCCACATAGCGCAAGATAGAAAGTTTGTTGCTCCAATCAGTGATTCTGTCAAGATTGATTAATTGTATCTGAAATCTATAAGGTCTCCTTCTGCGGCATACAGCAACGCATCAGTGACGAGCGATTCGTAGCCGCCGAGTATCTGTCATGCCTCCACGCCTAAGCGCCGACGGCCTGCAAGGTGTGCAACGTTGTCCAGTAGCTTTACCTTTACTACAACTTTGTCTGGTTGGTCACAGGATCTCATATAAACAACAGTTCGAATTATTCAAAGTGTATGGTGCCTAGTACGTTGTAAATTAAAGTTAGTGTTTTGATTTCTGATCCTTTTTACTTTCTTCGACCGCTTGTTTTCGTCCACGCACAGGATTTAGGTGTGATAAAAAGCTACCAGAGCTGTGCATGCCGCGAATGCGAGACAGTGATAGAGAGTTAGATAGTTGTAGAGAGCGTGTGTGAGTATATGGGAAAAGAAATAGCGAGGGTATAGCGGGTATCTAGATAAACAAGGCGCCAGGAATGCTCGCTGAAATGCTCCAAAAAAGAACAAGTCCTCTGGTCGGTGAGACCGTGAGATCCTGAAGGGTAGCGACGCTGCTGTGGCTGTGGATTCCATCACAGCGATGGACGCCCTCAAACTCCAATTACTCATTCCTCGAACCCGACCCAGCCAAAACTTCCATCAACATTCTTCCACTCCTGCCCCACTACCGCCCTCTCCCACCCCATCATTACGGCCAGGAGTCTGCACCCGACACTGCTGACCGTGCAGACCACCCTGTCGCTTCCACCGAGGATCTTGAGATCCAACAGATACGCCCTCGCGACCAACTCCCTCAGGGCCATCGTCTCTTTACTCGGTTGCTTCCTCGTCTGAGACTCCTCTGCGACCGTCAGTGAGGAGGATGACTTAGCAGCGTTTCCGAGACCCCAGAATACACTGGCGAAAAAGCCACCTTCCCAGCCGACGTTGGTATCTATGAATTTGGTGAAGCCGTCTTCGGAGGGAGGGGGTTTGGGGGAAGAGGCGTCGAGGGTCGTTTTGCTGGCGAGGAGGATTTGGGATTGGGCACGGTTGATGATGGTTGGGGGAAAATCAGCGGATTCGTAGACGTCGGGGTCGTCGGAGGCGAGGAGGATTCTGGAGGCTAGCTCTGCTCTTGAGGGGGATGGGTTGTCGGCGGTGGTGGTGTTCCTGAAGTGGGAAGAGATCATTGCGCGAGCGGCATCTAGGTAGTTGGAGGGTGGGATGTACGATTCCTTGTATTGGAACTCCCAAGGGTGGCGGTCACCGTGGCGGATGTGAAGGCCGACGGTGATGCCACCTTCGGAGTGTACATAGGAGTCGAGTTCAGATATGCGCGAGGAGACAAAGTCGGCGCCGGAGTGAGCGAGATGGAAAAGGGCGTCGTGGCCGGCGCGGAGGAGAGAGAAGATGTCCTGTTGGCGAAATGGGTCTGGTTTGCGGATGTCTTGATACTTGGCATTAAAAGCACGACCAAAGGTCCACGGTACGGTGGAGGTGGAGAGAACGAGATGGCGGGCTTGATGTGGGCAGGGAAGACGGTGAGATGGTGGTGGTGGGTGGCAAGAGGGGAGCGGAGGTGATTGGAAGAAGGTTGTATATTTGCCATATGCCCTATAGACCAATTAGTCACATAGAGACTCGCATCCGAACATTGTAAATACCAATTGGTATCGTCGATAAAGAAAGCTCGACCCTCTTCCTTGGCCAAGCCGTAGGACATCCACAACCCCATCAACGTCTTCCCAAGACCGGCATCGACGGTCTCCATGACATATGTGAGGCTTCTCTCACAGATGCCATTCCTGCTTTCATGCTGTAGGGACATTTGATTCTCATCCTTGAATCTCTTCTCTACCTCCAGAGCTACAGGTCTTCGGCTTGGCCCAGCTGCATTCTCGCTTGCTGCTGGAAGAAGCCCATCCTGTTCGGCCTCCTGAATGTCCATGAATGTTGGATCGTTGTGATCATAAACAACCGAGCCTTCTGTTGAAGCTGGACCGCCTTTAACTCCCCGCAGACGCTCCGAGACTTTGCCGGCCCGTTGGCAGATATTGGCATAATCACCCGGTCTGAGGGGAAAGTCTAGGCTTGGAGGTATCGAGACCGTCCATCTTGCCTTGCCTCTTCTGTCTGTCACGACTACGGGCGTAGCTTCGAATGACATCGAGTCATCCGCGGCAAATTCGTATGTTCGCCCATTGGAAGAAACGTAGCTAACGGCCGCTGGTAGCTCCGAACTGCCCAAAACAGTAGAAGCAATCCAATATACCAAGCTCACTCCACATAGCCATGTACCCAGCCGCAAGAGCACACGCAGAGCATGTCGGACCCGATGTGGGGGTGGCGTCTTGCCATGTCGCGGGGTTAATGAAGGCAGAGCTGGCGAGGGTAATGGAGAATCAAGTAATTGGCGGAAACCATACTTTCTAGCAAAGTCAACCCCTTCTGATTTGAACGACGGTTTCGTTGGAGTAGTGGACGACTGCGTTCGTCGCAGGGCTGTTGTAGGCCTGACTCGGCGAGATTGGATCATGGTGGATGTTCAGAAATGATATCAGACCCCGTCTGTCCGCTCCAATGGAAACGAGATGCAACGCACTTTACAGACATTCACGGTAGTGAAGCTAGCTGGTGAACCAATGTTGAAATTGTCAATCCATAGAATACCCTAGACGCTGGTTTGGCGATGAGACTGACGTTGCGAGTCCTTACTTACTGTGAAGTGCCGCGAGGCTGTTGATGCTGACGTTAGGCTGGCTTCTTCAGCTTTAAAACATCAACTGTCCAGTGGTACAGCGGTAGGCCTACTTGGTTCGGCTGGGGGAGCGGTGTCATGCGGAAGCAAAACGCGACGAACGAATGGGAGAGAATCACGAGCACAGCAGGTTTGACGATTAGCAGAGGTGGAAGAAGTAGCGATACAGTGCAATCAATCAAAGATTTGCAGCATGAAGATGAACGACAGCCTCAAGGAGTCAAGAGAGTGATTATTGTTTGATGAAGCTCAAGAAAGCAGAATGTGCAGTCTTCAAGAGACTTCGGGCCTGCTCATCTTCACTCCTAATACAGTAGCGTCAGAAATAGAAATGCTTACACTAGGTACTTACAAGTAATGTACCCTAGGTACCTCAGGTCTGCTTGCAACAATGCCCCCCCCTCCTTACTGGCTGTGACCGCGTGATGTTTGACGTTGGTCATCTCACGTATGCGGAGAGGTGTGATTGATTGAATCACTTCCACCCCCCCTACCGATTTCTTGAACGGAGAATCCTCCCGAGTCCCGACAGCCTAACAGGACCCTGCGTCGCCAATGCCGGAGGACCATCCTTGCTACCGATGTTTCAGATTGCCCCCCCCCTTGGCTGATGTCATAGCTGCGTTATCACGTGCTTAGGTAATTCTTCTGAGACCCAGTTGTTAAGATGAATCAAAACTTCCTGCAGGTGGGAAAGAACAACTTCAAATGAGCCATGACCCCAAGGTAATTCCAAGAAGAACGTGCGTCTGGTTTTGAAATAAGAATCCTCACTTTAAATGGAAAGACACACTAGAATATCCGAATTGCATCCCAAACCCTCGACCACGCCCGACACCCATCAATCACGGCCCGACCGCACCGTTCGATCCACACACACCGCCACCGCTCCAGAATCTCCATCTCCGACTCCGGACATCTTGAATTACCCACATTGCTTCTTACGTCCTCTGGGTTCGACCTCACTGACGGCTTGACATCTGTCGAGTCCCACCTCGATGATCCCGTGGCATCCGTCACCGTCTCACCTCACTTGCCACGTCACAATCCGCCAAGCCTAACCTCACTTGCACCAGTTACACTATGCGAGTTTAATCTCACTTGTTCATTTACATTCTGCATAGCATTTCTTCGTTCTCGTTATCTCGACATCTTCTGCAACTCACCACATCTTCTGCAACTCATCACATCTTCTGTTTTCTTCGTACTTTATATCGCGCTCGCCATACATCTCTGACATTTCGCGTCTCAACAAGAGATGAGAAACCTCACTTCAACACTCAGTCTAGCCTCTGAAATCTCGGTTACCGACCTTACTTTTTCCTGACGAAAAGATCAAGCATCGTTGAATGCTGAAATCAATTCAGAAAACACTTCGAGTTCATATTGTCGTGGGATGAAGCTGCGCATCCCTAGAATCTGTCGGAACATCGTTCCTTCGAAGATCTACCTACTGTTTGAAAAGGAGCTTCCCGAGCAGGGTTTTTCTTATAACCTACAATCTATCTTTTCTTTCGCACGACGAGCAACATACGACCTACCCTTCACGAACTTAGCCTATCTTCTACCTTTTACCCTATCTGTACATAGACTTATCTACTACTACTATACCTTCTGAGCTTATCTAACTAGTCATCTAACCATCTATCTAAACGAATTGTTGACTATGTAGTAGGGTGCTTAGTAGGGAGTCATGAAGGGAGCCATGGAGGAAGCCATGTAGGTAGGTAAGTAGGGTGATGAACATATAGGGTGGTGAGCATGCAGGGTGGTGAGTAGGGTGATGAACATATAGATAGGCGAAGCTTAGACAATGCACATTTATCGATCGCATTCAAAAATATAAAGGTACTACGAGTAATGTGACTTCCTATCAGCCCGGAGCCAGCCCGGGGCCACATTAGCAAAAATCAGCAATTCGATAATGGGTTCCCGAATTTGCCGATAAGACATATGCTGAGATGAACGACGTCGTCAAGATCAACATCAACATGACTCAAGAGCAACGAGAAATCCTCTTCAAACCCGTTCAAAGACCGGGTCTCAGCGAAGCTCGCATTGAAAGCAAGGGTCTAAAGGCGCGAAGAAAGAGTCAACAACGATTGTGGAAGAACGATGCTTTGAATTGAACAAAATTCTTACAGCGATTGCGGCTCGTCTTTGGTCGCACACAGAATTCTACAGTCGAGTCAGAATGTTCAGGTTCGAGAAGAACATATAACAGCGTGGAACAGAAGACTTGAATGCTGATGGAGCATGATGGTTTCGATATTCTCAATTGGGAACAACGACGTGAATTTATCATCGAGATGTTGATCAAATACGATGTCAAAGCATCAAAAGGACTACTCAGAATATTGATTCAGTGATGATGCAGATTGAGGAAGCGATCGATGTGAGTCTCTGAGTCACTTCAAAGAATCTATTTTCACCCGAGATTGACGCTGACTAAAATATTCTGCAGGCGCTTGAAGATGAGCAAGAGGACGAAGATGCGTCCCCGATCACAGACGCGCAACAAGTGACCTTTTACAGGCTTAACGCTATCCTTGCATTCAGTGGAGCGCAAGCAGGTCCGAATGTTCATCTGTCTGCCATTGTTCTTGGGATTGATGAGACAACACCCGACTCGAAGGGGCGCATGACCACCAAACTGCTCAGCAAAGCCGACTCCCTTTATCCATGGCAGATCAACGGTGTTGTGGATATATTCCTGAAGACGTTGGGAGTGACGCTAAATCGCACGAGCAACACTTTTCCACAAGACGCCGTAGAAATACAGCCCGTAGAGCTCTCGGGGTATCGTAGGGTAGTCAACGCTCAGGGTGTCTGAAAAAGCGCCAGGTGGATAGGTAGTGTCTACAATGTACGACTCCCGAAACCTTGATACCATCTCTCATGATGGTGGCGGTTCCGCTTCCGACAGCGTCGACGTCCGGCGGAGTGTTGCCGCGAGCGCTCCGATCCGGGGCACCCCGTACAGGCTTTCTTTCTTCCTCTCCGACGCCACTCTGACGACTCCCTTGGAGTTCTTGATCAGCTGCCCGCTCTCCACGCGACCCTGGATCATCTCGTCGATCATCTTCTGCACCTCGTCTGTGCCGCGCCTCACCCCATCCTTGTCTTTTGGCGGCGAGAGTAATTGGACCGGACTGACGGGAATCGAAAAGGGGCCTACACTACCGTTACTGCAGTGCGGCTGATGCTTGCTTTCCACTCGGATCGCAAGCGGGGTGCTTGTCCTTGAATCCGGTGAAAAGTCTGCAACATCACGTTTGCGGGCTGCAGATCGGAGAGCTTGTAGCATGCGGTCCTTGTCGTCGAGTTTTGCCTGGAGCTCGGCAATTTCTACATCCTTTTCCTGCAGTAGATTCGTCGCACTGGCATCTTCCCCTAGAATGCTAGACATTTTTGGGGACATGGGCGAAAGCGCCAATGACGTTCTCGGTTGGCTTGATCGTCGAGCTTGGAGCAGCCGCTTCTCCAAGGTGGCGATGTATCTGTTTTTGTCTGTCAAGTCTGCTTGGAGAGATCGAATCTGTGCGTTTGATGTGGCGGTGCCATCTCCAAACTCGCCCGCCGAGTCCTCTTCCTCGCCTTCGTTCTCGAATGAGGAGCTCGGTGACTGCGCATTATTGGCTTGGCCACTAATCGTGACCGTTGAGCCTATCGAGACAGTTCTGGCCTTGGATGAATCCATTGCTCCAAGCGTTGAATGGCTTGCTGATGACCGTAACGACCTGGAAGCAGACTCCAATTTTGGGTGCATGCTCAGGGACGACAGTTTCCCGTTCGTGTTGACTCCGGTTGACTTGGAAGACAATATTAAACGATTGAGATGTTCGATTCGTTCCTTCAATGCTGTCCTCGCAAGCTGCATCTCAAGCATCTGCTCTCCATGCCTCTGCTCGGCCTCTTTCTCCAACTTTTTCTCCTCATTCTCAACCTGTATTGTGTTTTGCGTCTCGAGTTGACTGCGTAGGGTCGCTATCTCCATACGGTATCGCTCCAGTAGACCTCTGCTGGCGTCGGGCCCAGTGCCTATGGCTTCCTCTGCCTTCTTTGCATGACTTACGATATTGTTCTTTGCCCTTGCAGCAAACTTCAGGGTATTTAGAGTTTCTCCAGTATGGCCGTTTGCGGCGGCTACACTACCCGTGGATCCAATCTGTATCGTGCAGAGAATACTGACCAGGGAATCCCCGGACAAGGCTGGCTGCAGAAGCCGAGTCAATTTGCTGTCCCTGTACGGTAAATGCTTTCCATCCTTGTCCATTGGATTGCCGTTGTTGTCTTTGTGACCGGAAAGTCGTGCGATGACCGTGCCCAGGGTGAGTAGACTTTTGTTGATGTGGGCACCCTCTGTCCGGCGTTCCTTGTTGTCTGCCGCCCTCTCTGAGCCGGCAAGATCTATCATGCTTAATGTAGAAACCCGGACACCTCCAGGCATCATAGGAGCTCGTTTAATTTCTCCCGCGGTTCCGCTTAACGATGAACGCTCTCTGCTTTCGACTACGATTTGTACGACTGCGTGGCTTCTAGAGCTCTGGGCATTGAACTGAGTACTTCGGGTCCTCCGTGAGTGATCGCCTCTAGCTATGACCCGCAGCAACTGTGTCGGACTCTGCACAATTTCCTCTCTCAGAGGTGAAGCGTAGACGCCTCGTTTGCTGTCTTCACGGAGCTTAATCTCTTCTGGCTGGCTTGCTCCCGGTCCGATACCGCCAACCACTGGCGGGGACAGTAAATCATTAATTTTCTCATTGTAGATCTCAAGGTAGCTAACCCGTAGCAGGAATTCTCGGTGGGGCGTTTCACGAATGTATGAAAATATATCGGTGATTGCCAGAGGTATTACACCAGGAGAATTTGTTGTTCCTTGCATCGAAAAGGTCTTCCCAGTACCTGTCATGCCATAGGCGAAAACCGTTCCATGGTAGCCTTCCATAACCCGTCGCACTAGCCGTTTCGCACATGCATCATAAACTTTGTGATTCTTATCATGAGGCGCAAACACGTTGTCTAAATCATAACTGTCAGTGATGTGACGACGTTCCGAAGCTCGACGACTTACCGTAGTAATAGTTTCCTCCCTCTCTTCCTTTGTAAGCCACTAAGGATTTTCTGCCATCAACCATCCATTCCCCGTCAGACTTCTTGTCGCCGCTAGCAGCCGCATCTGGCCTTACACGAACACTGACTAAAACGTTTCCCTTGCCCTCGTTGGAAGCAGACTGTCTTTTGCCATCTTTTGCCGAATCGTCCGCCTCTGCACGCCCTCTTCTGGCACTTTCGTCTACGTCGTCGAAGGTTGTAGCAGACGTTGAACATGAGCCCTGAGCTGATGAGCTCCTACTGTGGGCTGGCGAAGCCACACTGACCACTCCATCTGAGCCTCTAGTGCCCGGAGCACCGGTTATTGATCTTCCGTCACCACTTCCGTTTGTCAAGCTCAAAGAGGCGGACGCGGCAAACGACCGGCCAAGCGAATCAGGTGATGTCCTTGGCTTTTTCGCTCTTGAGCTGCTAGCAGGTCTACCAGATTCCATTGATTCAGCCGAACCCCGCTTGTTCTGCTCTGACATTGGTGAAGGGGCGTACCGCAGAGACTTGGCGTCTGTAGCGATCCTTCTGCCGATTTTAGGTGGCTGGGGAAAAGCCGCAATACTAATTGACCGTCGAACTTCCTTGCCAGGGGAGCCAAGATCGTGTTCCGGACTCATCGACGAGGATCGCAGCGTCGGAACTTCAGGTGTCGAACTTATTTGGAGATTTTCTGGGGCAAGAGCCGGCCTGACCAGTCTTGAGGGGGTTCGTAGAGCAAGCTTCACCGGAGTTTGAGACATTGATGCGAATCGAGATGTTGTTGAGGTTTTTGGGAGACCCGAAGGGCTTTTGCGCATCTTCAGAACAGGTAAATTAGGAAGGGCAGAGGTTGGTGGAGGCACAGATAGCTCAGACATCCTGACTGTCGCCATATCGAATGGAGGGAAGGATAACCACGGACAAGTCAGACTTCAATCCACAAAACAAGTTTTGGTTCGGTATTCCTTTGTTCCTAACTCATCAGTGGCTTTAGATCCCACATCTGCTTTTCCTGTGTATACCAGATTTCCCGATCCGAGTGTACAAGGGATGTGTTTTTTCTGGTTGTTGATCGGCTCTGTCTGTTGCAGACTTCGCCTTCAAGTATCTCAGCTCCTCCTCAAGCTTAAAAGTGCTTGGATATTGTACCGCGTTATATCGAGCTGGGAACAATTGTGCGGGGATATCGTCCAAACCGTGCCGTTATGTCTCTCGGGTAAGATAAGGTATCTCGCATACACATCCGTACATGCGCCTGCAATGCACGTCCGAGAAGCGATGATTTTCGAGTCGCTGGGATTGACACTCAGTATGTGAAGAACTTTCCCAACGCAACAATTTTGCACAGGCTGCTCCTGGACAGGGTGATGGTTGAATACGGTTGCGCAATCGCCTTTTCCGATCTCTGTCCCCTTTTAGAATCGTAGTAATGATAGTATACTTTCTCCAATCATGATGTAATATGCTGAAAGTCTTCCTTAATACTTTCCCCGACCTGAAGTCGAATCTCAGTCAGTTGTATGTTGAACGCGGAAGTCGCGGTGGATGGTGTGACTCGCGGATTGTCACACTCTGGTCACTTTAGATACTGTATGCCGCACAAGAAAGTCTGATAGCAGAACAAAGAATCGCAGATTCAGCGACCTTCAATCAAGCCTCCAAGTAACAATGGGTGGAAGGTTATGTTGTTATTATGATTGACCCTTGGATGAGGCAAAGATGAGCGTTGTGAACGTTTTGAGCGTTTTGTCGGCATATGCCACCAAGGGAGCGATAGGCAGTTGTACACTAGCGTTCTGCACGAGAACCCGATCTTTAAGCCTTGTTGGCTACGTACGTTCCAATGAAACTAAGGAGTAAGGATGATACTGTACTTTTCCCTAGGATAGAGGAGTACTGAGAAGGAACAGCTTTGCTGATACCATGTGTCGATTGCGTCAAGCTGGATGCAAAGAATGAAGAGTACCTCTACCTGGTAAGAACCACCCCTGACGACGAGGAGATATATATTTTGATGCCATACGCGGTAGCTGGGGCGGTACCTAGGGCTAACTCCAGGTAGTACAATTTCCACTACCATGCACCATCTCACCGTACCAGTGGACCAATGTACGAGTACCCTTGGCTATGGAAAGGGGCATCTCTAGTAGTACCTACTACTGTGGTCTGTACCCTACCGTAAGATCAACTGTTGACCATTTTAATGTTTCTCCGTACTACGGTACCTTACTCAGGGCAATGCTTCGATACGAACCTTAATCTTTTTCAATGCAAGCACCAACTCCAACTCCACGTCCCGGCCAACCAACCGAACGCTCCCCACGAAACAGGGGATTAAAAACAAGAAAGATGTGTTGCATCAGTATGTGGCTTTCACTTGTTAACTCCATACTGGTCTGAATTCAGTCTCCTGCGCTCTTTGTGATGAATGCAGTCCAATGCGCAACGGCCCAAATGCATGCACATTAAGCTTTTTGAATTGGCTCGACGTGGGGATGAGGTGGATTTTCTGCACAAAAAAGTGAAAGAGTTCTGATTTTCCAATTGGGACCGCCCCCTGCAATGATCGCCATCACCTCTCCTTACCCATGCACTCAATCCTTGCGCCTTGCCCCGAAACAAAGACGCATGGACCATTGTTGGTTCACAAAGGGGCCGAGGCGGCGAATGAGCTAAAGAGCTCGACTACTGTATGGTTGACAGCAAACGACACACCATCGAAGATCATGATGGGGAAGACACTACCAAGACTACCTACGGTTTGAGGAAAGACGTCCTGTGAATTCCATGGGCTGCAGTGTGATGATAGCGACGATGCTCCGGAGGAAGCTCATTAAAGGTCGAAACTTGTCTGACCAATGATTCTGCGCTACGGATTGAGGCATGATTCCTTCAGATTGGAGAGCCAATTACGTCGGCGCAATTTCAATTCCTCAATTCCTCATTTCTTCGTACCAAAGTTCAGCTTCCTAGCTACCTTGTCTGCCCTGCCGTCTTCTATTTCTCCGCCTCTCATTTTTAGATCGCCGCCCATTTTCTGTGGTCCCCCGCCTTTCCGGGGCAGATCCTCCTTTAAAGTAGGCCGTGGATCACTGGTCCACCATTTATGCTCTAAGACCTGGCGTGACGTACTTCGTTTGCGAGGATCTAAAGTCAACATCGATAGGAGAAGATCCACCCCCACAGGACCAACGGTAGCAAATCCACTGGCCAAATAGGCGTCTTTTCCGCGGACAGGTTGCACTTTATCAAACGGCACAAAGCCTTCCAACTCGGAGACGCCAGGCCAAATATCCTCAGTCGGGGTTCCAATCGCCTGGCATATCAGCTCGATTTGATGCATGTCGGTGTTTCCAGCAACGAAAGGGGTTCGCAGAATGAGTTCAGCGAAAACCAGACCCATTGACCAGACATCGACGGTTCCGGAATAGTACCTAGCTCCGAAAAGCAGCTCTGGTGGCCGGTACCACCTCGTAATGACTTGACTTGTCATGGCACGATACGGATCTGAAAATGATCTTGCCAGACCGAAATCGGCAAGCTTGACCTCTCCATCAGCTGCGATGAGCAGATTGTTAGGCTTGATATCGCGGTGTAGTACGAAATTCTCATGGCAGAACCACACCGCACGAGCAAGCATGCCCATCCAAGCTTTAACTTCCGCCGTCCCGTATCGTATGCCCTCGCTATCTCTAATGAGCATCTCTAAATCACCACGCGGTAGATATTCAAGAACTAGGTTGAGATTCTGATTCTTTGACGAAAACACAGAGTGAAGTGCAATAATATTGGGGTGAGAGAGCTCCTGCAAATACTTTACTTCTCGGATGGAGTCCATAGAGAGACCATCTTTATATTCGGTATTAACCTTAATCTTCTTAATGGCGACAAGAGAGCTAGGATCTGCTTTGAGATGCCCTAAATAGACATTTGCATACATTCCCTCACCGACCTTCTTATCTACACAATATTAGATAGCGTAGAGATCGGAATAGAGAGCATCGATGGCGCACCCTTGACATATTTCTGCTTCGTTTCTTCGTTAAGCTGCTCTGCTAACTCTGCACCTCTTGGTTTTGGGGTCCGTTGCTCGACCTGACCACTTCCAATCGAACTTGTCCTGACAGCCAACGCCTTGGTTTTAGAGGCCGTGATATTGACACTGGCTGCGCCATTCTGGATAACCTGCGGCGAGACCGCCATGGTACCTTTACAGCTGCAATCGATCTCAAGACTTTTCACGGCATCAGTCTAGCGTACAATACTCACCTAGGATGGAGGTCCAACCCCCAAGAATAGCGAGAGTGGTGGGCATAAATGGACTAAGAGCCTCAATTTGACACAAAAATGCTTATATAATCGTAGGGCTGATACCGACATGTCAACTCAGTAACTTTATCACCGCTTTCAACAAATTATAAACATCCTGATCAGGTGGATTCCACGACGACAATACCTCACAGACCAGTGGCATGGCCGCCCGTCCTATTAAATTGTCCTCGCTACCCTCCACATTACTTGCCTCCATATACAGACCTCAGCGATGCATTCGCCAGCTTCACCAACAAGTTTCTACCAGCCAAATCCCACCGCCAACCCCGTTTGTCCCGGACGCGAAAACTTTCCTCACCTTAATCGGGCGAGGCCTCTCTCAGCATGCCGCAAAGATACCGACATGGCAATCGTTATTCTCACTCACATCCTCTCAGCTACGCGAGCTTGGTGTTGAGCCTGCTAGAAGTCGACGATATTTACTTTGGTGGAGAGACCGATTCCGAAAGGGGTTGCATGGCGTTGGTGGTGATTTAAATAATGTTGTTGATGCGGCAGCACAAATTCGGGTCATTGAGGTGCCTCGACACAAGGTGTCAGATGGCACTCCGGCTGCGCCGACACGTATTCCTGTGAAAAAGAAGCTTGTCGTCAATCTACCATCCGAGGCACCGGTTCAAGGATTACGATTGGAAGAGGTAAACCCGGTTGGTGGGATGAAGGTAGTTGGGGCGCACACGATTGTAGGGCCATATGTCCAGCCAGTGGAGGGCACAGGAGGCAGCGTTGCAACGATCAAAGTACAAGAAGGAATGTGGGAGGTCAGAAGAGGTCAAAAGGTGGATGGTGGAGAGAGGAGAAAGGTACAGGTGCGGCGCAAGCGCAGGCTGGAAGAGAATCGAACTACGAGGAAGTGATAGGGGTATATAAGCGATGTCGATATGGTATAGACGACTACGGTGCCTTCTCCACAACTTGTCGGCATTGATGGACACTGTCAAGGTAGATTCAATCGGGCAGGGAGGAGATCCACTGTATATTGTTCGTTTGAAGATGCACACCGTCGATACATGGTGTACCCCTAGCATGGTGAATATGTACACTGAAACAAGACTTCTCGTATTTGTGTTGCCATATCTGTCGCAGATTTTGTGGCAGATTCAAGCATAGATGCGCTCAGAGTCCATATGTCTGCCGAAGAATAGATATGTTGAATAAACTGGTATCGCATAGAAATCTTAGGAATAGTTGTACAACAGAGGTATCAAGGCCGCCGCCTCCCTGACTCGAGATTGCCGAGTCCCGCGTCGCCCTACGAGGACGCGCATGTCGCTCCTTCCCCATGGACGACGACTTCCTTAAACGGCAACCAATCAAACCCTCAAAAGATTCTTCCTCGTCATCCACTTCCTCTTCTTCTTTCTTCTACTTACATCACTATACTTGCTTGTAGCTTATCGACAACCAGTGAGACTTATCTGTACAACATCTCTTACTTGCATCGCTTTTTCCTTCAAACGTCACACTCTCTCTGTACGAGCAATTGTAGTTTACAGTCGTGTTATTCACTAACAGGACAATCCTTTCATTTTACAATGGGACCATTGGGCAGTTTCATCCGTCTCATTCCTCTCCAGCTAGACGAACTACCATCTCATCCAGCACTAGAAACCCGATTTCGGAACAGCATTGGTAGGGCAGACAGGAAGAATGGCACTCGGCCGGCAGGCAATCCACAAGCTCTGAGAGATGTCTCCAACGTCTCACAAAACCGGCCCAATGTCCAAATGGATACTCCCGCCGACTTAAAGGATGGTTTCAGCTCACCAGGCGAGGATCCAGATCCATTATACGGCTCTACGGAATCAACCCCGGACAGTCTCCACAACCCAGACGACGGAATATCGTCAGACGCCAGTACTTTTGATCATACCGGGCGCCCTAATCTAATCCCTTTCATCAAAGCGATTCTCGACGAGGCCACAACATTCGTCGACATAACCATCCCCCGCACATTCTTCGAAGGTAGTTTGAAGTCGTCATCTCCTTCTACTGCCAAAGTTAGACTATTGAAGCGGACTATCTCTGGCAACGAGCTCTCCCAGATCCCCTGGGAAAGGCCAAGGATTCCTCGAAAAGGCCCCCCAGGCATCAAACCACCTAGCGAGGCATGGTTTGCGCGAAGCAGTACACATACAAATCAGAATCTAAAAGGTAGCGCAGACTTTTCAGAGTTTGACTTCGCTTTGCGAGCAGACCATTCGCAGCATGAGCGAGAGTACACGCCGGATGTTTTCGATGATTTCAAAGTACTAGACTGGGACTTGCGGCCTACGCCATATAATTTGGCCATAGGTAACTATAGACATATCACGATGGGCAGTGAGTATCTCCCGAGATTCCCAGTACATTCCATATCGCTTCTAGCAGGAATAATGCTTATACTCGACCGTTTACTAGTCTACGAGATGTGCCACAAACTTCCTTTTCCACTGGCGCCTCGTGTGTTCCCTGTCCTTGTCATCACTGCTGAAACAGGCGCGGCCGAGTTCGTGGTCGTCCAAATACCCGTTAATCTCGAATCGCTTCCGGAAGCCTTCTATAGCAACGGCCGCAATCTCAAAGAAGGTAGAAGTGCACTGCAGAAGAAGAAGCCTGTGCTTGGGTATGTTAGATCTTGACCGTGCAATAATGTGATTTGAAAAATTAGGACTAATCGGCTTCGGAAACAGCATTTACACCAGCGTCGAGCGCTGCTTGATGGACAAACAAGAGGAAATCGCTGCGAAGAAGGAAATTACCTGGACCATGGCGACAGCTAGTGATGCAAAGGGCTGGCTGCCAATGTGGATGCAGAAGCTGGGAGTCCCTGGGGCCGTGATCAAAGATGTAGGACTTGTGATGAAATGGCTACAGGAGAGGAGGGAAAAATCCCAGCATAGTCCAGTCCCTGCTTGATTGGTCCGATGCGACTCTCTGGAGTATGATGTGAATTGGGGACTTGGTATGAATTGGTGATGGGCGCCGTGATATACCTGGTTTCTTGATGGCGTTTTCTCACACTCAGCAAGATTCCCTCAAGGTGGGTGTTTGCTATGTGCATTGTACATGGAGTACTTTTCTTATCTGGAGGCTTTCTGGCTGGCGATGCCGTGTTAAGTGTACGTTTGTGGTCCGAGTGGCCGTGACTCCTGTAACGTCAGTTAATTACATACGAACAAAGTATTGCTATTATATGAAAACTGGAAGTTCTCCACCTGTAGGATTTATGAGTTACGGTCCTTTTCGGAGATCTAGGACATTGTGAGTCTCGCCCCAGGCTTTCACCTTTATCTCTTTCAGGCCCAGTAACCCTTGGTTCGCTCTCCTTCACTCAAACACAACCGCCAAGAATATCAAACCGCCATGATGATGGTAAATACCGTCGAATCCACCCAAGATCTACACCCTTGCCCAAAAGCGAAAAAACGAAAACAGAAAATGTAGCGGGATGTAAGGGGCGAAAGTGTGGGAGAGGGTGACATCGAGGGAGTATGAGAGGGAGGGGGAACGAGGGGATAGGGAAAGGGGAAAGGGGAAGGGGGGAACAGGTGAGTGCGGGTGAAATTGGGGATGAGAAATTTTTTGTGGGGGGGGGGGGTGGGGTGAGATGGAGTGGGAGCGGCAGAAAGGGAAAAGGTGGAGGAGGGAAATGGAAAGAGAAAAGGTACAGCTGGGGTGGGGAGGCCGAAGATTAAAAGTGCATCAGAGGTAGTAAGTAGCTCCAACTCCAAAAAGGGCGGAGAGAAAGTGGAGACGCAACACAAGCCGAGAAACCAGAGAACGGCAATGGCTTTCGATACGCGGATGGCTACGGTTACGGTTACGGAGCTCCGAAGGGCATACCGAAGCGATGGACCGTTTAGATAAACATTTGATTTCTATTGACTAACTGAACTGAAGTAAATCTGATACATTTGATTTCTAATGACTAACTGAACTGAAGTAATCAGATACATTTGATTTCTATTGACTAACTGAACTGAAGAGAAGCCGAGGTTCTCGAACCAAGAGGTAAAGCTGAGCTAAGTATGTTTGAGCTACTGTATGTAGCTGTTTGTGCGTAAGTATGTGTGAAACCAAGTGTGTTGGTAGAAAGAATGGGTCCCCTTGTTTGGTTGGATAAGTATGTTTGGGACGGATGTGCTGAATCGACATAGATGCCACGCGATCATGGGTGGTTGCAAGGAAATGTATGGGCGAGTGGTGCTTCGGGTAAAAGATGTTGTGGGACCGTGTCGTCTGAAATGCTCCTATCCTCTCTATGGTAATCCGAAAGTCTTAACTTTGCTGCTCTCCACCCTCGGTCGCATCCAAGCCACCCTTCCCCTTAAACCTCTTCGCCACCCCATCACGTCACCCATTCACCAGATTCATCACTCTAACCCTCCTCCTCTTCCCCGCCAACGCCGCCAATGCCTTCTTCCTCTCCGCCTCAACCTCATCCTCTTCCCTAAACTCCTTGCCCAGAATCTCCTTTCTCAAGACATACTGCTCCACCTCTAGTACCGCCGGTGGCGTCGTAAAGTTCCTCAGCGTGACTTCGCACTTCTTGATTCCCATCTCCTGGAACGCCAGGAAGGGCACCTTCCAGCTAACATTTGGGCCGAAGAAGACAGGGACGTCGTTGATGGTGAGGTCGATACTCAGGTGGTCGAGGCTGACGAGATCGTCGGCGGCGTCCCAGAGGAGGTCGTCCCAGTTTCTGTCGGAGGTGCGTTTCCACTGCTGAAAATCGGTGTAGCGGGGGTTGCCCGCGGTATAGTGTTTGATGGCGATGCTGTAGATGGCATCTTTGGCCGTGGGGCTTAAGGGTTTGAGGAAGGCGCGGAGGATGTTTGGCGCTTTGAAGGAGAAGGTGCTCGAGGCATAGAAGATTGCTGTGGCCTCCTCGTTGACTTTCTTGCAAGTGAGGAGCAGGGCAGCGGGACCTGGAGAGAGGCGGTACGGTGGGATGACCTCCTTGCTACGCACGCGACGCGGGTAGTCGAACAAGCGGCGTCGTCGACCAGCGGATGGACCGAGGCAAGGGCCGATTTTGCCGCGTTTGGGAAGAGAATAGGTAAGGTAGCTGTCTGTTTTCTCAATCCATTGAAGCTGGAAGAATTCCTCGGGGAACGCGTAGTTGTAGATTTTGTTGCGGAGCTCGCCGGGTAGGAGCAGGAAGTTGAACTGCTTGCACGCGATTGGTTCTGGCGCTGGCTTCGGCAGCGGCAGATTCACCGAGATTCTCAGCGGACAACCGGTAGACTTGGGGATTGGGACTTGGGGCGCCGGAATGGGACGCGGGATGACTTGCAGTGGAGGACGACCACTCTTCTGGTAAGGACGACGGCCAGCTTGGTTGCCAGATACACTGGTCAAGGACTGCCCTGGAAGACGGACAATGGGGCGAACGGCGAAACAAGCATATGGTCGAGGAGTGGCCGGGTCGAAATGCGCTTTTTTGCGCTCCGACTCGATGAGCTTTTCGATCTGAGCACGCTTTCCGGCCTGTGCTTTCGTTATTTCGCGTAAGCCTCCGTTTTTCTTCGCCATTGTGGCAGTTGCTCGAAAGGCCGAGGTTCAGGCGCAAAAGTGGGGTTGGAGGATATCAAAGTGGAAGGAGCCAAAGATTTGGATTTGGATGTGGATGTGGGTTAGGAATGGAAATATCAAGGAGAAGGAGGTTCAGATAGAGATTGCCAAGTATTCATTGGCGCAATAGACGGACTGCGACGGACTGCGACTAAGGATAACAGTAGGAGTAGGAAGTTGTGAATGGGAGATGAAGGGTCAAGGGTACTGCGATTGTTGAGCGGTGGGCAGTGCTCGGAGAATGTGAATAACATCAATGAACTCAATAGCAACAAGGATCCTAAGGTATTGTCGGCAAGTGAACGAGCAAGGCTAACAATCAATTTCTGGCCTTCACTGCTGCGATATCTGTGTGTTATTCTTGGTCGAGAATTGTTCTGTGTCGTTACCGTGAATCGTAACGTTATTTGCAGCCTTTACTGCTGTAAATGTCGGCAAGACCGCTTCAAAACTCTGTACCAATGCCGGGCAAGTGACGCCTATGGCCAGCCACGAAGTTGAAGTGAGAGCAAAGCCAAAAAAAACCCTTGGATATGTACTTCCATTATCAGGATGGAAGCAAAGCCCTAGGGGTCTGCTAAAGGATTTCCATGGAGCTATCCGGACAGAACAGTATTCGACATGTCTCGAATCGGAACAAAAGCCAAGAAACGAGATCTCAAGAGCGTTGGCAACTTCCTCGATTGTTCACGCGGCTATGACGATGATGTGGGATAAATGGAATTGACGACTGCGGAAATTGGCTGAGCTTCTTGATGGGTTCGACGACATAGCTAAAAGGAAAACTTCACAGGGGTGTACTAAGGTCTGGCATGTGGTTGAAATAGAATAGTTGCAGGCGAATATGTCCAGGCATGGCACATCTACCAATGTCTCTTTGATAATCTACCTTAGGATATCATGGTGTTTAGGGACATTCGAATGGGGCCGAGAGAAGCTAAAACACTTGGAGGTGGGCGCCCTTATCATATTCAGGATGTCGTGGACGTCAGGAGCAGTAGCAGGAGGAGCAGCAGCAGGAGGAGAAGGAGGAGGAGGAGGAGGAGGAGGAGGAGAGGTTGTGGAGGTCCATAGCGTGTTAGGGTTACGGTGGGTTGGAAGATGATCCGCGCGGAAGTGAAGTCATGCGTAGAACCCGTGCCCGCCTACATATCTCTACTAACAGCTACCTGGTATCACAAAGCTGCATCCTACCTAACAGATAAACCGCATGTACGTACGACCATTCAGCTTCCTTCTTGCCAGAAGAGCGCAGTTCCCCCCCTCAACCTCTCGCAACCACCAATCCACACTACGCCGGACCTACGCCTTAGGGAAACCCTCCAACCCCGCTGCTCAACCCTTCAAAATCTGGCCCTTTGCCGCAATCTTCGTCGCAGGCACAATATCTTACGTCTTAATGGTGAAGTCCCGCGCCAGCGAAGCCCCTCCGAAACCGCGCTCCAAGAACATAACGTCCTCCTCAACACCCTCCTAAACTCCTGCGGTCCCACCTGAAAACGCCCTCACTGCCTCCTAAACCCTCCCCAACAACCAAACCAACAATGCCACCTAACCCCCTCCTCTCCGCCCCCCAAAAATCCACCCCCACCTTCTCCCCCGAAAACGTCTCTGTAATCTACGTCCTGGGCGGCCCCGGCGCGGGAAAAGGCACGCAATGCGAAAATCTTGTGCGCGACTACGGTTTTACACACTTATCCGCCGGAGATCTGCTAAGAGCGGAGCAAGAAAGAAAAGGCAGCCAGTTTGGCGAGATGATCAAAGAGCACATCAGGGAAGGCATCATCGTACCAATGGAAGTAACGGTGCAATTGCTCGAAAACGCGATGACGGAGGTCATGGGCGGGAAAGAGGGCGCCAAGGGTCGTTTTCTAATCGACGGTAAGTCCGCCCACCTTCCCCCCCCCCCCAAAAACCAACCCTCTCCTCTAACACAAACCGCCGTCTCCACACCAGGCTTCCCCCGCAAAATGGACCAAGCCCTGCACTTCGAATCCTCCGTCTGCCCCAGCCTCTTCACGCTCTTCTTCTCGTGCCCGGAATCCGTCATGCAGCAGCGCTTGCTCAACCGGGGCAAAACGTCCGGGCGCGCCGACGACAACGAGGAGAGCATCAAGAAGCGGTTCAGAGTGTTCGAGGAGACGAGCATGCCGGTGGTAGAGTATTTTGAGAAGCAGGGCAAGGTGGAGAAGGTCGGGGCGGTGGGGACGCCGGAGGTGGTTTATGAGGAGGTGAAGCGGAGGATGGGGGGGAGGGGGTTGTATCCGGTGAGGTGAGGGGGGAGGTTTAGATGGGGATACATCAGGAATAGAAGGCAGTTATTATAGATCAGGCCAGGAAACGGGAGTCTTTCTGAAAAACATTGAACAAATGTAGTCATCCTAAACGAGTGCCCTAATCCCTGATAAGAAGTTAGTTCCTAGTTAGTCTCTTACATATTACATTCAACCCAAGATAAGTTTTAATCATCTTCCTTGCCTCATTCAACTAGCAACAATGCTACATCAAACATGATCAACATGCCCCCACCCCACTCCCCCAACCAAACCTTGGGCAGACGGAGAGTAGATCATCCGGATAAAACTCCCCAACCCACAAATACATGTCCATGTATAAAAATAACAAAAGAAAAGGTATAGGTAGCTACGCAAGCGAACGACACCCCAAATCCCAACCCATTAGCCACGCCCCAATCCCAATTTTCCCCGAATAAGAAATGCCCAGCAACGGCCACTACCGCAATCCCGCTCTCGGCAATCTCGGACTCGACGGCGGGCTCTCGATCCTGCTCTCCGCCGTATACGCCTGCCCAAGCTGCGCCGCGCCGAAGTTCATGCTCTGCGGCTGGTGGAAGGCTGGGCTCGCGATCGGGCTGGCGTAGGCGCCAGGGATCGGGACGGAGTCGTAGATCTGTTCGCCCGGGGCGGCGGGGACGTGCTCTTGGACCTTGGGGGCGGGGGCGGGCTCGAAGCCATCTTGCGACATGGCCGGGGTGGCGTTTTGCACGCGGATAGGTGGGGGTTGTAAAGTGAATGGTTTTGGCTGGGCGAAGCTCTGGTGCTTTTGCGCGAATTGGGTGCGTTCGTGGTACTCGCCGTTTTCGGCGGCGGAGTGGGGGTCATTGCCGTGCAGGTGCGCGGGGAAGGAGGGGGACATGGGGGTCTTTTGGAAGCCGGGGGTGTTGGGGGCAGATTGGGAGCGGAGCTGTGCGAGATAGAGGTCTGAGCGGGCGCGGTCGCGCAGGTCCATCGATTTGTGGAGCTTGCGTTTTGAATGGAAGCGGTAGAAGACAACGGCGTAGATGGTGATGGTGATGACTTCGACGACGATTTCGATGATGGCGCAGACGAGGGACCAGGACTGGGAACTTTGTTAGCATTTCGGTATCTTAGGCTAATCCTTAGAAGGGGTGTACTCACCTGCAGTCTGCATATCAGGTTGTAATCGATTTCGTCCTGGAAGAGTGTTTGACGCTTGCCACCTTTGCAAGACCATCCCCAAACGTCTTTGCCATTGCCGCCTGCTTTGGCCTGATGCAAAACGGCGGCGCCAATGATCCACATGATTGTGCTGAACAAGAAGAATCCAACGGCAAACATGGTATAGTATGCAGCAGCTTTCTGAGCTCGCTTGTGACCGCCTTTTCGATATGCTACCAGGATGCAGATGGTGAAGACCAGTGATACGCAGGATATGCAGAGCAGAAGGATTTGTGGCCAGGTCTTTGTGCCTTGAGCCCACGGTGGGAGGTTACTCCTTGGTGGGATAGCTTTTGTGGCGTTGAAAATGGTTAGAGATGTGGAGAGCATAGCGAGAACGATGAGACTGCAGCTGAAGTTGACGCCCCGGAGAGCCATCTTGGCCATTCGCACGCGAGTCTTGACTTTCAGGTCTTTCGCATTCTGCTTATCTGTGCTCTCTTCCTGCTTTTCCAGTACCTGCTCTTCTTTGAAGGTAGGGCTTAAGGGATTCATGAAGCGTCCTGGCGTCCCGGGAGGCTTTAAGGCGCTTTTCAAGGGTGACGCTGGGGTAAGAGGTACCTCGACCCCAGCGTAGGATGAGTGTTTCGAGGCTTGGTTATCCGCGACATAGCCGAAGCCAACGTCGGAAGGTTGAGGTTGAGGCATGAGGTAGGTTGTTCGAGGACGAGGGTCGGCAAAGGGAGAACGACCTGTTGCGGTTGGGTCGATGGGCGAGTTGACAGACGTTGCTTCAGTGAAGCGTGCCGCTTTCGGCGTCCTCAATGTAAGCCCCGAGGACGAAGTCGATGATCTCCGTGACCGCACAATCACTTGTGGAATTTTGGTTTCCTTGTCGTCTACTGAATGGTCGGCGTCGACAGGTGATACTGGCTGGTAAGTATGAGGTTTCTCGTCCGACATAACTATTATTCCGTATAACGTGAGATGATGATCTGCTAGCTGTTTGACGTGCAACTCCGCTCTTCTTCGTAGGTCACAGTCTTCCTTTCGAAGGCTCTCAAACTACTCTGAAAAGATCCAGCTTCCAAGGAGATCGCAGAGGAGGTTTGATGTTGAGAAATGAAAGATGACTACTAACGTGGGAGCCCGAGAAGGGCGGGTACACTGGGGATTTTGTTCAAGCGCCGAGATTCATCTGAAATCCATAAGTATGACGGTAGCCTTTCTAGATCAGTTTCGCATCTCAGTCGTACAACGGACAGCGGTAAAAGATGCACGAATTGTCATGGGAAGGCATACCCAATGTCTAGACTTGGGCGCGAAGGTACCTGCGGGGCAAGACGGTGATAGGTCCAGGGTAAGCCAATCCCCAGAAATAGACGCCGGGGAAGGAAGTCAATAGCGTTGTACGATTTAACCCTAGAGACTTCTTGCATTGGTTCGTATTCGCACCACTTGCAGGTGTCGTGTTGAGGCTGAACCGCATTATTCACCAAATGCTCGTATATAAAACCAAAGCTTCATTCTCTCCATTTTGACATTGACGTTCGAGTCCTCTCGACATGAGGATAGGACTCATCATTCTCTCGAGTACACTTTAATCCCATATCGCGAAGGCCGGGCGCTTCCTTTGGTGGAGCATTTCGGACAGGCCCATTCAGAACAAGGCGGCAAATGATTCCTTATGCAGGTGCAAGTGATTGGAGAACGGGAGCTCCTGCTCATCCCTGTATCTTCATGCAGGTGGTGGAACGGCAAAACGCTTGGTGTAAACGAATGAGTGGCTGCGAGCAGTCCATGCTAGAATTCAAACTCATCCTCCGACGATCACGAAACTTCACACCCAGAACGAAACGCATGATTTGTTGCACATAAAACTTCAAAGCGCCAAGATGAGGATTGCAGTGTGGCGATACGTGAACATTCGCAATGCTACCTTCATATCTTGCGTGCCACATTAGGAGTGCTCTTCAATCTTCACTCTCATTTTGCCCTGCAATAGCCACTTTAGCCTTCTGAATTCCCTATCGTAAGGGAAGGATTGCTTGTACAATTGGACGGCGAAGAGCTTAATAAAGTGCTTATTGTTTACAAGCGACATTCAGAATTAGCAGCAATTAGTCCCAAAGGAGTAACATTATGGTTTTCCGTTATTGGATATTAACCCTATTTCCTGACGCGCTACCGACCACTGGGCGGCGCTCCCGTCGTCACCTATGGATGGCATGCTTTGAATGTGAAGGAGATACGAGACTACCACTTGTTCTGATAGACACCTCTGGAGTTAGGACCTCTCCCAGCTCTTCAGCCTTCGGCTTTTCATTAGCTCTTTATGTGTTGATCCTCATCGTTTGAGTCGCCTGTCCCAGGCTCCCATTTCGAATAATACCAGGAGTCTGAACTTGGTTCGATTCCTTCTTTCATTCACGGTCGAACGCCTTATCACAACGTCGAGGCTCAATTCTTGATGCACCGTCAACGCGAGACGCATCAAAGCAGGAAGCCGTGTTTCAAGGCGTCCAGGGCAATGCTCGCCTCAGCATGCATGAGCATGCACATAGGTCATACAGAGCCTCCTTGATCATCCCGTTCATCCGATACAGTGTTACTGTTGCGTTCCTGTGTCAGGATTGTTTGGACTCGATCCTTGACTGTACAGACTTCAAGGATTATCGCCTACTTCTCCGAAAGTAGATGCGAGCAATGAAGCATAGACGTGGTGCAATAGGACTGTGCCTCGACTATAATGCGATCTGTTCGCCAACTTGAGATCCTGCCATGAAGGGATGTGGTCTTAAAAGGACAACAGGTATTGGCAAAGTCAAGAGTCGAACAGAAATTACAAGGCCTGTTGGCGGCGTCCTATACAATTCGGGTAGGGCTGACGGAATCGCCCCGCGTGGGGCTTTCCTTCCCTGCCAACTTGTGGAAAACTGTAACATCCCCTCGATCGTCAAAGGAAAGCCATCAAGATGCCGTCAGCGACTACCTCAATACCGCGATTTCTTCTCCCCCAGCTTACCTGGAAGGCCACTTTTCCAAAATCTCTAGCCCTCGTTAACCAGAAAATCGTGCGCACCTACCATCCAACTACCCAATACCGGTCCCTCCCTCGAGCGGCATCATACCCAGCAGAACCCTTCCACCATGAAAGCTACAGACCGTACAGGCCCAGCATATCGCGGCCCATCTACCGTTCTCCCCTTCGACCTTCTGCCCTGCCGAGCCTGCTGCCTACCCTCTTCTGCAGACTCACCTTCCACAAACCCTTTTCCACCACCTTGGCGCTACATAGGGACCACCACTTTGACACCCTAAAGTTCGTCCAACGGCTCAAAGATGAGGGGTTCTCAGAAGAGCAATCCAAAGCCATGATGCTCGTCCTCTCAGACGTGATTGAAGAATCGATCCAAAACCTCACCCGTACCATGGTCTTGCGCGAAGGTCCTTACCCTTACCCCCCCCCCCCTCCAACTGGATCCATAATCCCCTCTGAAAACCCTCGTTCGTACTAAAATTCTCTACCCACCAGACGCCGACCGCTCCACCTACACCCAAAAAGTCGATTTCACCAAACTCCGCTCCGAACTCCTCGCCCTCGACTCCAGTGACACAACCATGACCCTCGCCTCCCACGAGCGCCTCTCCAACGACCTCGCCAAGCTCTCGGCCCGCGTGCGCGACGAACTCTCTCGCGCCCAGGCCTCCGTCAAGCTCGACCTGAACCTCGAAAAGGGCCGCATCAGAGAAGAAGCCAAGGGGCAGGAGCTGAAGATCAAGGAAACCGAGACGAGGATCGAGCAGGAGGTGGCGGGTCTGAGGGAGAGGGTGGAGATGGTGAAGTTCAGTACGTTGCAGTGGTTGATGGGGGTTTGTACGGGGACGGCGGCGTTGATTTTGGGGGCGTGGCGGCTGTTGATGTAAGGGTTTGTTGGGTGGTTGTGAGATTAGGGGTGATGGAAGCGTTGTTGATGTAATCGCCAATTGCTGAGAGTGTACAGCGACCCTTGACACCCTTGTGCTCAGTCCAAAAGCTTGAGTGGTGTATATTTGAATCGCAACTGGTACCGGAGACCAGAGACAGCGGCAGGTCATGGCCGAGAATACAACCCAGTGTCTGTCGGTCCTCCGTAGAACATCGTAACCAAGTGTGCGATACTTGCGCCCACGCCATTTTGAGACTTCCTGCAAAAACATGGAGAGGGCGAAAATCTTTTCCTAGAGCAAGCCAGCTCCTCTAAACGAATCATATCTCATCTATGCCAGAGCCAACGCTGCCGTCTATCGTTGTCGCTTTCAAAAGCCATCCAGCCGTCATGTTCTCATCCCACATCCTCTCATCTCCGTTATATCCCTTTCCCCCCATTTCTCTACCACATCTCCCACCAGCCCAACCCGCCCAAACTACATCCCAAACAACTCCTTCAACTCCCTCATCGTATCCTCCGGGCTCTCAACACTATGCCCCACGGTCCTCTTATCCTCAAAAATCTCATAATCGTTGCCGCCTTGGTACGTCTTGTCACCAAAAAAGTGGATCGTCGTGTAATCGATGCCGCTGATTTCTTTTTCTTTGGCGAGGTGTTGCAGGCAGTGGGTTTTGTCCCAGCCGGTGGGGAAAACGTCGAAGGATATTTGGCCGCCGATGGAGTAGCTATGGGGGAGGGGTTAGTGTGGAGTGGGTGAGAGAGGGTGGTAAGGGTGACGAGAGGGCATGGGGTATAGGGGCCTTATGGACAAGGCAAAAGGGATGCGTACGTGAGACCAAAGTGTCCGAATTTCTGTTTTAGGGCTTCCACGAATTTTGTGCGGATGTGGTGCTTCTTGTCGTAGGCTTCGTAATCGTATCTTTCTTGTGTGCTTGCGTTGCGGCCGATGGGGGAAATGTTGATCATGCCATTTCTGTAAAGACGAAAATTCAGCACGAGCCGTTGAGCTTCAAACTTACGCCCAAGTCTTCCTCATCACCCCACTCTCTTGTAACCCCTCTCAAATACCCAACAGCTTGGAATCAAACATACCTAAACTCCACGAAAGTTCCCCTCTTCACCGGCAAATCAATCTCACTCATATACCTCAAACAGAAATTCACCAGCTCCTTGTACTTGTCCTCCCCCAACCAACCCACGAAGCTACTACTCGCCAATTCCTCTCCTATCCGGTACGCCGTGAGCCCATTCTCCGCAAAGCAGAAGTCGAACAAGGTGGTCACATTGATCTCTGGGGTGCCGATTTGCTCTTGCTGTTTCACAAGGTTGGAGCCGCCGACGAAGCCAATAGCACATTTGTGGCGGAGGGCGGAGAGGAGCTGGAGCATGGCGGGGGAGATGGACTGTTCGGGGGGGTCAGTGGGTTTCAAGGAGGGTTTGCTAGGGAGCTTTGGGGGGGGAGGGGCATACTCGGCGGGCCGGGGTGAGGGTGCCATCGACGTCGAAGAGGCAGATGGTATTCTTGACCGGGCGTTCGGCCAATGGCGGGTAGACGCTGCCTCCGGCAGCCATGATTGCGGAATTGGACGGTGGTGAAGATCGACTGGTAATTATGATTGAAATGACAGTTTGAACGCCCACGGAGCTCGTTCTTGGGTCAACGGGCGGTCAAGCGCGGAAGCGAAGGAACGTTTATGGTGGGGGCAGGACCCTGACATAGGCGAGTTTTAAGCATCAGCCTCGAGCTTCCTCTCTGGCAATTGCAGATGGCCATGAAGGGTGGAAGGTTCGTAACAACGGGCGGCGGAATTGTTCAAGCAAAGCATGAGGTATCTATATTTCTATAAGAGATTTATTTTGAGTGTTCCATTCAGCGGTCAAGCTAAGATGCATACAGTGAGCTTTGAAGAAGCAATTCGCCTTACGTCGAAGTGATCAGCTTTCACATACATAGATCAAAGCTCATCTAGCTCGTTCAATTAGATGGTCAAACAGCAAAAGTTCATCTAGCTCTGTCAGCTAGGTGGTCAGTCAACAGTCAAACAATCAATTCGAAAGCTCACGTCGAAGAGGCCAGCTTTCACAATTTCGATTTGTCTATGTGACCACTTGGTCATGTAGACACTTCACGCGCTCGTATGCGCATTTTATCGGTGTGACTGCACAACGGGAAGATATAACCCATCGGTTTTGACTAAAAGTCATGTAATATACATTCTTTAGCATACACACTGCGCTACAGCCTACAGTGCTACTATTTAGGTAGATAGCATCGTGTTTCATAGCCTTAGGCTGCATAAGCACGTAAAACTTGAAGAAAAAAGATATATAAAAAAAATAAGCAAAGAAGCTGGCAGGACCTCCTCTGAGACATGAACGCCTGCCAAAAAAGATGTCAAATCTCTTAGGCAGGATGTTTTCCTTAATGCCTCGGGGTAAGCTAGTGCTGGTACAAGATCAACAGAATGGCTTGATGCAGTTAGGAGAGCTTGGGTGCAAAGCCACTATATTAGCCGGAATCACTTTATGGCGGAGCGTGGTTGAGCTTAGAGGTGGTGGGTGCTTCGCGGGAATTGCCCCGAGTAAGGGAGGCGTGCTACGCTGAAGTGGTGTGGTGAAGAGGAGAGGAAAAGCTCAGGAAAGACAGGAGGTCTGGAGCCAGGGGTATAGTTCATGGGCTCGTAGGTGCCTAGGCTCTTGAGTTGGTAAGCCGAAAGGTGCTTTCCCGTAGCTGTGGACGAGGCCATAGTCTACCCCCAAGCAAGAAGAGGTACAATATCTTTACATACCCATAAACACAAACAGATGAGCCTGAACATTTCACTTTTTTAACAGCAATGTAGCCGAGAATTGAACGAAGCGCTGCAAGGAGAAACGGAGTTTCGACAATGGCTCGAAAAAAATATGGACAAGACGGACCTCCAAGCGATTGACGACAAGGCACAAGCCAAACAAATAATCGATTCTCTCGACAGCCAAACGTACGAGAAGCTTGTTGAACTCGTCGAACCGTACTATGCTATCCATATGCTCGACCAGGCTGGGCGAGCCAAGAGTAGTCTGAGAATTGAGAGGACAAAAGGCGTTAGAAAGTTGACCACGGGCTTCATGCGTTTTGCGCAGACATTTCAGGAGTTCTTGAAAGTATACTCTGGCATCGTCGATATCATGGTCAGTCATCATTATCAACACTTCTGACGACCGGGGATAATCTCTTTCTCACAGCAATTGGCAAGTGACCAATATGGCGGAGCAGCTTATGGCGCTTTATCTATGCTCTTCAGTGTAAGAAAGAATGAAGCAGTTATGCTACTACAATCTGGTTGACTTTCACACAAGGTAGCGGCCGCCAAACAAGGAATGGAGACTGCACTTCAAGGTGCAATTGAGGATCTCAAGGTTCGGCTCGAGGAGATGGCAATCTACAAAAGAGTCTATCCAAATCCCAGTCTAGGAGCTCAGATAGCAAAAGTCTACAAGGGTATTACCGACTTCTCGAGGCATGCTACGAAATATTATAAAGGTCACAGAATTTGTATGTTGCCAATATGGGAGATCAATTCATCGATGGCTTCCAAATCACAAAGAGTGACTAAACTCATCTGTCTATAGATAGATTCGGCAAAGTCGCTGGCAACCCTCATACGTTCGATGAAGAGGTAGTGAATATCAAGAAACATATTTGGGATGTTCAGTCGAGAGGCGAAGCACTGCTAGTCGAGAGATGTTACAGGCTTGAAAAGGATTCAAAAGGTGACTAAATCCTATCATTCTACAATAAGCAGACAACACTAACGATCGGCTTGATGACAGAACTCCTAAATCAGAGTGAAATACATCATTGCGAGCTAATTTGTAAGTCTCATTCATGGCTCGGTATCGTCATTGTTCTTACTGCAGGAGCAATTGTCGAAACTCAGTAGCTGACTTCATCTCAAAAAGATATTAAGGAGCAGAATTAGGAACTCAATAGAAATGTAGATGGGCTCAAAGAACAGAACACTAGTCTTCATAGAAAGGTGGATGGGCTTAAAGAACAGAACATCGATCTCGCACATACGCTAAACAGACGCGAGGAACAACTGTGCAGTCAGTCGGCCAGAGAACTACTCAAGCAACTTGGCGCACCAAACTTCAACGAAGATGAACATCGCAAGGAGGCAGACTCTTGCAAGGTACATCTTCAGCACCTCGCTGAGGATCGAATACGCACACAACGGGACTTGAATACGCTGCAAGCCACACAGCAATTTTCGACTTGATACAGCTCAGGCAAATCCTGCCTTCTCGCTTTGTCGGGTCGCAACGAGCAGAACGTCATCGAGCAATACGGACGATGCTTCTGGCTTTCCCCCGCAGTTCTCGATCTCCTCAAACAGCTCCGCGAGCGCAATCGTTTCGTCATATATCACCTGTGTCTCTTTCACTGCTTGCAACACGATAGCAAAGATCCGAAAGCTCACGAGATAGTGATTAGTTTTATATCCCAGATCGTTACGAAATGCTCGAAAATCCTCACTGAAGAATCCGTGTCCGCACGATTGCGTTCACAGGCACAAAATTTGTCTAAAAAGAGCGATAGTGACGAACTTTGCGATATTAATGAACTTTGCGATTTCCTGCTCAGTATCTTGCAGCTTCTAGACCTCAAGCTGGCGCCGATTTATCTGATCCTGGATCGGATAGATGCGTGTTCCGGCGACACAAGCCAAGGAGAGCTCACGAAGGCGCTGCTTCGAATAGTTCAGAAGGCGCCGTCGACCTGTAAAGTCAAGGTTCTGATTGCTACCTGCGCAACATTTTGGGATCTGATGAAGGAGACAAAGGCGTTGAAGACGCACAAGTTAGAGCCAGGGACGTTCATTCCGTTAGTTTGGGACCAGGAGGTGCCTGATTCTTATTAGGCCTTTGTGCCGAATTGGCATGATGACTCGTCCATCGGGCTTTATCTCTCAGTGACTAGGTCAGCGTTCTGTTCACAGCTTTACTGCTGGATATATATATATATATATATTATATACACTCCGAACATAGGATTGGTGATTGCCGTTTTTCGTTCGGGAAAGGGAGCACAGCCGCTTTAGAGGGAGCAGCAAGGGAGCATAGGAAAGCAAAGGGCAAGCATGAAGGAGCATCGAGGGAGCAACGAGGGAGCATGAGGGAGCAAACAAAGCTTAAGGAAAAAGCTCGGCTCAAAAATACAGATACGATACAGACACTATTTATGACGAAAATCGGAAGAATCGCTACATTAGAGTATCTGAAAAATACTCGAATTGCGACCAGAAAATGGCTCTTAGGCACGAAGAACTAATTTTGGGAAATGGGAAATGGGAAATAGAAGTAATTTGGATATTTTGAGGAACAACCGCGCTCGTATGCGCGTTTTTATCGGGGTGACTACCTTACTCAATGGGAAGATATTAAGAATGATTTTGGCCAAATTGCATGTAATTTAGCATACACACAGCGTCTAGATAGTGCCATAGCCATAGGCTGCATGCACTTGATGAAGAAAGGGAAAAAATCACTTGCACGCTATGTGAGTGACACATGGCGACTGAAGTCGTGGAAGAAAAAGGGGTGAAAGCACACTAACTTTTCGTCAAGCCCAGCAAACTCCCTCTCAGGGGGGCCGATCTAGGGGTTTGGATGGCTCGTCTGTTCTTCTACATTTTGAGCTCTCATATTAAGGATTTCAAGTAAAAAGCAAATTGGACAAGTATACTTGTAGATTAAATAGACCTCAGCCTATGCTCCCCAGTATCCGGGTGGAGTGCTAAAATATACAGCTACAAATAGTAAGGGGAATCTTGTATGTACGACGCTTGCGCCAACAACGCCGAAACCATGCGTCTATTATGATATCTGTAAATTTAGAGGCTTAATGATCAAGCACCGATTGCCTCAATCTTCTTGCCTTTGACCGACTTCCACTCAACTCCTAGCGCTCCGACCAAGGATAGCGAAGCCATGGCAATTGAGACGTAGAACGTCTGGTCGATGGCCTTGTTGTAAGATAGTATGACGTTTGGCAGGTAATTCGGGTTGATGTGCGTAATCGCGTCTTTTAAACTCGTCGCCCCGGTCTTCAGGACAATCGAAGGGTCAAGATTCGGTACGTTCGCGGCAAGGTTGCCCAGAAGGCGGTTGGTGAAGATGTTCTGCGCAACTGAGATAAAGAGGGCCCCTCCGAGCGTTTGTGCGAACATGATGATCGAGGTTCCAACGGGTACATCGTCAAGTTTCAGGACAGTTTGCGAAGCAATCAATGGCTGTTGCATGCCCATGCCGATACCCAAACCGTAGATGATTTGATAACCCATCCACTGGGCGTGACCGCTGCCTACCGTCAAGGTTGACAACAAGCCGGCTCCAATGGCCATGAAAATGGAGGCGACAATCATGAACGGAGTATAGTATCCTACGTTCGTGATGATGACACCGGCAATGATGGACATCACGACCAAACTCAAGATCATCGGTAGGTTCCTGATACCAGACTCGGTCGCTGTAGTTCCTTTGATAGCCTGGAACCAGATAGGAAGGTAGTAGATCATGACGAAGAATGAGCCTCCAAGACAAAAGACAAACCAAGCAGAGAATGCCACACTCCGCTGCTTCAATATCCTAGGAGGCACTGTCGCGTTTTCTTGTTTCCAGATCTGGATACCGATGAAAGCAATACCAAGGATACCGGCGATGATAAAGAGCAGGATGATCCTCCAGCTCTTCCAGTTGTACTGCGTACCACCCCACTGCAAAGCGAGCAGGAGGCAGATGATTGCGGGGATGAAGACAATAGTTCCAATAGGATCGAATTGCTTGGATCGTTCCTTGAACCCTATCGAATTTTCATTGTGTCGCTTAGGTGACTCGAAAAAGAAGGCAATCGCAGCTATCGTAAAGGCACCAAGGGGTAGATTGATGTAAAAGCACCATCTCCACGACACGTGATCTGTGAATGCTCCTCCCATCAAAGGTCCTGCAACTGAAGCAATGCCGTACATGGCTCCGATGATCCCAGTGTATATAGGCCGCTGGACCAAGGGGACAGTGTAGGCAACAATGACAAGAGCTCCGGAAAAGATTCCAGCGGATCCTATACCAGCAACGGCACGCCCAATGATGAGAGCGACCGAGGTAGGAGCAACACCGCAGATGAGAGACCCGAGTTCAAAGATCCCGATGGCGAAGAGGTATACCCATTTGATGCTAAAGAAGGTGTAGAGTTTACCGAAGAAAAGCTGGAATGCGCAGGTGGTAAGAAGATAAGATGATCCATACCATCCAACATCTAGAGGACAGGGTTAGTGAGATAGCAAAGGTAGAGAGCTAAGAAGGACTCCTTACCGTTGAGAGCCTGAAAATGGTCCGTTATCTTTGGAATGGCAGTGGCAATGATGGTGTTATCCTAAATTTCCGTTAGTCAAGTCTGCGTGGACATAGTTTTCGTAGTAGGAAGGTTGAAAGTGGGAAGGTGCGAGGACGAAATACAAGTGGGAGATTGTGTGTTCCAGTCCACGATGAACGAAAGGTACTTACCAGAGCCATCAGAAACACCGATAAGCACAGTGCAGCAGTGATGATTCCGAGCTTCGCCCCCTTTGGATATTCAGGTTCGTCAGACAGCTTATCGAGCGCTGCAGCCTCTTGTATTGCCGTCTCGTCGACGGTCTTGTCTTCACCGCCGTGTAAGACTGTACCATCTCCCGCCGCGGGCGAGGTCTTCTCTTGATCTAGCGACGGCTTTTCTAAGTCTGACATAGAAGTGGTGGGGGTCGAAGGATCCATGGCGGGAGCAGTTGAAGGTTGAGTGCTGGCAGCAGTCTTCTTCTGAAGGAATGTAGGGAGCTTCATGCTTGGGGGAAGTACGGTAACCCAGCAGCTTGAAGGGACAAGAGGTAGAATCGGAGGTTAGGAACAATGAATGACTTGAAAGGATAGGGAAGGCAAGAGCATCTTAAATTGTGCGTCGGAAAGGGAGTTGAATACATACTTTCCGCATCAGAGCGACTAACGGCTCTTTGTCGATATAAATGATGATTACATCGGTCCGCCCGGTCTAGCCACATCTAGCGTGTGAACCAATCACAGCATCACAAGAAGGCTGAAAGTCGGACTTATGGTTGAACCGACTCGGCTTTTGCACAATCGTTCCCCGCGAAGCGAGATGCATCAGTCAGCTTTTCAATACACTTAGAGGGTAAGGTATTATCATCCTTGAGGTATTATTGCTGCCTAAACCTTTTATTTCGTCCCAAATGCTGTATGGAACCGATCCGATGCCGATTAATTCCGTGCCATGTACCACTAGCCTTTATAGACAAAAGGAAACGACTGTAAAATGAACGTTTAATATTAAGTCTAACGATAAAATACTAAGGTAGATAGATACGCAGTAGGGCTGCCATGCAGTTTCTCGGACCAAAACCCTTCGGCTCCTCCGCCGTCCTCCGTAAGTGACTTTGTTCTTGTTCTTGTTATTCCGTACGGAATACAGTAGTACGAGGGGGTCGCCATTTCCGATGGAAACTGCTTTGCACTACGTCTTTTTAATTAGATATCGTTGATTGCGAAACCTGTGCCGTTTTTTAGAATTTGCCGAGAGCCCCACCAAATTTAGTCGCGAATCTTCTAAAAGTGCAACATAAGAAACAGATTTGTAAAATCAACTCTACTGCCCTTCCGATGCTTCATATGTAGTATATTCAATGCTTCGTATGTGATCTATTCAGTGCTTCATATGTGATCTATCCAGTGCTTCATATGTGACGTATCCAGTGCTTCATATGTAGTATATTCAGTGCTCCATATGTAGTATATTCAGTGCTCCATATGTGGCCAACCCAGTGCTTCATATGTGATATATCCAGTGCTTCATATGTGAAGTATTCAGTGCTTCATATGTGACGTATCCAGTGCTCCATATGTGATATACCCAGTGCTCCATATGTGGCCTATTAAGTGCTCCATATGTGATCTATCGGAAGCCAATGAGAAAGTTGATGGGGAAGCCAATGGGGAAGTTAATGGAGAAGCCAATGGGGAAGTCAATGGGGAAGTCAATGAGATGTAGGAGACCCGTTATCGTTATTTCAAGCTCTTCTCCATACAATAGTTGATGTAGTCCTTCCTTCTATGCGAAACAGATAAGACGAAGGACTCGATGAAGCTTTGCGATGGGGAAGCAAACGAAGGTGTAAATAGGAAAAGCAATGAAGAAGCTAATGAGGTAGAAAGCCATGTAGAAAGCATTGTTTGAAGCACTGTTTGACGTGTGTTATGCGCCCGACCGACGCGTATTTTGAAGCATGTAGGGAGTTCGATAGACAGCTCGATAAGGAGTTTGGTAGGGAGTTTGGTAGGGAGTTTGGTAGGGCGTTTGGTAGGGAATTCGGTAGGGAGTTTGGTATCGAGTCATGAAGAGTGCTTTCTATTGAACTAATTAGCATGTACGAAGCATACAGTATGTACAGGTAAGCTCGATAGGGAGTTTGGTAGGGAGTTTGGTAGGGAATTCGATAGGGCGTTTGGTAGGGCGTTTGATAGGGAGTTTGGTAGGGAGTTTGGTAGGGAGTTTGGTATCGAGTCATGAAGAGTGCTTTCTATTGAACTAATTAGCATGTGCTATGAAGCATGAACGAAGCATACAGTGTGTATGAATAAACAGGTAAATCGGTAAACAGAAATGAACAAAGATTCAAAACACACGTTGAATTAGAATCGAAGAATTCATGAATGGGACGATTATGAGCACAGCGAGTACAGGTGCGTTGAGACATGATAAACGATCGTAAAAAGAGATAAAGATTGATATGGACATGATCATCGACTTTTATTCGAAGAGAAAGCCTGTGCGGCAAGCAGAATTATCTAGTCAAAAGTCCATATTCAACAGATCAATCTCGACCTTTCACACCGAAACCACTACTCAGCCTACTAGTCAATCTGACGTGTCTGGCTATGAATTGCTAAAGGTGAAGCTATGGAAAGAAGTAGTTTAAAACTCATGTCGAATTACTCAGAGCTTGACGATCTACGAAAGTACACTCAAACTGCCACTTAGTCTAATAGTCAATCTGACATACTGTATCTGATTATCAACCATTGTTCCCACGCTTTTGACATTTCCCGATCTCTCTTTTGACTATTCGACCGGAGATGTGGTGAACGGCACAGAAGCAGGAAGATAGTGTCGTCTACTTGGCAGCTGAGAGATATGAGCTGGCGCGCAAAAAGGTATTTTATTAGAAAGCGGGATAATCCACAAAGAAAACCCGATACGTTTATACGTAGTTCAAAAACGAACCTAATCCTATCATCTACAGAAAAATCCCACCGCACCCCCCTATATCCCCTCCACCAGCACCCCGCCTCCGCTCATGCTACCCAGAACCCATCCCCCCAAAACGCCACACCGATTACACAATTACTTACAAACCCCCCTATCCCCCACCCTCAGTAATCTCAGCCGTAAAATCCCTCCTTATACTTAATTCCTCCAACCCCGGCTGATTCTCCAAGGTAAGCCCCTTCTCATTCGCCAAATGCAAAAGACATATGAAGCAGTATGAAGTCGAGATGTCGGCCATGGCCTGCTTGGGATAGACTTGTTGCAGGTTGTTCATTACCGAGGTGAATTTCAGGACGCCATCTTCGGTTTTTGAGGGCGCGGATGCTGGTGTTGGAGGGCTGATGATCTGGGCAGAAGTCAGTTGATGATCGTTAGACGAGAGTTGACAAAAGGGGAATTGGCTAACCTCTTCAAAGCCGATCCCCCGCCACATTTCTTCTTTCAGCCGCCTTACATCCACTTTCTTCGCTACCCGGGCATACTGTACGTACTCTGGTCGCAACCTTCGGCTTTGCGTCACTAGCTGCGTGCCGAATGCCCCTTCCTGGCTGCCATCCGCGCCCGCCAGGATGCCGGCAACGACCTGACTCTCGGCCCCAGGGTTTCCCTCGATGCCTGGTGAAAAGGCCTCTCTGGCATCGGCAAAGTCGTCGTCGTCTTCTGGGGGGCCACCGGGGAATGCTAGGCCATCGTCTTGGAAGAAGTTGGCGTCGTAATTGCCTTGGGGAGCGTCTTCGTCCAGGGGGTTTGTGTTCGCCATGTTCTCCTTCCTGGCCCAAAAAGCTTCGTCCATTTCACCCTCTGGTACCTCTTCCTGCTTCATCCTGGCATTTCCCGGGAATCCCCCCAGCCCAGCTTTGCGTGTTCCCATGCGTGCTTTGGGTTTGAGGAATAACCGTAGGAGCTGCCGAGAGTTGAAATGCTTGTCGTCGGGTAAAATGTTTCGCGTTTTCGATTTCCATTGTGTTTTGGGTAAGGAGATGGATGAATTTGATGCTGCTGGCGTGTATATCAGTTCCGCAAGGGCTGGGTCTAGCGGGGCTTCGAAATCAATCTGGAAGGGTTCCTTTTCTTTCCGTTTAGATGGTGCGTGTCCGGCAGGTTTTGTAATATCTTTTACCCTCCGTATTCTCCAATGTTCCGGCCCGGCCCAATTTTTCCTGAGGGCATTGTCGAAATAGCTGAGTATATCCTCGTGGTCTCCTTCCGCTTTCTTCTGATGTAGTGAGACCACATACTGGTCGTTCTCAATGTCGAAGCCGCCGACGCCCATACCATCTCCCCCGTTATCTTCCTGCATGCCGGCCTCCTGAAACCCACCGCCATGCAGGCGCACTTGAGGCTCTATAGCAGCAACCTTGGCCCACGCCTCGCCACCTTCTCCGAAGGCAGCATCCGCACCGACGTCAAAGCCAGCAAGCGCTCCCTCTTCGTCATCAAATTCAGCCGCGTTATCATCGTCCAAAAATATCCCAGACTTGTCTCCCATCCCTCCTTTCTGGGGACTTTCGTTATCTTGTCGCCAGTCTTCCGACGCTTTTAGAAATGGTATATCTAAGGATGCAGTTGGATCGCCCAGATCAAAGTTCTTCAGCGATGGGCAGATGTCTTGATCATCAAGCTTTGCTAAGTCAGGGAAGAACCTTTGGCCGAGTGCAGTCGTGTCAATCTCCATGTCCTGGCTTCCTTTCGAATAGTTTTTCTGCTCCACATCCTCTTCTTCAGCACCATCGCCGCCTTCGTCACCAGCTAAAGCACCGCTCCGCCTTCTCGTGCCTTCAGCTTCAGCAGTAGCGTCTCCAGCGTCATCGCTGCTGTCGAAAACGATGCGACCTGTAGAGTCAATTGCCAGGTGATTGAGTAGAAGTCCTTTCGCACCACCTTCATCGAAGTCTGCAGCCACCTTTTTAAATAGCGGATCTACTGAGAATTCCAGCTCCATTTTCTTCACTTGCAATGACGCGAATGAGGGTGCCAAAGTCGCCTCCGATGGTCGTTGGGCCTACCATATATCAATTTCACATTCAGAACATGAACCTCATTGCAACATACTCGCTTCTTTGTTCTTTTCCTAACACCATCCTCACCCTCTTCCTCAGCTTCGTCCCCATCACCTTCACCTTCGACTTCGCCCTCCCCTCGCTTCGTTCTCTTATTACCGCTGTCTGCTAAGCCGCTCAGGAGCTTGCCCGTCTCCGTCGCAACACTATCTACACGACTTGTGTATATTTTCACGCATCCGTCCAGTGTGCAGCTAGCCTTTTGGAAATTAACACCGTCTCCCTCCTTGAGCAGGGACATGTCATGGAAGTAGTCAATGAGCGCAAAATTCCAGGAGTTCGTCGCATTGATCTTATTGTCCGTAGCCATCTTCATCCACTCCTCGAAGTTGGCTAATATAGGAACGCGCTTCATCGGCGTCATCGCACTGGCCTCATAATCGACAATCGCAAAACCTCCATCCTCAGCATTTTCCTTTCCGCGCCCAGGCTGCATCCTTGGAGTTTTGGGGCTGCTGCTCGCAGCCCGCTCAAAGTTGTTGAGTTTTCGCATTGGAGAAGCTGCCGCTTTTAGTGAATTCATCTGTAGGTCATGGAGTGCTTGACGGGATTGCAGGCGAACAGCCTTCTCTTGTCGATCATCGTTGAGCGGGATTCTGTACAAAGCTGTGATCAATTTTGCTTAGCTAGATCTCTATATCTCAAGACTTACTTTAATGGGGATTGCGCTGATTTGTGTGGTGTTGCAGCGGACACATGCTGTGCGCGTGGTGGATGTGCGACGCGAGGCATTGTATTGATATTGTGGGAAGCGCAATTCTGTTCAGCCTATTCACCATTCGAGAAGGCTCCGTTAATATTGCTAGAATCTTGAAGCAATATAAAGTCAACGCGGTGCCCATTCGCTTGTGTTTACAATAAACATTGAAATGCTTATTGAGTGCGCAAGGCCGCCGTAGTATCTCAAACTAGCTATTTAAAGAGCGGTCTTGGTCGGAATATTGAAAGCCATGTGTCTACGTAGTACCTACACCAAGCCCACTAGCTTGTACGGTGGTCCACCCGACCCGTATGCGCAGCCGGTAATTTTTAGCGGCTAGTGACGGTTGGCGCGTATTGAGCTTTGACGTTTGAACATTCGAATCCACTGTGCCGTCGAACAGCTCTTGTTGCGCTCAACTGCCCTTGCTACCTCTACTTTCAGCGAAGATCTTCTCCACCGGCACATCGGAGATGTAACAGCTGAAGCTTTCTTCTCGAAACGCTACGTCAACGACCTCACTCCCACTTTCAGCAGCAGCTTAAATCAATGTTTGCTACATGAAGCTTGGCTTCTCCTAGTCAATTGAATACGCAGTCTGGAATCATAGCATTGGTAACAAGCTCGTTGAGAGAAAAAGCAAAATGCCAGGCTTCGCAGACTCGTTCTGGTCCGGCGACTTCGCCTCAGGACTAAACGTGCTTTTCGGAAAGCTTCAGCAGGGCGTTGTGGAAAATCAGCAGGTCTTGACAATTGCCCGAATGCGAGCTGATGCAGAAGATACTTATGGACGAAATTTGGGTAACATTGTACCGACGACTGATAGAATGAGCGGTGGCTTTGTTCGGGACGATGGGGCGAGCTTACGGAAGGCGAGTCGGTCGGTCTGATAGATAGACAAGGAACTTGGTCTGACGTTCTCTCTTTATAGGCTTATGAGGGCGTGCGCGGTGAGATGGAGGCAGCTTCACAGAATCACAAGAAGATTGCATCAAACATCAGTGAACTCGTGGTCATACCGTTCAGTCGTTGGTGTGATGCTCACGAAGCCCGTGTACAGAACTCCCAGGACGATTTGCAAGCCCGCATCAAAGCACATGGCAAACAGGCGGACGCGGTACAAAAGTCAAGGAGTGCTTACTTCAACAAATGTCGTCAGGTTGAGGATTTGGAAGAAGAGAATAAGCTCGCTTTTCAAGGCCCTGAGAAGACCCCTCTTAGCCCCAAACTAATTCCCACCCCTACCATAAGGGTCGAAGAGGAGCCAGAGGAACCCGAACCCATAGAGATTGGAGACGAAGTATACCAGCCGGAGCAAGTCAAGAAGATCCTGATACATATACTGAGTAACATCAAGCTTGGCGAGGCCAAAGTGCCCATACTTGGAACGTATCAGAATGTCTCTGTGGGATCGGATATTGTTGAATACATTCAAAAGCATATGGGTGCTACTAGCGTCAGCTACGCGGAGAGGGTCGGTCAAGATTTGGTATCGAACGGCTTTCTAAGACTGGTAGGAAATGTTGGGAAAACATTTGCCAATAGCTCAAAGATGAATTATCAATGGCGGCCGAAAGCCTTTCAGATCAGTGGCGTACCTGAGAAGAAGAAGAAGCTGGACCGTGTTTCTTCGATAGCGTCTACTACTAGCCTAGAGTCTCCCACTGTCGGCTCAGTTGGCGACATGCTATCAGGATGGAATCCTTTGAATAACGCCCACCCGAACGAGACACCTGCAGAAAAACTTCGGAGAGAGTCTTCAGAAGCAGACGAGAGGTACAAAGTAGGTGTTCGAAAACTAGATCTACTACGCTGTAATCTCGAAGAAGCTATTATCGACCACCTCAAATTCATGGAGCGATGCGAATTGGACCGCTTGAAAGCTATCAAAGCTGTTATCTTGGACTTTTCAGGAGCTATCAGCAATGTCATTCCTAGTCTCCAGAGTACTGTTGATAACATGATGCTCTACCAAGAGACTGTGCAGCCTCTGGGTGATCTCAGATATCTACTTGAGAACTACCGAACCGGGGCTTTTGTACCGCGAGTACAGGTCTATGACAATTACTATAACAAGGTCGACGGTAAGCAGATGACAGTGCTCATTGGAACGTTAGTGTATGAGGCTGACCCATAGTAGAGCAAACATTTGGCGTGGATCTTGAGGCTAGAGCTCGTGCTGACAGGAAGCGAGTGCCAATAGTCGTGACTACAATTCTTACATTTCTTGATAACCGTAAGCACTTTCTGAAGACATGAAACCGACTCAGCTCACTCAAGCACATAGATTACCCCGATCTTGAGGGTGACGAGGCTCGTCGAGGTATTTGGCTGGTAGACGTACCCCTGGCGGCTACGCATCACCTTCGAAATACCATAAATACAGGCAAAGCCATTCCTCGTGAAGTTTTAGAGCGATATGAGATACCCATTGTTGCAAGCGCTTTGAAGTTATACCTCCTTGAATTGCCTGGTACTTCATTTTCCACCCCTTCCCTCAATTGTAGGCCCATTGCTAACCAACAATTTAGACTCCCTCGTTTCCTCCCAAGTTTATGAGATAATCAAAACCATCTACTCAACTCCTGACTCCTCGACCTCTTCCGAAACCCGCATCTCCGTCCTCCAAAACACCCTCGGCCAGCTCCGCCTCGCCAACATCGCCACCCTTGACGCAATAACCACCCACTTTACCCGCCTGATCGAACTCACCTCAGCAACAGAAGAGTACACCTCCTCTCTCGCCCAAGCCCTTGCCCCCTGCATTCTCCGCCCTCGTACAGACACATCCCTCACCATGCACGAGCGCCACTCCTACCGCCTCATTCGCGATCTCTTCGCCCACAAGGAAGCCATCTTCGGCGAGCTGAAACGCGCCTCGACCCTGACACACACTCCCAGTGGCACCGCCGCCTCCGGCACGCCCCGCCTCCGCGGTATCAGCACTGATGAAAGCAATCGTCGTGCCAACATGGAAGCCCGCAACCGCGCCATCGCCTCCAAATCCCGCAACAGTAGTCCCGCTCCCCACGCCAATGGCCGCTCTCATCGACGTGATCGGTCTAGCGATCCCCCGCAGACGAGGTTCCCCATCCAAACGAGTCCCACGACGATAGGTGACGGCGCACGAAAAGTAGCAGCGCGCGGTAGCCTCGAGGTACCCGACGGCAAAGAGGCATCCCCTGTTGTCGAAAAACACAGCACCCCTCTCAACAACGTCCAGAACAACCCACACATGATTCCCGAGGACCATCCCACCAGCATGACTGAAGACGCACATACAAGCAACGGCGTCTCTGATCCTGCCGCTGCATCAGAAGCCACAAACGGCACACCTGCTTCAAACGAGAAGAGAGATTCCATAGGAAGGCGAACCGTTTTCCCAGCGAGGAAAGCAGCGGGCAGTCTAAGCTCGGGTAGGCTATCTGGTGGTCCCGTAGCGGGGATGGGCAAGAGAGGCAGTCTGGGAGAGGAAGGAGGGGAGAGGCCGGTGGGGGTTCAATTGAGCGATCGCCCAATGGATGATTGATTGATTGATTGTTGAGGTGTTGGAAGGTTTCGCTTCGATTGTGTATTTTGCTATGACCAACTTAGCGTTTGTGAGGGAGAATTATGCGCTTCGGCGAAGGTGGGTTAAGATGCAGGCTCCACGCCAGCAGCGTATGGCCAAGATTCACATTTTGTAGGCCGGGCTACGTTTCGAGATGCGATAGCTCAAGGAAGATGTATGCTGTTTATCCAACAGGCTCTACCTCTCGATTCATAAGGGTAACCAACACCGCAAACTAACACCCTAGAACCATAATCTACACCCATCATCCCAGGGCCCGAACCCGTACAATGTCCTCACTCGTCCCTCAACAACCCCTTCAAGATCCCCCCACCCACACCCTCAAGACACCCCTCTACCTCACCCTCTCCAACCCAACTGACGACTCTCCTCTCCTCTCCCTTGACCATCCCCTTCCCCTTCTTCCCCGGCGTCCGCATTCTCATCGCCAGAACCCTCCCATCCTCCCCAATTAGTCCCAGCGTCTCCAACCCAGAGATCACATCCGCAAATTCCGTGGCCGTGAGCGGATGCAGTGTGTTTTCCCGCTTACAGAGGGAGCAGTAGGTCTCGTAGACTTTCCGGACTGTGGGTGCAGTCGGGGAGGACGGTGATTTGGAGGGCGTTTTGGATGGTGTAGCAAAGATGGTTTTGGAACTCTGAGAGCGGCGGTTCGACTTTTCCAGGGAAAGTAGAGCGCAGAGCACAGCTTTTTGTTGCAGGTTTAGAGTTTGCAGGCGCTGCGGTGTACCGTTGCTCAACGCGGATGCGGCAATGCGGGCTATGTGCGCGATTGTAGCGCGTGGAGCTGTGGCTGGCGTGAGGAGGGATAAGGAATTGAGGGGCTGGGTTGAAGGGGAGCAGAGGTTTGAGTTTTCTTGTAAGGGAGGTCTTGTCGTGGACAAGGGAGTGGTAGGCTCGCTTAGACGTATCTGTTTGACTTCGGCTTCGACAAGGTCGATGGTGCGGCGGATGATGTCAAAGGCTTTGCGGAGGTCGCCAGTCTGGGCGGCAACCTTTTTGGAGCAGAATTGGATTGCGGTCGATTGGAGAAAAGGGATGTTTTCATTATCCAGGGCCGTGCCGGCAGGAGAGAGTGATTGAAGCTTGGTGGTGATGACAGATGCGATTTGAGGTGCGGTGTAAGGAAGGAACGGTAGCAATTGCGGTTTGAGATTTCTGGCCTTGAGGCGGGGGAGGAAGCGGTCGGTCAGGTCAAGGGCATTCGCTATTCCGATCAGTACGAGTCTTGACGAATGCTGTAGAGACCATTCGAAGAGCGTGTACAGGATGTCCAAGTCGAGTGTCAGGAGATGGTCGATTTCGTCAAGGGTCACAACGTAGACGTAGGCAGATGATTTTTCCTTTGGTAGGAATTTCGTACGTAGCTCTTCAAGCTCATCTTCCCGTGCGCCTCGACTATCACCTATCAAGTCTTCACAGAGCTTGCTGTAGATGTCTTTGGAGCTCTTCACGCTCATGCAGTTGATGTACGACGTCTTGACACATTCGTGTGTTTGGATATACCGACAGACTTCACTAACAAGGGCACTCTTGCCAGTACCTGGAGGCCCACTCACGTACAAACATCGGCCTGACTTGGTTTCGATACCCTCTTGAATGAACGAGTGCAACTCTCCTCTCTCCTCCTCACGTCCCACCAAGCGTCCTGGATCCACGCTTCTCGCGAAGATTTCGCGAGCCTTGTTGTAAACCGTCGGCGCATTGCTGGGAGTCTGTGGTGTGCGCGGTGTACGGGGAGTCAAAGGCTTTCCTATCAGACCAACTCGATGACGTGGGGTAATCGGTACTTTCTTGGAAAGAGCATCTCGATGTCGAGGAGTCTGCGGTGTTCGGGCTTGTACAACCTTCGGGTTTTCTCCTACACCTGTCAGACCATATATTTCGTAGTGCATGCACGACCTACTTGAGGTTAATTTCGAGGACTTGAAGTGGTCAACGATTTTGGTAGGAGACAATAGGGATCTCCCTGCTTTGACAGTGTGCTGAGCCTGTGTTGAAACGGTTCTGGAACTTTTAATTGAGCATCGAAATGGATCGTCCAGCTCGTCCAATTGCATGGATCCACCATACTGGGCCGAGTGCTGTACATGGTACGAAAGTTCTGGGTTGGCGTTCTCGTCGTGGACGACTAGCAGTTGGTTTCTCCGTTTGACGCGCGAAGAGATGGAAGATGGCTCTGAGACGTCGAGTTAGTCGAGGGAGTGGCATTCAAGACGTTCTGGTAGGTACCAGTGAGTGATTCGGGAGCTCTTGCCCTTTTACCCAGCACTGAGGACGCCATGATCAAGGAGCTCTTGCTGCTTTGTGATGCGACTTTTAGGAGGGTTGCTGTTTTAGCCACGCGAGGAAAGTGCAACTTGAAATCGCGTGAAGCGCGATGGGCGCTAGTTGACTAGTGTAAATTTCAATACCGTGCCGGGACATTTCACAAAACTTGTGCAGACAGTGTCTTTGACTAAGCAGCGGAGGTATTCCGCGTCCAGTATTCCGTACCCCATCCATTGCTTCGACAAACCTCGAACAGGCATTAATACTTTATTGTATTCATTCTGTGTCTGTCATAGCCTGAAACCCTCAGAAATCCTAATCGGATCTAAACATGTTCAACACAGAGACCTCATGTCTTCCGCAAGATATTTGATATTGCTGTTACTCTAGGTACAATCGAAGTCAAGTCCAGAAATAGATCCTTCACGACTCAATGTCACGAGACTTCGGGAATATCCCTGCAGGTAGATCATTGTCTCTGCCTAAATGATATGAGCAAATCGGGAGTTCAATCTCCAATGGACATTTCTCCGTCGCATTGCAGATGGGGCCCGCCAGAATGCCAGACTATCTCAGCCATTCGCATTGTCAACTGTCATCTGGCAGAGCCACTATGACTACTGTGACTGAACAATAAATGAAAGATGTGGATTGGGGCGGTACAGAATAAGCACTGCGATAGATCTCCTCATTACTGGTCTTCCTCCATCAGTTTAGGCAAACATCATGCAGGACGGCCGACAGAGGCAAGATTCTCCATTGCAACGTTTAGCGAACTCGGCTCTTCCGCCGCTCAGTAAATACTACTATGGGCCAGCACAGGTGTCACCTCGCGGCTCTCCCGCTAACGACGGTATGTCAAAGAGCTTCAGCATTGACAGTCATGCTTGACGTTGTGACACTGATCTCCAAACCGAGCACAGGTACTGCGTTCGATGTGCCACCCAACTTACCACCTCGACGCTCTCCTGGCCCGCCGAACTATCCTCCAAGACCAGGGGTGAACCCAACCTCAAATCCTCCTCCACTGGATGCAGGACAGACATGGCAGAATTATTTCGAAAATCTACCTGGCTTTCAGCCTTCTGCTCCACCAGCCAGCCAATTTTCCAGTGCCCCGTATAATCCAAATACTTATGGTCTTATGCCTAGCGCACAACAGTCGCCTGTACACCCAGCATTCCGTCAGCCTGCGATACCTGGAACCAGTTCAGATACGTCAACCTGGGGAGTGAATTTCAATAGCAACCACGGCATTGGTTCGGTTCCACCCGCCATACCTCCCCAATTGCCGGTAAGGTCATCTTGCGGTAACAATGTTCACAACTATTGCCCTTTCGAATAACTGACACTTGAACGTCTGCTCAGCCAAGACCTCACAATATCACCAATGACAGTCCAAGTCAAACCCATGCTTATTTACGGCCGGACCTGCCTCCTCCAGTTTCACAAAGTCATCAAAATTCTGAGATCCTACAGCCCGTCGCTTACAACTCGCAACCTCCATCGGTCCCCCAAGGCCATCCCCTCTTGTCCCACAATAACACGATTATTTCACTACCAAGACCTGAATCTACGACTCTTCCGCCAACTCTGCCACCACCACCTCCCCAACCGCCGCCACATCCACCGAAATTGCACCAGGCCTATATAAACGAGATACAGCCACGTTCGCAAGCGAGGGCCTCATATCCTTCAGATCCCCCTCAAACACAAATGTACCACCACGAAACCCCACTCAGTCACGAGCCTTACCAGTATCAACAACCTTCTATCGGTCAGGAGCAACAGAATGGCGCTACTTTGGAAGCGATATCACCCCGAGTAAAGTTGCAGGATCAGCCAACTTATCCGCCACCTCTCAACCCACATTCGACTTTCGCAGTGCAGAACAACGACTTTGATCGATCTCATATTGGCCAATTACTGCATCAGTCTTCTGTTTCGCCGGTAGGATCAGGTGATGACATTCGCTGGGTGCCTGAGGCCAATCAGTGGGAGTCTCGTACCCCCTACATTCCATCTCCGCAATTAGATCACGCTGCTCTCTCCCAAAGAGTACGTAACCAGAGCATGAGTAACAATCAAGTACCTTCCACAGCGAATTCCACGAATCAGCAGGCTCAGGGAACCAATCAAACGCTATCCAATACAGCCTTTTCCCAAGGACCTCAAACATCTATGCCTCAGGATGAGGCTAGACCCCAGGATGCCAGCGTCCAGGAGCCTGAAACAAACAATTCATTCTATTGGCATTCCCCGCATTCTTCTTCAGACACTACCAACGACCACAGTCAAACCTTCTCTGGTCCTACCACACCTTTAAATGCCTCGAGTAGTTCCCAAGTACCGCCAATCTCCACCTCTGCCACGGAACAAACACGGAGTACCACATACAGCCAAACGACAAACATGTATCATTCAGACCTTGGGATTTATAACGCCTCTGCGCTAGGCTTCGGCGGACCATCAGACTGGGAGCATTTCGGGGACTATGAAGCCGAGGAGGTAGACGACACCGACCTTTACAGCCGTGCAGAACCACCATCACATGTACCCGTGTCTGCAGATTTCGCTGAGCTGCCTGCTGATTCGCCTCCACCTGGTGGTTCACAGCAGCTAAGACCGGTTGACCTGGTCGCGACAGCGTCTGCAGGACACTATTCGGCGTCCCTATCCACAGACTCTGTAAAATTGGAGACTTCTTCGTCGGCGGCTGGATCTGCACGAAATCGAGAGGCCTCTGCAGAGGTGGGCCACGAGTCAATGTCTAACCACTCAGGGATGCAAGCCCAAATCCCATCTTCTGACGGAACGGATAAGCCGGGATCGCAAGCAGAGCGCTCGTCTGGTGATTCTGACAAGGCTGAGGCAACTATTATGGACGAAACCATCCAGGCGTGGTCGCACACTCTGGATCCGCAAGGCCAAAGATCATCGAGCCCAGCTATCAGCAACCATAGCTCGCAAATGAAGTCCATCAATGAAGTCTACACTCCTATGCAGTCTGATCATAGCAGACCCGCGTCAAATTCTGAGAGCCCCTTGCGGCACACAGAACAATTACTGAAAAGCTCGGATCAGCCTGCAAATACGATGGAGAAGCAACATTCAGGTCACGATTCCCTTGTGAACGAGGACCAAGTCGCACCGAAGCACATTGACTACCCAAACCCAATACAGGTTTCCCAAGTCCAAGACGATAGTCGTCATACTATCCCTCCATCGCATGTTGGGTCTCCACTGGTGCCCAAGGACTCTCCGGATCAACGTGCAAATCAAGGTGTTAGTGCGAGTGCCGCCGCTAGCTCGCTTTCTTTAGCTAGTCCGGATCAGAAGTCCATCAAGCGAGACATCCCGCAGGATCCGAAAAACGATATACAGAGGCACCTAGTCGTTGCAACATCTCCCAGCCTCCCATCAAAGAGGATTGAAGTTAGCGATCCTTACGCGAATCTTGACCCATGGGCGAAGGCGTCTTTGAATAGATATGTCGTGATGCTCCGCGAGGAAGCTCGAGCAGAGACTGACAATGATAAATTCAAAATATTTGAGGTCTTCATTAGTCGCGAGACTCGACTAAGAGCCGTTTTATACGGAACTGACGCCGAGCCGCCAACTGAAAAGAACATTCCGGTCAAAGAGACTCCTGTTCAGCGTACTAATACTACAAACTTACCACATGCTTCGAAAGCTCTACCCGCACTACCGGCGGATGCCGGTAGGTCTCCTCGCAAGCCAGCCTTGACCATGGTCCAACATACTCCCAAACCAGACACGACGTCAGTGCAAGACCAAGCTTCGAACCTGTCAACCGGGGATCAGTCTTACGTTATGGTAGATTCTTCGGATGATGTGCAATACAGCCCAGGAGGAAGACCCATAGTCTCATGTGCTACAAACACAAATCAGAGCTGTGATAGCAATATCAGCAAACATGAATCCAATTCGGACACGCCAAACCCATCAGGATCAGGTGACATCCCAGATGTTCACAAACCTGCCTACACACCATTCAGATATAGTCAGCCAGATGCTACCGATTTGTCCACCAAGCGTCAGTCCTATAGGCCCTATGCAGCATTAAAGATCGGCTCGTTAGGCGTTGGGCCGAAGACCAGTGACCAGACAGATGATCGAAGAACAACTAGGATAGACCCGACCGAGAAGACCGTTGTGGGTAGCAGCAATAAGAATGATGGCGATATCGTTATTAAGGATCTTGGTGGATTGGATGCTCCGGCAATTCAACGCAGTACTCAGGAGCCACTGGACCTGCGACGTTTCGAGAAAGCTGATTTTGATCCTCTGGTCTCTGTATTGCCTCGATCTGGAACTATCCATGAGGAAGCTATCTCACTTCAAGGCTTGAAACGTAGGATAGACGCAGTCCCAGATGACTTTAGCTTCATTCATCAGAGCGTGGTCGCCTGGGATACTAAATCTAAAAAGCTACGTGAGAACCATGAGAAGGCGAGACATGCAAGACAAATTGAGTCTGAACAAAGGATTGACGCACTCTTCGATGATCACGAAATCGGCTATGGAGATATCTCGGAGCTTGAGTCGGAATTCAAACAATCCGAAGCTGCTACTAAGGCTGATGAAGATCGATTGGAATATCAGACTTTTGTGACTGAAGTCTTCGACCTCGTATGGACCCGACTTCATTTTGAGATCGAACAGTTGACTCCTCTTTACACCGAATATACGGATCTGCTGAACGAGACTCTGGCAGGCAAAGATATGTTTGACGGATCAAGTGATCGAATCGCACTTGCACCAACGATGGATTCGTTACTCGCTTTGCATCAGAAGCTTGAAATACGCCATCAGAAGGCTTTCGAGTCAGTTCTTGAGAGGGACCGTCGACTTAAGAAGACCGAGCTTTCGCCTTGGTACTCGCTCGGCAATGTGACCAAGGTGAAACAGCTCGAGAAGCAGTTTGAACAAGCAGAAAAGAATGCAATTGTTGATTACTGTCACCAGCGCGACGTAAGAGCAAATAAGTTGATGGATTCACTTGATCAGAATACCCTGAGAGGCGTTGGATCCAATCAGGACTATATGGAATTGATTCATCGAGCAATTTGCAGAGTTGCGTCGCAGAGAGCATTTGCCTCTGCTCCAAATTCAAACGAACCTGAAGTGGGACTAGACGAAGTTATGAGGGCGAAGGCAGTCACGGCTGCTCTAGCTACCTCGTCGGAGCAAATTGTTCAGACATTCCACGTCGCCGACATGCTGTTGAATGCGGCAGATTATGAGGTCTCGGTGGCAACGGCCAAATTCGCGAATGCAGATCCAGCAACATTCAGAAGATTGAGTGAGGAAAAGGCAAAAGAAGATCATAAATTGCTGAGAGATCTCGAGCACCGGCTGGCTCTCATCAGGGAAGACTCGAGAAAAACCAACGATGAGATTGTAAAGCTTTTGTGTTTCTTGGGTGTTCAAAACGGACATGCAGAAGTACCACAAAGAGTTGCTGGAAAAGAAGATCCAGGGCACCAAGAGAGACTTCAAAAGGCGTTGGAGGAAGCAAAGAGAAGGAACGCGTCGAAAGAAATGCATGTTTAGAAGATTCTTCCAACAAGTGGTAAGAGAGTTCCAATTGTTCCGCATACGGCTCGCTCAGCATTTCCCTGTGGAGGGCTGGCCTACTTTCCGGTCCTCTTCGGGTTCCTCATGCGTCAAACGACTTTATGACTTTCTTGTTTTCTATCATACCTACATTGGTCTCATATTGACCCTATATAATGTTTGTTGTGTAAAGTAATGCGATTCTATATGATACTTGTCACCCTTAACATTCAGTTACCAGGCACCGGGGGGTTGTTGAAAGTCAATACAAGTAGTAGCCTCGGGATGGAAGTCGAGAAAAATCGTTTTCGCACGCTCTTTTGACCAGTTCATCTTATCACCTGCACTTAAGCCTCAAATCCGAATCGATATCCATAATCCTCCAAGAATCGAGGGTCTACTAATTTTTATTTGGATTTGTTTATGGCTTTCTGCCAATCCCGGGACTCCGGACGACGATCTACCTACCTTACACCATGACGTCGGAAGGGACAGCACGAGGTTACAGCCTACTGTAGTTAAGTTACGACTACACTGGTACTGTACCTGGGGTAATGATTGTTAGTACAAACATCCCACTGAAGTCAGTAAAGAGAGTTCTCTTAACGTTCATAGTCAAGGTAGATAGCAGCTGCCTTCTGTAGTTGCTCTAGCGAAATATAGGTCAATGTGTATCTACCTTACCGAGTAAAATCTTCTGCATAAGGTACCTTACCTAGGACCGTAGTACGGAGTACCCTAAAGATACATATTGCAGGTACGGTACCTTAGCCTTCGATCGTCACAGTACCACGGAAGGTTTAAGCTTTTGCGTTGAGAACTTGGGCAATTGTGGCGTAGACTTGCCTCTTCAGATACTAGATTACGGTATTGTGATCCTAGCGTCTTACCGGCTCAGCTCTCCACGCCTTTGACGAGGAACATGCATCCAATCACTGAATGCGGTCCATGTCCAGCTCATTAAGGTACCTCAACTTGCCTTGGTATTCTGGTTATTTCACAAGTCATTACCCTAGCGCAACAAAATATACAATGATGATTCATTCCTGTGTGTGTGCGTGGTGTGATACCATAATAATACGGAGAGTACCAGCCCAGCCGAGTGTAAGTTGGAGTAAAGTACACCAGAAACACTGCGGAGCTACTACACCTTACCGCCGCAACCATAATCAAGTATTATTGAATCCCAAAACTCCCCAAACCGTGGAAACCTCCCCCTCCCCCCCCCCCACATGGTGCCTTCAATCAGTCGCTCTCAACTTGCGACTCCATACCGCTAATCTGTGACCACTGCGACTTCATCTGACTGTCAGGTATCGCTCCTATCCTGCTCGTTGTTGCCTCGTATATGTGGCGCACTCAAGGCTAACCAGGACTCGAGAGGACAGGAGCTGTGAAAGAGCCAAGTGCTCTATTTGCAAAGGGGAAACTTCTCGAGTCGAAACTCGTTAGGGACCTCGGACGCAACATAGTAGACTCGTACCGTACATACTGCCCAATCGAAAGTACCTGTCCTACGTGGAAATCTTTCGCTAGGCCATGCTTCTTCCAACTCGTCTGGTACAAAAACGTCCGCCCGTTCCTCCAATCCATGCGATCGCGCGGCGATTCTGAGTTTGGAGGATAGGTCTAGAGCACATATATTCCGTACAGATTCGACGCCCACGGTATGCTCTGCTTTCCAGAAGCCTCAACCTTCTTTCTTTTCCCTATCACATACCCCAACAACACCTGAAAGCAGGGGCCGTGTCAAAGCATATTCGAAAATCTTCTAGCTTGGTGTAAATCCCTTTTGGCCAACATGCATTATACTCCATAAAAGTTGTGGCTGGATTTTGTCGGCTTTTTCCCTCAAAGCTCGTGTCGCGGACTCATGTGCAATGCCGCGTAGACGTGGAGATTGAAGTTGCCGAGTAGCAGAGACTGACTCTTGCCATTCAGGGTAGATCTTACATTCCGTCCGCTCTAGGACCCATATAATCGTACCCTCATTATTGCGATAGATGGCAGAACCCACGGGAGCAGCTTCGACACCCAGTACTCCAACCGGACTTTCAACAACCTCCATTACTCTTCCTGACACGCCAACCTCCGTCTCGTCCTCCGCAAATCTATCTACTGCCGCCGATCCTGCAAATTTTCTCAAGCCCCAGCCTCCCCGCAAGCGCAGACGTTCGCCGGAAACCCTAGCCAGCTCGTTACCTGACGAGGGTCCTTTGACCTCATCGCCCGTATCCCTACTACCCAAAGGTGCCCTTTCCTCTCGGTATACGCCGCAGCCTCTCACGGCAGTGGCTGCTATGGTTGATGAGAAACGGCAAAGACAAGAACAAGATAAGGCTATTAGTCGACAAACAAGCCCAAACCCGGCCAAGAACGCATTAGGAGCGTTGTTGGGAGGGCTGGCCGCGGGTCAGAGCAAACCACAAGATGCACCAAACGCCACGAATACCATGAGCGAACCCGTTGCGGCAGCTGCGTCTGTCATCAAGTTACCTGCCACCTCTCCTGGTGAAAACAACATGCAGACCAGCCCCTTGAGTATGTCGAGTTTCGGTACTCTGGAAAGCACTGCTGGTGGTCCACCAAGCACTAATGGGGCAGTAGCAAGTCCTGGTCGGATGGAAGAGACCGTAGACCGCGACCGGGAACAGTCAAATAACAGCAACAATGGACATGTAGAAGACTTGGGGAGAAATCCTGATGAACCTCGCTCAAATAAAGCAATGACATTTCCTGGACCTCTGTTGAGTGCTCAAGTGGCTGATGCTCGCCGCGGCATGAGCTTGCCGCATTCCGGCTTCGGTAGAGACAGTCCCAAATCATCATCTGTCAAGAAGCACAAATGCCCGTATTGTTCTACAGACTTTACTCGACATCACAATCTCAAAAGTCATCTACTTACCCACAGCCATGAAAAGCCGTACATGTGCGAGACGTGTGACGCGCGGTTCCGTCGCCTGCATGACCTCAAGCGCCATACCAAACTACACACCGGTGAGCGACCACATGTGTGTCCCAAATGTGATCGTAGCTTTGCTCGTGGTGACGCGCTAGCGAGGCATAATAAGGGTCAAGGTGGGTGTGCCGGTAGAAGGTCGAGTATGGGTAGCTTTGGCGGTGATGATAAAGATGAAGGACCCAAAGGCGGCGATGACAGCATGCAAGGTCTGATGTACACCGGTGAGGCTTCACAGGAGCCAGTGCGAATGGATGAGGACCCTGAAAGTACAGACACTGTAGGAAGAAGCTTGCCCAGTATCAGGAAGCACGAAACTCCTCCAGATCCGACGCGTCGTCATACTACTGACCCTCACGGTGCGTATCACGCAAGGCAGCCAAATACATATCCTCCAGTGGCTGCTCGTAACCCTGTCACCGGAAGTCTATATCCTCCAAGTCAGAACCTTGGAGGTGGCCTTAGCACTTCTACTCCCCCAGGTACGCAAGGCTCAATGGTCCAGTATCCCTCCGGTGCCAGCGGCTCGTCCGCCTTTCAAGCTTCCGGGCCAAATGTTTTCGCTCAAGGTGGGATGACGGAGAGTCCGAAACCGTTGTCACCTGGAACCATGAACGCTCATCAACTGGGACATCCAGATTCAGGTATACAACATGCCAGATCTCCCAGCTTGACACAGCAGTTTCAGCAGCAGCAATTCGGTCGAAGGACCAATCCAAGTACGCATAATACCCCACCTCCTATGGGTTTACCTCCACCGGTGTCTAGCTCGGGCCATTCGAACGCCCCTCATCTGCCTTCGCTACCGGGCTTAACCCCTCCGGAGCCAAGGTTTACTCTACCAAGTCAAATGACTTCACAGCAAACGCATCCTCACGCTACCGCGCAGAGCAGTCTATCAGGCCCTCCTCATGGCTCTGGGAGCGCTGGTTCTCCGAGCTATCAGTCCCAAATGGGCAACGCGCCTTCTGCCAACAACAGCCTTTCCAGCCATTCCACCGGACCTCATGTGAGCGGAGAGGGCAGCCATAATACATATGGCCAGGGTGACCAACGGCTTTGGGCATATGTCCAGAGTTTAGAAATCAAGATCAACCGCCTTGAAAACGAGGTCACATCGTTGAAAAGTCAGCTTAATCAGAGCAGCCATCGATAGATGTTCATTCACTGCTATTCTCTGGTCGCCAGCCATATATCCGTTCACTCCACTAATCGGCTGGCCTTGCATTTTATCACCTTGTCTTATCATATCGACATTAGCGGGGAGTCTCGTGGATGTGAGAAAAGGAAGCTCAGTACACGATAGCAGCTTCCGCCAGCGGTGAGCAACAGGCTGGTTTACACGAAACCGGCGAGTATTATTGAGGGAATCACTATATAGATGAACTGGTGGGACGTCAACGACAGTTATGGAAGTGATCAGGGCAAAAAGTCGATTCGATTATTATCATTACTATCTCTCTTTCATCTATTTGCTCTTGGAAGAGAAAATGCGCTTCATGGTTCCCTCTTTTCGTTGCTATGTATTAATATAGTTGCGCGGCATCCGTTGAGCGTTCAGTCTCTGGTTTTGCTCCTTCGCGGTTCGCCGTCTCGAAGGGTATTTATCAGACTATCACAATGTACTATAGGCTCCGTTGGCAAAGAGACGTGCTGCAAGGCCAACCTATCAAGTATCCACACGTTCCTTTGACTTCCAGATGGTGCTGGACTATTGATTTCATGGCAGGATGAGCTATCATACCATCAGAGACGCGCTCTAAAGCAGATATTCTGGTGATACAAGGAGCCCTTTCATCTCGACATGGCGCTGCGAGGCGAACTTCGGGACACGGTGGTGCTCTACAATCCTGAAAGTTACATCCAAGCACGCGTTGCAAAGCCGTCTCACCAAGCACCATTCCTAGTCCATATTAAACGTCTCCTCGACCACGATGCACCGTCACTCGAGGATCAACATCCACCCCCGCAACTCCTTCCATCACAGAGCTATTTGCAGCAAGTTCCACCCACCAAAACTCCACTCAACGCCTGCTACCATCGCGTTTCCCTCGATGACTAAAACATCGGTCGTTGGATATGATAGACTCTCTTGTTCCTCGCCCCTTTTCCGATTCGATTACAAGTTAACGTACGGTTCAGGAAACTCCTAAGATGTATAATCATACCCATCGTTATTCCTGGGAAGGTGCGGGGCTAGAATCCTCGGAACCCTTGGGGATGAGATCTGGGACTTGGTTGGACCTGTGCAATAGAACATGCGGCTGTAAAAATGGATACGTTCAGGACATGACGGGCTCCATGGATCTAAGATCCTCACCTGTAGCATTTGCGATATAGCAATCGCATTCATCCAGGTATTTCTCGTAAGTTCAATGATTCCATTTCTATCTTTCTATCTGTGCCTTTGGATTGTATAAGACGCGCCCCACACGTCCTTACAAGCACCGATCCAATCTCTTCTCAACTCGCTTCTATGAAACCTCCAGGATTCTGCTCGCCAACTTCCTCTCCCTTCCCATCCACTATAGGCCCCCCCGTGAGAATCGCGCATGGTAAACTCAATTACGTTGATTAAGCAGCGGAAACTTAGCCAAGGGGAGTATTGGCAGGGGTTGAGAATTCCGTCAGTAGAATGCTTTTTTTTTTTGAGGCAAGGAAGAACTTGACAGGGAGTGGTTGTACGGGATCTTACAGGGTTAGGGAGAAATGCGATGGAATGGGAGCGTCTGTGGCAGAGAAAATTCGTGGGAAGTTTGCATGGTAGATTAGGGATATGTTTGCCGTTCCAGAGTCTGCATACTGTACAAGAAGTTCTGCGGAATATATTCGGCCGCGTATGATTAACGTCGTGCTGGTGAGGTTTTTTGTGTGAGAGGGAAATACTTGGGACTCGTTCACATATGGCTCAACACTATCGATGAATGGATGAAGACATGGAGAATTGGAGAACACGAAGCTTAGGGCTAAGGTAGGTGAACATGGACGTATTAGGGGCTTTGTAAATTTCAATAGATCTTTAGTTGAAAGTTGTATTGGAGCCAAGGGGGGCAGACCAAGCTTATCTTTGACTCCAGATCCTTCATTTCTGTTTGAAATAACACTTCGAGCGTTCAAGGAAAGCCTGCGCGTGCGCTATTTGAAACTTGAGATGATAAGGTTTGAGGGTTTGAGGCCATTGTCAATAATATCGCGGACTTCCTGCTGGCGGAATGTAAGCTAGCAACTATTCGGTGCATTCCTGCCATTATATTCAAGAGAACAAGTACTTTTCCTGCCTCGGAGCAGCAGGTTCCTTTCTTACTCTTTCGTCACCCTTCAACTTCTAGCGGCGGTTGAGGTCCGTCTTACCACTCAGTCACAAATCCTTGACTGTTGAGTGGTCGCATCGCTCACTTAGATCAAGTCCAAGATGGGAATTCCGGGATCAATATTTCCAGAGGATTGGGAGAAGATACCCATCGAGGAAAAATTGGAGAAATGGATAGAGTCTACCTATCCAGGATCCCTATCAAGCACCTCTGCACGCTCCAGTGCAGACCCTTTCATCCCGAAATTTCCTCCGTATCCCAAGCTTGGTGGAATCGAATGGGGTCCGTTGCCCACAATACACGAATACAAAGTTCGCGCACCGACTATGGTCACTTCCAAATGCTACGCTCGAATATTATGATCTTGAAACGCAGCAGAATTATCTGGAGACGCGAAACAGGACCGAGGAATTCTTGACCCGAAATGTATACGCAGACTTTGTAGACGGCAAACACCAGCATAATCGACAGCAAATCTCCCGACGCGAAATTTCGAACAATTTTCCTAACGCACACGCGCCATTCGATGCGGAAGGTTGGGAATATGAATTTTTGGGTGAGCTGGCGCCCGCAAAACGGCAGGTTACAGCAGATGATGTATCCATTGCAGGAAGAAATAAGAAGGCAAGATGGCTAAAGCAAGAGCTCTTAGACGAGCTTCCAAATAGAAACAAGCCGCGGGACAAAAAAGCGACAATAAACGACCTTAAAGATGAGCTCTTTGCGTTTCAAGCGATCCATGAAAACGATCTGAACAACCAGGTCGGCATCTACCCTAGGCACGGGCTAGACCAGTGGGGTATCGAACAGAGAGGCCACGTCGACAGCTGTGCCGACGCAGATTATGGGGATACAAGCGAGGATAATCTGAGCCCTTTCCGATTGTATACATGGGCCTTGCATCTCTCTCCATTCAATCCAACTTACTGGGTGTCCCGAGCATACCTGTTTCACCAGAAAGGATACTATGATCTCGCTCTAGGAGATGCCTACCGTGCTTACTTCCTGACTGAAGTGCTGCAAAATGGAGCCACCATACCAGGCCTCTATGCGCGAGTCTGGGACGCGATCGAGCAGCATGTCTACGCAAATGCGCAGAATCCGTACATACCACTCAACGACTTCAACAACCAAGAGAGAATCAATGCACAAGCCTCTGCAGCATTGGATCTGACTAGGAGCCCGGAGGGCCTTCTTTCTTTCGTACCACACCTGCGAAGGACTATCCATCATATCAGCTCCTTAAACCTACTTAGTTCTCAGGCATGGGTTGACTGGTGGAAGATGGACACTTTTGCTTACAAATTGCAACAAGAAGAACATGCCCAACCGTTTTTATTAAGGTTAGAGACTAATCAAGGACACGCAAACCGCAGAAATAAACGGCAAAAGGATGACCATACACTATGGAAGCATGAAAAAAGCGCTGGATCTATAAGCGGGAAAGAGTTCCTTCAGAGCGCAAAGGACGTCGATCGAACTGCAGAAGCGTTCCTAGCTACGTTAAATGCGAAATTCTTCGGACCTTGGCCAGGGAAGAAGGACCGGTCACCAGCTATAGAGGTACGTCGGAAGGCAGACGGCGAGCTTGGTGTCTTTGCACTGAAGGCATTCGAACAAAATGAGCTCATCCACATCGAAGAGCCTTCAATAAGAGACCAGGTTCGAGGAAGATGGGCTTCGCACATACCGGAAAGTGATCCACAACCGGCACCGTGCGAGGACCGCAAACGACCCATTTCCTATGATTTTATAACAGATGCGGAATGGTCGAGACTTGACAAATCTGGACGTGATAAGCATCAGAATGTCTGCCGCTGTATTGATGCTGAGCCCCGTCGGTATTTCTGTCAACCTTTCCGGCCGCAAGGATTAGGTATCACAGGTATCGATATGAACCCTCAGCAGCCGACGGTGAGTAGAGACGAAGATGATGAAGTAGCTATAGGCGTCATTGATGGATCAAGCGCTCAAGCACCAGAATCTCGCGCAAGCAAGCGAAAAGCAACAGACAATAACGAAAATGACCAGCCTCCAACAACGCGAACGACAAGAAGTGGTAATAGGCCAACCAGAGCTTCCAAACCTTCCAGACCCTCTACTCGAACTAAGAAGAGAAAGGTTGAGCCTCTAGTGGATGACATTGCAGTGGTGGAGCCTGAAATGACTTGTCTCCAGAAGGCACGAGAAACATACCATTTCAAAAGCTGTGGCAAGGCGTGGGAATGGTTGCATGTATAGCTGACGCTGACGGAGCCTGCATACCCTGGCGGATACACAGAAATCAACCATGAAGAGCATGGCACGCTATTGAGCTTCCTGTTACTTGACGTCTTCGACAGAACACTTCTCTTGCGTACTCAGCAGCCAAACAGTCGCATTCTGGCGCACGAGGTTGATGATTTGCTGCCATTGCGTGGTGTCGTTGACCTACCTGAGCAACATTTCCCGTTCACATATTCTGCCAATATAGTAGTACCATTTGATATTTTGTTGAATCTTGGAGTTAAAATCTTTCGGGAGCTAGACTTTGATACTTAGATGATTCAGACCGTACTGCGGAAGCTCTTACTAAGCTGTGTTCCGTGGATGCGTGGCATCGTGGAGATGATGATAATAACGAGACGTACCAGGCGCACGGTCATTTCGAAACCCTCTACGTGCACACTGGATTCGCCATGTTCAACCACGCATGTATGCGCGCCGCCAACTCCCAGTGGTCCTGGGATAAGTGGACCAAGGAGCAACCACACGACCAGAAAGGGATTCCGAATAACCTAATCATGAGAGCTAGCAGGGCTATAGCCGTGAATGAGGAAATCAGAATCTAGTACTACCCTGGCGCTGAACCACGATTGAAGCAGCGACGACTGTTTGGGCAAAAGTGCGATTGCTGTCAGTGCCCGGGAATTGCCCAGGCCAAGAGAATCGGAAGATGGAGCATCCAACCAAGACGACCGTTGAGATGATTTATTTAGCGATTTCATCGACCAAGCTGGATTGGTTGCAGAATTTGATCAGTAAAAACTGATAGCAGCATTTGTGGAATAGCTGTTCATGGACGATGAGGGCGAGATTTGTTCGGGGACTGTTTTGGGTTTATTTTGGCGGGACTCTCAAAAGTGCTTCTAAGGATGGTGTGAAACAAGATTTTGAGCAGACAAGAGATCCTAAAGAGAAGTAGTCGAGTGAATGCGAGTCGTATGGATTGTAAAATCAAGCCTGCTGGAACATCCATCATCGCCACTGCACCATCGCAGATCTGCTTTTCCAAACCTGAAACCTACGCCTCGACGTGTCAATACCACAGATCCGCAGTATTTTCAATATTCTATCGTGAGAATACTGAGGTTCTGAGGGGGGAAGGCTTCGAGCCCACAGCAAAGGCAGTGAACCACACCATGGTTTCAAGGCCGTTCCTTCGTTGATAGGCGAATCAGCTTTACAAGAACACAGTAGGGATTGAGGACTTCAGTGAAGCAGAGTTTCAAGGCCCTTCAAACGAGTTGGGGTCACCACGTAATGGGCCAGCCCTACGAGATATCCGCCACAGCCTCGCTTGCTGCGCTAAGTCCCTCAATCTCGACCTCTTATGTCCAACCAAAATATCGGCATTGCGACGATACCTTAGGAAGCTATAAAAAGGTGCGGCGATCACAGTTGCTCTCCTGACCCAGGATGCCTAGGACAATCCAGATCTGCAACTAGAATATGGGAGCCGGTTTGCTTGTTAATTGCTTTCCAGCATTGCTGTGCCTGATACTCCTAGTACTCAAATACGTACTTAGTGTAGCTGTCACATCTCGTTGAATGTTCTTGCAGTATATCATTCGAAAGCAAGCAGTACGCCGCAATGCTTGCCTGATAGCTATGAGTGCTGTTTCTATACTCTATGACACCACTACGAGAGCGTCTGTCTCCGTGAAAATGAAGAAGAGGGTCATAGCCCTTAGGATGAGTTTCATCGAACTCCGGAGGAACATCGTTGAGGTCCACTTAAGATTGTTTTTCCTCTCGTTGTTTCGGATTTTCGTGGATGGAACCCATGCCGTTAGGGCTTGCGTCTGCTCACGCTCTAGTTCATCATAGCAAGTCACCAAATGTGAATCGTACTCTTCTATTCGCTGCTGCGGTTGTAGACAATGTCCAAGTTATCATGCGGGTTCTCTACGAAAAGGCCAAGTTCGTGCACCGGGTGTTTACCGCTCCCACATCGAGGTCCTCCTGGTAAACCCCTTCGAAAACCAGATCAGCAATCTTTGTTAGATCTGCAGATGAATTCTGACAGGCCTTACCACCTTGCAAGCCATGGCTATGGTCCCCTGGATGTTGAAACTTGAAACGATTCCGACTACGGATCTCACCACGTAACATGTGGCAGTATCTAAAGTCTGTGATGCAGCAGAGGATACATACCAACGACCTACTCTAGAGCAGTTGCTGTGGTTCTTTATCTTGATCACTGATGATACTCAAGAGGGCTCCCTTGCGGTGTCGTCGCGAAGTCTATGGCAGCGCAATATTAACTTTGTGCGTACTCCTCAGCATCGGTTCCAATAGTCCTCCCAGAAGGGGGGGCAGGTTATGTTTCTGTTAGTGACATCGATTCGGCTACAGGCAGAAGGAAAGCCGGTCTTCAAGGTCTTTCCCTTTCCATAGCACTACGGCTGATTGTCGGGGCTTTAGGAGGCAGACTGTTCAGATATTGTAGATACGGAGAGCCGGAGAATGGTGAGTTCGCTCAGTCAAAAACTTCTGCTCTCAGAATGCCTTGCTGAGATGTCGATGCGGTTTAGACGGAAAGGATTAGTCCGCCGGCTAGCGACCTCAGCCCCGAAGCGGCAACGCTCTCCACAGCACTCCGCACCACAGATTGCTTAGTAATCAACCCTGCCGTAGATCCCGTGAACAGAATTCCATGCGGTGATTCCTGCACTCATACCTATCCGTCACTCTGGCCATTCTTCGGCCTCTCACCGAAGTGACGATAATGCCGAGGACCTGGATATAGCCTCGGGAATGCAACACCGGACCTGTTGCTGCCTGACTGGTTGATATCGTCGCCGAGCTAATCACTTCCACAGCAGAGACTCACTAATGAACATGACCAATGGTCTCTTCGCGTGCGAAGAACTGACCAAGACCCAGGCCGTCCACTGACCAAGTGTTCGTATGGGGGCTGAGATGATGAGATGCAAGACCCAACATCAAATGGCGGCTTGGTGGGAGATCGACCGGGTTCTCCGCGTCAACCTAGGAATACTCCATCCTGGCCGTGGCAGAGACGCTACATCGCCGTGCGGCTCATACAGCTGAGCTTAATGCTTCACTGATTGTATGTCTTGTAGACCGCTTGATAGGACGGTAAGAGTTCTCGGAGGATAGCGGCGTGTACAGATCCGCTCTTTCCATGGCCCTCCAGGGGGCTTTTACTGGCGTCAGACATTAAGCGCCATTTGGGGCTGATATCTTCCAAATATCTCGACTTTCCCCTTGTCTCATAGTCCGACCGGCTGCCTAAGCCTTGGGGATTATGTTGCACTACATAAGGCATGCTTTGACTCGAAACATCTTTCCAACAATAGGCATATTCTCATTTTTCACTCCGGTCTTTTCCATGTCGACTCCAACTCGGAGCTTTGAGACCCTCAATATTGGAGGAATGCCGCCAACCAGACGCTCCCAGACACAGGCTCACCAGCAACGGGCAGGAAGATCCGCTGGCGGGCGTTCTCGTGGTGGTAGCCGCCGCCGCGGTGATAACATAGACCAATCAGCTCCACATATTGCGGTCCCTGTCCGTGAAGTTGAGGCCCCAATCCACGGAAGTTCGGGATTATTGTATAATATCCAGAACCTGTCTCCGGGTTCCTCCCTCCGTGCAGTCGAGGGTCTCGCCTCGGAATTTTTCGTGGACCGCTTGAAGTGCTATGGCTTAGGATCCGATGCTTATTACGCCTTCCAACTGAAGAAGCCCGTCAGTGTACGGATTCACGATCCAGCCAGTGGTGCTAGGAGAGTTGAATGTACCTGCGATGACTATCAGCAATCGCGCTCGATTTGTGCTCATATATACGTAAGTGCAGCGCCCGGGCTGGGAGGTAAATATCTTGCTGATCTACGCAGTGGCTCTTTGATGGCTTAAGCGCAGTGTTGACAAATCAGACGGCTGAGGATATCTGCACCTTGAGCCAAGGGGACGTGGTTGCGCAAATTAGTGAACTATATGACCTTATTGGAAATCGTGTCGATTCGCTACCTGATCAGCTTAATTTGGCTCGAGGTAATGATGCCGACTATGACTCGGATGATAGCATCACCCTGGAGAGCTCCTTTACAGCAAGCGATGCTCTCAAGGAAAGTGTAACAGACATGCTTTCTGTTTTTGATAGCGTAGCGCTTCCACAAGACTACGGCCGAGGATTCCAAGAGGCTACTACAACAGCGTCGTTGGAGGATCTTTTCGTTCCTGGAAATCTCAGTGCAACGATATATGGACTGGCAGTCCGAGATGCAAGTATCTATAAGCGTCTCACCAAGGTCATATCTCCAGACAGGTGCGCAAGCAGTTATTACGCCAAACAACGTGCCAGGGCTGAAGAAGCGATGCGAAGCCTAGGCCGGTACATCAGAGACGGACCATCACCCAATCCGGCAACCCAAGATATGGACGTTCCTGAATGCGCCAGGACCTTTCGCATGATCGTTCACCAGATCTGCCAGGATCGAGACTCGCGTACTGCAAAACAACCACTTAGCGCCGCAGTAATCACCAAAGTAGCCGAGATACTCGTGGAAATCCTCCAGCAGGTCTGCAATCGCGATATCGATGTTTATGAGAATATCACTTGGCCGAGGGTTGGGGCCAATGACGAGCCCGAGAGGGATAGGAATCTCTACATGTACTTGATTGGTGATCCTCCCAGGGATCCTTCAGCCCCTGCATGGATGAACGACGATTTTGTGATTGACCAGCTTCTTAATTTTCCCACGAATGAGTGGAGGCACTTGGTCGAGCCACTCACCACGCTTCGAGAGGAAATCTATGAGCGAGCTGTGGAATATGGGCTTCCCTCGATTGATTACGCCGCCAAGTTGGAAGCCATGCTCCGCGAGTACACCAACGAAGCCGAGGAGCCAAGCACGTCCTCTGTGCAAAGACGACTGACTCTCGAAAGTCCTCGCGAGAGACAACGGAGACGTATGGCTTAAAAACGGTCCCGGGAGCCAAGCCGTCACTGCTGCCTTGCGAGCGGTCCTCTTGAGTTACTCTTTCGTGGAACGACATTGAACATACAGGCGGTAAGAATCTTGTTGGCAGGCGGACTCTCCGTTTGGCCGTCTCGGTAACTTACTCTGATGTTTTGTAGAACAGAAGGCTGGGATAGACCGATTTTGCGACTGGCTCGCCTGTGATTGCTTATCTTGTTTCCTTTATCACCTCATTGCTCGAAATGTAATATTTCCCTGGTTAGCTTTCTTTAGATCGGGGTCGACTTTTCTCTAGATCATTCTGACTTTTTGAAGCAAAGGCTGGTCCTGTGTACACTATTGCTTTATTTACTCCCTATATCAGTCCCGTGTGTTAGACGCTTTAGACTGACTCAATCAACGAGAGCTCAAGGGGTTGCGTGTCGTCATGAGCCACCCAGCTCCATCAAAATGCATATCTGGACAATGCACCCATCAAGCATATTGTGCCTTCTCTACTACCCTCCATCGAGCTGCTAGTAGTATCGAATACTCCCAGAACACCTATTTCTTCGCCGTGATAACATCGACCCGCTCGGTGTAACATACCTAGCCATCTAGGAGTATCATCCAAGATCCCCAGTACCGCAAAGCCCGAGTCCCCTGCTACATATCGGGTGTCTTTGACTCCCTCTCCTTGAGGCATGTAGACGTTATTGGGTGAATCAAGGAGTCCTACCCACGATGTCGAAGGCTAGATGGCCTGACCAGTAGACCATATGATATTTGCACGCGAATGCTCAAGTAGACATGTCCGCATGTCGATTCGAAAGAGGCGGTATGATTACTATTTAAACATAGCCACAAAATTTGAGGTAAACAATTTAATTTGGTTACCCACTAAGATTCTCCTGCCATTTCGAGGCCAGGTGGGCATATTATACATTTCAAGTAAAATCCTCCTGCATACTTATCCAGCACGACCTACCTTGTTCCATTGACTTCCCCTGCTCCAACATCTACGGCATCCATCATCAGCAAGGCCGGTCCAAAAACCTCACCAAGACATATCGCTCACCTCCATCAATTTCTCTGTCTCGCCCTCACTGCAGATCCAGCACAACCCGTCCAATCAACTTGGCTTCCTTCATCTGCTCAAAAACCTACAACGCATAAAGTCAGCGCAGTTCGAATTCAGAAACCCCACCACAACCTCTCAACTCACCTCCGTCAGCTTATCCATGTTCTCGACCCGGTAATGCGTCTTCACAATTCCCCTCGCGGCAAAATCCATTGTCTCAGTTGCATCCCTCCGGTTGCCCACCGCCACCGCCGTAATCGTTGCCTGCTTAAACACCAACTTTTGCGGATAGCTCTTCGCAATCGGCTGGGGCTCCCCCTCGGGCATGCCTACACAAACCAACGTCCCTCCGAACCTTAGAAAGTCAATACCCTGCGCATAGGCTCTGTTGTTCGCCGTGCACACAATCACCGCACTCGCTCCAAATCCGCCGGTCAATTTGAGCACTTCGGCTGTCATCGATTCATCGTCGTGTTTTGTGACGTCGATGAAGTGTTCGGCACCGGATTCCATGACAAGTTTCTGCTTTGAGCCGTCGTCTATGCCGATGACGCGGAGAGCCATGCCACGGGAGGCGAGCTTGACGGCGATGTGGCCGAGGCCCCCACCCGCACCGGCGATGATGACCCATTGGCCGGATTTGGCATTTGAGCGGCGGAGGGCGGCGTAGGTGGTTACACCGGCACAGAGCATGGGCTTTCTGAAGGTGAGCTGAATGTGAGGATGTGGGGAGGGTTGGGAGAGCGGGGGAATGAGGAACTTACGGCTGCGTCGGCGGACTCGAGGGATTCAGGGATTGGAGTTACGTAGCTATCGAAACACGGTCATCAGTAACAACTCATAGAGCAGAGTCTCAAAGATGACAGCATACTTTGCCGGACTGGTAACATATTGTTGGAATGTCCCAGGCCTATAATATCCGCTGACTTTCACGCTAAGACACAATCCATCGGCACCCTCAAGACAGGGAGCTATTACTCCATAAGCCTCCAAGATCCGGTAGACCAAATCAGGATCAGACTCACGGCAGCTCCCACACGTTCCAGCGACCCACTTGATTCCGACCCGGTCCCCAACCTTGACGGTCGTTTCATCGGTACCAGGACCTAGCTTGACAACCTTGCCGACACCTTCGTGTCCGCCGACTTGACCTTTCTGGGTTGGGTATGGGAGGGAGGCCCACTAATGGTGCTGCTTAGTCCTGCTGAGATTGATGAAGCCTGCATTCGACACCGCAGAAACCTACGCTGTTCTCCATGATTCCCATGTCTGAGTGACAGACTCCGGAATGAGTACTTGATTGCAGATAGTGTGGTTAACAGGCTTTCTTCCTTTGCTAATAGATTTTGGTGCAAGGACCGTGCACATACAGGTTGATCAGTACCTCGCCAGGCCCTGGCTCTGGCATATCGAGCATCTCGATCTTGGTGGAGATTCTGCCCGGGTCATCGTAGACGCAAGCTTTGTACTGCTTGGGGATTTCTGCTTGCGAACCCATTTCGACGGGTAGAATGAGGATTTTGACCAGTGGTTGATTGCTCTTCCTTCCACTTGGATCTGAGCTGAAACTGAGATGAAAATTCAAGGTACAAAGCAGAAAATGTGGCCGAAGAAGGAAGAAGAGGAAGAAGGGTACAGAAGAATGAATATCTGACGCACTTTCCTGATGATGGTTACGGCGATCCTACATGAAGCGGGGAAGTTACTTTCTCCATCCACCCTTAGCCTTATAGGTAAATCACGCTGAAGACTAATGGGGGCATTTCCTGTGCCGAGGGGTACACAGAAGTAGAGCAAGTACCTAAAGTAGGCAATTGAAAGTAAAGTACCTTGGCACTCTACTTCCAGCGAACACTTGAGCCAAGGGACTTGGCGACTGCCTCTTGACATGACATTCCTTGTTGCTTTGGGAGGAGGGAAAGTCATTGGGAGCCCCCATCGAATGATGGATGATATTGATGTGGGGTAAAATAGTAGCGATCAAACGCGGGACCGTTGGTTATCGCGGGGTTGGAAATGCAGTGTGGGAGATAATCATGATTTGCCATGGCTGAGCACATTGACGATGGCCAATTTGATGAAAAACATTGAAAGGTCAGGTGCTTTGAAGATAAGAAGGGGATGTTGATCACGACCGGTATGCATGAGAGAATTGAATTCCTAAAAACGGTATGAAGAAAAGCTAAAGCCTACAAACCATTGCTACCCACCTAAGGTACAGAGAATCCCTTCCTGGCCCCACCCCAACATAACGCCATGGTCGTGATGCGCAAGAAAGAGTGATGTCAGGTCATCGCACTTCGTATCGCTTGACAGCGTGATGTTCCGAGCCCTCGAGAATCGATGGACTGTCGAAAAGGGCCACAATGCTTCCTCAGTAGTGCCCGCGGAGCAAAGCGTCATAAAGCCAATAGGATACTGTACATACAGTGTAAAGTAGCAGACCTAGGTGTTTGCGCCGTGGTCGTCAAAGCTAGAGCTCCAGTATAAAGCTGTATCGGAATATTGAGAGCCAGGAAGCTGGATCGAGAGTAACAAGCCAGTAGAGAGCGTTTGCCGAAGTATTGGCTAGGCGACAGAAGGTATTCGATATCCGATACGTAGCTTACACTATCGTAAAGTGGCGTCGAGAACCGCCATAGGATCATCACCATCTAATCCATGTAGAAATCTCCCTTCAAGATCCTCTCTTGGAAATCATCCGGGGCCTTGGGGCTCTTGGGCATCTCTTTGATAGGTTGCTCGACCGCTGCCATACTCGCTGCCCTTTGATGTTCTCTGGGATTGGTTCCAGAACCGGGGGCGGTAGGGCTTGTAGCTGTTGATGCTGATCTTTCAGCTCTGGATCTGAGCCCCTCAGACCAATTGAAACCGTCGCCTGAGCGTTGTGAATAATCATTAGATGCTTTCCTTGAATCTCTACCAAACGACGTGGACAAATTGCGCCCTTTGGCAGATGGAGAAGAAACCGAACTTATGGATGTTCTACCATTTACATTCCCAGGCCCTCCCCTAACATCCCAAAGAGCCCGTGCACCAAAGCTCATTCTCCGAGCAAAAGGTGACGAAGGTGTTGTGCTCGGTGGAGCATCACCTTCTTCGATGGCGCTTTCGTCAACGGACGGAGCGCCGGAGCCGCCGCTCGAGACGCTCTCTTGCCGAACCCTCCCGTTCGGAAACGCAGAGGGCTGTGTTGGGGAGCCTGATAGTCCCAGTGACGAGATCGACAAACGTCGACGCTGCTGAGCTTGAGCGTTGGCCGCAGCGGTTGCAATCGGGCTAGGATGAGCTGCAGTGCCGGTGGCAGCCGTGTTCGGTGACCGACCAAAGAGCTCGGAAATTTTCTGACCCGGTGAGAAAGACGAACGGCGAGCGGAAGGCGACGGAGGTGATTGCGGTGGTGAGTTGTCGCTGGACATGATGTATCTCGATAGTTGTTGCTGGAACTATTACGACCTCGACCTCGGACCCAGAAGTATGAATGCTCTGGAACTGTGATCAGAAATCAGTCTTTTTCCTGGACGTCGAATTTACATGCGGGCGGGCAGTGGTGATTTGTACTCTTGAATCGTACTCCTGATGCGTTGTATCCTATGGGATACGCAGCCTGCAGGACACACGATCTGCAGCTGCAAGGATCGTCTGGCCCGATAGTGATAATAACGGAAGAAGGCGGTAAAGCTTGACCCCCTAAATCCAATGTATGTTTTGTGTTTTGATGTCAAGCAGAAGGATGAGAAAGTGAGCCGTAAGAGGTTGGAAGGGAGGTGGAATGGGATAGGCAGGTAGGTATTGTCTGAGCAAATTACCTTGAGGTAGTTCATAAGCCTGTAAGAAACGGTACTACGGGTAGCACCAACAGTCAGAGGTGCGTTATCGTCAGCATGTCAGCAAGGGGGGGTGGTAAGGGTATTTAGCGAAACGCGGGGAAAGCAAGGAAAAGCTTAAAGTATGGACGCTAAGTTGAGTCCTCAACGTCAGGTACTCCAAAACTATGTACCGCTCGTACCTTCGTAGCTTATACTGCGCGCTTTCAATCAACTTTCAATGCCCGATCATCGAAATCGATGATCAGGTACCTTTATAAGTCGCGTGATCTGCCAGATCAAGGTAATGAGAACAAAGTAGTTGCATGAAGAAGGTAAATGACGTAGTCAGAGATAAGGGACTGATCAGAGAGCATAAAGCAGTGCTACGACATTCCATCGTTTCCTAATACACAACAACAAAGCCGCCTCGACTCGCTAAGAGTATGGAAGGTACCGTACCTTACGACAGCCATTGGGTTACGTAATGGTAACCGATTGATCATCTATGGAGGTATTGGGGCGCAAGTAAGTAAATGGTGCAACCATTATTGGCGTTACCTCAACTTCGCTTTGTTTGACAGTCAAGGCCAATTCAGCCACCATTAGTGCCAGGAATGGCGGATAGTGCCTTAGGGCCACAGGCGAGAATATTTGCAGCATACATATCAATGCTGAATGATCAATGGTGCAGTCAATAAGCATAGGCCAGTGGATGGCACTAGAACGTGGTAAAGCGAGTAGCGGTGGGTCAACTTCATGAGCAGATGTGATCTGCCAAAAAAAAGAGGCCACTATTGACTCAAGGTACATTAGTCCATCAGCCTTGACTGACAATTCTTAGATAAGGCAAGTTCTGTCCTACCTTAGTAAGGTACCTTAGCAGCCATCAATTCAATACCAGGCGTCGAAAATTTCCGGCTCAGACTTTATGATCAGAAAGCAGGGGCAAAGGATGGCTTTGGGAGAAATTAAAAGACTACCAATAACAAGAGCCAGGAATGCGTTCACATCAGCCGTCTTTTAATTCATCAATACTTACAGCAATCTGGCTCAGGAATCTTAGAGCCACATGGGCGTTAATTGTCTCTCGGATATAGAAGCCTATAAAGAATATCAAGCCTTATCATGGCATAGTCTGTGAATGCGGATAATAAATGAAAGGCTTGGGTATATGTCTGAGTTTCAATACGTTATGCTTTTATCATCAGGATCTATGAAAGTTCGATGTATTAGTTTGAGCTCTATTCAAGTATGTCGCAAGAAAGCGTCTGGCGATGACATACCTCGTTTAATGCCTTTGTGTCCATCATTGCCATCTTCTTGTGTCGGATGTAGCGTTGTCTAACAGCATGTCTTCCACCAGCGAGTCCATTAGGTAACAACATCTCTCGATTACCCGTTGGTTCGGCCTTTTCTCCTGACGAATGTTCTGGTACAGAAGGGGATACATGCTGCGGTATGCTTGGGGTGATGGGCATGTCCGATGGTCCTCCACCCTGTCCAGTACGAGATACCCTCCTGGCCTCTCGTCTCAGGTTTCTCTCGAGCTTGCGTTCTGCCTTATCTGCCAGTCTTTGGGCTGTGCCTGGGCTTGATTGTCTTGGTCTGAAATCAACAGGTGTATTGCATCCTGAATTCGTTGTAAGGATGGTGCCAGTGTTTCTCACTTCCTGTAAGCTTCTGTCGAGGTTTGGCTCAGCGGTATCATCGGCACTTCTCGCCCTTTTGCTCTTTCTAACCTTTTTTGGTTCTTCAGCAGTCAGTGATTTCGGTGATTCCTCAATGTGTTTCCGGACTTTGGTATTCGCTACTTCGTCTTCAGGCTTTAGCACTGCCGGATCTTGTAGAGGTTGCATCAATATACTTTTAGGAGTTGCGGAATGCTGGCTATTTTCTTCCGCGTGTTTTTGTATTTTATCTCCAACTAGAAGACCTCCGCTCACGAAGCGAAGAGATCCCCAGCGGTTTTCTGCATACAAGGCTCTTCTCAAGTCTGCCCTTGACTTTTGATCCGCTTCAATCTCCGTCTGACCTTTACCATTCAAACGCCCCAGCACATCTTGAAAGATGTCTAGCCCAGTGCATTGGTCATCACGGGTTTTTGCCCCAAGTTTTGCCCCGAGGCCGAGATTTCCGTCTCTCATTGCAACTCGTATGTGCGTTCCACTAGCTTTGCTGTACGAGCCGGCATGAGGAGCATATTTGGCCCCAAGAAAGTTTCCGGGACTCCAGCCTTGAGATAGCAGTATTTTCTGGCCATAGCCAGTGGTACATCGACTCCATGCGGTGTTGTTAGGATCGTGGGAGAGCTTGGTCCGTCTAGATCCATTAGCATAGAGAGCGTAGATTGAGCATATTGATATACTTTCGCGGTGCGCCAAGGCCCATCTTCGACTACAACATTTGCCTTCGATGATTGCTAAAGAGTCGTCTTGTGAGATTGTGGGATGTCAGCTAAAGGTTTGTCCTCACCTCGGCTACGCTTTCCTAGCGTAGGCACAGCTCCTGTACGTGACAACGACTATAACCTCGAACCAAACCTCCATCAACGACCATTAACAGGACATAAGGGGTTGCGCTAATGGCGCCCAAGCGCTCAGGTCCGCAAGCAGCGAAATCGCAGCCCAGGATAGGATCACCGTCAGCGTCTGGTGACGGGGAAGGTAGAAACGCATATGTGCCTCCTGGATCACAAGAGCTAGAGGATCAAGATGTTGCGCAGATGGCGCAGAAGATGATGGATGCAGTACATTCAGTTGCATTAAGCTATCTAACGCTACCAACTGACTCATCTCCAGACCAAGAAAAGGCGTCAGACTCGACGGGATAACGCAGTACGTGAACATTCGAAAGCTATGAAGAAACTGCAATGTGAAATCTGCGTTAGCTTCGAGGAATCTTCAAAGCGCTTGTCAGTGTTGTGTTCTTGATCCTGCGGACCAAGAATGGTCGCAATACTATGGGTTGACCGAAGAAGCAGATCAAGCGCTCATAAAATCCGGCTCCAGAAACTCTCTACACTACTAGACAGGAAGGCTGCGGTTGAAGAAAACATCCTGGCGAACTCTAGGAAACTTGAAAAGGCCTTGCTCGCCGCCAATCAGGAGCTAAGGGTTGTATTCGGAGCACGATACAAGGATATTGAAGGAAACAGCAGTCCGCCAAAACGTGATATAGATCCACAGTGATCTCTCACAATGTTCTGGTCTAATCACCGGAGCCACACTGTTCAGGGGCAATCTTCAGGAACGCCAGATCGTAAGCTACCGCTACTTAGAAGGGAGCTATCGTGTGCTGGCTATTACGGGTCGATGTACGGATGCTTTGGTCAGAGATGTCGATACAAACAATGCTATGAACGATAGCTAACCCTTAAATCTGTAGATGTAATCGCTCTCATACTATAATGTAGACTGTATGACTAGAACTTTTCGTATTTCAACCCTTTTGAAGATCGAAACGTGTGACGTCGGCCCTTAGAAATCCCAAGGCATATGGATCGAAATATGTAATAGAATTGGAATAAATAAACCGTATCCTCTAACCTTTTGCACTGTCCACAATTGATATCCGAATTTGTTTGTAGTTGAACACAACAAGTCAATAATGAAACGATGTGTGCACTCGCACAACTTCCTTCAATACTGCAGGATTACGACTTTGCTTGCAATCCTACATAGTAGGATTAGGACTTAACTTGCGACAATGTCTCAGAGGGTACTTCTTCGAGAACACCCTCAGCGAGCCATAGCTCTTGTGACAGACTCTCATGCGCTCGTACTTCGCCATAGTGCCCCAAGCACGACTTCAGAGCTTCAGAGCAATGGCGCAGCGATCAAATACTCATCCCCTAGATGTATGGTGGAATTCTCGGCACTAAGTGAAATCAACCTCACAGATTACCGTCCACTCTCTTCTGGCGTGTATGGTACCCTGGGTCTAATAAATCTAAATGCCGATGTGTTCTTCTGCGTTGTTAGTGGTTCTGTTCGTGTTGCTACGGTGAGACCCGGAGAAACCGTCCAGAGAATAATCTCTGTTGAATTCTGTTGGTTGTCCTATTCAGTCGTGCTGAACTAGATATACTACTAATGCTACTAAAGACTGTCTTAACAAGGATGACTTTGATACCTCGCTTTATGAAGAGACCAATCCATATTCTAGAGAGAGCATTTCCCCGAATGGACACGACTATGGCCATGGGACTGATCCCCGAGATACGCAATTTGAGCATCCATGCCTGGAGCTCAAGAGGATCCTCAGCAGCGGAACCTTTTACTACAGCGTCAATTTTGATCTCACCAATCGTTTACAGGATAGGTACGAATGCACACTTCTGCGAGCTGTCTGTACTAATTGCTGGTAGACTGTCAGAAGGCTCCGCTTTCGATGTGGACAGTCTTGACGAAGAATTCCTGTGGAATTCTTACATGATAGATCCGCTCATCAAATTTCGTTCCAGGCTCGCTGTACATGAGAAAGGAACACTGGATGCATCGCACATGCTGACCTCAGCCATAAGAGGATTCGTGTCGACGATCCTTATTCCCCCTTCCTCATCCCCCGTCAAAGCTACACGAACTAACCTGCCTTCGGGGTTGACGCTGATATCTCGCTTGTCGTGCCGACGTGCGGGGACCAGATTTAATACTCGGGGCATTGACGATGACGGCTATGTAGCCAATTCCGTGGAAACAGAGACTACCTTCTATCAGCCTTCTGGCTTGTGCTTCTCATATGCCCAGATTCGAGGCTCTGTACCAGTCTTTTGGGAACAGGCACCAGGGCTTCTACCTGGTCAGCAAAAGATTCAGATTACTCGGTCCCCAGAAGCCACACAGCCAGCTTTTGACAAACACTTTGAACAATTGAGCTTAAACTATGGGACTGTGCATATACTAAACCTCCTCAGTGAAACGAAACCTGGAGAAGTAGAACTGTCAGCCAGGTACAAAAGTCACGTCGCACGCAATCCTTTGAATCAGATTCTTGACCTTGAAGAGGCATCGGATCACCGTGAACTGCAAATGTCTCATTTTGATTTTCATGCTGAAACGAAGGGACCTGGGGGGTATGAAGCTGCAAGCCTGGTCAGGCGCCTTATACAAGATCGTGCTGAAGCTTTTGCGTACTTCCTAAGCGATGAAGCCGGGCTGTCAGGCTCAGAAACGGTGTCAACTGAAAAGGCTTCGCAAATACTTCCTACAGTCGTGTTGCAACAGGAGGGAGTTTTCCGTACGAACTGCCTCGACTGCCTGGATCGTACCAATCTCATACAGACGATAATCAGCCAGATGGCTTTCGAGTCATGTCTGAACCACCGAACCGAGCGTGCTTCTGCAGACTTTTGGATGAGGCACTCCAGTCTTTGGGCTGACAACGGAGATGTAAGAAGTAACAGCTCGCTTTGCCTCAGTGGCTTGCTAAGCAATTGAAAGGCACTATCAAAGATATATGCCGGCACTGGAGCCTTGAAGTCTTCATTTACGAGACATGGAAAAATGTCTTTAGCTGGCGCTATCGCGGACGCTCGCAAAAGTGCAACTCGCATGTACATGAATAACTTCGCCGACAAAGGGAGACAGAATACTATTGATATGCTTCTTGTGAGATGCACGCAATACGTCCTGGCTACCGTGGCCAGCTAATGATGATTTCGTAGGGGCGCTTGATGGACCAATCTCCCGTTCACTTATATGATCCCATTAATGATTATGTCAATGCCGAGCTTAAAAGAAGGTAAGTCAATGGAATTGATGGCATGAATTTAAAATGATGTTCATATAGGCTCGACGAGTACTCGATGTCGCGGGTCATTCGAATTTATGTGGGGACCTTCAATCTGAATGGCAAGGGAAGTGGTGTCAAAGAGGATCTTTCTACCTGGCTGTGCCCGCAATTGAACAGTCTAGAACAGCACCCAGACATCATCGCTGTTGGGTTTCAGGAAATCGTTGAACTAAGTCCCCAGCAGATCATGTCGACCGATCCCGTGAGGCGTCAGGCATGGGAACATACAGTACGACAAACATTAAATGAGAACGCTCGAAAGGGCTCTACTGAAGAGTACGTGCTTCTCAGAAGCGGACAGCTAGTCGGAGCTGCGCTCATGGTCTTTGTGAAGGCCAGTGCATTATCTAATATTAAGAATGTTGAGGGTAGCATGAAAAAGGTGATCTTTCTCGCTTGGTTAGCAATCTGAGATATTAACATCCAGAAGACAGGCATGTCCGGAATGGCTGGCAACAAAGGAGCTGTAGCAATCAGAATGGACTATGCCAACACACGTATCTGCTTTGTGACAGCACATCTTGCAGCTGGCTTTGCCAACTACGAAGAGAGGAATCGGGATTACAGGACTATCAATAGCGGACTACGCTTCCAACGAAATCGGTCTATCGAAGACCACGATACGATCATATGGCTCGGGGACTTCAACTATCGGATTGGTCTCAGCGATGATGAAGTACGCCGGCTGATTGACGCGGGTGACCTTGAGAAACTTTACCAGAACGACCAGGTGGGTAATTAGCAGAAATTGATTTTCTTTTCATGGCACTGACGAATTGAATTTAGTTGAATTTGCAGATGGTAGCTGGTAGGGCGTTTCCTTTCTATTCAGAGGCCCGAATTACGTTCCTACCAACGTACAAGTACGATAATGGGAAAGATGATTATGATAGCTCGTAAGTTTACCGATAATTCAGGCTTTCAGACGGGCAGCTTGTGCTAATAACGTCCAGGGAGAAAGGTCGGATCCCAGCGTGGTGCGATCGAGTACTTAGAAAGGGAGACAATCTGAAGCAAATCCATTATACAACCGCACCACTCCGCTTCTCAGACCACCGACCAGTATACGCAACCTTCCGGTGTACGATAAGTGCAATCGATGAGGAGTTGAAAGGAAGTTTGAGTCAAGAAATTTATGCAAAACGAAAAGCCGAAGTTGGAGACACGACGGCCAGTGCCAGGGATGGAGAGAACGAAGACGAGGATCTAATAGGATACGACTCTATAGCACCCGAACTTCCTCCTGCAAGTTCGGACCGCCGGAAGTGGTGGCTGGATAATGGTATGAAATCTATAAGCACTTCTTCGGAAGAATCAACAATCTGACATTTCTTCGAAGGTCTTCCGGTTCGATCAAACGTTGGGCCTCCAGAAAGAAATTCTACCCTAAATACTTCAAGGCCATCGAATCCTTTCACTCCCACTAGTGAACCGGATTGGGTTGTTGTACCCGAACCCATTACCACTCAGATCTCATCGGATCAACGATATCGGCCAGATGCACTAAAACCACCAGCGACAGGGCCAATACGCATGCTCCCGCCGCCACTCGACCCAGACACCAAGATTTCGTTCGACGACAGTCGTAATGGTGGTAGAACGAGGCTTAATCGCGAAGACAAATCAAGAGCTTCCAATGTCGCATCCACAGCGTCATCGACATCAGGGGTAACGCAAAAAGCAGCGCCTCCAGTTCCGAAGAAACCTGTGCTGCTTTCGAAGCTAAGCGGCCGAAGAGACTTGCAAAGCGGTATCGAAGTCAGCAGGGCGCTAGCTCGTCGGAGCACCCTAGTGAGCAATGAGAAGACCATAATTTTGCCCCCTCCCCCTCGTCTAAATACAGGCATAACGCCAACGTCCCAGTCCAGTCCACGATCCCCAGCGCCTCAGCCGATAGATAGTGTCCGGCAACAGCAAGGCATGTTAAATAACGATGACCGTCGACCCCTTCCTCCCCGAAGTGCCGCTGGTGGTCTTTCTAGCTCGAAGGACTTGATGGATGAAGATGACGATGGTGCCCGAACGATACCTTCGCTCCAGCCGCTGCGTCGTTAATGAGTCTAGAGAGCCCATGAAACCGTTTGACACCCTAAAACAGACATTCTCACTTCATGTCCCTGTGCTGTGCCCAATCAAAGGCTTGATTCTTAACCATGTGTGTTCTTCCCCACCCCACTATCATCCCGCCGATAGTACTCCCTCCTCCTGCCACCCTCGTCGACCACAATCCTCTCCCTCGTAGTTCGAAGACTCGCTCCGCTCTGCCGCGGGCTCTTCGCATACGTCATGCTGCTACTCCTCCGCCTCTGCGCCGACTCTAACCCCGCGTCCCCCACCCCGAGTAGGGTCTCATTGCCTGCTCCCGTAGATATCTGGCCGTTACCATATGAGTAAGAAGCATAGCTGAGGGGCCGAATTTGGACGCTAGTGCGCGAGGATCGCGGGGACACTTGCGAGATGACGACCGCTTGTTGTTGTTGGTCTGGCTGCGAGCGGCGGGCCGATGGGGGTGCGTAAGCATGGGGTCTGGAGCTGGGGCGGCGTTCGACGCTGAGGGAGGAGCGGTGACTTCGGGCTGGAGGGGGTTGGACGCGGAGGACCGGTCGGTTCGGTACAGTGGTGGGTTCGGGTTCAGGGTGGACTTTGGTGATGCACATTCTCAGGATTGAGGTTATTATGCTTATTGAGGTTATTATGCTTGATGACCAAGCAATACTTCAAACAGCTTGCACTTGGGGGAATCTCTGCCTGTCAGAATGGTAAAGCCATGGCTTTTGCGGGCAAATAACTATGAATCACTGTGTTGGTGAGTCGCCTTGTTCTGCTTCCGATGGAAGCTTAGGGTTACGCGGGTGGTCGGTCTCTACGAAGGATCAATGACTCAAAACTACTGGCTAAGCAACCTGTTTCTTCCGTTTTGTCTGGAAGAAGTAAGACGTAATTGGAAGGGGTTGCTTGAATAGATCACAACATGGTAAATACAATTATACAATTACTACTTCATAGACTCAGAGGTCCGTCAGGCAGCTTCGTTGTCCATCGATTCGTGCTAGGAACAAGCGATGGTGTAACGAGATGAGTCGACCGCTTAGCAACAGCGCTGGGAGATGAACGGCGGGATGGATTGACGTACACAATGGTCGACTCTTGCAAACGTTCCCAGTAAATGACTTGGACGTTGGTAACCATTTTGATAATCAACAGGCTTGATAACAACGTGTTTTCGAAAGTATGCATGCATACATACTGGGACATAAAATGAAATCCAGGATGCCGGCAATCTGGGTGTAGATGGTTATAGATCGCTTGATCATGATGTTCGGTCAGTCACACTTCGACATTTCAGTCCTGAGACCCTACTCACCCTTCCTCAATGTTGATCCAAGTAACGTGAAGTAAGCTTCAAATGCCGTAGATGGCAAACCAGAAACGGCTTATGCCTATGAATCATGCTCGTGTCAAAATATAATCGTGTCAAAAGCCCCAGAGTAATGCAACGCCGTCCCGTTGGTATCACTGGCATTTTCCAAGCACCTACGCAAAAAGGTCCGCAGTCCCAAAAAGCAATCTGTATGCAGTTATGCCTACGCCATTCATGGAATGTCTATGGTGCAGGAGGCGCAGGAGGCGCAGGAGGAGGGGGAGGCGGTGCAGGAGGGACGACCTCTGCACCCTTCTTTCCGCCCTTTGAACGTTTCATTTTCGGTTTTGCTGGCCTCCCAGCGAACCATCCTATGGAGGTGGCTTGCTTCGGCTTTGGAGCTTTCGGTTTCTTTCCTGAACGGACGTTAGAATTGACGACGAAGAGAGCACCAAATAATGTTGAAGGTGCAACAGCTGGATTTACTATACCTCCAGACGCTGAAAGAGCAGGAGGTTCTTGGGGGGGCAGACCTGGATCTTCTTTCTTCGCTTCAGGTACCACAATTACATCTACCGCGGCCGCCGGTAGTGGATCATCCACCTTCGCGGGTTCAGGCATTGGCCACATGTGCATCGTAATGGTTGTGTCGGGTTCGATTACTGTTCCCCAAACTTGAGGTAGGATAATCTCACCGTTTGTGCCTACGAGGTCGTAATGTCCTTCTGCGACATGGGGCCCGATGACTTCAACGTGAAGGAAAGCTTGCCTGATAAGGTCTTCCATCCCCTATTGAAAAATAAGAAGGTTAGACGTCAGAGCCAGGTCATGCGCATTAAAAAGGGTCCTTTTAACTTACCGTCCATGTATTACACAGATGGAAAGGGAAGCTGAATTTTCTGCCAACGGCATCTTTGAACTTGATTGGCTTTTTCTTTTCTTCAGGCGCGGGAGGGGGTGGGGGTGGTACGGCTGCGGCGGCAGCTGCCGCAGCTGCTTCCTCAGCGGTTTTCTTCTCGGCAGCTTCTTTGGCTGCTTTATCAGCAGCCGCCTCCGCCTCCGCCTTGTCCTTGGCTTTTTCGTCGGCAGCCCTTTTCTCAGCTTCCTCGGTGGCCGCAGCCGCAGCCGCTGAAGCTGCCGCTGCAATATCCTCGGCAATCTTTTTATCAGATGCCGCCTTTGCCGCAGCGTCTTCCGCGGCCTTCTTTGCTGCAGCTTCTTTGGCATCTTGCTCTGCCTTCTGATCTAAGAAAAGTTTTTCCAGCCGAGCAAAGTTTTCGTCAGCCTTTGAATTGTCGGCAGGAGGGGCAGGAGGAGGTGGGGTGGCCGCAGCAGCCGGCGCAGGCGCAGGCGCAGGCGCAACTGGTGGGGGTGGTGGTGGTGGTGGTGAGTAAACAGCATAGGGAGGATACATTGGAGGCGGAGCCATTGCTTGAGGCATGGGGTACGCTTGAGGGCTATACGGATAATAGGCAGCCCCTGGGGCGGGATGCATCATGTCTTGGCCGCCATAAGTAGCACTACTGTGTGGTCCCATTGTGTTCCCCATAGCTGCTCCACCATGATGCCCAGGGCTGAAGTAGCCAGGCGCCGCCGCACCGGGTGCCGATTGGTAAGGTGGAAATGCATAAGGACCTGGGTTCACAAAGGGTGTAAGCTGCTGGCCTGCAGGTACTATGCTTGTTGTAGGAAAAGGGCTGTAGGGTTGGCTCGATGAATAGTTTGGCGCATAATTAGCGGGCGAAGTCCCGGCATGACCCCAATGTTGGTATATACGGCCATGATGTGGCGGTGGGCCACGGGCGTAGCCCGCGGGGTATTCCTCGTTGGAGTCCACACTTCCGGGCGCGGCCACCGGGGCTTGTCTGTGCGCTCTGGGAAGAGAGTGATGACGATGATCGTACGAAACCTGACGCCGCGCGGGTTGACGGTTTGCTAGTTCGGGACGAGATGCTTCAACGATAGGGCGATGGTGGTTCGAGGTTCGCGGTCTGGATGCAGATTCTGAGGGTCCGATGTCATCCGGGTCCGCAGCGTGAAGCACCTGCCAACGCTCGTTCTCCTCAAGCGAGTCAGAATATTCCTGGCTGCCGACTGCTGAGCTTGGTGAGACTTGCACACCAGTGCCAGAAGAGTCTTCTTCGTCAGTCACAGATGAACCTTGCGACGAGTGTTCCGACGTGGCGTGATCGATAGTGATGTTGATTCTAGAGAATATAAGGATGATTATCAAGGACGTACGAAGAAGGGTATGTGTGCTGTGTACACTCACGGCATGAGAGTAGCCGCTTGGAGCAAGGGATTACCTAGCTCGAACCTCTACAAAGGAGGTCGTCGAGCATAGATAGCCTTGACTCTGTATTGATGCCAATTGTCGGCGGTCCAGGAGTAAGAGGATTTGAGTCGCTGCAACTTGGCGGCAATTGCTGGTTGTCGAATCGGTAGCCTATAGGACCCACGGATCGACTAGGAGCGTAATCGAAGCCTTTTGGAAGAGTATTCTCACCAACTCGCTACTGAAATACGCTGCAGAGAACGGTCAACAAAGATGAAGCTTTTGCTTGCTCAATAGCAGAAGCACAAAATATATCTTCGGAGCCGCACGGCTTAACGATATGATGAGTGGAGAATGTAGGGATTGGGTGCCAGGCAAGGAGTAGATATGGGTATGTTGTATATATAATGACGACGAATTGGCGCAGACCACTAGAGAAGAAAGTAATTTTGGTTGTTGATTAAACAGCGGGATGATGATGCGAGGGACCAACGAGTCCCCTAACAGTCGACGGCAGTACTAGAGTATCAAGGTACCTTAGTCCTTCAACCGGATACTGTATCTGTACCCTACCTAGGCGTAAGATATGTGTCACCGTGTCACCGTGCCACTAATGTTTATTGTTTAACTCAGGCACTTTACGGAATAAGGTATGTAGTCGCTCTCATGGGTACGTATGTAGTAATAAAGCTAAGGTATTTGCCAAGAAGCTAAGGTACTATATTCCCAACTTGCTGACTGTTATGAATCAAGGAAGACGTCCTATCGTACTCGAAAAATCATAAGGCATAATAACGATTGCCCGATCGGGCTCAGGAGCCCGAATTTACCATTGAGGTCTATTCGATTAGTTCAGTCAACATTTCATTTGTGCTGTATTGTGCAAGCAATAAGAAGTATGACTCGGACATGTTGGGCCCCTATAGTTCGAGTCTGTTATATATGCGCTCGGGCTTGAAGACGATTGAGAATCACTTTGGTTATCCGAATTATATCGAATCAAGCAATGATCCGGGTGATTTAGGGGAGCGTTGTTTGCCCAATGCCTGCCCAACGTAGTACTCGCCACTGAATACTGCGAAACAACCGTCTTTTTCTCTTCAAGCAGGCATCCATTTTTGCTATGACTCTAGAAACCCGTGATACCTCGCACAGGCGCAGCGCAGCCATTCTCGAGCCACTCAGAATCCTATACTTATAACCTAGCACAAGCGCCAAGGCTGCATGCTCGACCAGACCAACCAGGAGCTTTCCTTTTGGGAGGGGTCTTGCTTGTCCACTAACGTTGAGACCCGGCCTACTTGCATTATGAGGTGCCTTTGTGGTCTAACATTAATTATCGCTGTACGGAATGCGTACTTCTTAAGAGTAGTTCTTTCACTGCAGAAACTTCGAAAGGATTATAGCCGTCGTTTATTGCTTGTCTTATTATCTCCGCGAGCTTTGATGTCGATTGTTCGTTTAGTTTGTGTAATATCGGCATTGAAGGGAACGGTATATCTTCACCATTCTCAGTGACTGACACTACAGCAGAAGAGTTCTTCGGCGTTCGAGGTAGAACTTCAAGCAGCAGATCAGAGGCCTGCAATGCATCATCAGGTAAAATCCTGAGCGAAGATAATAAGATTCACTGAACCTACCATCTTCAATCCATAGTAGCCTCTTAGATATCCATCGCAGAGCTCAACACTCCTACAAAATCGGCGCAACGACTCGGCAAGTATCCTGATTATACTACTCTCCGAGCTACTCGTAGCTGACATAAATAGCACTTCACCGAGGCGAGCATGTATCTGAGTAGCAGACGCAATTAGTATCATTAGAGGGACATGAAGCATATTCGAGCTATCACGTCGACACAACATACATTCCAAGCGTTGGGGGCCACCAATAACACTTCCTCGAGGCAGAACTCGGCCTGAGAGAACAGACCCTGCGCTACGTATAGGTCTGATAACTCGGTCCATGCCTCGATATCTGTAGGAGAAGCTCCCAGCAGTTCGACAAGAGCCTCAATCGCATCGGCAGTCCTCGAGAGACTGCGGAGAAGTGCAATTCGACGTTTCATCACCGGCTGTGAACCTTAAGAGTCAGTGCCAGTTTCTCAGCTCAATGGTTCGAGGACTTCGCACAGTATTGACAGGGTCTTCTGCGAGAACTTCCTGATACTCCTCTAAAATTCGTTCAAGACCTGAATCATCCAACGCCACAGCTTCTTGATACAGCCCGCGTAGGCCCATCACACGCTCATTTGTAGCTCCGAATCGATCGACAAGCTTTTCGAGGCATAGGTGTGCAGCTTTGTCGTCCCCTATCCGCAAACAAGCCAGCAATAGCTTTTCGTACGTGTTCCATATCTCTGTAGAATCTGGATAGGACACGAGGGGAAGTGGGATCGAGGTCTTGCTGGAGGCATACTTTCGGAAAAAATGTTCAGTCTGCTGTGACAGACTGAGAGCTTCAGCGTGGGACTGTTGAAGAGGAGAGCCTAGACCCGTTGCGGTAGTCATTTTTCCTTAGAACTCTTCAATGAAATTCGGAGTCGTGATAAGGTATATTGTCTACTCTATTGACCGTTTGACCGTTCAAATACAAGTCGTGATTGAGGAGTTGACACAGCTCGTACTTTAGGATGGTTTCGACCGGGGTGTTTCGAGCCGCAGGCGCGCTTACTCGTACAATGCACTACAGTGTACCTCCGTACGGCCGTATACTACCTACATAGTTACATTAATGAGCGCTAGTATTCTATCGCGCCTTGAGCTCTAGTACACGATAGGCTTTACTTATACAATTCATAGGTATGTACCACAGTATTCCGTAATGCACATTCAAACCGTTGAACAGAGGTATTCACCAATATTGATATGGGCCATTACCTTATCTACGGCTTTGGTACTCCGTTGTCCTAAGATATGATATGAAGATGAACTCTGCAATTCACTTTAGGGTCTTCACTCGCAATAGTCTCCACACTCGACCTTTCGTTGCTCATCTGCAAAGACCTCAGGCCACAATAGCGTTATAAATGACAGAGAAAGGCTCTAATTTCGTGTTATGAACTTCGGTCGATACCACCTCGGGGTACTATAGCATGGGTACTGCTGGTGAAAGCTCTGTCTGGTGCTACTCTACCAGTAGCCCTTGAATTACACGTGTTTGCGCAATGTTAGTGCACAAAATCTTACTTATAAATATTGCTAAATCACATGTAGGTTCGAAAAATCGCTTTACGATCTCATCAGGGGTCTACGGAACCATAAAGGTAATGAGAGGGAGTATATTCAGCACAGCCTTCGAGAATGCCGGAACGAGATCAAAGGGTCCGACATGGGTGTGTGGTATCCTGATGCATCATTCGTAGGGAAGGAACTCATGAAAGACAGACCTGAAGGCTACGGCGTTACTGAAGCTTATTTACCTCGAGATGTTTGGTCATGACATGTCTTGGGCATCATTCCACGTGCTGGAGGTCATGTCAAGTCCTAAGTACCTTCAAAAAAGGGTGGGATACCTAGGAGCCGTACAAAGCTTCCGACCTGATACAGAAGTCTTGATGCTCGCAACTAACCTGCTCAAGAAGGTACATATGCACTCTATGGGAGTCTCGGAACTCGAATTGACGTTGGTCTTCAGGACATAACTTCGTCTCTACTGCCTACAATGTCTCTGCCTCTTGTCACCTTACCGCATATTAATACTGCTTCTCTGGCTTTATCGCTTTTGTCAGATCTACTACCAAGGCTATCACACTCTAATCCAAGCATACGTAAGAAGACTGTTGTCGCCCTCTACCGACTGGCTTTGGTATATCCAGACACTTTGCGACCAGCTTGGCCGAAGATTAAGGATCTTCTGATGGATGAACAAGAGGACTCAAGTGTAACAGCCGCAATAGTTAACGTAGTATGCGAGCTAGGCTGGAGACGACCGCGAGACTTTTTACCCTTGGCGCCAAGGCTTTTCGAGTTACTTGTCGACGGAGGCAATAATTGGATGGCTATCAAGATCATCAAGCTAGTTAGTGTTGCTGCGCCTATGAGTGCTAATTTGATTAACGAGTTAGCAGTTTGCGACCCTAACTCCCTTGGAACCACGTCTGATTAAGAAGTTGTTGCCTCCTCTAACAAATCTGATTCGCACTACACCGGCAATGTCGCTTTTATATGAATGCATCAATGGCATCATTCAAGGCGGTATATTAGAGGGCACAGAAGGTGTGCATGAAGGGGATGATGTCGCAATTTTGTGCGTTGGGAAACTTAGGGCGATGATCATGATAGAGGGCGATCCTAATTGTAGGTCAAGCCCAAGGGTATGGGTATATACCACTAACAATTAGGTAGTAAGATATGTGGCGCTACTTGCCTTCAACCGGATTGTGACCTCGCATTCCTACCTCGTTTCTGCACACCAGGACGTCATTATGAGTTGTATCGATGATCCAGATATCTCAATACGCATGCAAGCCTTAGATCTCGGCGCGGGCATGGTCAATAGTGACAATGTTGTGTCTGTTGTCGAGCTCTTGATGAACCAGCTACGAAATGCGCCTTTTTCGGTCAACACTATTGATAATGGGCGCAAACACGCCCTGGGGGTAGAGCCAGCTGCAGATTCGGAGGGAGAAGACCCGGAAGAGATGCTTCGACCCTCGAAAGAAGCCCAAGGTGGAGCATCAGCGCTACCAGATGAGTACCGACTTTCAATTATTCGCCGCATTCTTGATATGTGCTCCAAGGATACTTATGTTAACATCCTCGACTTCGAGTGGTACGTCGAAACACTTGTGCAGTTGGTGAGGCTCCTCCCAGCTGGAACGATGATTGAGACTGGGCCATCCGAAGATCGTGTAAACACCAGTCACGATTCTCCAGAGTCAGCGGAAGACGATGTCTCATGCGCTATTGGTTGGGAACTGCGTAACGTGGCTGTGAGGGTGAGCTCAATCAGGACTGAGGCGGTCCACGCCGCGAGTTCACTGGTAGTCCCTCAAGGAAACGAAGGCTCCGCAGCCCTTGCCCCCTTGGGTGGTCAGGGAGTTCTGCGATATGCGGTATGGATTGTTGGGGAATATGCTGGCGAGCTTCTTGACGCGTCTAGCACGCTGACCTCGTTGGTTCATCCACGGACACACTCGTTTCCTCCTTTTGTCATATCCGCATATCTTCAATCAGTACCGAAGGTCCTCGTATCAACGATCTCAAACGACGGACTTATTTGGAACTTGGAGCGCAAGACCATGGTTTCTTTGCTATTGGCCAGGGTCGTTCATTTTCTGGAACCATTGGCCACGCATCCCAGCCTGGAAGTCCAGGAAAGATCTGTTGAGCTACTCGAGCTCATGCGTGTAGCAATTCAAGCAGTTACAGGCCATGGTGTGGAGAATGAATACGGGCCTCTTCTATTGACCAAGGCATTACCGGCCCTTTTCTTGGGCCCTGTGCTGAACCCTGTAGCTCCAAACGCGCAGGAGAAGGTTCCGCAACCAGAAAGTCTGGATCTAGACCGTGCCATCAACCACCATCTCTTGGGATTGCTGGATGGCGTTGATGGCTCCTACTCGACGGAACCCGAGTCTGCAGACTTTGAATGGTTCTATAATCGTCGTCCAAAACAGGAGGTGAGCACCATGGCCGCATTTGACGCGCTGCCGCCGGTGGAAGCGAGCATATTATCATACCAGCAAAGTGTGAGTGACACAGTTGATCCAGAAACTCTCGCCAGGAAAAGAATCGAGCGCCAGGAGAGGATCGAGCGCCAGGGAAGGAACAGGGACGACCCATTTTACATCGCGAGTTATGATCGCTCTTCCGGAACCTCTACTCCCTTTCACGATATACTTAGGAACACTAACGGTGCAGACGTTGACGTTGACTCAATACCAATCATGGACCTAGAACTGGGAGATAAGCGATCTGGAGCAGAATATTTGGCTGTGGATGTTACAAAGCCAAAGCGCAAGCATCCAAAGAAGTTTCATATCACGACAGACGAGAACATCGATTTGAATGAACCTGCCATTGATCGAATACCTCAAACTGGCGGAAGCGCAATCAACGCGAGTGGTTCGTCAACACGGAAACGCGACACATCCAAGGCATTGCTCGAAGTTGACTCAAGTGGTCTCGGTGGGTTTTCGCTTGAGAGTGACCAAAACGTGTCTGGACAGTTCGATTTCGAAGAACAGGAGGTAGATGATGCAGAGATGGCGAAAGCACTCCAAGAGGTCGAGCGCTTACGATTGGAAATGCAGCGTGCCTCTGAGCGAGTCCGAGCTGCAGATGAGATTCCCCCTGAAGGCACGCTGGTTAAAAAGAAAAGAAGGAAGAGAAGGAAGGACGGAGTTCCGGAAGAAGTAATGGTTTCGGAATCTGGGGTGGGCCCGGAAGATGGGACTGGCGTTGACAGCCCAATTGGCGCAAAAGTGGTTCAGGTAACGAAACCGAAAAGGAAGAAAAAGCAGTCGATAGCTCCGAATTATGATGCTCATGAGTGAAGAAGCAGTAGCCAAGAAGATGCAGGCCGAGGCTTCGAGTATATATCGTCTAGTGACCAGATCAGTTAATGAAGACAATCTAATCTGTTGTTGTTCATGCATAGGCTATAACGACGGCCACTGATGGTTTGAACTACCTTAGCATTATATGATAACCCGTTCTCATAATACAAATACAATCAAATAAACGCTTCTTTTGAACGATAGACATTTCATATAAAGAAAGATTTTTTGAAAACCAATATTTACACTCTCGAGTTGTCTCTCATGGGAAGACGAGAAAAAACGAACCAAATTAATAAAATCAATCAGAAACAAGAGAGACGAGAGAAAACACCGCTGGCAATGAAGCCTGTGATCCATCTCGACCGTCATGGTCAGGTGGGCGCAGTCGGCGCGACGCCGACGAGTGGAAGGGGCGCACTCAGTACGCCCAAACGTGGCACAACCCAAATCGCGGCGGATATGACGATGAAGAGGCAAAGAATAAGCGAACTCTATGAATCGAAGGAGAAAAACGCGTCCGGAATGGTTTCAATGACGAAATTGAGCAAATTGCTCATCCTGATAGAGAATTTGACGCGGCGGACCAGCGAAGCTACCGCGACGACGAAGCGCAGCGACATCAGCACACTGGTGAAGAGGCCGAAGAAATCAGCTGATAGGCTGGAAAAAATAAATAAAGAGGGGAAACACGCTCAAGAAGCAGACATCTGGGCCAAAATAGCAAGAGGTCTCGCAGTTATTAACTTATTTCGCAGAAGGTGAGAATTGAACATAAAAATAGCGAAATACTACGACACAGAAAGCAGAATGAGATAATGCATGAAATGTCAGAAATACAAACATTTAACATATGCATGCAAGAAGAAGAAACGCTGCGCTCACTGTGCACAAGATCATCGCTTCGAGAGCTGTTTGCATTAGAAGAACTCAGCGAAGTGAAAATGCAAAGCGTGCAAGAAAACACATAAGACGTTTGATTGAAAATGTTTCAAAAGACAGAGAGAGAAGAAGAAAGTCAGAATGACAGTGAAGACGAAGCTCATTTATCACACAGTCAAGACAACGAAAGCACGAAGAGCAATGTTCTCTTCACTATTTTCAAAAGAAGTGATAATTTTCACTCATGCAGCGAACAAAAGAACGAAGCGCAAGATTACATTACAGAGAAGATCATTGCAGACAAGTAGATTGCAAAACACACTTGTGATGATGAGTGAAAGCATGATACAACAACTGATTAAAAAAAGATGCTCAGATGACTTGTTGCAAAGTTAAATTGTCTTGATAAATCAAAGCAGCAACAGCGAGATGATGTCATCATCAACAAGCATGCAGTTTATAAAGAGAATCAAGAACTCAATACATATAAATAACACTCATGAGAAACTATAATGATAATACAACAAGAGTTAGAAATACTGCAGTACAACGTTCACAACTTAAAAGTAAGATGATGATAACATTATTGCAGAAAGAAAAGATAAAGAAGTATAATTTATTAATAATACAAGAATTATGAAGACATCATGTTGAAGCAAAGATGTACAGTTCAAGTCATGCAAGCTTCAAGTTTAAAAACAATGATGAAAAAACATGCTTTTTGTCACGGTTTTAGCATGTGTTACTCGGAAGGTGTTGGGAAAAGAGGTGTTAGGTCACTTAGGTGGTGTTGAACAATATTATAGGTGATGATAGGCGTGAGGTTATCAGTGATGTTATGGGGGCCCCCCGGTACGGATGGTACCCAGCGTTCATGGGGTATAAGAACCTTTGAATGATCTCTTTCTTTCCTTTCTTCTTCGTGCAACGTCTTGTATCTAAAATCTAGTTATTAGAATTCCATTCTGGTTCCATTCAGCCCTCAGTCCGTGACATTACGTTGCACCCACTACATCATGAGTCAATCCGAGAATATCAGCAACACCCTGCCGTCGGCACCTCTAGCCCCGATCAACGAACCCATCACTGCCGCCCAGTTTCGAACCCACGTCAACAATGCTCCCGAAGCGTGGTACACTTTCCTGACCGAACTTCAAACTTGGTCCAACGACATCATCACCCAGTATATCAACTGGGTCTCAGCCTGTCAACAAGAACATGAGCAAACTCAGGTCGAACTTAAGCAGTCTCAGGCCAATAATGAAACCTTGTCAGAAATGATTCAAGGACTCAAGAGCATGAGCAGAACCGATATCAAATCAGAGAAATATCCGGATTCAGAACTCTATATCGAAGAGCGAGGGAACAAGCTAAATCAGTTCATCTTCGGACTGACCAGCAAGCTGAAGTTGAACGCGAATCGTTATTCAACTCCCGAGTCTCGCCTTCTGTATGGGTACAGTCGCTTATCGGGGAACGCTGCCGCTCAAGCGTTGCCGCGTATGACTGCTCAGCATGACAAGCTAGTCACGGTTGAGCAATTAGTTGCCTTGTTAAGACAAGCCTTCGATGATCCAGACAAGCAAGGAATCGCTCAGCGATTCATTTCAGCCCTAAGAATGCGAAATCGCACCTTCATCGAATACCTGTCCGATTTTCAGCAGCACATTGATGCAATCGAATATGACGTCGTAACTCGAAAATTCAACCTGAAGAATGAACTATTCAGCGAGCTCAAAGCTCTATTGGTTCAGGTGGATGTCAGCAGCCTGAACTATGAGCAGTTGGTTACCAAATGCCAGCAATTGGATAGTCGATATCGCGTCACAGTACAGAACCTTCCCAAGTCAAAAGCAGTGATTCACCCTGCCTCTGTGATCCCTACAGTCCCCGCGTACCCCGCCAAATATGCGACACCCCCGGCAGGCTCGAAAGCTACGACCTCGGGCCCGGGGGATCCCATGGACTTATCGGCCGCCAACATGAAGAAACGAGGCTCACTGACCCCCGAGGAGCGTCAGCATCGCATGGTCAACCATCTGTGCCTATACTGCGGTAAGCCTGGGCATCAGGCTGCGGCCTGCAATTCAAAGCCCAAGGTTCAGCTACGAGCCGTCTCATTATTCGTTCTCGCAACCTCTATCGACAACCTCGCTTTCGATACTTCTCCCGCCTTGGGAAAAGCCTAGTCTCTGCGTACAGTCGCTCGCAGAGACAATCGAACAGCCTGAAAATCTCTGCACTCTCAGTTAGCTCGATTCATCGGTTAGAAAAGAAGGTGGACAATGATCATCTCGTGCTCTCAGGTAATCTAGAAAGCAATAAAATCAATGTCAATCTTTCTGTTTTGATTGATATCGACGCCACCGGTTATGCATTTATTGATGACTCTTTCGCGCAAAGACACTCTCTGCTCTGTTTTCCTTTGTCTGAAATCTGTACCCTTCAGAGGTTTGACGATCAATCAGTCGTATTCGATTCAATCACTCATTACGCTCTTGCCAAACTTCGAGTTCCAAGCGGGGAGCTCGAAGAAACCCTCTTCTATGTCACTCAACTTCCGCAATTCCCAGTTGTCCTAGGCCTGCCTTGGTTAAAAAGTCATAAAGCAATTATAGATCTGCGTCATAATCAGCTCACCTTTGAACCTCAAGCCAACCCAGAACCCGTACCCGAAACTCTCTCGAGCACCTCGATCCCGACTGTGTCAGTATCAGCCTCCTCGACGTCTTCGCCCCCGAAACACCTGGAGGTCTACGCTATAGATAGTGCTTCGTTCCTGCGACTCGCTAGGAAAAAGAACCATGATCTGTTTGCCATATTCATGAGAGATATCGACAAAGCTCTGAAAATCACGCCTTCCGTTGATCCTGCCACGCTATTGCCCCCCGAATATCACGACTTTCTAGATGTTTTCTCTCGCGAATTGGCGGACACCCTACCTGAACGACGTCTCTATGATCATAAAATTCAGCTGCAGAAGGGCAAAACTTCTACCTTCGGGCCTTTATATGACATGTCTCAAGATGAGCTTCGGGTACTAAAGAAATACCTGAAGGATACTTTGACCAAAGGCTTTATTCAAGTCAGCTCTTCCCCCGCGACCTCTCCGGTACTCTTTGTTAAAAAACCAAGCGAAGAACTCAGATTTTGCGTGAATTATCGGGGTCTGAACGTCATGACAGTTAAGAATCGATACCCGTTACCTCTCATTCGAGAAACCCTAGATCGGCTGACTAAGGCCAAGTACTACACCAAGTTAGATATCATTGCAGTCTTTAATAAACTGCGAATGGCTTATGAAGACGAGTGAAAGACCGCTTTCCGGACACGTTATGGCTTATACGAGTACAACGTTTTGCCCTTCGGACTCACAAACGAACCGTCATCATTTCAGAACTTCATTAATGACACTCTGCATGACTTCTTGAACGTTTTCTGCATCGCGTACATGAATGATATCTTGATCTATAGCAACAGCAAAAAGAAGCATACTCAGCATGTTCGTCAGATACTGAAGCGACTTAGAGTCGTCGAACTACAGATAGATATCGAGAAATGCGAATTTTCAGTTATCGAGATCAAGTATTTGAGCCTAATAATCATCATTCACGAAACCAAAATGAACTCTGAGAAGATCAATGTTGTCATGAATTGAGCTGCATCTCGAGACGTCAAAGATGTTCAGAGCTTTCTGAGCTTCGTCAACTTCTATAGACGATTTATTAAGAAGTTTTTCAAGCTGATCGATTCGTTGACTGTCTTAATCAGAAAAGATCAGTCATTTAATTGAATTCAGAAGTGTCAATTCGTCTTCGATCGACTCAAGCAGACGTTCATCACTGCCTCTATCTTAATGCACTATAATTCGAATCTACTCGTGACTGTGAAAATCGATGTCTTCGACTATGTTGTGATCAAAGTCATGTCTCAGCGAGATGATAATGAGCAGTTAAGATCTGTGATTTATTTCTCTTTCAAAATGCTACTCGCAGAATGCAACTACGAGATTTATGACAAGAAACTTCTAGCTATAATCAGAGCTTTTGAGAAATGAAGACTCGAACTGAAAGACACGTTAGACTTCGTTGAGATCATTTTCGATCACAAGAATCTAGAATATTTCATGTCAATCAAGCTGCTTAGTCGAAGACAAGTCAGATGATCAGAATTTCTCTCTCGATTTAACTTCAAAATCGTGTATCGTTCGAATGAATTGAACACTCGAGTCGATGCACTCACGCGTCGATCAGAAGATCTTCTCTTGAACGAGAGAAATAGTCGTCGAGAACATCAGTGACAGATCGTGCTAAAATCAAAAAATCTGAAAATTCAAGTCTTAATCAATGTTCTCGACGATAGTGACTCTGAAGCATTCGAATCAAGTGACTCGAAGAGCGAATCAGTGATCTCTGAGCAGTCTGAACCATCAGAGAAAATGTCTATGAATGAGCTAGAAGAACAACTCTTCGCAGTCTATTTCAATGATGAATGAGTACAGATCGTGATAACTGCGTTAAGAGACGATCAACGAAAGCTTAAAGAATTTTCGTTAGCGAAATGTACGCTGCGAAGTGATCGAGTCTACTATAGAGATAGACTATTGATATTCGAAGATGAGAAACTGCGACTACGTCTGCTTCAGTTAAGTCATGACACGCCTATTGCGGGTCATCCAGGAAGAGCCAAGACCTACGAAATACTCAGTCGTCATTATTACTGGCCCGGAATGATCAAGACAGTAGCTCGCTTCGTACGCAATTGCCATCTATGCTCTCGAGTGAAGATCTCTAGAGAAAAATATCAGGGAGCTTTGAAGCCTCTTGATGTACCCAATCGTCGCTGAAAAGACATAGCCATGAATTTCATCGTGGCAGTACCTGAAAGTAAGAATCTGAACGGAAATTCGACAATCAATATTCTGATAGTCGTGGACAGACTATCTAAACAAGTGCATTACGAGCCTATGAGTGGAATTACAGCTCTAGATACAGCTCGAGTTTTTTATCGTGCAATATGAAAACATCATGAATTACCTGATTCAATCGTCTCGGATCGTGAAACTCAGTTTGTCAGTCACTTTTGAGACGAACTTTGTATCCGATTGAAGATTCAAGCCCGATTGTCAACTGCGTTTCACTCAGAAACGGATGATCAAACCGAGAACGCCAACGACGTTTTGGAACAATATCTTCGAGCCTTCGTGTCCTTTATGCAGGACGACTGAGCTGCATGACTGTCATCAGCTGAATTTGTCACCAACAATCACTTCTTCGAAAGCACTCAGTGCACGCCGTTTCTAGCTAACTCCGGACAGCATTCTCGAATGGGGTTGAAATCAAAGAAGACTCAGGAGAACGTTATTGAACACTCGAAATGAATACATGCCGATCTGTTTGTTCAGAAAATGAATCGAATCAATGAAATTCTGCGAGAACAAATGACCTTAGCTCAAGCATATCAGGAACAATTCGCTAATGTTCATCGACAACACGCCCTCAAGTATGCAATTAATGATATGGTTTGATTAGATGCTCGCAATCTGATGATTCATCGACTCAGCAAGAAGTTATCTAATAAATTCGAGGAACCTTTCAGAATCATCAAAATTGTTAGTTCTCATTCTTATCAGCTAGAGTTGCTCGATGACTGGTTCTGTTTCGACGTCTTTCATACTTATCTGCTTCATTCTGCGACCAACGACCCCTTACCTGAACAAATACCTTCCGCGCCGTTTCCGATAGTCTTCGCCGAAGAAGTGCTTAGCTGGGAGATGAACGAAATATTGAACTCCCGGGTAAAGAACTCTCAGCTAGAGTATTTAATTAAGTGGACTGGGATAGAAGAAAACAGTTGGATAAAGTTTGCGGATGTGATGAATGCCACCGAAGCCATGAACGTCTATCACGCTCGAAATTCCGATCGTCCGAGTAAGAATTCATGAACCGCTTACGTGCAAGAAAGCAGCGACTCTGAATATGAGTCAGAGGATTAAAAGCCTCGCAGAAGCTTCGACTTCAAAAAGAGGGACCTATTGTCACGGTTTTAGCATGTGTTACTCGAAAGATGTTGGGAAAAGAGGTGTTAGGTCACTTAGATGGTGTTGAACAATATTATAGATGATGATAGACGTGAGGTTATCAGTGGTGTTATGGGGGCCCCTCGGTACGAATGGTACCCAGCGTTCATGGGATATAAGAACCTCTGAATGATCTCTTTCTTTCCTTTCTTCTTCGTGCAACGTCTTGTATCTAAAATCTAGTTATTAGAATTCCATTCTGGTTCCATTCAGCTCTCAGTCCGTGACACTTTTATATCAACAAATGCATTGATAGTAATAATTAACATAGCATATGATACTTCAAGAATGTAAAAATGATAATGTTTCAGATTTACTTTAATGATCATGAGATGAAGCATGAACTCATCAACATTCATGAAGTATACAACTTATTTTCAAACAGTCACAATAAAACAAAAGACAAGAGTAATTTTTCAATGATAAAGCAAACTTTGCACATGCAAAGTGAAAGCATTATAATTGAAGATTTCAATTTACATCATTTATTTTAAAAGATATTTTTATATTTTTAACAGCATTTGCTGTGAAATGATTTATTGAACATTATATGCACAGTCAGCATCTCACAAGCGCTTTTACAAAATATCATAATCAAAGATTATCAGAATGTTCAAACTATGATTCATTTATCATTTATCATTGATAAAATGATGAATAAACTGTTATACTGCAACATTAATGAGAAAATAAAGAATTCATTTAAACATTTTTTTATTAAAATAACATTAAATTTTAAAATGCAAGAAAAGTTGTAATATCATTTAAAATGAAATTGAAAATTTATGAAATTGAAAAAGTTTAATGATATTATAAAGAAACTACTTTTAAAATCATTATTAAACATGTTAATAAAATGTTAATACATTAATGAGTATACAATAAAGTTATTCAATTTATTGAAGAATATAATTAAGAAATTCACTTTATAAGTAAGATTTTATAAGTGAGTCAAATTGAAATAAACAGCAAAATACATCAGAATAATTAAGAAAATAAAACACTTACATCATGAATGTTGCATTCTTTGCAAGTGAAAAGCATATATTAAAGCATGCAATAAAAAGAATAAAATATAAAAAAAAACTTAAATAAAATAAGTTTCATGCAATGATGCAAACTTTAGAAAGCTTTACAAAAAGACTCTTCAGTATGATAAAGTGAGTAAGAAATTTAATGATAAAAATGTTAACTTAAATTATTATATTATTGCTAAAGTATCATGATGTTATTGCAGTTATGACAAGAAATAAAGTTAAAATTATGTTTTAAGCTCACTTTTTTTCTTTATTAATAATATTCATGAATGACATTGAAAAATTCATTTACTCATCATTAATTGAGAATGACAAGATAGTGATGAAGTGCAAAATAATAAAAGCAACGTACAAAGTAATTTCTAACAAGATATTAAGCATTAATAAGATAATTAATTAAGCATTGTAACAGTTAACATGCAGCATCTTGAAGTAGATAAGATTTTTATTCAACAAATGTATTCAGAAAAGCATATAATCATTTCATTTCAAGAAGATGATCATGATAATATTATGCAAATATGAAAAGAAAGATTATTTAAAGTTTTTAACATTTAAATTTATAGTGTTTTTAAATATATTAAGTAAAGTATTGAAATCAATAATTTTGAAACGTCTGCAACACATTTTGAAATGCATGACATGCTATCAAGCATGCAGATAAAAATCAGAAGATAATGATTGATTAATATAACATTGCAAATGATTATAAAGAAAGTTTACATAATATGAAGTGATTAAAAGAAAAAAATAGTCTTATTGCTGAGTTTAAATATATTTAAAGTCTTCAACAATGTGTTGCATATTCAACTACTTCATAACATTTGATTTGATTTGATTTGATTTGAATTCATACACTTTTGTAACATTGATTTAGACTCAACTTATGAGAGAAACTATGCTATGTGTATTAAATAACCAAAATTCTTTGAAGAAGAAAATCACTCATCAACTACACAACAACTTCATATCGTTGAAACAATAAAATTGACACTGTGTTATCAATAATGAATCTATAGCTTTTATTCAGCGCATGATGCTTGAGTAAACTTTTATGAGTGTCTGTGCTGTTTATTGTAACACATTGTCTTTGCTCTGCTCTTCATTGACGATATTTAATACAACAATGTTTTGATTCGATTTTTAATTCAAAGATGAAAGACGTTTCTTTGCATTCGTGATGCTCATAATTGTAACACAGAAACTGTGTTCTCTTTCTTAATGATTGTTATTCATTGAGCAGAGAAATGTGTGATGAAAGAGAGACGCGCATAATGAAAAGATAAAGTGTGATTATATTGAATAACTCTTTTCTTCTTTTGATTTGACTTATGTCACGTAGACGTTGAATAGATTGTTAATATAGACGTGCAATCGCAATCATTCAATGCTTAGCTGATCAATAGTAGAGATGCATTCTGATCATTCTCATGTGCTCTCAATTTTTCACGTAGATAGATGTATGACTTGACATCAAGTAAAGAAGATGAGCTTAAGCTTTCTCAGTATATCAGCGTGATTGACGAGTCACTACTTCTTTGAACACATGTAATCACAAACTCAAGACTCATCATCTGATTCATTTATTCTATTTGATATCTTTTCATCAATTACTTGACAACATTATTAATGTGATGAAGATGTTTCAATATCGATGCAGTCAACAAGTTGCAAATTCTTTGATCATTTGTAGTCATGACTTTCAGACTCTTTATTTGAATCGACTATTTTACTAGTAGTATCTTTTCATCTTTTACTGACATTGACATGTCATTAATCTTCTTTGTAGATTGATTGTAACTGTTAGAAGAAAATGTTGTCGTGTGAGTGAAAACTCTGCACAATGACTTTTCTGATCACGTAACATTTTAACATCATTCAAAATGCATCAAATTGAAATCTCTTGACTCTTCTGACTTCTATTCAAAACAGAATAGAATTAAAAGATTCATAGTTAACATCATGTATAAATGAATCTCATTATCAGCTTTACTTCATAACATAAAAAAAGAAAAGTTTCTACTTTTTTACTTAATTGAGTGAAAGACTTTCTAAAAGAGCAATGCATTACTCTGATTATAAAAAATTATATACTTAAGAAGTATAATGTTAATGTAAATATATCACAAGAATCTTCACTGTCTTTAATATTATATTTATTCTACAATGTAAATTTTTTGAATATATGCAATGACATTAAGTTACAAGTCAGCATTACAGAATTTATAAATAATAATAATAATAATAATAATAATAATAATAATAATAATAATAATAATAATAATAATAATTCATACATTTTTATGACATCGATTAGATCGACTCATGAGAAAGATCTATGCTATGTGTGTCAAGTGAACAAAATTCTCTGAGGTATAAAATCGCTCGCTGTCTATACGACTGCTACACGCAGTCGAGACGATAAAACTGAGACTTTGTACCAAATTTGTTCGCGATGATCACACGTTAGAGAATGAGTGTTCTTGCTACTTTAAACTGCTTCAGCAGCTTCGTTTTCATCATCATTCTCGCTGTTGTCTTGAGATTCTTCGTGATTGAGACGATGATTCGATAGTTCGTGAAGTCAATGTCTCGTAGCATATTCAATCGAAGATGCGTTCAATTCGAACAGTTCATCAGAATATGCTTGACTGTCTGATGACTTCATTCGCAGTCGCATCGAGAACTATTCGCGCTCGATACATTTCTTGAGTGCAGATAGACATTCAGCTCTATGCGTTCAATTCTGATGTGAGTTGCAAGAATGCTTTTGATCTTCTGAAAATCATCATGCATTCTTACTGACTTCTTGAATAGATGAGATCTTTGAGCGAAAGATGTGTTAATGTCTGCGATGCATTTCTTGTAGTTTTCTCATCGAAGATCTCATTGACTTTTATGAAACTGTGCGATTGCACGTTCACTTGTTTGAGTCGATGTTAAGAAGTTGAGTTGTCTGCGTCTAGACTGTATCTTTGCTCTCTCGCGAATTGAAACGTTCAGAAACGTTATTTTTTTTGAGATCGAGAAGCAAGAAATGAGTCTATTAGTTTCTATCAGACGAGCATGTATGATCTCGCATGCTCGTCGAGTCTTCTGTGTTCTGTCGTTGACTCAACTACGTAGTGTGACTTGATTCTGTAGCTTGTTCAGATGAACATGTAGCGAAGATGTATATGTTTCGACTTTCAGCGTTTCGATGTTCACTTTCTTGAAGACGTCGATCACATGACACAACGCTTGATTCTGAAGAGTTTCTAGTCTTCGTTTTGTACTCGACAATTCTTCTTCTTTATTGCGTTGATGTCATATCGATGCTTCGAACGTCATTTCTGATCTTATCATCGCTGAGTATATCTGTCTTGCTTTTGCGAATGTAGTTTCTCAGATGAAGATCTCAAGTCAACTAAGCATCAGCATCTTGATGACGTGATCTGCTTCTATTTGACGAAGATGCGAATCTCATTGTAGTTTCGTGTTCAGTTGAACTTCGAGAATTCATACGTTCGATTTCGACTTTATTATTGAGTTTTCTATGCATAAACTGACTGTCATGTCGAATCTTTTTGACTTGCGAATAAAGTGTGTGAGTTCGTATTTCTCTGAAGCGAACGTAGCGTCATGAGTTCGAGCTCATTTCGCACAGACGTCGTGTGCTTGACTCAGTGTTTTGCAGATTGATTCTGTGATTTTGTCATAGATCAGAATATTGATGTCATTTACGAAGTTAAGCACTTTGATTTTGATTTCTAAAGCTTCGCATTTTTCGATTAAGCTTGCGTTAAAAAATAGAAAGAGAATCGATGATATGAAAAACTCTTGCGATATGTCAGCATTTACTCGTCGCATCGCGCTGATTTGTTCATTGAACGTCAGCGATGACTCTCTGTCTTTCAGAAAGCTGCAAGTTCATTTGATTATGTAGTTCAATGTTCTTCTCATTCTCAGAGTGTGCAGAAGTCTGATGTGCGAGACATGATTAAACGTCTCAACGACGTCTAGACTAAGCATGAAGATCACGTATCTGATTTCGCAGCTTCATACTGCGTGTACTTGATCTACTAGTAGATCTAACGCTGAGATCACGAATCACTTGCGTCTCGTTCTCATTTGAGCGTTCGAAAGCATGTGATGAGTCTCAGCAATGTCACTTAATCTTTTGATCATGATTGATTTCAGTGTCTTATTCATGATGTTTAGCAGAGCAATGAGTCGATACGTCTTCGAATCGATGTAGTCGCTCTTCTTTGATTTGCGTAGTACTATTGTCTGAGCTTTTTTGAACTGCTTCGAATAATATTTGTGAGTTACACATGCGTTGAACAGACTGATTAATATCGAAGTCAGTTCTGTTAGACTCGCTTGAAGCGCTTTATTTGAAATTTCAAATGCGTCTGACGCTTTGTCAACTTTTACTCGTTGAATCGTCTATCTCATCTCATCTTGTGATAGAGCTGAATTGAACGACACTGTCAGCAATATAAACGACTTCGAAATGTCGCTGATGTTTGTCTGAGACGATGATGAAAAGAACTTCTTTCGTAGAATCTCTGTTTTTTCTTCGAATGAATCTGCTATGTGATCGAAATTGTTGCTCTTTAATGATGAAAACTGCGAAAGTTTCTTGAGTAGTTGACTTTCGATTCTGACTCATTTTGCGAAGCGTCAAATCGATTTCAATTCGTTGCTCAGCTCATACATCTGTGATTTAAAATGTGAACATTTTGCAGAACTTAGTCATATGATCAAATTTGTAACATCTGAAGCATTGCATGATGCAACAGTTCTTTTCAAATAGCTTGCATGCATATTCTTGATATGAGTTCAGCATGCTTATGTTCATTAGTTGATTTGTCATCGCTTTGATCGCGATCTCTACAATAAGTAATGAATAAATCTTCTCACTCTCTGCTATTTTCTTAAGTCAGACTATTCTTAGAACTTTCAGATCTTCATGAAGTCTTGCATTATCTTTTATCAATCTTTCAATGATTTTTTTTGATTGTTCATGTCTATTGTAATGTGTACTTTATGTGTCAGCATTGCAAAGATTCAACGTGTTATACATGTTGAGCTCATGATTTCTTTTGCTTATGTTTAAGTCTTTTTCAAATTTGCTCAAGCATCTGAACTAACTGTGTGAAGAGAGATATTGTTGCTACTCAGCTTGTGAAGTGACACAATTAAATTTCTTTAATCTGTTAACACGCTTGCGATTTTCTGTAGAATCTGCTCAATCGACTTCTTCTGTATCTCTTTTATTTCTCTTCTGTTCATTATTTTAATCATGACTTCTCTTTTCTTGCAAAGCGATGACAGATCATTTTTAAGACATTGCTCTTTTATCATTGTTTCTTCTCTTATCATGTTCACTCATGATGTGATTTTCATTGAAAGATGCATGCTTCTCTGTATTTGCAACTGCTTATTAAGCAGTTGAATTGATGTCTTCAATTTCTGTACATTCTTCGCGATGAATGTATTCTGATTCACATGATGTTTTTCTTCTGAGTCGAGTTGAAAATGTTGAATCAGCTTCAATGCTATCTTTTTTCATGAATGATCTTTGCTCTTCTCTTTCTTTAACATTGATATCTTTATTAGTAAATCAATAATGTTAGCAATGTTCTTTTCATCATTGCATAAGTGTTTTGATTTTACATTTCTGTTTTCTTGTGATAAATTAACATCACTTGCAATTGTCTTCAAATTAACATTGCTGTGATTTATGTAATTCATCATCATTCAATCATTTTCTTGATTCACTCTTTTTTATTTATAGTGCTTTTTTTCAAAATTTATGATGCATGCGTTGTGATTGTTTTTGACTAAATGAGTCAATAATTAAGTTTTAATTTATAAATAATATTAATATATTAATTTATTAATTTATAATAAATTAATTAAATGTAATTGCAGAATATTGAACAAGATATATAATAAATGTAAAAAGTGAGCATAAACTTATGATTTTAAGTTTGTGAAAAAGAAACATGAGTTAATTCACTTTTTATGAATATTTAAGAAATTTAACATAATTGTTGAAATAATGTTGATAAAGTATCAGATAAACATCAAAGTGAATCTTTAAATTCTGAGAATGCAACTTAATTTAAAGCTGAGATAAAAAGTTTATCTGCATTAAATGAAGATAAAGCTGATGATTAAACATAAGAAAGCTTTAATTATAAAAAACCTAGTTTTTAAAACATTTTTAAAAACAGAAAAGCATAAGTACATCATCATCAAAATGTTGATAATAACTCATGATACAGTAACATAATATACACTCTTTAATGTTAAAGATTTAAGAAAGAAATTTATTTTGAAGCTGTACTCAATAATCAATACAAGAATGCATGCTTTAATTTTAATGCATTATAAAAGTTTATAAAATAACATTCATAAAAGCTTTACAGATGAAAATCAATGTAATACTCATTGAAATTTATCTTGAAAATTTAATGCAAAGATTAATAACTACAATGAATGCATAAAAGTTAAGCAAAGTTATAGATGCAATAATGTAATAATAATAATAATAATAAATTCATAAATCATTCTTGTGACATCGATTAAATCGACTCATGAGAAACTTTATGTTATGTGTGTTGAGTAAACAAAACTCTCTGAGATAGAAAATCACTCGCTATTTATACGACTGCTTCACGCAGTCAAAACAGCAAGATTAAGACTATGTATTAAATTTGTTCACGTTGATTGCATGTTAAAAAATGAGTGTTTTAGTCACTTTAAATTGCTTCAGAAGCTTTATTTTCATCATCATTCTCGCTGCTGCTCTGAGATCTTTCGTGATCATAATGACTTAAGTGCAGATAGATGTTAAGATCTATGCATTCAATTCTGATGTAAATTGCAAGAGTGCTTTCAATCTTCTGAAGATCATCACGCATCTTTATCATCTTGTTGAATAGATGAAATCTTTGTGCTGAGATTACATTGATGTCTGCAATGCATTTCTTGTATTTTTCTCATCATTGATCTTTGTGATATAATATTATTGCGATGCTATCACTTATTAAAGTCGTTGTAAAGAGATTAAATCATTTGCGTCTAAACTGCATTCTTGCATCTTCTTGAATAAATGTGTTCAGAAACATTATTTTCTTAATGACAGAAAAGCAAAAGATGAGATGATTAATTTTCGTCAGTCAAACGCATATGAGTTTGCATGCTCATCTAGTCTCTTGCGTTCTATTGTTAACTCGACTGTGCAATGTGACTTTATTCTGCAGCATGTTCAGATAAACATGCAGCGAACCGATCTTTAATGTTTCAATGCTTACTCTTTTAAACACTTCTGCAACATGATGTAAAGTCTGATTCTGCAGAGTTTCTAGTCTGCATTCTTTGTCTGACAGTTCTTTCTCTTTGTCGCGCTGATGTCAAACTGATGCTTCAAATGCAATTTCTGATCTCACTACAGCTGAGTACACTTGTCTCACTTTTGTGAAGATTGTCTTTCATGTGAAGACTTTTAAACGACTAAGCGCAAGCATTTTTGTGACGTGACTCGCTTTTATCTGTTGAAGATGCGCGTCTCATTGCAATTTCGTGTTTAGTTGAACTTCTAAAACTCGCACGTCTGACTTTGACTTAATCACTGAGCTTTCTATTTGTATGCTAGTCATCATGTTGAATTTTCTCAATTTTCTAGTAAAATGTGTGAGCTCATATTTTTCTGATGCAAACGTTGCATCATGAGTTCAAGCTCACTTCGTGCAAACATCATGTGTTTTGCTCAGTGTTTTGCAGATTTCTTCAATGAATCTGTCATAAACTAGAATGTTGATGTCGTTTATGAAGTCAAGCACTTCAATTTTGATTCTCAATGCTTTGCATTTTTCAATTAAACTTGCGTTGAAAAATAGAAAAAGAATCAATGAAATGAGAAATTCTTGAGATATGTCTGCATTTATCTTACACATAGTGCTCATTTGCTCATTGAATATCAACAACGTCTCTCTGTTCTTTAGAAAGCTGCGTGTTCATTTAACTATGTAGCTTGATGTTTTTCTTATTTTCAGCATATGTAGCAGTCTGATGTGCAAAACTTGATCAAATGCTTCGACGATGTCTAGATTTAGCATGAAGATCACGTACTTAATTTTGCAGTCTTACATGATGTGAACTTGATTTACTAGTAAATTTAATGTTAAGATCATGAATTGCTTGCATCTCGCTCTCATTTGAGCATTTGAAAGCATGTGATGAGTCTCAGCTATGTTACTCAGTCTTTTGATCATAATTGACTCTAAAGCTTTGCTCATGATATCAAGCAGAGCAATGAGTCGATATGTTTTCAAGTTGATGTAGTCACTTTTCTTTGATTTGCATAGCACTATTGTTTGAGTCTTTTCGAACTGCTTCGAGTGATATTTGTGTATCATGTATGCGTTGAATAAACTCGTCAGCACTGAAATCAGTTTTGTGAAATCTGCTTGAAGTGCTCTGTTTGAAATTTCAGAGATGTCTGATGCTTTGTTTGCTTTTACTCATCTGATTACTCGCTTCATCTCATTCTTTGAAATGCGTGAATTTGATGATACTGTCAAAGATATGAATGAATCTGAAATGTTGCTGATGTCTGTCACGATTTTAGCATGTGTTACTTGAAAGATGTTGGGAAAAGAGATGTTAGATCACTTAGATGATGTTGAACAATATTATAGATGATGATAGACGTGAGATTATCAGTGATGTTATGAGGGTTTCTCGATACGAATGATACTCAGCGTTCATGAGATATAAGAATCTCTGAATGATCTCTTTCTTTTCTTTCTTCTTCGTGCAACATCTTGTATTTAAAATCTAGTTATTAGAATTTCATTCTGGTTTCATTCAGCTCTCAGTTCGTGACATTACGTTGCATCACACTACATCATGAGTTAATTCGAGAATATCAGCAACACTCTGTCGTCGACATCTCTAGTTTCGATCAACGAATTCATCACTGTTGCTCAGTTTCAAACTCACGTCAACAATGCTCTCGAAGCGTGATACACTTTTCTGATCGAACTTCAAACTTGATTCAACAACATCATCATTCAGTATATCAACTGAGTCTCAGTCTGTCAACAAGAACATGAGCAAACTCAGATTGAACTTAAGCAGTTTCAGATCAATAATGAAATCTTGTCAGAAATGATTCAAGAACTCAAGAGCATGAGCAGAATCGATATCAAATCAGAGAAATATTCGAATTCAGAACTCTATATCGAAGAGCGAGAAAACAAGCTAAATCAGTTCATCTTCGAGCTGATCAGCAAGCTGAAGTTGAACGCGAATCGTTATTCAACTCACGAGTTTCGTCTTCTGTATGAGTACAGTCGCTTATCGAAAAACGCTGTCGCTCAAGCGTTGTCGCGTATGACTGCTCAGCATGACAAGCTAGTCACGATTGAGCAATTAGTTGTCTTGTTAAGACAAGTCTTCGATGATTCAGACAAGCAAGAAATCGCTCAGCGATTCATTTCAGCTCTAAGAATGCGAAATCGCATCTTCATTGAATATCTGTTCGATTTTCAGCAGCACATTGATGCAATCGAATATGACGTCGTAATTCGAAAATTCAATCTGAAGAATGAACTATTCAGCGAGCTCAAAGCTTTATTGATTCAGATGAATGTCAGCAGTCTGAACTATGAGCAGTTGATTATCAAATGTCAGCAATTGAATAGTCGATATCGCGTCACAGTACAGAATCTTCTCAAGTCAAAAGCAGTGATTCATTCTGT